>Ga0194112_10007651_pt1 | contig 14015 bp, 13 predicted proteins | sample TA2MahC400mmetaG_FD_146191 | JGI IMG/M metagenome (GOLD analysis project Ga0194112, IMG submission 146191) | Freshwater microbial communities from Lake Tanganyika, Tanzania - TA2015016 Mahale Deep Cast 400m | ecosystem: Environmental > Aquatic > Freshwater > Lake | place: Tanzania: Lake...
TTGAGAACACGAAGCATCTCCGGATCCTGCAGTGTCCAGTTGGAGAACGTCTCGGAGGCGAACTCTTCAACCGGCACAATCAAACGGGTGCTGTCCCAATTGCGGAGCTGCACAAAGGTCATGTTGATGCGTTCAACGTGGCACAGCTCACCCTTGTAGACGACGCGATCTCCCACCCGGGCCGATTGGTTCAGCGCGATCTGCAGCGACGCCATGATGTTGCTGAGCACGTTACGGGCGGCATATCCCAGAACGATCGTCAAGGCACCTGCCGAGGTCAGAAGCGACAGCCCGAGATTTCCGGCAAGGTCTGCGGAGGACAAGACCACTCCGGCGCCGATCAGGAAAACCACGACCACCAGAACCCGTCGGGCCGCATTCAACCGCGTCGCCAGAGCGCGGGACTCAGCCCGGTCCGCAAGGGTCAGGTCAACATCTTCACCAGGAGCGACCAGCCCGTTCAGCAAGGCTTCGACGCCGCTGACGATGAAAAGCAGCAAGGCGGTGATAAAGCCGGTCGCAATGGCTGGCGCAAGAAACACGTCGATCCGGCCGGAAAAGACAAAAACGTTGCCCGTGACCCACCAAATGAGGCTGGTCACGCTGGCGATGATCAGCGGCCATGATGAGGCGTCAAGGACGCCCGATGTGATCTCACCCTTGGCATGGCGCCCTGCGACCTTGAGAAGGCGGTGAACAATCCAGCCCAGCAACATCGCCGCAAGGATCAGCACAGGCAGGCCGACCCATTCCCATCGCATCAGCCCGCCTATGGTTTTCTTGCGCATCGCTTCCGGCAAGGCCGCTTCGAAGCTCGAGGGGCCATAAGTGCTGTGCAACGCCGGCACGTCCCGCACCGTTTCGGCAGCAAAGACCCACACGGGCTGATCTGCACCTTCGGGCTGGATGCGGTTCAGACGGATCTCGGCAGGGACAAGATCCAACGACAAGTCGCGCAGCAACAGCGACCGGCGCGGTTCACCGGCCTTGGCCTCGGTATCGCCACCTTGCGTTTGCAAGGCGTCAGGACGGTCCAGCAACAGCGACCAATCCAGCACGACCTTGCGGTCGATAACATCGTAAAGGTCGTGCGCCAGATGTGGACCGTCAACTGCTTGCTGCTCCGGCGACAGTTCGCGCAGGTCCAGGACATGTGCGGCGGCCTCCCAGTCCTCGTCATTAGCTGCCCGCAGAAAGCTCGCCATCGCGGCCCGCGGAGTTTCCTGGTTGATGCGGTCGGGAACAGGACCCAGACCCGTGTTGAGGGCAGGAGCTTCAAACACCGCGTCCTGCGCCTGCGCAGGCATGGGTGCAGGGCCGGCCACCGCGATCGTCAGAAACAGCAGAATGGTCCTGAACAACCGGATCATCTGCTGTCCGTCCGCACAATCGTGTGGTGCTCGGCCCGGCAGCACGCTGCCGCGAGATCATCCCTGTCGGATGAGGTTCCAGGATGACGTCCCAAGAGCTTCATAGCGGCGACGATTTCGGATGTCTCAACAAGTGCTCCATCCTCGGCCAGAACGCAAAGCTCAATGATGGCGCTCGAGAAGTCCATGGCAGGATCGTTGGGAACGAAAAATCCTGGGAGAGGGGATGCGATCAGCATCACCACGACTCTGGAAAGATCCGGTCCAAGACCTGCGATCCGCTGCGAAGCCTCGCCTTCAGGCCCATACACCTTCAGGGTGCGAAAGCGGCTGGCAAAGGTTCGCGCGCTGTTCGTGGTCTGCAAGATGCTCAGCAGGAAACTGACCGACAAGATCAGCAGAAACATTCCATTCGTGGCAGCGATCATGGAGACAATACCCCACCCTCCGCTCGTCATCTTGGCCGTCGAAGCGCCCAAGGTGGAGAACGTCGAGCCTGCAAAGGCCATGGTCAGCACCCATGTGGTCGGTGCGCCTGTTTCAGCGTGTACGAGGGACAAGCCACCGCGAAAGATCAGCACATAGCCGCAGAGGTGCATCAGCACCCATATTGATCCCAAGCACCAAGGTCCGCCTGCGATAGTGCGACTGAGAAACCCTGTTCCGGTGAGACTGACCGTGGTCCGCAGGAAGTCGCAGGACACGACCAGCACCAGAGCCGCACCAATTGTGAATAGCACGAACGAGGTCATCCGGAAACCAACCTGGTCAAGGTCTGACTGCTCATGAGGTGCGTGGCCTTGGAGAGATGGGATGCAGCACGAATGCCCGCTCGTCCACATCGGTGCTGCCGAAGATTTGAACACAACTTGAGCTTCAAAAACGTCTGCTGCTCGTGGAAGTTCCTCCTCGGTGCCTGACCTTGGTCTGGCCGACGGCTGCTCGTGGCTGTCTTGGCGGTGTTTGCCGCCATTGACGGCATGCTTCACGAAACCGGACTGCTGGTCGTCACCATCATGGGCATGGTGCTCACCAACTCCAACCTGTCGTCATACACCGAGTTGCCCTGCTTCAAGGAGCACGCCAAAATCCTGCTGGTGTCGGGCGTCTTTGTCGCGATAGCGGTTTCGCTGGACTTCTCGACCCTCGGGCAACTGACGTGGCGGGCGGCGCTATTTGTCGTTTCCACCGTCGCGCTGGCTCGGCCCCTGCAGGTGCTTCTGCCGCTTATCAGCGCCGGGCTGCCATGATCGAACGCTGGCTGATCGCCCTGACGGGCCCGCGCGGCGTTGTCATGGCGCTATTTCAGGGCTTTTCCGGGAAAAAAGCTGATGGAGGCAGGCATTCCAGATGGCGCTGCGCTGGCTCTTTGGTCTTTATCATCGTGCTGGCGACCGTCATCATTCACGGCTTTACCTTGGCCCCGCTGGCACGTTGCCTTGGCTTGCCGGGTCCCGAAGGTCCCGGCCTGCTGATTGTCAGTGGCTCCGCTCTCCTGGTTGCGCTGACGCAGGCGCTGGAGCGGGAGGGCGTAGACACACTGATCACTGAAACCAACCAGCAGCATCTTTTCAAGGGTCGGGAGACGGATCTCTGGACCTACTACGGCAATATCGTGGGCGAGGGGGCGGAGCATCAGGTCGAATTCATCGGCTATCCCACCGTCTTGGCGGCCTCGGACAATGATGCCTACAACATGCTTGTGGCAAGCGACATGGGGCCGAAGCTGGGCCGCGAGGCTGTCTGGCAGCTGAACCGCGTGCGCGATGAGGCGCGCCACGCTCTGCCGGCGCAGCTGGGGGGGCCAGCGTTTGGGAGGTCGGCCCACGTTTGACCTGGTGAACCAGCGCCTGGCCGAGGGCTGGACCTTGCGCAGCACGCACCTGACCAAGGAACACGATCTGGGCAAGTGGAAGGCTGACCAACCAAAGAGTGAGCCGTTGGTGGTGGTCAGTGCGGGAGATCTGCGCTTTACTAGCCCGGATCAATCCGTCGCGGTGCAGCCCGGGGTCTGGATCATCGCTTTTGTAGCACTCGAACGGTCCGATGCCCACGATGTGCCGTCGCCAGATTTGGCCGCCGAAGCCGCCGATGTAGTGCGCGAACATTGTGACATGCTCAAGACAGGAAACTGAAGCAATGCAAAGGCATGTCCTTCCTTGGAAGCAGGCGCTGCAGAGCCAATAGATCCGCACGCTGCAAGATTGGAGGGTGGAGATGGAGGTGAGGTTTCGGAGCCGTCGCTTTGAAGGACGGTTGACGCGATCGCTCGTTGATGATGCTCCGCAAGCACGCATCTCTCGGAAAAAGCCGCCGTTACCGTGGTTGTGAGGCACGGTAAAATTCGTTGTTCCAGCACTCCTCCCCGCGGTCATTGGCGCCTTCCTGGCGCTTTGTGCTTTCACGGGACCCTTTGGAAACACTGGTGTGGACGGAACATCGGGGGCCGCTCTTGCTGTCATCGGCAGTATGGGCGTTCTGGTGCTGCTGGCAGCTGTCATGGCACGCCCTCTGCCGCGCGGCTGGTTCGTCACGCTGAGCATCTTGGCCATGGTCGCGGCCCTTCTGACAGCCGTTGCCGCATTCTTCCTGATGCAAACACTTCTTGTGATCGCAACGGGGGCAGCATTCGCGACGATTGCTTTTTTGTTCTGGCTGGCAGGAGGAGAACGCCATGATGATGCGCCTGATCTCCACCACTCTCGCAATACTGGCGGGCGCCGCCGCCCATGCGCAACAGAGCAGTTGGACAGCGTTCCACGGGAACTTGGCTTCGACCAAGTTCTCGAACGCCCACAGCATCATTCCGGATACAGTGGCTAACCTGGAGCGGGCTTGGGACTATCGCACCGGCGATGTGTCAGGTGGTTCGGGCAGTCTCCCCAAAACCGTCTGGTCGGCTACCCCCGTCTACGCCAATGGTACCCTGTATCTGGGTACGCCCCTTTACCGCATCGTTGCGCTGGATCCTGCGACAGGAGCCGAATGTTGGACCTATGACAGCGAGTCGATGCTGGAACCGCTGACCCAGCCCGCACTGAAGAACCGCAGCGTTGCCTGTCGGGACAGTGGGCGGACCGGCATCTGTGAAAAGCGGCTGTTTCTGGGAACAATGGATGCCGAGTTGCACGCAGTTGACGCTGATACCGGCCCGCGTTGCGCCGACTTCGCCGAGGGAGGTGTGCTGAGCGTCAACCAGTGGAACCAGGTCAACGATGTGTTTCCGTTTTCGCTTCTTCAGCCGCCTCTGGTGGTGGGAGATACGCTGCTTCTTGGCTGGGCAGGCATGGATTGGGAGTACACGGTGGCGCCCCCGGGCAATCTTCTGGCGATCGACGCCCGGACGGGCGACCTTCTGTGGGACACCAGTTTCATTCCGCCAGAGATGATTTCGCGTACGGGAACAGCAAACATCTGGACCGCCATGACGGCGGATCCTGACCTGGGCCATGTCTATGCGCCCGTCTCGTCGCCCAGCCCGATCTATTGAGGCGGGCAGCGTACCGACCCCATGCCGCTGGTTACATCGGTTACGGCGGTCGACATTGCATCGGGCGAGATCGTCAGGACGTTCCAGCATGTCCGCCACGACATCTGGGATTACGACACCCCGTCCGCTCCCACGCTTGTTGACCTTCCGCGTGACGGTGAAACGATCCCGGCGCTGGTGCAGGCCACCAAGCAAGGCTTCCTGTTCGTTTTCGGCCGCCGCACGGGGGAGACACTCTTCCCCATCGAGGATCGGCCAGTGCCTGAAAGCACCGCCGAGGGTGAGGTGACAGCACCCACGCAGTTCTTTGCAATGACGCCCGCACCGGTCGGCAGTCCGCTCGAACTGCCCGACGTCTGGGGCCTGGCAGATCTCGTCAGTTTCGGCCAGTGCTCGCGCGAACGTAAGAAATACCTCTACCAGGGCATCTTCACCCCACCCTCGGAACAAGGGACGTTGTTTTACCCTGGCACGGCCGGTGCGACAAACTGGGGAGGAGTTGCGGTGGATCCGCGCCGTGGCATCCTTTATGCCAATGCCTCGCGCATCGTGCAACTTATCCGCCTGATCCCACGGGCCGAGTATGACGAACTTGCCCCTGAAGGCGGCGGCAACGAAGAGGGCTATTCTCCGCAGCCGGGTTCGCCCTGCGGAATCCACTTGACCGACTGGAGCAACTGGGCTGGTATACCCTGCTGGAAGCGCCCCTTTGGCACCTTCTCGGCCATCGACCTTGCAACGGGCGAGCTGCTTTACGAGGTGCCCTTCGGCAAGGCGCAATTCCATGGCTTCTACGGGCTGTCCGACTGGGGTTCGCCGACACCAGGCGGCCCTGTTGTCACGGCAGGAGGCGTTGTCTTCATTGGCGCGTCAATGGATGCGCGGGTCCGTGCCTTGGACGCAGCAACCGGTGAGGAACTGTGGTCGGATCTGGTTGAGGCACCCGCCGTGTCCATTCCCGCCGTCACCACTCATGAGGGCGAGGATTATGTTGTCTTTGCCGTGGGCGGCAACCCGATCCTGAAGCCGGAGGGATCAGGCAGTTGCCTATCGTCTGAAGCGGTGACTCCTCATCGCCTCTTTCCAAGATTAGCCGCTTCTGGACCCGACGAAGGATTTGTGGTCGGCTCACGGCGAACCTCGACGCGAGGAGCTGATGCCCGACCCACTCCCCATCCGCTCGTGGCAAGGCCTGCACCGCCGCGCGCGCCGCATCCTGCGCATCATGCGGGAGCGCGGCCCTAGCCAGCTGCAGTTCTGGCTGCTGGCGTTGCTGATCGGCATCGCGGCGGGCTTGGCCGCGCTTGGCTTTCGCCTTGGCATCTCCTGGCTTCAGCACGCCGTCTATGGTGCCGATGACGTAACACTGGCCAGCGTGGCGGGCGAGCTGCCCTGGGTCTGGGTGCTGGTCGTGCCGGTCTTGGGCGGCCTTGCGGTGGGGCTGATCCTGGATCGGTTTACCGCGGATGCCCGCGTCCGGGCCGTGTCCGACGTCATCGAAGGCGCGGCACTCAACGGGGGCCGGGTGGAAACGCGCGAAGGTCTGGCCTCGGCCGCAGCTTCGCTCATCACCCTTGGCACCGGCGGCAGCTCGGGACGCGAGGGACCGGTGGTGCACCTGGCCGGCGTCGTCTCGACCGTCGTTGCCCGGCGCATCAAGGCCAGCCCCGTCACGGGGCGTGAGCTTCTGGGCTGTGCGGTTGCGGGCGCGGTGGCGGCCAGTTTTAACGCCCCCATCGCGGGCGCGCTGTTCGCGCACGAGGTCGTGCTGCGCCACTTCGCCACCCAGGCCTTTGCCCCCATCGCCATCGCCGCCGTGGCAGGCACAGTCATCAACCGGCTGCAGTTCGGAGGGCTGACCGAATTCACCCTACCTGTCAAGCCGGACCTGGCCTTTCATGCCGAACTGCCTGCCTTCATGCTGCTCGGCCTCGTTTCTGCCCTGGTCGCCGCGGCGATGATGCGCGCGATCTTCCGCGCCGACCGATACGCCACGCGCCTGATGGCCTCGATCGGCTGGCCGCGCTGGTCTCGGCCGGCCCTCGCGGGGCTGGCGCTCGGCATGATTGCGATCCCCTTCCCGCACATCATCGGCGTCGGCTACGAGACAACCGCCGCCGCTCTCTCGGGGCAGATCAGTCTGGCCCAAGCCATTCTGTTTGCCAGTGTCAAGGCGCTGGCGGTCGCGATTACGCTTGGCGGGCGGATGGGGGGCGGCGTCTTCTCCCCGGCAGTGGTCATGGGCTCGTTGACCGGCCTTGCCTTCGGGATCATCGCCACCACCTTGGCGCCCGGGTACTCCGGCAGCGTCAACGTCTACGCCTTTGCAGGCATGGCGGCCGTCGGGGCGGCGGTCCTGGGTGCGCCCATTTCAACCACGCTGATCGTGTTCGAGATGACGGGCGACTGGCAGACCGGCCTGGCGGTGATGACGTCCGTGTCGCTCAGTTCGGCACTGGCCTCGCGTCTGGTGCGGCGCTCGTTCTTCCTGACGCAGCTCGAGCATCGGGGCATCCGCCTCGCCCGGGGACCGCAGGCCTGGCTGCCCCATCAACTCCGCATCACGCCGGTCATCCGCCCGCTCCAGGCGGACGATGCACCGCCTGAGGATCTTGTCCGGGCGATGGCGGAAAGAGCGCCGGTCTTGGCTCCCACCACCACTCTGGCCGACGCCCTGCCCCTGTTCGAGCGCAGCGGTGCGGCCTTTCTGGCGGTGATGGCCTCCGACGGACCGGAGGCCCCGCCGCGCCTGATCGGCAGCGTGCACCACATCGACGTCCTGCGCACCCTGAACGGGGCGTTGGAGGAGACGGCCGCGGAAGAGCACGGCTGACACGTCCGGCGTGTGTCAGCGACCGCCGCCGTCGCAGGGCGGGCAAACCGGAACAGGGAACATCCTGCGGCTGCTCAGGTTGGGGTCTCTCTGGCGCCCGGCGCCACTCCCTTGCAAAGGAGACCAAGATGAACGTCCACGAGATGATCGCGAGCCACCCTGAAGTTCAGGGCAACACCGCAGAACGGCTGCTGCACTGCATCGAGGAGTGCTATGGCTGCGCCCAGACCTGCACCTCCTGTGCCGATGCCTGCCTTGCCGAGGATATGGTCGAGCAGCTTCGCCAGTGCATCCGCCTGAACCTGGACTGCGCCGACATCTGCGCGGCTGCGGGTTCCATTGCAAGCCGCAGGACAGGATCCAACATCCCGGTGATCCGCGCGGTCATCGAGGCTTGCGCGTTGGCCTGCGAGGCCTGCGGCGAGGAATGCGAAACGCATGCCGAGATGCACGAACACTGCCGCATCTGCGCCGAAGCCTGCCGGCGCTGTGCCCGAGCCTGTCGTGACACCATGGATAGCCTGCACTGACATCGCGTTCGGGTCAGGCGGATCTCCCATGAACGACATCAACACGATCGGACAGCGACGCAATCCTCCACCCCAGTAGAAGTCTTGGCGTTCTCAACTCCGATCATCCTCCCGAGGCTGCCAGCGAGGTCCTGGAACGTCGCCGGATCCGGCGGGCCAGCCCTCCCGCTGCGTGTGGCGGTCGCCATCCGTTTGCTCCGTCTGATCGTGCCAGAGATGCACCTGGGTGGGATAGGGCATGTCAATGCCGGCTGCATTGAGCGCCTTGTAGGCTGCAACGATCACCCGGCCCTGCGTGTGGAGGACGCTTGCCCGATCAGACTTGGTCCACCAGCGCAGGCGGATGGTGTTCTGATAGGCATCGATGCCGACCGGAATGACCTCGGGCGCCGGGTCTGCCAGAACTCCCTCACATCCCTTGGCAGCCTTCACCAGGAGCCGCATGGCCGTCTCCCAGTCATCGCCGCAGCCGATGCCAATGTCATATTCGGAGCGGCGCAGGTTGAACGCGGTGTTGACGGTGAAGGTGCCCGTGTAGATCTGCGAGTTGGGGATCACCACGCGCCGGCCGTCGTAGGTCTTGATGTAGGTGGCGCGCGTCTCGATGTCCTCGACCGTGCCCTCGAACCCGCTCACGGCGATCTGGTCTCCGACGCGGAAGGGCTGCCGCAACAGGATCAGCACGCCCGAGAGGAGGTTTTGAAGGATGTCCTTGAATGCAAAGCCGATGGCGACCGAGCCGATCCCCAGACCCGACAGCAGATCACCGGGGCGAAGCGAAGGCAGAACAATGGTCGCGGCCAGCAGAAAGGCCAGCACCATGACCGACCAGCGCAGCAGAGCGGCACCGACATTGGCAAGCGCCGGTCGTCCGCGACGGGCCAGGGTGCGCGAGACCGCGTAGCCCAGCAGGCGGGCCAGGAGGTAGAACACCGCAAGAAGGACGGCCGCAGCCACTAGGTTCGGCACGAGGCGGATCAAACCGTTGATCCAACTCTCCACCTTTTCAAGGATTGTTCCAATATCGGCGCGGACGTCGATTGTCTCATCCATGGGTCCTTCGTTCCTTCAACACGTGCGATCTGGATCGGCTGCGGGACCAGAGGCTTTCGCGCCGGAGAAAGGCGCACCTGTCCGTCTGGCGAAACGCCACAGAAGGGCTGGAGTTCAGTCGTCCGGACCTGCAGGTCCCCGGCAGACCTTGCGCTTCTGGTTGGGGCGCCCCTTGTTGGAAAGCACGATCGACAGGTGGCGAGGTGACGTTGTTCGAGAAGGCCCTTCCTTTCTGGCGGCGCGGGCCGCGCGACATGCTGCGCCGCGCGGCGCAGTCAGCCCTTGCTGGCGTGGCCGCATATTTCGTCATGAGCAGCCTGAACTCCCAGGAGACGTTCCTGGCGGTCCTGAGCGCGGTGCTGATCATCCAGCCCTCCGTGGGCGGCACCATGGGCGCAGCGTTGACGCGCCTTCAGGCGACGGTGACCGGCAGCCTGATCAGCTTGGGCTGCATCACGCTTCTTCCGGATGTCTGGGGCACCTCCACGGCACTGGCCCTGTCGCTGCTGGTTGTGGGCGGCGTGGCGGGCCTGCGGCCGGACTGGACTTACGGTGCGGTAGCGGCGGTGGCCATTGCCCTGGCTCCGGAGGCGGTCGCCTTGGAGACAGCCGGTGCGCGGGCGCTGGCAATCGGCCTCGGCGCGGCCACGGGCGTGCTGGTTTCGCTGCTGGTCTGGCCGGACCGGGCCGAGGCGCGGTTCGACCGGCACTTCCGGAGCGCCTTGCTGGCCACGGCAACCCGTCTTGATGACGCTCTGGAGGCGGCCACGGAAAGGGGACGGGAGGCCGCTCCGCCGGATCATGTCTCAAACTACCAAAAGGCGCTGCAGCAGGCACAGGAGGCCTTGGGTGCGGTGAAACTTCTCGACTGCGCCGCAATGCAGCGCCGCCTCGAGGCGCTTCGCCGGCTTTACAACTCGGTCATCATTCTGGACCGGGCGGCCGAGGCCGATGTGGCGCCGCTCTCGGGAAACAGCCACTTGACAAACGAGGTCCGCACGCTGCGCCGTAAGACCTGCGATGTGCTGAGGGCCCTGGCCGAAGAGAAGTGGAAGCCAGAGCAGCAGACCGGGCAGATCGACGCGGCGCTGAAGAGCCTGAGAGCGGCGCTGGCCGAGGATGATCCCCGGTCGGAGCTGCACCAGAACCGCAACGCCCTGGCCTTCGGGCTCCACGAGGTTCGCAAGGCGCTCGCGGAGCTGATTGATGTTTGCCAGAGCAGGACCTGAGCCAAGGCAATCGCGTGCGGCAGCATCCTTCGTCACCGGCCATGGTGGAACCCTTGCCGTCAGGCTCCGTTAAGGAGGATGCTGCTGCTGACGTTCCTTTTTGCCTGCGGATTTGCCGCCATCCACGTCTTCATCGGCGCGATGAGGTTTCTTGCGGGAACCCCCCGAAGCCGCTGGCTGTCCGGCGCGGGGGGTGTCGCGGTCGCCTACATCTTTCTTCACATCCTGCCCGAGCTCGCGGCGCACCAGAGAACCTTCAGCCGGGCGCTTGAGTTGCCCGAACAAGCCGCCGAGTCGCTGGTGTATCTTGTCGCTCTTGCCGGTCTCGCCACTTTCTACGGTCTTGAACGCGCGGCCAAGGCGTCACGCACGCGCTCGCGCGCAGGCGGTCGACCCGATGCCGTGGAAGCAGAACTGTTCTGGCTCCACATGGGGTCCTTTGCGCTCTACAATATCCTGATCGGATACCTGCTGCTGCACCGCGAGGAGGCGGGTTTCGTCTCGCTCCTGATCTACTTCGTGGCGATGGCGCTGCATTTCGTCACCAACGACTATGGCCTGCGCGAGGACCACAAGGACAGCTATGACCACAGGGGACGCTGGATCATCGCGGTGGCCGTGCTGGGCGGATGGGCCTTGGGCGCCGCCACCGAGATCCCGGAGGTTCTTGTCGGCTTCCTGTTCGCGTTCCTTGCTGGCGGCGTGATTTTGAACGTGCTGAAGGAGGAGCTGCCCGAGGAGCGGCAAAGCAATTTTGCTGCCTTTGCTCTTGGTACCGCAGGCTATGCCCTGATCCTGCTGGCGGCATGAGCCTGCGGCACGACCATGCGGAAGCAACAAGGGCGCGGCGGCTGGCGAAGACTGTTTCCTCTGGTGAACGGGGGGAGAGGCTTAATGACCATCACCTTCCCTTCAAGTGAAGCCGGAGGATGGCAATGGCGCTGCTGATCGGATTCGGTCTCGTCACGCTGCTGGGGATTTTTCACCACTTTGCGCTTCTGGAACTGCGCCGCTTGACGTCGGACGCTAAAGAGCATCCGAACCGCGCCATCATCACGGTCTTCATCGGTCTTCTTGCCATTCATCTGGCCGAGATCCTGTTCTTTGCAGGCGTCTATCACGCGCTGCTCAGCTGGACAGAGATGGGGAAGTTGCAGGAACTCGACAGAAGTTGGACGGGACTGATCTATTTTTCGGGGATCAACTTCACCACCTTGGGCTACACACAGATCGAGGCCGCAGGTCCGCTCCGCCTGATCAACATGACGCAATCCTTGGGTGGGTTCATGATCCTGACTTGGTCCGCCACCTTTATCTACAGCGTCTGGAAGAAGGCATTGGAAGGGCTTTGATGTGGGTCGGGCGACAGTAGTCACGGCACCTACGAAAGGGGAAGATGGTAGCCCACCGCCAGTGCTACCGCAAAGCTGCGTGACGAGGCTTTCGGCGGGGTTGGAGGCGCGCCTCCCCATCGGACGTGCCTCTCCCTCGGGCGATTTGCCTGACTCTGCATTTATAGTAGAGGTCGTATCACCGTCATCTTGCCGCCTTGATCCCGCTGGTCGACCAAATCCATCCGTTTACAGGCTTTCGCACCTGCAGGAGTTGGACATGTCTAACGCAACAACAGCACCGATCCTTCAGCATGGCACAACATGCTGGACCATCGCGCGTGCGGACAGGATGGCTGTCATCGTCGATGCTGCGGACTACTTCAGAACCGTTCGCGCGGCGGTCCAGAAGGCCCGCCACAGCGTCATCCTGATCGGATGGGATTTCGACACGAGGATTGCACTGGAGCGGCCGGCAGGCGCCTCCGATGTTCCCAACAAGCTGGGCCGGTTCCTGACATGGGTGGTCAAGCAGCGCCCCGAACTGCAAGTGCATGTCCTGCGCTGGAACCTGGGCGCGCTCAATTCTCTCGGCAGAGGAACGACGCCGCTGGTGATCCTTGACTGGATGACAAGCAAGCGCATCCACTTCAAGCTGGACAGCGCGCATCCCTTCGGCTCGGCCCATCACCAGAAGATCATCGTCATCGACGACGCACTGGCCTTTTGTGGCGGCATCGACATGACCGGCGACCGGTGGGACACGCGCGAGCATCTGGACGACCATCCCCTGCGGGTGCGCCCCACCACGAAACGGGCCTACGGTCCTTGGCATGATGTCTCGACGGCCGTGGATGGGGACGTGGCCCGCGCCTTGGGGGAACTGGCGCGGGAGCGTTGGCGGCGTGCCACCGGCGAAACGCTGCAGCCCCCGCCCCAGGGCGCGGAGATCTGGCCGGACGGGCTCACGCCCTCGTTTCAAAATGTCGATGTCGCAGTTGCCCGAACCGCACCGGAATATGCCGACCGGCCCGCTGTTCATGAGATAGAGGCGCTTTATCTTCGTGCCATCAAGGCAGCCGAGCACACCCTGTACATTGAGAGCCAGTACTTCGCCTCGCGCAAGATTGCCGAAGCCATGGCGAGCCGCTTGTCCGAGGCAAACGCACCAGAGCTCATTGTGGTCAATCCCCTATCTTCCGAAGGCTGGCTGGAAGAGGAAGTGATGGGATCCTCCCGTGCCGTTCTTCTGGACTTGGTCGACAAGGCGGATCGCTATGGACGGTTCCGCCTGTACACGCCCGTGACGGCGAGGGGAAAACCAATCTATGTCCATGCAAAGGTCATGGTGGTGGACGACCGGCTCCTGAAGATAGGATCGTCCAACCTGAACAACCGCTCCTTGGGCTTTGACACCGAATGCGACCTGGCTTTGGAAGCCTCTCCAGAGGTGTCACGAGACCAGGGTATCCGGCAGGCGATCCTGGGCCTGAGGAACGATCTGGTGGCCGAGCACCTGGGTGTTGCGAACAAGGTCTTGGAGCGATGTCTTGAGAGCAAGAACGGGTCCCTGATCAGCGCCATTGAAAACTTGCGGACGAAGGGCCGATCGCTTCTTCCATTTGAGCCACCAGAGCTGAACCGCCTCGAAACCACTCTGCTTGAAGAAAATCAGCTGCTCGATCCTGAGCGTCCCGCCAGCCGGTGGCGCAGCTTGCATCGCGGGATCATGAGCCTCCTTCCCGGAGCAGGTGGTTCTTGAGGAGGTCGTCCTACGGCCATTGGAGGGAGAAATGCGTCAGAATCCTCATTCCGACGCACCGGATATTTTAGCGGCTTGAGGAACAGACTAAGACCACTTAACAAAACCTTCTAATCTGGTTGAGGCAGATGAGGGGGCAGCCGAGGATCACGAAAGCCTCGTGGATGTCGGTGCGCCGCTCGTAGCGGATAGTGAGGCGGCGAAAGCGGTTGAGCCATGCCAGCGTTCGCTCGACCACCCATCGGTGTCGGCCCAGCCTTTCGATGCTGTCCATGCCTCGACGGGCGATGCGGGGAGAGACCCTGCGTTGCGGGCATTCGCTCCGGCAGCGGTGATGGTCGTAGGCCTTGTCGGCGTGACGCTTGTCGGGCCGCTTGCGAGGGCGGCCACGGCCGTGGCGCACACCTGGCACGGCGT
>Ga0194112_10007655_pt1 | contig 14010 bp, 11 predicted proteins | sample TA2MahC400mmetaG_FD_146191 | JGI IMG/M metagenome (GOLD analysis project Ga0194112, IMG submission 146191) | Freshwater microbial communities from Lake Tanganyika, Tanzania - TA2015016 Mahale Deep Cast 400m | ecosystem: Environmental > Aquatic > Freshwater > Lake | place: Tanzania: Lake...
TCAAGTCCATCCCGAGCAAGATCGGGATTCTCGCCGATATGACTCTGAGGGAGTTGGAACGGATTCTCTATTTCGAAGCCTATCTCGTGCTTGAAGGAAAAGGAACCTCTTTCAAGAAGGGAGAGATCCTCTCTGAGGAGCGATACCGGGAAGCCAAGGAAAAATACGGAGAATCTCTGGTTGTCTCACAGGGAGCCGAGGCTATTCGGGATCTAATGAAGAATACCAACGTCAAAGAACTTTCGAAGAAACTCCGGACCGAGATGAAAGAGACAACCTCAGAAGCCAAGAAAAAGCGTCTGGCCAAGAGGCTCAAGATTATTGAGTCCTTCCTCGAATCGGGAAACAAACCAGAGTGGATGATTCTGGAAGTGGTCCCGGTCATTCCACCTGATCTTCGTCCCCTTGTCCCCCTGGATGGGGGCCGGTTTGCCACGTCCGACCTCAATGACCTCTATCGAAGGGTGATCAACCGAAACAACCGCCTCAAGCGGCTCCTCGAATTGAATGCGCCGGAGATCATCATCCGGAATGAGAAGCGGATGCTTCAGGAATCGGTGGATGCCCTTTTTGATAATGGGAAAAGAGGAAAGACAATCCTGGGAGCCAATAAGAAACCCCTCAAGTCACTCAGCGATATGCTCAGAGGAAAGCAGGGCCGATTCCGTCAGAACCTTTTAGGGAAACGCGTGGACTATTCAGGGCGTTCGGTGATTGTCGTTGGCCCGGAATTAAAACTGCATCAATGCGGTCTTCCAAAGAAAATGGCTCTCGAGCTCTTCAAACCCTTTATCTACCATCGCCTCGAAGCCAAGGGACTGGCCACTACCATCAAGAGCTCCAAAAAGATGATCGAGAAGGAGAGGCCGGAGGTGTGGGATGTTTTGGATGAAGTGATCCGGGAACATCCTGTTCTTCTCAACCGCGCGCCGACTCTCCACCGCCTTGGGATTCAGGCCTTTGAGCCTATTTTGATCGAAGGTAAAGCCATCCAGCTTCACCCTCTGGTCTGCGCTGCTTTTAATGCAGATTTCGACGGAGACCAGATGGCGGTCCATGTCCCGCTTTCGATTGAGGCTCAGGCTGAGGCCCGGATCCTGATGATGTCCACCAACAACATCCTCTCACCAGCGAGCGGAAAACCGATCATCGTGCCCACACAGGATATCGTCCTCGGCATCTATTATATGACTCGCGAGCGTCCCTATGTCAAAGGAGAGGGAAAGGTCTTTTCCAATCCCGATGAGGTCCGTGTGGCCTACGATGCAAACGAGGTGGATCTGCATGCCGGGATTAAGGTCCGGATGGATGGGGCATTGGTTGAGACAACGGTTGGCCGAATGCTCCTGAGAGAGATCCTTCCCGAGGAGATTCCATTTCGATTGGTCAATAAGGTGATGAAAAAGAGCGAGATGGCTAATCTCGTTGACTACTGTTACCGGTTCTGCGGCGATAAGGCGACGGTGCTCCTCTCCGATCGGCTAAAGAGTCTGGGATACCGCTATGCCACCACCGCCGGGCTTTCGATCTCCCTGGATGATATGCTCATCCCCTCCAATAAAAAGGACCTCCTGCAGGAGGCCCAGAAAGAGATCGAAAGGGTCCAAGATCAATATACTGAGGGCTTGATCACCGATGGTGAGCGATATAACAAGGTCATCGACATCTGGGCTCAGGTGACGGAAAATATCGCTGATGTGATGCTGAAGGAACTCGGCAGCGAGACAACAGAAGGAAAGGAAGGGGAGAAAAGGATCATCGACAGTTTTAATCCCATCTATATGATGGCCGACTCCGGAGCCCGAGGGAGCGCACAGCAGGTGCGACAGTTAGCCGGGATGCGGGGGTTGATGGCAAAACCATCCGGAGAGATCATCGAGACCCCGATCACTGCAAATTTCAGGGAGGGTCTCACTGTGTTGCAGTACTTTATCTCCACTCACGGCGCCCGAAAGGGTCTGGCGGATACCGCTTTGAAAACAGCCAATGCAGGATATCTGACCCGGCGGCTGGTGGATGTGGCGCAGGATGTGGTGATTCGAGAAAACGACTGCGGTACCCTGGACGGCATTGAAGTCGAGTCCCTCCTGGAGGGAGGAGAAATCATCGAATCGATGAGGGAACGTATTTTGGGTCGGGTAGCCCTGGAGGATATCCGGGATCCATTTACTGATGAAGTCATCGTCAAAGGAAATGAGGAGATCGATGAGGCTCTTGCCGAACGCATCGAAGATTCCGGGATTGATAAAGTAAAGATACGCTCCGTGCTTACCTGTAAATCGCGGCGGGGGGTGTGCGCCCTCTGTTATGGGAGAGATCTGGCCCGGGGAAGACTGGTCAATGTGGGAGAGGCGATCGGGATCATTGCAGCACAGTCCATTGGGGAGCCCGGTACACAGCTAACCATGAGGACCTTCCACATCGGCGGCGCAGCAAGCCGCCGGGCTGAGCAGACGACACTCGAAAGCCGGATTGATGGAAAGATAAAATTTATCAATCTCAAAACGGTTAAGAACCGCGAGGGACATCTGATCGTGATGAACAGGAACGGCGAAATTGCCATTCTCGATGAGAACGGAAGGGAGCGACGCCGATATGCCGTGATTTACGGAGCCAAATTGAAAGTGAAAGATGGGCAGAAGGTGAAAGAGGGAGAGATGTTGGCGGAATGGGATCCCTACGCCATCCCTGTTCTGACCGAGGTGACGGGCCGGGTCAAGTTCGGAGATATCATTGAAGGGTTGACCATGCAGGAGCAGGTGGACGAGTTCACCGGCCTTTCAAGAAAAGTGATCACCGAATCGAAAGATCCGGACCTGCGGCCGAGGATTTCGATCAAGGATGAGAAGGGAAAGACGATGAACCTTCCGGGGTTGACCTCTCAGGCCCGCTATCTCCTTCCCGTCGGAGCGAATATCTTTATTTCGGAAGGGGATATGGTGGAAGCCGGAGATGTGATCGTCAAAATTCCGCGCGAGACCACCAAGACCAAGGACATCACCGGAGGACTTCCAAGGGTTGCGGAACTCTTCGAGGCGCGGAAACCCAAGGAGTATGCTCTGATCAGCGACATTGACGGGACCGTTGAATTCGGCAAGGACCTGAAGGGGAAGCGAAAGGTCATCATCCGACCAGAGGTGGGAGAAGCCAAAGAATATATGATGCCGAAAGGGAAGCATGTCAGCGTTCATGAAGGGGATATGGTCAGAGCCGGAGAGGCGTTGATGGACGGTCCGGCCAATCCCCATGACATTCTCAGGGTGCTGGGCGATAAAGCCCTGGCCCATTATCTGGTGGACGAGATCCAGGAGGTTTATAAACTCCAGGGCGTGAAGATTAATGACAAACATATTGAGGTCATTGTCCGTCAGATGCTCAAGAGAGTGCGCATCAAGGAGGTGGGGGATACCCATTTCCTGGTTGACGATCAGGTCGAAAAATTTACTTTTGAAGAGGAGAATGCCCGGGTGATGAGGGAGGGCGGAAAACCAGCGGTGGGTGAACCCCTCTTCCTGGGAATCACCAAGGCTTCACTGGTTACGGATAGTTTTATCTCTGCGGCCTCCTTCCAGGAGACGACCAAGGTTCTGACTCAAGCCGCGGTGGCGGGGAAGATTGATCATTTAAAGGGATTAAAGGAGAACGTGATTATGGGTCGTTTGATCCCTGCTGGAACCGGTCTTCCAAAATACAGGGGACGGGAGCTCTGGGTGGAAGGGTATACGGACGAGGAGATGGCGTCGGAAGTTTCTGCAGAAGCTTCTGTCTGAAAAAAGAGAGCACTTGAAGTAAGTTCATAAGGCCCATTTCCCTGCTTGGGAAATGGGCCTTATTTTATTCTTCCAAGACTTTTTGATTTTCATTAAACCTCCATTATAATAATGTTGATGAAAGTGAGAGAGATATTTGCCAAGACCGTACTTACCCGAACAGCAATCTCTGGTTTTGATTACTGCCTGAATCCCTATGTGGGTTGTGGGCACGGGTGCCGATACTGTTATGCCAGTTTCATGAAGCGATTTACCGGCCACCAAGAACCATGGGGTTCATTTGTGGACGTCAAAGTGAACGCTCCTTCTCTGCTGAAGAAACAATTGAATAGAGCAAAACCAGGCATCGTGGCGATCAGTACGGTGACCGATCCCTATCAGCCTGTTGAGAAGAAATATGAGATGACACGAAGATGCCTGGAAATCCTTCTAGAGAAGCAGTTTCCGGTCAACATTCTCACCCGGTCACCTCTCTGTCTTAGAGATAAGGACTTATTTAAACGGTTTCATGATATTGAGGTAGGATTTTCAATCGCCACCCATGATGAGGATATGAAAAAGACCTTTGAACCAAACTCTCCAGCGATTGAGTCCAGAGTGAAGGCATTGGAGATTCTCCATCAAGAAAAAGTGAGGGCCTATGCCTTTATTGGGCCGTTGCTCCCCGCGGATTCAAAAGCATTGGTTCGAATGTTGGAAAAGGTTGTTGATGAGGTCCTCATTGATAAAATGAATTACCCCAATAAGGTAAAAGGGCTCTATCGTAAAAAGGGGCTGGAATTTTATCTCTCCGATGATTACTTTAATGGTGTTGGAATGGATTTAAAAGAGCGTTTTGAGGAGAGGGGAATCCCCGTTTCCATGATATTTTAGTAGGGAACGCCCGCCTGCCGGACGGGCAGGCATATATGCGTTCCCTACAGGAATGGATTGAAAGGACGAGGTTAATTATGACCATTGGACGATTCGGATTGAGAAGAAGGGATTATGACTTTCCGCCTTTTAGGCCTCCGAGTGAAGCCAACAGTCTCCTCTTAAGGGTAACCAGAGGGTGCCCCTGGAACCGGTGCACGTTCTGTTCCATGTATAAAGGGATGAAATTCGAGCGTAGAGAATTGGACGAGGTGCTTGAAGATATCTCCATGGCGAGAGAATATTATAGCGATCAAGTCAGGACTGTCTTTATTGGGGATTCCAACAGCCTGGTTCTCAAGGCAGAGGACTTGGTCAAGATTTTAAATAGTCTGTATGCCTCGTTTCCCCATGTTGAACGGGTGACCAGTTATGCAAGGGCAAAGACCATTGCGAAAAAAGAGATCGAGGACTTAAAAAAAATCTATGAGGCTGGCTTAAACAGGCTCCATGTGGGCCTTGAGACAGGGGATAGAGAATTGTTGAAGGAAATCGATAAAGGGGCGACTCCAGAGGAGATGGTCGAAGCAGGCAGGAAGGCGAAAGAGGCTGGTTTTGAATACTCCCTGTATGTGCTGCTCGGAATCGGCGGTGAAGAAAAGTGGGAGCAACATGCCAGAGGAACAGCCGATGTCCTGAACCAGATTAACCCTCACTTTATACGCGTTCGTACATTCATTCCTCAACCCAACTCCGCTATTTATGAAGCCATGGAAGAGGGACGTTTTCAACCCGCATCTCCTGAGACGATTTTGAAAGAGACAAGGCTCCTTCTGAAAGAACTGGAGGTCGCTTCCCAATTTCTAAGCGATCATATATCGAACCTCGTTCCCCTTCACGGAAAACTTCCGGAAGAGAAGGAGGAAATGATTCGCGTGATGGATGAGGTTTTAAAAGGATTTCAGGATGACGCGTCGCTAAGAGAAGAGATGGAAGCAAGGAGACACCTGACCAACCTCTGAAAGAGAGTCTTGAGTTCGGAGTTAGGGGTTCGTAGTAAAAAATAATAAAAATTCCGAACGAATTATGAGGAGCCACAAGTTGAACAGCTGGAGGAGGAACAACCACTGCAGGAGGAACTGGCGGTGCTTTTGAATTTTCCGCCACTTGAAAAGGCGAAAGCGGACATCATCCGGTTCACTTTTTTACTTTTACATTCGGGGCAGGTGATTTTTTCTGAGGAGTTAAAAACCAGTTTTTCAAACTCGTGATCACACTTACTGCAATGATATTCATAAATCGGCATCTTCGATTCTCCTTGAAAATCATCCTAACATTTTTTTAATCTGATCGGCAAGGGATTGCGCTTTCTGAGATAGATGGTGTTTTCCTTCTTCGTTTAATTCCGATGCCACCTTGCGACAGACTTCTTCAAGTTGTTTTACATAGCGCTTCTTAAAATTCTTTTTCACCTTGAGGGAAATCAGATTTCTCCATAGGGATAGGGTCTTCACATAAATATTATTATAATAGGCATTCATCCCGAGGCTGAAATATACCAAGAAACGGAGCTCGGGATGGGAGGGGTCAAGTTTTAAGGCTTTTGAAAAATAATGTGAGGAGAGATCGTAATGTCCGCTCAAGAGGTAACTGCGTCCCGCTCGATCATAGGCTTCCTGCAAGCCCCTTTCAAAGATGAGGCTGAAGATGGCTTTTCCCCTTTGAGGACCGTAGATCTTTTTAAGAAGAGAGTGATGTTCGAGAAGGAATCGGACGAGATAGGGATTTTTCAAATTTTGTTTGAAAAGATCGATTAATTGCTCCATGGCATCCTGAAATAAGGATCGCATCTCGGATATCCCTAGCAGTACTCCCTGTTCCGCCTTGGCGATGATTCGCTCAAATCGCTGGGAATAGTCTCTTTCGTAAGAGGATTTTCCGGCATGGAGTCTATAGTTCAGGTATTTGGGGCGATAGATTTCAAGTTGATAAATATTTTCCCTTAATTTTATGGCTTCGTGAAAGATGGACCCAATGACCAGGTCAAGGAGCGACTCGTTTTTATGGAAAGGTTCTTTTCCTTTATTCCTGAAAAGAGAATGAGATTGTTCCTTCAGATTGTAAAGGGGGCTCTGTCCCCGGTCATCCACCCAGTTTTCAATGTCTGCGAAACAGAGTTTACCCTTTCTGTACTTTTTAAAGATATCCTGGAAAACGACCTGGGAATGAAGAAGACCTTGCACGACCTCCAACAGGCTTCGATCCCGAAGCATATATTTTTTTCTTTCCATCTCGTCCTTACCGATGGCTCTAATATAGCAGGGTTTTTCTATTTTGGAAAGATTTGAATAATTTTTCTCGACCCCTTAAACATATTGACTGGGTTGACAAAAAAAAGTATATAATATTGTCAATTCTAATAAGGAGGGAGTGTTATGGCAATCAGGGTCGGGATTAATGGATTTGGTCGGATTGGCCGGAATGTCCTTCGAGCGGGTCTTAACCGAAAAGACCTGGAGTTTGTTGCTGTCAATGATCTCACGGATGCGAAGACATTGGCCCATCTCTTAAAGTACGATTCGGTTCACGGGAAATTGGGGGCGAGCGTTGAAGTAAAGAAAGATGCCATTCTGCTCGATGGAAAAGAGATCAAGGTGCTAGCCCTGAAGGATCCAGGCCAGCTTCCCTGGAAGGATTTGGGGGTGGATGTCGTTTTAGAAAGCACGGGGAAGTTTACGGATCGAGAAGGAGGTTCCAAACATGTGAGCGCCGGTGCGAAGAAAGTGGTGATTTCCGCTCCGGCGAAAGATCCGGATGTGTCCATTGTGCTCGGAGTTAATGATAGGGACTACGATGCTTCCAAACATCATATCATCTCCATGGGATCGTGCACGACGAACTGTCTTGCCCCGATTGCGAAAATTCTGGTTGACGAGTTCGGGGTGGAATACGGTTTGATGACAACCATCCATGCCTATACCAATGACCAGGTCATTCTCGATTTTCCGCACAAGGATCTACGGAGAGCCAGAGCAGCCGGGATGTCGATGATTCCGACGACGACCGGTGCAGCCACTGCCCTTTCCCTTGTCATTCCGGAGCTGAAGGGAAAGATGGATGGAATGGCAATCCGGGTGCCAACCCCCAATGTCTCTGTCGTCGATTTGGCGGTAGAACTAAAAAAAGAGACAACGGCTGAAGCACTGAACAAAGTCTTGAAATCCTATGCAGAAGGGAAGCTAAAAGGGATTCTGAGCTTCTGTGAAGAGCAACTGGTCTCCATTGATTTCAATGGCAATCCTCATTCCTCTATTGTCGATGGTCCCTCGACCAAGGTGATTGGTGGAAAATTTGCAAAGATCCTTTCCTGGTATGACAACGAATGGGGTTTCTCCAACAGGATGGTGGAGCTGTTTTTATTCCTGTTTGGGAAGAAGTAATGGTTTGAAGTCACCAGTAAAAGGGTAAGGGTAAGGAAGCCCGTATCGCTAATAAAAGGCTACGGTGGTCGTCTTTTAATTCTTTTTACTTAACCGTTCCCACCAAACGAAACGGGCTTCGTATCCGTAACCATTACCTTAACCCAATCATACAAATTGGAGTATATCCATGGCCATCCGAAGAGTGGATCAGGTTGAATTAAGGGGGAAACGGGTTTTCATCCGGGTTGATTTTAATGTCCCCCTCGATGAAAAAAGAGAGATCACGGATGAAACCCGGATCGTATCTTCCCTCCCAACGATCAAATTTGTATGTGAAGCTGGCGGGAAGGTGATCCTTGCCTCCCATCTTGGGAGGCCTAAAGGGAAGAAGGATCCAAAATACAGTTTGGCACCGGTTGCGGAGAGATTATCAAGATTGCTCGGCAGAGGAGTCTCGCTTGCTTTGGATTGTGTCGGAGAGGACGTTGAGAAACAGATCGGAAAGATGAAAGAAGGTGAGGTTCTGCTTCTTGAGAACCTCCGATTTCATCCCGAGGAAGAGAAGAATGACGAATCTTTTTCAAAGGTACTTGCGTCTCTTTGCGATGTTTATATTAATGATGCCTTTGGTGCAGCTCACCGTGCCCATGCATCAACCGAGGGAATGACACGGTATCTTCAGACCGTGGCGTGCGGTTTTTTGATGATGCAGGAGATTGAAAGTTTAGAGAAAGCCGTGGTCCAGCCACAGATGCCTTATGTTGCGATTTTAGGGGGTGCAAAGGTCTCTGACAAGATTGGGGTGATCCGAAACCTATCGGAGAAGGTGACCACGATTCTCATCGGCGGAGGGATGGCTTACACTTTCCTTAAGGCAATAGGTTTTCAGGTTGGGAAGTCTCTGGTGGAGGAGGACCAGATTGGGTTTTCAAAAAATCTTCTGGAAGAAGCAAAGGGGAAAATAACGTTTCTTCTTCCTTCGGATCATGTGGCTGCCGAGAGGATGGATGTTGAAGCAAAGAGACAGATTGTGAGCAACGATAAGATTCCTGAAAACTGGGTCTGTCTTGATATCGGTCCGGATACAGTCAGAGCCTTTACAGAGGAAATCTTAACTGCCAAGACGATCTTCTGGAATGGCCCCATGGGAGTCTTTGAGATGGAACCTTTCAGCCATGGGACCTTTGCGATTGCCAGGGCCGTTGCGAGATCTTCTGCCTTCAGTATCGTCGGAGGCGGAGATTCGGTGGCGGCTGTGAATCAGGCAGGCGTTGGAGATAAGATCGGACACATTTCCACGGGCGGAGGGGCCTCCCTTGAATTGATCGAGGGGAAGAAGTTGCCCGGGATTGAGGCTTTGAGAAGAGGTGGATGATGAAACGATTACCTTTTATTGCAGGAAACTGGAAGATGAATAAGACCGTTGAAGAGGCTCTTGCTCTTGTCAAGGAGTTGAAGGGTTCTCTAAAAGAGGTCAAAGAGGTGGAGGTGGCTGTTGCTCCTCCCTTTACAGCCCTGTACCCTGTCTCTCAAGAGTTGAAAGGTTCATCCATTCATTTAGCCAGTCAGAATCTTTTCTGGGAGGAGAAGGGCGCCTTCACGGGTGAAATTTCTCCTGGGATGCTTAAAGAATGTGGCTGTCGATATGCAATCATCGGCCATTCCGAAAGAAGGCAGTATTTCAGTGAGACTGATGAGACAGTGAACCGCAGGATCAAGGCGGCGTTCAACCATGGATTGAAGGTGATCTTCTGTATCGGTGAAACCCTGCAGGAGAGGGAAGGGAAAAAGACCTTTTCTGTGGTTGAAGGGCAATTGGAGGGTGGTTTAAAAGGAATAGGGGAAAAAGAGATGGGACAGATCGTCCTCGCCTATGAACCTGTGTGGGCCATCGGAACAGGAAAGACGGCAACTCCAGAACAGGCTGAGGAAGTCCATCGATTTATCCGTCAACAACTGGAGAGGCTCTATTCGAAAAGAGTTTCAGAGTTGATTCGAATCCAATATGGTGGAAGCGTCACCCCTGAAAATGTTAAGGGATTGATGGATCAGGAAGACATCGATGGAGCACTGGTGGGAGGGGCAAGCCTGAAAGCAGAATCCTTCGCAAGGATTGTCAGATTTAAAGAAATGTGATATATATAAAGTAAAGACAAATATTCAATAACCAAAATTTAAACAGTGGAGCTTTGATTTTATGACGATTATCATCATCTTGCATATTGTGGTCTGTTTTGCCCTTATCCTGATTGTCCTTCTTCAGGCAGGGAAAGGGGCAGAGATGGGGGCTGCGTTTGGCGGATCGAGTCAGACGCTTTTTGGAAGCGCAGGAGCAATGGGGTTTCTCAGCAAACTGACGACAGTTGCAGCGGTGATCTTTATGATCACCTCACTTCTACTGACTTATACCTCAACTAGGCGCGCCTCGACGGTGATCAAAGAGAAGCCGGCTCAGGCTGCGCCAGCAGAACCTCAGAAAGTTCCGGTTCAACCTCAGGCGCCTGTGCCTGAAACTAAAAAATAAGGGATGCCGAAGTGGTGGAATTGGTAGACACGCCATCTTGAGGGGGTGGTGGGCAAACCCCGTGGGGGTTCAAATCCCCCCTTCGGCACCATCTGAAAAAAAAGGAGAGGAGAGGCGAAGAGCCCCTCCTTTTTTTTAAGAAAGATTTTTCAATGGATGAATCCTCTCCTGAAGTCACAACCGCTCTTCAAGCCATCCTTAAGGCATCCCGGCTCTGCCAGAAGGTTAGGAAGGACCTTACTGAAGGAGCATCCATTCAGAAAAGCGACCGGTCTCCTGTGACGATTGCCGATTATGGTTCTCAGGCGATTATCTGTAAGATGATCAAAGAGAGGTTTCCAGACGACGTTGTGATAGGCGAGGAAGTTTCGACAGAGTTGAGAAAAGCCGAACGTTCGAATCTCCTTGCACAGGTCACGCATTATGTTCGTGACTTCTTTCCTTTTACTTCCTCTGAAGAGGTTTGTGCGTGGATTGACCTCAGTTCCCGTTCGATTAGAAATCGGTACTGGACACTGGATCCCATTGATGGGACCAAAGGTTTTCTTAGAGGGGATCAGTATGCAATCGCTCTAGCGTTGATTGAAAATGGGGCAGTTCAACTTGGTCTCATGGCTTGCCCCAATCTCTATATGGACAAAAGACAGCCTAATTGGAAGAAAGGCTGCCTCTTCCTTGCCATTAGAGGGAAGGGGGCTTTTCAGATGGAATTGGAGGGAGAGACAAGACAATCCCTTTTCGTCTCAAAAGTAGACACCCCGGAGCAAGCTTCTTTTGCAGAGAGCGTTGAACCGGACCATGCCGACCATCTGACTCATCAGAAAATCGCACAGAAATTGGGGATGACCCAACCTCCCCTCAAGATGGACAGTCAGGCCAAATATGGGATTGTCGCAAGAGGAGAAGCCACTTTCTATCTCAGGGTTCCTTCCCCTACCGAACCCGGTTATAAGGAGAAGATCTGGGATCACGCAGCAGGGGCGATCATCACCGAGGAAGCAGGAGGAAAGGTGACGGATCTCTATGGAAAGCCGCTGGATTTCTCTTGTGGTATCAAACTCGAGAAAAACCATGGCATCCTTGCGAGCAATGGGATTTTGCATGAGGTGGTTCTAAAAGGACTGGAGATGTGATAATATTAAATTAAAGGAGATTCCAATGGAAAGAGCATTTGTAGAGGGGGTTGAATCGGAGATTCCTAACAATTCTGTGCTGATCTCTATGGGGCTTCCGGGAAGCTGGAAAAGCCCGGTAACCGAAGAGATCGCAAGGATGAAAGGGTTTCTAATTCTCCGTTCGGATATGATTCGTCTCGAGGTTCTGAAAGGACAGGATATTTTTGACAATAAGGTTGCTTCCAGCCCGGACAATAGGAGAAAGGTTTATGAAGAGATGTTTCGAATGGCCACAGAAACCCTGAAGTCAAATCCCGGCGGATTGATCCTGGATGCAACCTTTGTCACCCAGGAGTTGAGGGCGCAGGCTGCGGAAATTGCTGAAAAGGCCAATCGGCCTTTTGTGATTGCTGAGTGCGCCTGTACAGAAGAAAAATCAATCGAAAGAATTCTGAAAAGGACAAAAGAAAATTACGAATCCAATGCCCTCACGCGGGAAGCCTATTTCAATAATAAAGCGATTTTCCAGCCCATTGATATTGGTGATTTGAAAAAGAGGGCTCAACGGTTATCCATTATTCACCTCACAATCGATACGGAATATGATACCGCACCTGAATGGAAGATTAGAAAGATCGAAAAAAGGAATTAGTCGTATAGTCAAATAGTTAAGTAGTCTTGTAGTCGTTAATCATTGACTACACGACGATAAGACGATGAGACTATAAGACAAAGTGACATGGATATCTCCTTTCTCAAGAGAGCGCTCCTAAGCCCCGCCATCTATCCAGATCATCCTAATGAAATCCGGTTAGGAGAAACCCATATCTCTCTTCTCTTTTTTACAGGAAAATATGTTTATAAATTGAAGAAACCGATGAACTTCGGTTTTTTAGACTTCACCACCCTTGAGAAGAGGAAATATTTCTGTGGGCAGGAAGTGAAATTGAATCTTCGACTTTCCCCGGAGATCTATCTCGGCGTAGTTGAGGTTACGGATGACAGAGGACAGCTATCACTCAACGGGAAAGGGAAGGCAGTAGAATATGCGGTCTGGATGAGACAGATTCCAGAAGATCTCCTGATGGACAAATTAATCCATAAGGGAGAGGTTACTCCGGAGATGATTCAAAGGGTCTCCGAAAAACTGGTCCAATTCTATTCGATAGCCGAAACGAATGAGGTCATCAAGGGTTTTGCAAAACCAGAGCGGGTCAAGCAGGATACGGATGAGAACTTCGAACAGACGGAAAAATATATTGACCGGGTGATTCCCAAGGAAGTCTATGAATGGATCAAGGAACGGACGAACCGGTTTTTGAAGAGCCAGGAGAAACTATTCGAACGGAGAATCGCGGAGGACCGAATAAGGGATTGCCATGGCGATCTCAGACTGGAACATATTTTCTGGGGAGAAGAGATATCGATCTTTGACTGCATTGAATTCAATGAGAGGTTTCGATACACTGATGTGGCTGCAGATATCGCCTTTTTAGCCATGGATATCGATTATCAGGGAAGAGGAGACCTCAACCCCTATCTGATCAATACCTATATCAATCAATCCGGAGATCATGATCTCCTTGGAGTATTAGATTTTTACAAGTGCTATCGAGCCTATGTCAGAGGTAAAGTGGAAAGCTTTAGACTCGATGACCCAAATATCCCGGAAGAAGAAAAGAGAGAGGCCCTGAAAAGGGCTCAAAAGTATTTTGACCTTGCCCACGGCTACTCTCAAAAATTTTAGATTTTCCTGAAGATAGGAGCATTAACTCATGATTATCGAAAGGGCAGTCATTGGTGATTCAGAAGAGATTCTATCACTTCAAAAATTGGCTTACCTGAGCGAGGCTGAGATCTATGATGATTTTACGATTCCACCGTTGAAGCAAACTCTAGAAGAGATTAAAAAAGATTTCGAAGCCCAGGTTTTCCTTAAGGCAGTCGTCGAGGAGAGCATCATTGGTTCGGTGAGGGCTTATATGAAAGAGGGGACCTGCTATGTTGGACGCCTCATCGTTCATCCCGATTTCCAGAACCATGGGATAGGGAAGCAACTGATGGGAATGATTGAAGAGGCTTTTAAAGAGACTTCAAGATTCGAGATTTTTACAGGCCATAAAAGCGAACGGAATCTCTACCTCTATGAAAAACTGGGATATAGACGCTTTAAGACTGTTACGGCAAATGAGAAATTAATAATCGTCTTTCTGGAAAAGAGATTTTTATAAGAAACCAAGAAATCTCCAGAGTTCTCGAAAAATATCAAAGATAGGAGATTGGTGATGGCTGAAGAAGAGTTAAGTCCAAAATATAAAGAAGGTGTG
>Ga0194112_10007656_pt1 | contig 14009 bp, 17 predicted proteins | sample TA2MahC400mmetaG_FD_146191 | JGI IMG/M metagenome (GOLD analysis project Ga0194112, IMG submission 146191) | Freshwater microbial communities from Lake Tanganyika, Tanzania - TA2015016 Mahale Deep Cast 400m | ecosystem: Environmental > Aquatic > Freshwater > Lake | place: Tanzania: Lake...
GGGATCCATATTATGGCGATTGAGTGGGAGGAGAAGGTAGCGGAGATTGCCAAGGCCGCAGGCCTGCTGCCAAGACCACAATCGTCGTGACTCGTACCTCGCCACTCGTGAACCGTAATGAAAAAAACGGGAAACAAATCACAAGTCACGATGCACGAAACACGAATCACGAAAAAAGGAGAAGGAAGATGCCAAAGAAGATTTTAATCGTTGATGACGATCCGGATCTGGTGGAGGCGGTGACGATGATTTTGGAGTCCAAAAATTATGAGGTTGCTGCCGCATATGGCGGGATTGAGGGGCTGGAAAAGGCAAAGACTGAAAATCCAGACCTCATTGTCCTCGATGTTATGATGCCGGATAAGGATGGGTATGTGGTGTGTAAGGAATTAAAGGCCGACCCTAATTTGAGTAAGATCCCTGTCCTCCTTCTGACAGCGGTCATCTCCAAGATCGCCACAAGCCGCTACACCCAACAGATGGGGCTTGAGACCGAAGCGGATGATTACATCGATAAACCCGTTGAACCTGAGGTCTTGGTTAAAAGGATCGAGACGCTTCTTACTAAATGAAAATTCGAAGCACGAAATACGAAATGGTTTAAACTTTAAACTCTAAACTCTAAATCCTAAACAAATCCAAAATCTAAAAGTCAAAAGATTATATGGTTTTGAGTTTTGTGCTTTGGACATTTGAGTTTGTTTAGAGTTTAGGGCTTCGAGTTTAGGATTTAACATCTTTGTTTCGGATTTCGATATTCGAATTTCGGATTTTGGGGGTATAATGCCGGATCAGATAAACATTCTTGTCATCGATGATGAGCAGATCATGCGGGAGGGTTGCTCACGCATTCTCTCCAAGGATGGTTGGGCGGTCATCACCGCTGAGAATGGGAAACAGGGGTTAGATGAGATTCAAAACCATTTGGGTAAGATGGATGTCATCCTGCTCGATCTAATGATGCCCGGAATGAGTGGTATGGAAGTGTTGGACCAGGTCCGAACGATTGATCCGAACCTCCTTGTCATAGTCATCACCGGCTACGCCACAGTGGAATCGGCTGTTGAGGCAATGAAGAAGGGGGCTTATGACTTCATTCCCAAACCCTTTACGCCTGATCAGCTCCGCATTGTTGTGAGGAGGGCCATAGAAAAGAGAACTCTCCAAAAAGAGGCAGAGTTCCTACGAAGGGAGCGTGAGAAGTCCCTTCTGGATATTGCCACAGAGAAGTCCAAGATCAAAACCATCATCAATTGTATGGGGGACGGTGTTTTGGTTTGCGATCGGGACGGTCGTATCGTTCTCACGAATCCGGCTGCCAGTCGGATGTTCAAGGTTTCGGAAACCTCTCTTCTGGGAAATTCCCTATTAGAGTGCAACCTTCATCCAGAATTGTTCAAGACCATTGACGAAAGTCTGAAGACGAAGGATATCAACTACACCTCCGTCTCCCAAGAGTTAAGCCTGGGCGAGTCCGGAGAAATCTTCCTCCGTGCCCATACCGCTCCGGTGAGAAACGATATCGGCGAGACCATAGGTTCTGTCACCGTTCTTCAAGATATCAGCCATCTGAAAGAACTCGATAAGATGAAATCAGATTTCATCGCCATGGTCGCCCATGAACTTCGGGCACCCATCGCCTCTGTGGAACAACAGTTGACCGTCATCCTGAATAAAATGGCGGGAGAGGTTACAGAAAAACAGGAACAACTTCTTTCCCGTGCAAAAGAGAGGACCAAAGGTCTTCTCACACTGATTAAAGATCTTCTGGATATCTCAAAAATCGAAGCTGGTAAGATGGTCCAATACAAAGAACCTCTTAACCTTCGAGAGCTGATCCAAAGGGTGATAGACTTGATGAGGGCTGAAGCCGAAGCCAAAAAGATCGATCTACAATTCCTCACCCCTTCTGCCAATCCAATCATTCATGCTGATCGGAACAGTATGGAGGGGATCTTTACCAATCTTATTTCTAATGCAATTAAATATACACCGGAAGGAGGAAAGGTTTGGGTCATTCTGGCCGAGGAGGGAGGATTTGCCAAAACCACTGTTTCAGACACGGGCATCGGCATTAAAAAGGAAGATCTTCCAAGGATCTTTGATAAATTCTATCGAGTGAAAACTACGGAGACCCGTCAGATCATAGGAACAGGTCTTGGACTATCTATTGTTAAAAGCATTGTAGATGCCCACCTGGGTTCGATCTCAGTCGAAAGCGAGGTGGGGAAAGGGACAACCTTCGCTGTCCTCCTCCCGAAAGAATCGAGCCAAACTATCTGTTAACCCTGTAGTATTCCTTTTTCCATATTTAAATCTACTACAGGGTTGAGGGGAAAGGTGATGAACGTCGTTTTCTCAAAGGAAAATTTGAAACTCGCCCGGGATCTTCAATCCTTGACAGGCGAAAATGTCATGCTCTGCTACCAATGTAAAAAATGTACATTGGGCTGCCCCTCTGCTTATACGATGAGGATGAAGCCTCATGAATTGATGCGGGCGATCCAGTTGGGTCTTGACGAAGACATTTATTGGTCAGGCACCGTATGGACATGTCTCTCTTGTGAAACCTGCAATACCCGTTGTCCACAGGAGATCAACATCCTTCGAGTAATCGATGGGTTGAGGGAGATATCAAAGAATGTTGAACACTATAACCCCTATCCTGCCATACCAGCGATGCATCGAATCTTTATGGCCCTTGTAAAACGCTTCGGAAAGATCTATGAATTAGGCCTTGCCCTCCTTATCAATCTGAGGATGCTCACTCCTTTCAAAGATATTGATATGGCTTCTCCTATGTTGCTGAAGGGGAAACTCAACCCCCTTCCCCATAGGAGTCATGGGGTAAAGGAACTTCAACAGGTGATGGCCAAAATTCGAGAATTAGAAAAATCTTTCCCCTCCCCCTTGACGGGGGAGGGTGTGGGTGGGGGTGAATAAGAAATCTATCTCCCTCCCCTTAATCCCCTCCCGCAAGAGGAGGGGAAATTTAGGTTTAGGAGCTTCATAATGAGGTATGCTTATTTCCCTGGATGTTCTCTCAGTTCCTCTGGTTACGATTATCACCTCTCTCTGAGATATGTCTCTCGTGCATTGGGAATCGATCTCATAGAGGTAAAGGATTGGGTCTGTTGCGGTGCATCTTCTGCCCATGCCACCTCTCACCTCCTCTCTGTGGCGCTCCCGGTATTGAGTCTCTCTCATACAGAAAAGGACGGCTTTGATAAATTGATCGCTCCCTGTCTTGCCTGCCTTTCCCGATTCAAGGCGGCCAATATGGAAATGGAGCATGATCCAGAACTCAAACCCAAAATCCATCAGGCCTTTGATTACAAGTACCAGGGAAAGGTGAAGGTCTACCATCCCCTCGAGGCCTTTCTCGAAATGGGCCTCGATAAGATTCGCGATAAGATACGGAAAAAACTTTCTGGCCTGAAGGTGGCCTGTTATTATGGATGTGTTCTCACCCGACCTCCGAAAATAGCACAGTTTGATAATGTTGAAGATCCTCAAAGCATGGATTCCATCCTCAGAACTTTGGGTGCAGAAACGATCGACTGGTCTTTCAAAACGGAATGCTGTGGTGTCTCGATGACCCTAACCCGTTCCGATATCGTCCTTAAGCTCTCAAATGATATTCTCCGTGAAGCAAAAGAAGCAGGTGCTAATGCTATTGCCGCATGCTGCCCTCTTTGCCAGGCAAACCTCGATGGCCGTCAAAGACAAATCGAGGAAACTTATAAAACCCGTTATGGAATTCCAATACTTTACATTACCCAGTTAATGGGCCTCGCCTTCGGTGCTTATCCTAAAGAAGTGGGCATACAGAAACTGATCACCAGTCCCCGGGAGGTTTTAGGTTCCATTGGCCTGATGTAAAAAAAGCCTCATTTTAACAGTTCCTGCCCAAGTAAAGACCACGAGGTCCTGATGGGCCAGATCCTTTACTCCGACTCCTGGCTGGAAAGGTAATTTAAATCAAATTCTACCACTTCAGATCTCTCATATTAAAAAAATCCCCTTTTCAGAAAACATCAGAAAAACTCAAACCTACTTTCTTCCTTCCTGTACTCTTCATCTTAGTATTTTTATTCAAAAATGCAGCTTTCATTCCGTAATAGATAGGCTAGCTAGATTCGCAAGGTGTTTTAAGGCATTCAAAAACAATTGACATATTTTACACATATGATAATATCCTCATAAAAATAAACATTTCCGGTTACTCTCCATCGGGCTTTAAAAAGGTGGGGGATGGCTGATGGCAAGAATTCATATTTCAAATGATCCATCTGACCGTATCATTGTCTCTTTCCCTTATGATCCTCTCTCGTCGCAAGGTCAAGTCTTAAGTCTGATAATCATAAGTTATACTCATGTGAGCACAAAAAGCTTGGGAAAAATAATGAGCCCTTTGGACACTCCTGAGTTAGCTAAAGGAGGTGATGAATGACATTATTTGTCAGGTGGAAGGTTTTTGGCGATTCTGCCAGATGTAGAATATCCGCATCGAGTGCTGATATCACCCCTAAATTGGAAGTATATCAACACTTGGTGCCGATGTGAACAGGTTGACCAAAATCGGGCACAAATAGAAAATGCAATGAGGAGGCGAGGTTTATGACGGAAATTATGACATTAGCAGAAATCCAGGCTAAGTTCGAATCGGAATGGGTTCTTCTTGATGAACCCGAAATAGACGAAAGTTTGAAAGTTAAAGGCGGTAAGGTTTTGTGGCATAGCAAGGACAGAGATGAGGTCTATCGAAAAGCGAGAGAAATACGACCCCAACATTCAGCGATCTTGTATACCGGTAAGTTGCTCGAAGAAATGGCGGTGGTTCTATGAAATTTCATTTTGATCCTGATGAAGGTCTCATCGTTGTTCCAACGAAGATTTGGGGTCCGAAAGGGGACTCTATCCTAAGATTAGCCCTTGATACTGGCGCAACAAGGTCTTTGGTCAATTGGGATGTAATCGTTCTTTTGGGATACGATCCCGCAATAGTCTCTGAACGGATTCAGATGACCACAGGTAGCGGTGTAGAGTACGTTCCTAGTGTTTCTGTTGAAAAAATTGAATCTCTTGGACATAAACGTATGAATTTTCCAATACTTTGTCACACCTTGCCACCAAGCGCAACTGTTGATGGAATTCTAGGATTAGATTTCTTCAAGGGATACCGGTTAATTATTGATCTTAAGACTGGTCTTTTGATTATTGAATAAAAAATTTCGCCCGACTTCGTCTAACACAGGCCAAAAGATAAACACAAAATGCTACTGAACTTCTTTTAGCCTTGAACGTTATCTACTCATTCATGCTCCGTGCAAAGAGGCTGATTTTTTACGTACGCCATAGGCCAGAGTCATTCAATTCTATCGTTATATGCTTACTTTCTTATGCTAATCGTCAATTACCTACAACAATTGATTCTGAGGACTTGTAGGTGTATTCTTTAAATTATGATTGTAGGAGCGGTTCTAAAAAAGTTAAATCAACCCTTTAGTAAATTCATGTGTGTTCAAAGAAGAATGTCTCAGGTTGGTTTCCATAAATCCGCCGGGCTGGAATTTCCACCATAGGCTCCAGGATTATCTTGTCATCCTCCTTGTAAGCTCGGACAGAGTTGATCCTCCCTTCTGGAAGAAGCTTTGTTAAAGAGATCCTCTTTCTTGAATCGACAGTTAGTTTAATCGTCTCCATTTTCCTTCCTCTTTTACTTTTAATCCAAATTGAGCGATTTTTATATAAAAATAAGGCAAGACATTGAAAACAAAAGGTTACATGAATAAGAAATATCACCCAATAAGTGAAATAATCGTCTGTCATTCCTGTGAAAACAGGAATCCAGTTTCTTTGTCTCTTTCTGGATTCCCGCCTTCGCGGGAATGACAATCTATGCTTCCTTTAAGCACAGAATCGCTCAATTTAGGTTTAAATTAATTTTAAAAAAATGGGAAAGATGGTCATATCTTCACATGTCATTATTCCTAATTCGTCGAGACCTTACCTTTCCTTTTGCATTCTTTAATGTTTTGCGTTATCCTTTTCCCATACACTCCTTTAAATTTACGAAAGGATAAAATCTTATGTGCACTGGGATACTTATTCGTTCATTTTGGATCCTTTTTATATTTATATTTCTCCATTTCTCTCTTGCTTTGGGAGAGATGAAGCCAATTGGTTTTGCCATCCCTTTTCCGGATCTGAACTTTACTCAAACATTATCTAAAGGAGAACAATCCTATCTCGGAATACCCCAAAAGAAGAGATTTTCTTTTCGAGAGATTCGAGGGAATTTAATCCTCGTTGAATTCATCAGCACTTATTGTGTGAGTTGCCAGAGACAGGCCCCAGTTCTCAATGAATTATACTCATTAATTGAGGGGGATTCCAAATTAAAGGGAAATGTGAAGATAATCGGGATAGCTTCGGGCAATAACCTGAAGGAAATAGAAATTTTTAAGAAAGATTATAAAGTCCCCTACCCTATCTTTGCAGATACTAAATTCGATGCCCATACGGCAATCGGTAATCCTCGAACCCCTTTTATAATTTGGGTAAGAAGAGACGCGCAAGGAAAAGGGATAGTGGTGAGCACCCATCTTGGCTTGATTGAACTGGTTGAGAACGTAATAGATGAAACCAAGGCTGTCCTCCAGTATGACTTAGCCCTTCTAAAACCAAAGAAAGGCGCCATCTATGAAGGCGATGCCTTGAAACCTCCTCTCACGGAAGAAGAATTGGTGAAAAAAGCAAGAGAAGGAATGAACACTTCTGGGGGGAAGGTGCTTCAGATCGAAAAGTTAGCATTAAAGGATGGGGATTGGATTTATGTAGGAAAAGTCGATTTTGGGACTCACCAGGAGAATCTCTTCTCCAAACTTGCAAGCCGCAGAGCCGTCTGCGATATCTGCCACGATACCTACTTTATTTATACCTTCGATGCCTCAGGGAATGTAATCGAAATCGTCCCCATTCAGCTCACAAAATTTGGGAACCTCCAATGGACAGAACAGGATGTAAAAAAATTAAGGAGCCGCACGGTAGGGAAATCCATCCTCAAACCTTTCACTTTTGATCCCAAAGTAGACTCTGTATCTGGAGCAACCATCACTGCCCTTCTGATCTTTGATAGTTTGGATAAAGCTAAAGAGGTTTATGAAAAGTTGAAGAAGGAAGGGTATATCAAATAGTCTGAACTACTTTGTCATTCCCGCCCCGATTTCCATCGGGATAAACTCCAGCGGGAATCCAGAAGGTTTTCAGAGATAGCTTCCTATTGATTCCTGCTTTCTTGCCTACCGCAGGCAGGCGCAGGAATGATACTTATTTTCTATATATGATTAAAACTTATGGTTATATTTTCTGCTTTTTCTTCCTTATCCTGATCCTTATTCCACAATCTACCTATCCTTCAGACCTTTATAAATACCATCATGCCGCCATGGGGACGGTGGTTGAGATTATCCTTATGGGCGGGGATGAAGAGGCGTCAAAAAAAGCAGCCCTTCAAGCCTTCATGGAGATCAAAAGGATCGAACAATTAATGAGTCCATGGATTGAATCGAGTGATATCAGTCGAATCAACCGATCTGCTGGGAAAGAGTGGGTTAAAGTTTTTCCTGAGACATTCGATGTGATTAAGAAGGCAAAAGAGATATCTGAACTTTCAAAAGGTGTGTTCGATATTAGTATCGGTCCTCTCACCCAACTCTGGAGAAAGGCAAGGGAGAAAAAACTTCCTCCTTCGATAGAGGAGGCAAGGGGAAGGTTGGACTTAGTGAATTTTAAAAATATTGGAATCGATCCAGAGGGGAAAGTTTTGTTGAAAAAGAAAGGGATGGAGATTGATTTAGGTGGAATCGCTAAGGGTTATGCAGTGGACAAGGCATTCGAACTTTTAAGATCCCTTGGATATAAAAATCTCATTGTCAATGCAGGTGGAGATTTGAGAGTGGGAGGATTAAAAAATGATCAACCCTGGTCAATAGGAATTCCGGACCCAAGAGAATCTCAAAAGATTATGGCCAAGGTGTCTGTATCCGATTCAGCCATTGCTACATCAGGAGATTATGAAAAATTTTTTATTTACCAGGGCAAACGATATCACCATATCTTAAATCCTAAAACTGGTTTTCCTACCGATGAATGCCAAAGTGTTACCATCATCTGTAAAGATGGAATGAAGGCAGATGCTCTGGCAACGGCAGTTTTTGTCATGGGTCCTAAAAAGGGATATTCTTTATGTCGAAGGATGGAGGGTGTGGATTGCCTCATCTTGGCAAGCGAAGGAAAGACCATTTTTTCACCAGGTCTTAGGAGCTGTATCTCCTTTGTTCGTTAATCGGAAGTCATGTTATAAGGATATTTAACAGATCAAGATGGTCTTCGATATAGGCATCGCTTTGAATTTCCTTGTTTTTATAGGCGATAAATTTGATTCCAGATGATGCGGCCGTTTGCCGGTCCACCTCAGAGTCTCCTACAAAAACAGCCTCTTCTTTATTTAGGTTAAATGCGTGGATGATCTTCTCAACCGATTCCGGATGAGGCTTTGGATTTTTTACATCGAGGGCAGTGACCACCATATCAAAAAATGGCCAGAGGTTAAATCTCTCCATGACGTGTTTCATCGATGTGGTTCTATTAGTATTAATAGCTCTAATAACTCCTTCGGCCTTCAATAGATTCAGGGTCTGAAGGAGATAAGGTTCCATCTTCAGGTAAACGATATATTTTTTTAGATCAAACTGTTTTATTAATTCTAAGGCCTGTTTTTCCAACTTATCTTTTTCACCAAAAATGAAGTGAATGGCTTCGAAGACTGTATGAGTGTGAACATATTCCATCTCCTCCTCTCTCAAGGCAGACCTACCCACCAGAGCACAGAGCTCATTATATAACCTGGTGTTTGCCTCGAGGGAATCGAAGAGGACTCCGTCACAATCGTAAATAACGCAACGGATCTTCCATTTAACCCTTTGGGGATTCATAACTCTTTATTGTCTTTGACTAATACAAACGCATTAATGTTATTTACATCCTGTTAGGTCTCCCCTCACCCCTTCCCCTCTCCCCATTGGGGAGAGGGGAAGGGTGAAGGGGGAACTTCGAATTAATATTTAATCTCTTCGAATTAATTCGCCTAAAGAATCCTCGCATGACTTTCTAAAAGGAGCCCTTCCCTGATTTCACCATCAATGTAGTGAAAGACCTTTGTTACACCATTTCTCTGGATTAGATAAAGGCAATCATTGGGCTGTTGGATCTTTAGAACATCCTCTGGGGGATACTCCAAAAGGATTCCGATCAGCATTTGATTGACTACCCTGTGACCCACGATTAAGATCTCCTGTCCTTTATGATTCCGAAGGATTCTATCTGTAAAGGGTTTGATTCGGCAGGTGACATCCGTATAATTTTCCGCCTCAGGGATATGGTAAGTAAATCGGTTCTCCTTAAACAGTTCCCATTGCTTCCTAACGCCTTCATCAAATTCTAAAAAATGTTTCCCTTCCAAAATCCCAAAGGCGATCTCATCCAACTCGTGTCGTCTTTGAATGGAAAGGCCCAGGTGTTCTGCAACCGGTTGGGCAGTGAGAATCGATCTCTGCAAGGTACTTGTGTAGATGACCGAGAGGGGTTGGCCTTTGAGTTGCTCGAGCAGTGCAAGGCTCTGTGAATAACCTTTTGGGCTAAGCACAGGGTCGCTTCGACCCTGAATCCTTCCCTCCGCATTCCAAGTCGTCTCTCCATGCCTCGCAATATAGATCTTAATCATATACAGATCTAAACCTTTCGGAAGGCGTTATCACTGGCTTCGATGGTTCGATCCAGATCCTTCTGGGTATGGGCCAAAGAGAGAAAACAAGCCTCAAACTGGGAGGGTGGGAGGTAAATTCCTTGATTCATCATCTCAATAAAAAATTGGGCAAATCGCTTTGTATTACTCATCTTTGCCGTGGGGTAGTTTCTTACAGGACCTTCTGTAAAAAAGAGGGTGAACATTCCAATGGTGCGATTGATGGAGATTGGAATCCCTTGTTCCTCAGCGCTTTCAAGGATTTTTTCTGTTAGGTAGGAGGTCTTTTTCTCGAGGTCTTGGTACACCTTTTTTGACTTCAAGATTTCGAGCGTCCCAATCCCTGATGCCATAGCCAGAGGGTTTCCAGAGAGCGTACCTGCCTGATAAACGCCTCCAAGAGGAGCGACCTTTTCCATAATCTTCTCCCTTCCACCATAAGCACCTACCGGAAGTCCTCCTCCAATGATCTTACCGAGGCAGGTCATATCTGCCTTGATTCCGTAAAGTTCCTGAGCGCCCCCATAGGCCACCCGAAATCCAGTGATCACTTCGTCAAAGAGTAGAACGATCCCTGTCTCATCGCAGATCTTTCTCAATCCTTCTAAAAATCCCTTTTCAGGAAGGATCACCCCCATATTTCCAGCAATGGGCTCAACGATGATGCAAGCAATCTGCTCTGGATACTGTCTTACTAAAGACCTAACACTTTCTAAATCATTGTAAGGAGACGTCAAAGTATGTTTGGCCAAATCTTCTGGAACTCCGAGGCTATCAGGAATGCTGAAGGTCGTAACACCGGAGCCTGCCTTCACGAGGAGGCTATCTCCGTGGCCGTGATAACAACCTTCAAACTTGAGGATCTTATTTCTTCCTGTATATCCCCTTGCCACTCGAATCGCACTCATCACTGCTTCAGTCCCAGAGTTTACCATCCTCATCAATTCCATGGATGGAAAGGCCTTCTTTATTTTGGTTGCCAGTTCAATCTCCAGTAGCGTTGGAGCCCCAAAACTCGTTCCCTTCGGGGCTACCCTTTTTAAAGCAGACACAATTTTAGGATGGGCATGGCCCAAGATCATTGGTCCCCACGATCCTACATAGTCAATATATTCATTTTTATCCACATCCCAAATCTTCGATCCTTTGGCATGGTCAATAAAAACGGGTGGAACGCCAATAGCCTTAAAGGCCCTGACCGGGCTGTTCACTCCTCCTGGGATCATCCCCAATGCCCTGTGATATAATCCAACTGACTTTTTCCTATTCATCTCCAATCCCTCATTCATTCCTCAGCCAAAACTGTATTAGTTAGAGTTCCGATCCCTTCGATCACCACTTCTACTTTGTCGCCAATGGCCATTGGCCCAATCCCAGAGGGTGTGCCTGTAGCAATTACATCCCCTGGTAGAAGAGTCATCGCATGGGAGATGAAACTGACCAATTGGTAAGGGCCGAAGATAAGGTTCTTTGTATTGGAATACTGGCGTCGTTCCCCATTGAGATAAGTCGAAATCTCTAAACGGTGAGGGTCAATGTCAGTGACAATCCATGGACCGATTGGTGCAAAGGTATCAAAACCCTTTGCCAATGTCCACTGACCATCCTTTGGTTGAAGATCTCTGGCAGTTACATCATTAAAACAGGAATATCCAAGGATAAAATCACCAGCCTTTTCCTCCGGCACAGCCTTTGTCACTTTAGAAATGACCACTGCCAACTCGGCTTCGTAGTCCACCCTTTTGGACATCTTTGGATAGATGACGGCCTCTCCTGGTCCGATGACAGAAGTAGAGGGTTTGATAAAGAGAATAGGTTTTTCAGGGATCGGCATCTTGACTTCAGCAGCATGTTCCCTATAGTTCAACCCTAAGGCGACAATCTTAGATGGAATGCAAGGGGCAAGTAACTTCACTTCTTCGATCTTCTTTTTCTTGGAGGAAAGATGAAAATGTGTGAAGGGGTCTTCCTCCATCTCGCGAACCCTATCCTCTTCTATTACTCCCCATTTAACGATTGCCCCATCCTGATATCGAATGATCTTCATCCTGTAGCTCCTCGGTCTTCTTGAGAATAGAATTTTCTTCAATAACCAATAATCAAATCCCAAGCTCCAAATAAATTCTAGCCAAAAATATTTGAAATTTCCCCTCACCCTTCCCCTCTCCCCAACGGGGAGAGGGCTTCGTCGTGAGCTCAGCCAAACGGAGGGGGTGAGGGGGCAAAATGTTAGAAGAAAATTCTTAAAATTAAACATGTAGGAATCCAATTACCAATGTCCAAATAATCAAACCAGATATTTAAATGAACACTCTTTCTTTCAAAGTTTCAGCCATTGGAATCTTGGTGATTATTTGATTATTGGTGCTTGGTTATTAGTTGGTTATTGGTGATTTATCCCTTTTTCAGCCCCAATACATCCTGCATATCGTAAAGACCGTTGGGTTGATTTACCACCCAAAGGGCTGCCCGAACTGCTCCTCGTGCGAAATTGTCTCGGCTGTGAGCACGATGAATAATTTCCAAACGCTCACCGATCCCTCCAAAGAGAACGGTATGTTCTCCGACGATGTCTCCTGCGCGGATTACCTGCATCCCGATCTCTTCCTTCGTCCTCTCACCTATCATCCCCTTCCTGCCATAAACCCCCACCTGTCCGAAATCCCTTCCCATGGCCTTAGCAATTAGCTCTCCCAACTTGACTGCTGTACCACTGGGGGAGTCCTTTTTCAGATGATGATGGGCCTCTAAAATTTCAACGTCATACTCCGGACCTAAAACCTGTGCGACCTCTTGGACGATTCTGAACATCACATTTACTCCTACGCTCATATTCGGTGAGAAAACGCACCGAACGCTTTTTGAAACTTCCTTGACCTTTTCAATCTGCTCTGGACTCAAACCTGTCGTACCAATGACAATGGCTGAACCTGTCTCTTTGCTGAACTCCAAACTCTCAATGGAGGCTTTGGGATTGGTAAAGTTGATGATGACATCCCCTCCATCCTTTTTCAAATCCCCTTCCAATGGGATACCGATCTTTCCTAATCCAATGATTTCACCAATATCTCTTCCGATCGATGGGTGATCTGGTCTCTCAACGGCCCGGTAGAGTTCAATCGATGGAGTCTCTTTGATGATGTTTATAATCCGACCTCCCATTTTTCCTGCTGCCCCGACGACAATCGCTCTCACTCTCTCTTTCATTGATATGCCTCCTCCCACATCTCAGCCTCATAGATGATGTGGACATCCCCTTCAAGAAAAGCCCTCCTCACTTCCTCTCCTTCAATCTCAAAGTAAACCGTCAATACCTCACCCCCCTGGGTCTTGATGGATACTGGAGATCTCACCAATCCTTTAAAGGCAGCAATCAAACCAGAGGCCACAGCCCCTGTACCACAGGCCAAGGTCTCATACTCTACTCCTCGTTCATAGGTTCGGATGGATAATTGCGAACCGTTTTCTAACCTGGCAAAATTTACATTGGTCCCGCTCGGTGCAAAATGGGGATGGTATCGAATTTTCCTTCCCACCTGGGTAACATCCTCTTTATCGAGGTCTTCCGAAAAGACGACCACATGAGGAACTCCAGTATTAATCCTTGAAAAAATCTGCTCCTTTCCCTCGATGACGATTATCTCATCGATTTTAAGACCGTAAGGCTGGGTCATCTCGAGTTTCACCCGCTTTCCATTAACCTGCGCAGAAAGAATCCCGGCCACGGTCTCAAAGGTCAGTGATGGGCCTGCAATCGCTTTCAACCATGCAAATCGTGCAGCACATCGGCCTCCATTTCCGCACATCTCTGCCTCACTTCCATCCGCATTGAAGAAACGCCATTTGAAATCAGCCCTTTCAGATTTTTCGATCAGGATGAGGCCATCCGCACCCACTGAAACTCTCCTTTGACAGACCTTTCGAGCGAACTTCTTCATCTGGTCTTCATCTAAAATGGGCCTTCGATGATCAATGAGGATGAAGTCATTTCCGCTTCCGCTCATCTTCATAAAAGGAATCTTCATTGATTTACCTCAATACTCACCCCCTCCCTTCCCCTCCCCCCTCGAGGGCTGTGTCGTAATTGGGAGAATAGAAAAAATGTCATGCTGAACTTGGTTCAGCATCTAACAAAATCAGGAACTTACGAGACCCTGAAACAAGTTCAGGGTGACAAAATAGTAATTACGACACAGTCTCT
>Ga0194112_10007659_pt1 | contig 14007 bp, 18 predicted proteins | sample TA2MahC400mmetaG_FD_146191 | JGI IMG/M metagenome (GOLD analysis project Ga0194112, IMG submission 146191) | Freshwater microbial communities from Lake Tanganyika, Tanzania - TA2015016 Mahale Deep Cast 400m | ecosystem: Environmental > Aquatic > Freshwater > Lake | place: Tanzania: Lake...
AGCTTGACTAATGGAAAGCTTAGAACTCCTTATCAAGCTTTCCTTGAGAAACAGAGAAAATAAACAAAAATTATATAAAGAATGAATAAATTAAATCATCGAGAGCGTCTTAATAGCGGACTAGACAAATAATAATTATAATCGCAATCAAGCCAACCCCAATGTAAGTCTGGGTTTTTATTGTTCCATACATTGAGCAAGAAGGGCCATGAGAACACGAAGAATTTACTATACTTGCTAATGCTGAATTAAAAATAAATACAATTATTCCTAAAACTAAGGCAATTCCTATAATCAAAATTCCAACATTTTTATTTCTCATGTTTATTTTTTGAAAGATAATCTTTTATAGCAAGATGAAGTGCGTCTGCTCCAAGCAAAGAGCAGTGATATTTCACAGGAGGAAGCCCTTCAAGCTCATGAACAATGTCCTTATTTGAGATTTTTTCAGCTTCTTCAAGTGTTTTTCCCTTGGCTAATTGAGTTATCATAGAGGAAACAGCAATTGCAGCTCCGCATCCTAATGTCTGAAACTTAATATCTTTAATATACTCAATTAGTTTTCCCCTAATTTTTTTCTTTCCAACTTTAATATAAAGATTGAGAATATCTCCGCAGACAGAATTTCCAACTTTTCCAACTCCATCAGCATTTTCAATTTTCCCCATGTTGCGAGGGTGTAAAAAATTTTCCATAACTTTCTTTGAGTAGTTTAGTGTCATTTTAAAAATTCTTTAAGAGGTTTATTATCTAAATTAAAATTTAATTTTTTTACATCATCAAAATTTTTCATAGGAGCATTTGTCAAGTCTATTCCTATATCAATTGCAACATGTTTAGTTACTAAATTAACATATTGTTCATTTTTTTCGTAATCCCATCTAAACTGGACTCCTCCTAAGTTATTATGCACTAACTCATGAATTAGCACTATTAACATTGCTTCCTTATTATCTCTGTATTTTAATGTTAATGGGTCAGAAAAAGACCTATTATTAGTCTTAACAATCCAAATTGGAATATACTCTATTTTCCAAGGCATTCCAGAGTATTTTTCTATTAATTGAAGTATTTTTTTTATATTCTTATTGTATAGATTCAAAAAATCCCCACATTTAATCTTTAATTCCTCTAAATCTTTAACACTAAAATTTCCATTATTCTCGCGATTATTATAAACCCAACTAAATTTTATTTCTGTTTTTGGCATCATTTTCGTTTCTTCTTCTTATTTAATTCTGCAACAAGCTCATCAGCATCTAACCCATGAGCCTCAGCTCCCTGTTCTAATGTTTCTTCCATAGCCATTGGACACCCAATACAATGCATTCCTTTTTCCATAAGTACTCTTGTTGCATCTTCATCTTCAAGTATTTCTGAAAACTTGCTTTTTTTGCTGATTTTTTTATTTTGTGCTTTCATTTTCAGCATTTACAAGGCAAACATTTGCAGCACTTGCACTTTTTTTTCTGTTTCTATTTTTTCCTCCCATTCAAATTTATTTCATCTTAACCACGATCTCTTTTGTATCTTAAATCATCATTTATCATCTCTTTGTTGACTAATCTAGTATGGAAATACCATTCTTTATCCTGCTCACCACAAGGAATCTTGATTTTTTTAATTAACCCCAAATTATATAATTTTTTAATTATTTTTTCTATCTCTTCATTTTCTAAGTCTATATATTTTTTAACAGCCTTTATTGCCATTTCTACAGGAACATCATCTATTAAAGTAAGCACATTAATCTCCTTTTTTGTCAAATTTATCTTTGTCATTATACCTCAATATTTTTTGATATTTTTCTTAATTTATCAACACATTCTCTAATTTTATCAATAACAAAATTGATTTCTTTCTCATTATTCTCCCATCCCAAACTAAGCCTGAGAGAGCCATGAGCTTCCAAATCAGACAATCCAATTGCTTTCAAAACATGACTTGGCTCTAATGAATGAGAAGAACAAGCGCTTCCTGTGCTTGTCGCGATTCCCTCTTTATCAAGCATCAAAACAAGAGCTTCTCCCTCGATTCCAGAGAAAGAAACATTAACATTATTAAAAATTCTCAAGTTTCTTGAGCCATTTAATCTTGTTCCAGGAATTTTTTCAAGTTCTTGAATTAATTTATCTCTTAATTTTTTTATTTTCTCTTTTTCTTTCATTTTTTTATCAGCAATCTCACAGGCTTTTCCAAATCCAACAATTCCGGGCACATTTTCAGTCCCGCTCCTCAGATTTTTCTCATGCCCTCCTCCGTTTACCAGTGGCTTTATCTTAATTTCTTTTTTTACATAAAGAAAACCAACACCTTTTGGAGCATTAATCTTGTGTCCTGAAGCAGAAAGCAAATCAATATTTATATTCTTCACATCAATTTTAATTTTTCCAAATGACTGAACAGCATCTGTGTGAAATAAAACCCCAAACTCACGGCAAATTTTTCCTATTTCCTCGAGTGGCTGAATTGTTCCAATCTCATTATTTACATGCATGATTGATACAAGCAAAGTATTATTGCTGATTTTTCTCTTTAATTCCTGAATATTAATTATTCCTTCTTTATCAACTGAAATATAATCTACTTTATATCCTTGTTTTTCAAGTTCTCGGCAAGTTTCAAGAACAGAGGGATGTTCTATTTTGCTTGTAATAATGTGCTTCTTCTCTCCAATTAAACCTTTAATTGCAAGATTATTGCTTTCTGTTCCCCCTGATGTAAATATAATCTCTTCTGGCTCGCAATTTATCATCTCAGCAATTTTTTTTCTTGCATTCTCAACTGCTTCTCTTGCGTCTCTTCCGAATTCATGAAGCGAGTTTGGATTTCCAAATTTCTCAGAAAAATATGGCATCATTGCTTTTACTACTTCCTTGTCAACTTGCGTTGTTGCTGAATTGTCAAGATATATTTTCATTTTAAATCTCCTTTGGAGTTTAAAAGGCAAAAATTGCCAAATTTTTTCATTTTAATATGACTTTTTGCAATTGCATAATTTTAATATTTCAGGATTATATTTCCTGCACGCTTCACACTCGCATCCTCTTTCCCTGATTAATTTTAACAATCTTTGGATTTCATGAACAGCTTTTTTCTCATCTTTAGATATTATTTCAGCAGATTTTTCAATTTCTCTTTTTATATTCTCGGGAATTTTAAACTTGCCTGCTCTTTTGTTTGATAAATACTGGGAAACAGCAGCCTTTGTTATTCCAAGAATTCTGCCAGCTTTTTCAAATGTCATATCATAATTTGAAATAAGAATTTTTGCTAATTCCCTTCTTATTGCAGGAATTATATACCAGACTTCTATTTCTTGAGGTAGAGAATACATTTTAAATTTTATTTGTGAGACAGCTTATTTTTAAGTTCTCACCCCGCTTAATTTTAATCTAAAAGTTAACAATATTATACTTTATAAATCTTATGAAAATAAGATTTATCGTTTTGGAAACCTTTTTCTAAAAGGTTTAATCTTATGAAAATAAGATTTATCGTTTTGGAAACCAAGAATTTAATTTATTTCACAGAAATTGCCTGCACCGGACACGAATCAGCTGCTTCTTTCACGCATTTTGCCTTTTGATTTTTTACTTTTGCCTTCCCATTTTCAATTTCAAACCCATCAGGGCATAATGCCGCACACGAGCCGCACCCAATACATTTTGTTTTGTCAATTTTTACTGCCATTTTCTGATTTTCTCCTTTTTCTAGTTATTTATTTAATTTACACCCAGAAAGCTCAGCAAGATTCTCAAGTTTCTGCTCTCCAATTATTATTTTTTCATTAATCTTCCATGCCGGCACACCTTCTAATCCAACACACTGCTCTGGATTGCTTAAGCACTCTGTATAATTTATATATTTAAATGCATTTTTAAATAATGCCTTCTGGTTTGCACAATGAGAGCATGTTGCAGAACCGTACATTATTGCTCCTTTTTCAGTCAGGCACTTTGCAAACTCTTCTAAACTTGATTCGCTTATCACATTTCCAGTAATACTGTATCCTGTGTATTTTGTTATAAAACTTGCTGTAAAATATAATCCAACCACAATCACAGCCAAAACCGCAAAAGTAATTATTATTCTTTTTTTCTCCTGCTCCATTATTTTTCTTGGTTTTTTATCTTTTTAAAGATTATTAAAGATACAACCAGATTGAAAATTTATTATTTTCTATTACAATATTATTTATAAACCCAAAATACTCTTTTGTTTTATGCCAGCTAAAAGCAGTAATTCAGGAATTCTTGAGATGGTTGTTCAGCAATTTCCTTTTGAATCTAGGCATCAAGCCCTTTTATATGCTGCAGAAGCAGCAGCAAAAACACAAGACCCTGTTTATATTCGAGAAGCTATTAGGCTGGTTCAACAACAGCTAGATATGGCAGGGAGGGATTCAAAAGGCCTGTGGATGACTGCTAAAGAGATTTCTGAACACGGCGGATTTTGTGAAGTATCTATTTTAAAAAAATTAGGAACTCAGTGGGAATCACGCGAAAGAGAAAAAAAACCCGGGCAGATGGGAAAAATTCCTCGTGAATTTTACATTGCTCTTGAAAACTGCAGAATTGTAGATAAGACAGGAGGAATTTCACAACTTTTAAAATTACAAGCATCTCCAGAAGCAGAAGAAATGAGGCAGGCATCTACAGGATTGCGCACTCTCCTTGCAGAAATTGAGCCGCCATTATCTCCTGAAAATATAGAGATTAGAATGACTGCTGCTGAAATAAAAAGTTATGGCTCTCCTATGAATTCAACTTATATTGGGCAGGTTCTTAGGCATAATTACAGAACATTCAACACAGGAAAAAGAGGCAGGGCTCACGAAGGCACAATCACTTTGCAAAACTGCCATAGAATAGGCTTGTCTCCAAATAAGATTAGAGAGATAGCAAAGGGGCTTAAGGAAAAAGCAGAATTTCAGATTACAAGAGAACAAAGCAAGCCAAGGTTGGATCTTGAGCAAAAATCATCTGCTCCTGATTTGCAAATTCCAGAATTATCTCCTCGCCCGCAAAAAACAAGAATAAGATTTGCAAATGGAAATACATATGAGATAGATTCAACTCAGCTTTATCAAGACCCATTTTTTTATCAAGTGCTTTCCAATCTCGGCTCACAGTTTCGTGACAGGCAAGTTCAAGAATTATTTAAAAAGGTGGCAGCATCAGGCTCTCCTCTGAAAAGGGGAGTTCCTGGAAATACTATTGTAGGATTAATAAAAACAGCAAGCCAGGCAGCATTTATTGGAGACGAGCTTGTTTTTTATCTTTCAGCAGAAGCAGGAGTAAATCCAGCAGATGTAAGAGAATTTCTTAATAGAAATACTATGAAAAAGCATTTTTTAGCTGGTGATTTATTTCCATATATTCCTCGTTTTGATTTGGAAACACTTGCAGGAGATATTCGTGAATCAGTTTTTGGCGTGCGTGAATTTCCTGAGGATATAACTGTAACAGAACAGCCAAAACTTCAATTGCAAGCAAAACCTGCAGATGCAGAAAAACCAAAAGCCGAATCCTTAGAACCTCCAGCAGATAAATTTCAAGAGAAAAAAAAGAGGCAAGCACGAGAAGCTTCAAAAGTTTCAGTTGAAGCAGGAGGATTTAAAGGAATAATTTATTCAGGAGATAAATACACTTCAGAGCAAGCAGGATTAATTATCAGCCAGATACATCCTGGTTTTTTCAGGGAGCGGGCAGGAACAGTTGTCCAGCACTTAGCTTGCGATGGCTATATTCCAGGAGCAAGTCTTATAGAATTTTTAAACCAATTTACAGGAGGAATACTTGACCCTTCATCATCTTCAGCTCAGCAGACAATAGAGCGCGAAACCGGATTAAGTTTTAGCCAGATAGTACAAGATCCAAGACTCAACAGATATATTTATACTCTTCCAGGAGAGTTTGCCCAGTATATGAGAAAGCAAGATTTAATTCGAATAAGAAAAGAAATTGATTCTGAAAGAACAGGACATACTTCTCAAGAGCAGCCCATATCAACTCGTGCTCCAGCAACAGCTATACAACAAGAACCACAAACACAACCAGAACAAAATTGTCGAGTTATTTTACAACGCGAGCTGCAAACCAGGCTCGGAAGAGCAGCTCCAAATCAAAAACTTCTTGAAAAGCTTATTGCAACAGGTGTCTTACTAACAGACTCGGCTGAAGAAGCCAGAAGGACAGCATCTGATTTTGCAAGAGCAATGAATGGTTATGCATATTTTCAGGCAGATGCAGTAAGGGAACAGCTTGGAGTTGATTGGCCAGAATTCAAATCAAGATATATCCCAGAGCTTGTTAATCAAGGAGTAATTAAAGATGCTGTTCAGGATTTAGGCAGATTTGAAGCTGACAAGGAATTTCATTGTTATTTAGTAAGAAAAGGAGTTCATCTAAGCCAGATTCTTGCAATATTTGGAAGAGGGTATACACCTTATCGAGGGCATGACCTAAAATTTTAGCTATTTTTCCCCTCTCCACTCATCAAAAAACTCTTTCAAGAATTCTTCCATAAACTTATGCCTTTCTAAAGCCATTTTCTTGGCTGTTTCTGTATTCATGTTATCTTTCAATTTAAGAAGTTTGCTGTAAAAATGATGTATTTCAGAAACATCTTTCTCAGATTCATCAAAGAATTTTCTTTCATAAGCAATATCAGGCAGCCACATTGGAATGTTATGCGCCCCGCCAAACATAAATCCTCTTGCAATTCCAATTGCGCCCATTGCATCAAGATTATCTGCATCCTGCAAAATAAGGGTTTCTTTGTCTAAAGCAGTCTTTCCTTTTTTAGAGAAAGAATATTCCTCATGGAACTCAATGCAATGCAGAATTTTTCTTATTTTTTCCTCTTCTACCCTTACTTTTTCAAGTATTTTTTTTGCTGTTTCAAGAGAATCTTTTGGAGTGCAGTATTTTCCTGTTTCTTTTTCAATTATTCTGTGAATATCATGAAGAAGAGCAGATATTGCAATAACCTCCTTGTCCCCCCCTTCTTTTTCTTGAATATGCAGGGCAAGATTCAAAACTCTTTTTAAATGATAAATATCGTGCCCTGTGCTGTCAGAATGAAATTCCTGCTTTATTTCTTCTTCTATTTTTCTCAAGTCCATTTTCAAGAATAAAAACTATTATATATAAACTTATTTAATCCAAAAAAGATTATGCGGCTTTTCTAAATTCCTCTTCAACTGCTTCCTCAAAATCCGAACTTATTAAATCTATAGCGATGCTACATGCTGTAGGATTTTGAATGCCCCCCCGCCTCTCACCAACATGCAGATTATAACCAGAAGCACCTCTTATCTTCAATTCTCTTGCAATATTTTCTCCATACCATCTTGCATTATCCCTGTCAACTTTCAAATCTCCAGAATTAAGGAATTTTGATTCCCTGACATCATCTCCAAGAACAACCTGCACTCCAAATCTTGACAAAACAGGCAGAACTAACTTGCCTGCACCCGGAAACATTTCTTCATAAAAATATATCTCTGCTACCTCACTCATAAATTATCTACATCTTTTATATTTATAAAAATTATTATCTTGAAATATAATCATTTCTGCAGATAATCATAAGCAGATTTTGCAGCAGTAGCTCCCTGAGAGGCAGCAACCACAACCTGTTTCAATTTTGACTTGATAACATCTCCTGCAGCAAATACTCCATTAATACTAGTTTTCATCTCATTATTAACAACAAGATAGCCTTCTTTGTCAATTTTTATTTTCAGCATTTTGGCAATATCAGAAACAGGCAATCCTCCAATTTCAATAAATACTCCCTCTAACTTTATTCTTTCTTCTTTTGGGAGATTTTTTCCTCCCCTGTCCACAAGCAATTCTGAAACAGAATTTTTGCCTCCTATTTCAAGAGGAATTGTATTATTTAATATATGAATATTATTTTTCTCTTTTATCTTATTGCGATAAACCATCTCACATTTCTCAATCTCGCCTCTATGAATTAAGTAAACTTGTTTTGCAATTCCAGAAAGAAGCAGAACAGCCTTGCATGCAGAATTTCCCCCGCCGATAACTGCGACTGTTTTATTTTTGAAGAAATTTCCATCACAGGTTGCGCAGTACGACACCCCTTTTCCAAGAAACTTGTCTTCTCCTGAAATATTTAATTTTCTTCTTTGAGTGCCTAGAGCAATTATAATAGATTTTGAGCATATTTTCCTGCCTGTTGTGACAATTTCAAAGCATCCTGCTTTTTTCTTTATATTAATTAAATCATCATTCAAAAATTCTGCCCCGACATTTTCAGCCTGCTTAAAAAATTTTTGCATTAATTCCATTCCAGAGCCCAGATATCCGGGATAATTTTCAATCTGATGCGCAAGATTCGCGCTTCCTCCAATATCTCTAGATATAACAATTGTATCTAATCCGTATCTTGCTGAATAAATCGCAGCACTCAAGCCAGCCGGCCCCGCCCCAAGAATAGCAACATCATAGCTTTTCATTTTATTATTTCCTCAAATAATTTATTTATTAGATTTATTTTTTCCTGTATTTATACAGGCATGTTCTGCTTCTCTTTCTGTATTTATACAGACGTGTTTTTGTTCTTTTCCTAAAAGAACATATATATAATATAATCGAAATGTATTTAAATACCTTTTTCTTGATAATAAAATGAGCAGACAAAACCGAGTTAGAACTTCTATGAATTTGGTTACTGCTAGGTATGTCTGTTATATTAAATTTACACTTCATGCCTGCTGAGTTTCTTTTTTCTTGAAACTTTTGCAGGATATTTCTAAAAAATGTTAAAATCAATACAATTATGCTCCAGATGCACAATGCATGAAATGAGTTCATGGATATTTGAAAATTCAGGTAGCATGGATGAAGAAACCATAAAACAAATGTCCCTTGAATTGCGGGCAATACGCCTGGCAGAAGGAGAGTGTATAGTATGCAATTCTAAAAAAGTTGCAAATGGATGCTTTGAAAATATACTCAAGATACTTGAAAAAACAAAAGCTGACAAGAAAGTCATAAACGAGTTTGTTAATATGTTTGGGTATAAAAATTAATAATATTTATACAACAATTAAACCTTTATTAAATATAACCTTTGCTTTTATTGAATTAAACCTTTATTAAATATAAATTAATAATTATTGTTTGATGATATTTATTATTCCTGTACAAATTAAAAATTTTTAATTAAAAGTTTATTAACCCCTTTTTTCTTTTTATTTCATGAGGACAAAATTTGATTCATACTGTTTGAAGGGAATTGCAGAAGGATGCAGATATTGTGTAAATGGCGAGAAGCTTGTATTATTTATCACAGGAAAATGCTCAAGAAATTGCTGGTACTGCTCTCTTAGCAACAAAAGAAAAAACACGCGAAAAACATTTGCAAATGAAAGAGAAATAAGAAATATTCAGGAACTTTTTGAAGAAGCAAAAGAAAGCAGAGCAAAAGGCGCCGGGATTACAGGAGGCGACCCTCTTCTTGTTCTTGAAAAAACAACAAAATATTCAAGAGAATTAAAAAAAGAATTTGGAAAAAATTTTCATATTCATATCTATCTGCCAGTAAATCTTGTTTCAATAAAAAATCTGAAAAAACTTTCAAAATATATTGATGAAATAAGATTTCACCCTTCCTTCCTGTCAGGAGGAGATATGGAAGAAGACATAAAAAAAATAAAATTCGCAGGAAATTTATTCAAAAAAAGCCAGATTGGCTGTGAATTTCCATGCATTCCTGACAAAAAAAAAGAAATTCTCAAATTTATAAAAAAATCAGAAAATCTTCTTGGTTTTGTAAACCTGAATGAGCTTGAATTAAGCGAGACAAACTTTAATATAATGCAGAAAAAATACAAATTAAACAAGGATACATACACAATTGCGGGTTCTGGGGAAGCAGGATTATGGATTCTTAACCAGGCAAAAAAATTAAAAATCAAGCTTCATTTTTGCACAGCAAAGACAAAAAATCTTCATCAGTATTTAAATAGATTAAAAAGGCATGAAATTCTTCCATATGGAAAGAAAACAAAAGAAGGAACAGTTATTTATTTCATCATAAATAAAAAATTAATTATGAAAAATTCCTATTATGATAAAAGAAAGAAAAGAACAATAATTTCCCCCCTGCTGATTGATAAATTAATAAATAAATATAAAATTTTAAGAATAGAAGAGCACCCCACTTATGACAGGCAGGAGCTTGAGGCATGGGAAATATGAAAGTTCTTGTATTATTTTCAGGCGGGCTCGATTCCCGTTTGGCAGCGAAAATACTTGAAGAACAGGCAGATGTGGAATTGATAAATTTTATTCTCCCTTTTGGGCAGGGGTGCTGCAACTCGCACTGCTCGCTAAATTTCTCGCAGAAAGAGAATATTAGATTAAATATTGTTGACTGCACAAAATCAAAATTGTTGCAGGAATATCTTGAAATAATAAAAAATCCAAAATTCGGAAGAGGAACTTGCTTTAACCCCTGCATAGACTGCAGGATATTTCTATTAAAAAAAGCTCGTGAGTATGCTGAGAAAAACAAAATAGAGATAATAGCAACAGGAGAAGTTTTAGGAGAGCGTCCAATATCACAGCATTCCAAAGCAATGAAAATTGTTGAGGAAGAATCAAAACTTACAGGAAGATTATTGCGCCCATTATCAGCAAAATTACTTGAAGAAACAGAAGCAGAAAAAAGAGGAGAAATAGACAGAAGCAAGTTGCTTGATATTTCAGGCAGAAGCAGAAAAAGACAAATTGAATTAGCAAAAAAATATAATATTGAATATCCAAGCCCAGGAGGAGGATGTTTGTTATGTGAAGAAGAATTTTGCAAAAAACTTGAGCCATTGCTAAGCAACAAAATAACAGAATCAGATATCAAATTATTAAAAGTTGGAAGAAATTTTGAAAATAATAATATTGTTCTTGGCAGAAATAGGGAAGAAAATGAAAAACTTGAAGAAATAAAAAAAGAGCATAAAAATTTAATATTAATTGAGCCGGAAGAGCCAGGCCCATCAGCCATAATAAAAAATAAAAAACATCTTCAACAAGCCCAAGAATTAATCCAAAAATATTCTAAGAAGAAGATTGAGAAATTTAAGATAAGATAATCTCACTAATTTCATCCAAGTCAGAAAGCAAAAAATCTGGATTTTCAGCAAGAATTTCTTTTCTTGTATTCCACGCGCACTTTCCGGATACAATAACAGAAATTATTCCAATTTTTCTTGCCAACTTGACATCAACAGCCCTGTCTCCAATGTAAAAAACATTCTTCTTATCAATATTATGATTTTTTATATATTCTGAGATAAATTCTACCTTGTCAGAAAAATCATCTGCACCGTAAATTTCAGCAAATTCTTTCTCAAGTTTCAGATGCCTGAGAACAGGAACAGCAAATTCCTTCAAAGAATTTGTGACAAGGATTTTTCTGGCAGAAATATTTTTAATTTTTTCAGCATCATGGCATTTTTTAACTTCTGGGATATATTTTTCAATTCTTTTCAATATTTTCTTGTGAAGCCACCACGATACAATAAAGCCAAACCCAATATTTCTAAGTGTCTTGCGAAGGCTTGTGCCAATATCAATCGCCATGTCTATCTTTTTCTTAGAAAATCCAAGAATTCTAAGCTCGTCTCCAATAACCTTATAATACAGGCTTTTGCTGTCTACAATTGTCCCGTCAAAATCAAATATCAGCAGTTTTATATTCTCTTTTTTCATAAATTTCTAAAGAAAAATTTGTTTTTAAGCTTTTTCCTGATGCTAAATAAAATTAATCAAAAATTAAGTTTATATTTACATAATAAATAAACTTGTAAATGAGCAATAATTAATTATTTGCTAATTTTATATTACCTTAATTATGTTTTCTTAAATAAGAAAAATTAATTTCTCTTCAGAAAGCTGTCTATGAAAGCCTTATGCTGCTCCCTGTCAACTATTTTCTTGATGCTGTAATACTCTCCCTGCTTGTCTGTCTTGACTTCGTTCATAACCCTGCTGTTTGCTTCATTTGAAAGAAGAACATCATTTTTTGCTTTTTCTGCAATCTTTTTTGCAAGATTAAAAGTATTTCCAAGAGTGCTGAATTTTAATTTTTCATTTTCCATTCTTGTTACAAGCTCCCCAGAATGCACCCCAATTCCAAAATCTATCTTATCCTTAAACCTGCGGTTATGCTCATTAAAATGAGACGCAATCGCCCCAGCAACTTTCACAGCAATCAACTCATTATTAAAGCTCTTTGTAAGAGAAGGAGCAAAAATTCCAATAATATCATCCCCACTTTTATACAAACTTCCTTTATTTTTTCTTATATTTTCAGTTGCCTGCTCAATACTCTCTTTTCCAACAGAATTCTTCATCTTGATAACAAGCACAGAAGCATTTTCCTTGTTGCCATGCATAACAAGAGAATGTTCTGCTTCCTTGTCTCCAATATTCATAACTGGCTTTTTGCTTGTAGAAACAGCATACCCATAAGATTTTTTCTTTACAACCCTTTCAAACATCATAAACACAAATAATCCAAACACAATAATAAGAAAAAGCCAGACAATAGGATATTTGTTTATCATGCTTAGCTGCTGCTTTATATCCAAAACACCAATAACATTTCCAGTCAATCCAACTCCATTCAAGACAAGGCTTTCCTTGCCATCTGTAACAGAAACCTTATAATTTCCATCAGGAGCAGTTAATCTAAATCTTTTGCTTTCTCCAACCTCCAAGTCCATTTCTTTTATGTCAACCTCATCTCCTATTGCAATCTGGACAGCTTTTCTGTAAGGCGCATTTCCAATATTTGTTATTATTAGTGTGTCATTTATTATCTCAAATTTTGCCTTCTCAACTTCTTCAACATAGAAAAGCCTTTTTGCCTCAATACCAAGAGCAGACGCTTCAATTTTCCAGTAGCCAGAGCTTGCATTATTATCCAGCCCGAATTCTATTTCTTCTCCTGTTTTTACAAGCTTGTTATAATAAACTTCTTCAAACCCATCCATCACCTTTACTTTAACATCTCCCTGTATATTTTCTCCTGCTCTGTCATAAATAAGCGGCTTGAATTTTATTGTTTCTTCAGGCTTGGCGCTTTGCTTGTCTATCACAATATCTATCTTGCTTGGCTCCTGTCTTAAGTTTATAATATTGCTCTCAGTTCCTTCATTTGTTATTCCTTGTCCGGATTTTTCATATGCCTTTACATTTATTCTGTAATTTCCAGATTTTATATTTTCAGGAAAGCTGAAATTAAACTGAAAATTTCCCTTGCTTATTGTTCTTGTCAGCTTTATATCAGTATTTTCTATTTCTATTTCAAGAAATCCTTCAACAAGCTCCGAGTTCGCCTTTATTGCATTTCCTTTTACAGCAATCTTATCTCCCGGCTTTGCATTTAAAGTATTAAAATTCAAGCTTAAGTCTATTCTGCTTGTTATCTGGAATGTTTGTGTCTCCTGGCTTTCATCTCCATATTTTGCCTTAATCCTGCAGTCTCCTCTCATCCCATTGATAAAATTATCAGTAAGCAATAATTTTTTGTCTATTTTCTTTTGCTCGCCCGAAGTTAAAGATAATGGCTCGCGGTAAAATTCATATTGCAAATTTCCGCATATTAGTGTCAAGCTCACAGAGCCGTCAATATTTGTGTTTGCTTTTATTGTAGCAGAAATATCAAGCATATCCCCCATGTTATATATAGATTTTGGCTGTGACAGCATGATTTCAGCTGAAATCATGCTCATATTCAGAATCGCTGCAAAAACCAGTAAAATAAATATTTTCTTCCTCATTTTTCCTCTATTTTGCTATGTTTTGATTATATATAAAGATTATTGTTGAATAAAAAAGTGTGTTATCCAGAAATAATGCGCTCTCGATAACACACATAAGCTCTGTTAAACAACAGAGTCTTATGAAAAAACTAAACCTGAAGAAAATCAAATGGATCGTAAAGGAGGGCGATAAGAGAGAACAA
>Ga0194112_10007662_pt1 | contig 14003 bp, 12 predicted proteins | sample TA2MahC400mmetaG_FD_146191 | JGI IMG/M metagenome (GOLD analysis project Ga0194112, IMG submission 146191) | Freshwater microbial communities from Lake Tanganyika, Tanzania - TA2015016 Mahale Deep Cast 400m | ecosystem: Environmental > Aquatic > Freshwater > Lake | place: Tanzania: Lake...
ATGGCTGAAGTTTTATTTATGATATCATTAAAAGTTAACGGTTCAGGTCCAGCTACAAAATATGTTTTGTTTGTATGTTTAAAATCGAGGCATTTTATTATAACACTTATTACATCGTCTATATACACGGGCTGTAACTTATAATCCCCATTTCCAATCACTGGCGCAAAAGGGTATTTTTTTATGATATTAAACAACATTCCTAAGCTTTCTTTATCACCTTTTCCGTATATCACTGTAGGCCTCAGTATGATATATTTAAGACCTGAGCTTTTGACAAGCTCCTCTGCGGCTAGTTTAGAGTATGCGTAGTCATGCTTGTTCCGTAAAATAACATCACATGAACTTATGTACACAAATTTATTAACCTTATTTTTCTTGCATGCAGCCAATAAGTTTTTAGTCCCTTCAACGTTGACTGTTTCAAATTCTTCTTTCTTGTTTGAGTTTATTATTGCAGCAAGATGTACCACCGTAGAAACATTCTTGGTCGCTTCTTCTAAAGAACACGCATCTATTAAGTCTCCTCTAAAGAGCTCAACATTTTTTCCGCAATCCACATTTTTCCTGACTAAGCATCGCACTTTAGTTTTAGACAACCGTTTTAGTAAGTGTTTTCCGACAAATCCTGTAGCACCAGTTATTAGTATCATCTTGTTATCTTCCTCCATAAGTGTTTGAAAATGTATTTAGGTCTGAAATAATAACCGGTTATCGCTTTTTCTTGTAGGCTTAATAAGCGTTCTTTACTCAAATGATCATGCTGAAAAACAACATGGAAGTTATCAAACTCTTCCCAATTAGTCGTTATCAGTTTCCCTTTCATTTTTTCAAAAAATGTTGTGCCCGGTATCGGTGTGCATAGTGTAAAATTAGCAAAATCCGTGTTTAGCTTCTTTGCATATTTTATAGTCGATTTTATCGTTTCTTCAGTATCATCTTGTAATCCTATGATATAGAACGCTATGATTCTTATCCCTTTGTTGTCACAGTATCTTATTATTTTTTCTTGATGGGTGGCTTGTATTGGTTTTCTGTCAGATTTTTCAAGTACATCTTTGCTTACTGATTCTATCCCGACTTTTATTGCTCTAAGCCCCGAGTCGTACAGTAAATCTAAGAATTTCTCGTCAAGCTTATCTAGCCTAGTTTCGCATCCCCACTCTAATTTTATACCTCGTTTGATGATTTCTTTAGCCATGACTTTTATTTTTTCAGGGTTCATCGAAAACATCGGATCTCTGAACATTAAACCTTTTATCCCATACCTCCTTTGCATGTACTCTATTTCATCAACTACGCTTAAAGGATTCCTAGTGCGGTATTGGCCAAATACTTTGTAAGGGCAATAAGAACAAGTGTAAGGGCAGCCTCTGCTACTTAGTATGAATATGAATGGCCTGCTATCTATTATGGGGCTGTAACCAAACTTGTTTACAGGAAATATACTCCAATCAGGATAAGGTAACGTGTCAAGATTTTGTATGCTCTCACTCTTGATTACCCCTCTGGGTATTTTCTCGTCTTTGATATTGTTAATAACCTGTTCAGGTTCACCTACGACTACGAAGTCACTATAGTCTTTGAATAATTCTGGCCTTACAGAAGCAAAAGGGCCCGTTATTCCAATTTTAGAATCTGTCTGTTCTTTTATCAGCTTTAAAAATTGTATCTCTTCTTTATAGCGTATAGGGCTTCCATGAAGGATTACGAGATCGGCGTTTTTTGGAATTTCGTTCTCAACAAACTCAACCTCATGCCCGTTTCTTTTAAGTATAGAAGAGATATAACCATAAGACACTAGTGGGAAGTACTCCATTTTAGACCGCATTTTCTCTAAAATTTTTGATAAGAATGAATCACCGATATTCCAAGTCGTACCAAATCCGCCGTTATAGTCTTTATTGTCTCCCGGTTTGCATATGTTAAGAAGTGCGATTTTCATTTTAAGAGTAAATAAACTCATAAATAACTAAGATGGGCTGTTTCTTTTCGGCATCTATAAAATAAGCTTGAACAGGTCTTACTTTATCAACGTTGTTTTGTGGCCACGTATAAGACCAATCGGGAGACCTTTCAAGTGCAGTTAATATAAGATACTTTGGTCTTCGTTCTTTTACAAGTTTGATGAACTCTTCTTCATTAGAGAATGCAAGTATCTCTCTTTCTGCATAGTAAGTAAGCTGAGATGTAGCCACAGACATTACAATATCTTTTTTGTCAGAATGCTCTTTGATCCAAAACCCTGCTTCTTTTAATTGGACATAAGAATCTGCCTTTGATTTTATCAGATTATCGGCGTATCTAAGCTGGGTATACATTCCTAGGAAAATGACAACGCCAATTATGATGTAAGGAATAACCTTATTGTACTTTTTGAGATAATCTGACATTTTTGTTAACGCTAAGGATGTTACTAAAAAAATTGCTGGATATATATAAAACATGTATCTATCTTCTGCTAACCATATGAGACTAAAAAACACAAAAGGCATTACTAACCACAGAAGCATGAAAACATATTTTCTAAGTTCACCTCCCTTCCGGACAAGGTCAAGTCCTAACGCAAGATTGAACACCATATACCCCAAGCCAAAAACAAAAAACACAAGAAACAGCTGGAGTACTGGAATATTTTGCGTAACAAAAGGTATGTTGCTTTGCAACGCTGTAGGCAGTAATTTTAAGTAGAAACCGAACTGTCTACCCTCCCCAAGCCCGTAGGTTACACCTTGTATCACAGGTATCCTATCAAACGCGAAATAAAAATAAACAAAATATGGCATCATTACAAGAAAACATATGCCCATAGCTATCCAGAGGTGCTTGTTTTTAAGAAATTTTAGACCCTCGGTTATTATAAGATAAAATAAAATAATCGCACCTGCCAAAGCAGAGGGGAATCTTAATGTGTAATTAAGTCCCATAAAAAATCCCATGGCCCAAATGTAATAATACGATTTTTTAAAAATGTAGCCCTCCCAGAAAAGGTAGAATGTTAGTATCATGAGTACCATACTGGGTATATCAACCATAAGTCGAATCATATAGAATAAGTCTAAATAAAAAAAGGACATTATTCCGCTAGCAATTAAACCTGCCAATGGTGAGAACAATCTTCTTCCTAATAGGTAAATAAGCGTTACGCCAGTAAGTGAGATTATGAGTTCTATTATTCTGATAATCCAATCACCTATCCCCATCTTGTAGATAATGGCTGCAAAGAATGAGAACAGGAAAGGTCGTACTATGCTTATTACAAAAGGGATTTTATAAGCCCAGTGTTTTGCTATGCTCATATACTCGGCTTCGTCCCACCAAAGCGGCTGGTTAAAATTCAAGTATTTGAGTCTTAAAATAAGTGCAAATACTAATATCAACAAGAATATACGGTTGTGTTTGTCTTCCAGTTTTTTTTTAATATCGAAAATAGTCTCACCTTCTTTGAAAGTTATTACCTACTCTCAACTCTTTTAAGATCAATTTTAGAAAAAGCCACCCCGTAGAGAATGTATGGGCTGTACTTTCTCCTCCAATCCTATCCCCCTCATAAGTAGGAATCTCTTTTATGTTAAACTTAGATTTAATAGCTCTTATTGACATCTGGTATTCAATTCCAAATCCTTGAGCATCTGGGCTTATTTGGTTAAACTTGCTTTTTTTTATGGCTCTAAAACCGTTTATAGAGTCTGTTAAATTTCCACCCCAAATAATGTTTGCTACGAGTGTAAATGCTTTGTTTCCGATACCCCTTATCGGAACAGGTATGTCACTATCATCTGCTCTTGCCCCTTCCATAAACCTTGAGGCTATGACCAGATCATAACCTTGCTCTAAAAAGTCTACAAGTTTTAGGATGTCATCAGGGTTCTCATTGCCATCAGTTCCGAAGAAGACTATGTTTTCATTTTTAGCTTCTTTCACACCTATACGAAAAGCTTCTCCTCTTCCCCTTATGCTTTGCATAATCACTTTGATGCCTTTCGATTTAAGAAATTCTAAGCTACCGTCTGTAGACCCCGGGTCTATTGCAAATACTTCATTAAATTTATTTAAAGGCAACTTTCTATACAAGGCTTTTATACCTTCTATTTCATTATAATTAAGCAGTACGAGTGTTGCTTTTCTTTTCATTTTTATACTGTTCTATCGTTTTTCTTAGACCTTCATCCAAGGGCGTTTTAGCTTCGAAATCAAATAACAACTTCGCTCGGGTTGTATCCGCGCACCTTCTTGGTTGACCGTTTGGCTTTGTTTTGTCCCAGATTATTTCACCTTTAAAGTCGGTGTATTTCTTCACTTTTTCTACTAAATCTTTTATCGTAACTTCTTCAGAAGTCCCAACATTAATTGGTTCGGGACTGTTGTATTTTTCAGTGGCAAGTATTATCGCGTCTGCAGCGTCTTCAACATATAAAAAACTTCGAGTAGGCGTACCATCACCCCACACTACTACTTTATTGTCTTTAAAGCATTTTGTAATCAATGCGGGTATAACATGTGAGTTCTCTGAACCAAAATTATCGCCAGGCCCGTATATGTTGAATAACAATAGGGTAATCGCGTTTAGTCCGTACTGCTGCCTGTATGCTTTACCCTGAACTACAAGCATGCGTTTAGTATATCCATAAGAACTGTTCGTTTCTTCTGGAGGGCCATCAAACAAGGATTCTTCTTTAAAAGGTATTAATGCAGACTTAGGGTAAGCGCATGCTGAACTTATACCTACAAATTTTTTTACGCCTTCTTGTCGAGCAGCTTCTAGTATGTTAGTGTTAATTGACATATTATCAAAATATATGCTCCCCGGGTTTAGCCTATTGAATTCTATACCCCCTACTATTGCAGCAAGATGTATCACTATTTCTTGGCCTTTTACCGCCCTTTTACAGTCTTCCATTCTTCGCAGGTCATAATCTTTTATTAATGGTACAAACACGTTAGATTTTAGATGTTTTAGTTTTTTGACTAAGTGTTGTCCTAAAAATCCTGCCCCGCCAGTAACGCATACTTTCTTATTTTTCCAGAACTCTTTTTGCATTTTCTAGTTTCAAATCTGCGTCCACCATCATTTTTACTAATTCTTTGAATTTAATCTTGGGTTCCCAGCCAAGTATTCTTTTTGCTTTGCTATAATCCCCGATTAATAGATTCACTTCTGCTGGTCTTAGTAGCTTAGGGTCGGTTTTTACATAGCCTTGCCAATCTTTTATTCCTACACAATTGAACGCTTCCTCCGTGAATTCTTTTACAGAATGAGTCTCTCCTGTACACATCACATAGTCATCAGGCTCCTTGTGATTTAACATAAGCCACATAGCCTTAACATAATCTCCTGCATAGCCCCAATCTCTTTTAGCATCAAGATTACCAAGCCTTAACTCTTTTTGCAAACCCAGCTTTATTCTTGCTACAGCACTTGTAATCTTTCGAGTCACAAATTCATAACCCCTTCTAGGGCTTTCGTGGTTGAAAAGGATACCGTTACATGCAAACATGCCATAGCTCTCCCGGTAGTTTACTGTTAACCAATAAGCGTATACTTTCGCCACCCCATAAGGGCTTCTAGGGTAAAAAGGGGTTTTTTCTGATTGGGGTACTTCTTGCACTTTGCCAAACATTTCCGAGCTTGAAGCTTGATAAAACTTCACATTTAAATCGCTTTTTCTTATAGCTTCCAGTATTCTTGCTGTTCCCAATCCGGTTATGTTGCCTGTTGATATTGGTTCAGTCCATGATTGGGGCACGAATGACATCGCTGCAAGATTGTATATCTCATCGGGTTCTATTGTTTTTATAGTATTAAACAATGAGGAAGTGTCGCCCATGTCTCCAGGTATTAGTTCTATTTTATCCAATAGGTGGTGTATTCTTTCAGTACTCGGTGTGCTTGTTCTTCTTACTAAGCCATAAACTTTATACTTCTTTTCTAATAATAAGTCAGCTAGATAAGAACCATCTTGACCGGTTATACCTGTGATTAAAGCTTTTTTCATAATCCGCCCCTCCTTAACTATGTGTACTGTTCAGATTCATATAATGGTCTTTTTTGTTCTTTTGAATGTAGAATAAGAGGTTTAATAATTTATCGTTTTTTAAGATTGAACAGATCGTAAAGATACGCAGAATCTTTGTCCTTAATCTTAAGTGTTTTTAACGGTATATATCCTTTTAATAATACACCGCCCTCACCTCCATAAGATTCTTGTTCATGAGGTTCGATTATAACATATCTCACCGTTCTGTTAGAGGGGTGATAATATTGGAGGTAATCTGCTATCTTGGGTTCCCTTCCTATTTGTTTGTTAAAATTTGAATTGAATATGTAAAGGGGTAGACTCTCATCTTGCCTTGTATAATAATAAATCATAAGGCCTCCACCTATAAACGTTTCATTATCGTTTAAGTCACTTTTTACTAAGTTTGCTACTTCTCTGCTGTTAGAATATGCGCTTAAACATTCTTCGCTTTTGAAATAACAGAAGATAGGATTTTTTATTGAAAAATACGGTGAGTCATTTAAAGCTGAAGTAAATGAAAAGGTTATATACACTATAATTAACGCATAAAAAACTAAGCTAACTTTTTTTATCCTTAAAACTGCAAAGATAGAGTATTCTTCATTTGAGAATATAAGAGAGGCTAAAAAGAAGAATCCTATGGCAAAAATAAAAAATACGCGCAACATCATGACTATCTGGAATAGTAAACAAAGCAAGATCAAATACAAGGCAGAGTATAGGGCAAACTTTTCAAATTTAGTCTTGTTCTTTTTGAATAATATCCTAATCATAATATAAAAAGCAAAACTAAAAACAATGGTATCAAAGATGTTTATCTTTTGAAGGAGTTCTATAAATCCTAAATAAAACTTAGAAGTTAAACCAAATGCATTGATGTTATAACCATGCGAATTATAAGTTTGTATCGTAGCAAAGATGTTCTTTAGATTAAATTCGAATGTTACAAGCAGTACTAATAGATAGCTTAACAATGAATATGCTAAAATTTTGATTAATGTTTTAGTATTTAGTTTATCCCCCTCGCTTGGTTTTATTAATGAATTGAGCCCTAGTTTTTCGAAACTTTTTTTTAATGTTGATAAAAATTCGGATTTATATTTTTCTAAGATTAAGAATATGGCAAACAATAAATGGGCTGCTGCAGGTAATTTTGTTGAAAACGCTAAGGCGAATAGTACAAAAGATATTATAAAAAATAAGATTTCTTTTTTCCCCCCTTTATCTGACTTATACGCGAGCCATAGAAATAGCAACGCAGAAACTACAAAGAAGAAGAGGATTATATCAACATGCATCCATCTACTGTGGGAAAGTATAAATGGCGAAAACGCAATGAAAGAAATGATAAACGTTGCGCTATATTTGGGCAGAGTAAGCAAAGCAAATAATGAGATGGCTATAAGGAACAGTATTCCAAAGAAGTATATCGGAAAGAAACAATAAGGCTCGGCTTTTGCTAAAGCTTCTCCGATTAATGATGAGCGGCCGGGATAGAACATGGGTCGTATTTGTGAAACCCCCGAAAAATCTTCTCCAGATATCATACATCCTAGGCCTACAAAGAAATTACCTAGGGCTGGTTCTCCAACTCCTGATAAGCCAGGATAGGAAGTATGCGGATAAAACCATAATAACCCTGTTGGTATAGTACTTTCATCGTCACTCCCATAGCTTACACCGTTATAGTCATTGAACCTTAAGAAAATACCTAGAGTTAATATTAAAATTATAAAGAAAAGGTTAAGCTTGTCTTTTGCTAAATTAGTAATAATGCTCTCTTTTTTTATGTCAAGACTGTTGTCCACCAGAAGACCGATTATTCAAGGGTTTATAAATATTTACGTATCTCTTCTATAGTTGTAGTCGCTGTCCCGATTTTTCCAACCACTATTCCTGCAGATATGTTCGCGAGTTCTACTGATTTATCTATTGTAGCACCGGTTGTTATCGCTAATGTGAGTGTTGCTGTTGCTGTGTCTCCAGCCCCGCTTACGTCATATACCTCTTTGGTCGCTGTAGGGAAGTGTTTAGGTTTTCGTTTCTTCTTAAACAGAGTCATGCCTTTTTCTCCGCGGGTTATAAGGACTATAGTGTTGAGGTCTTTCACAAGCTTCTTTCCCACTTTTTCTATAGGTTCTTTTTCCATCTTGGCCATAGCTCTTGCTTCAGACTCGTTAGGTGTGATTATCGTGGCGTTCTTGTAGTATGTTTTATGCTCAGGCCTCGTGTCTATAATAACTGGTATGCTGTATCTTCCAGCCAAGGATATCGTCTTTTCCACTAAGTCCTTTGTTACGACGCCTTTGGCATAATCAGAGATTATTACCCCATCGAATTGTTTTATCTTCTTGCCCAAGTATTTCAGGATAGAACGCTCAGTAGCATCGGATATAGGTGATTTTATTTCATAATCCATCCTTAACAGCTGTTGCTTGTTAGCTAGCACCCTCTGTTTTAGGGTGGTTGGCCTGTTCTTCTCTTGGACTAATCCTTCAGTGTTGACTTTCCGTTTATTTAGCTCTTTCTTTAATATCTTGCCGTAATGGTCTTTGCCTATTACACCTACAACATAGACCTCTGCGCTTAGTGCAGCAAGGTTGTTGGCTGAGTTTCCAGCTCCGCCAGGCACGTATGTTTCTGCCTTTATCTCGGCGACAGGGATCGGCGCTTCAGGGCTTATCCTCTTAACATCACATGAGGAGTACTTGTCCAGCATCACATCCCCGATTACTATTATCTTCTTACCCTGGAACTCATCCAGTATCTGTGTTAGGCTCATTTTTCGGTTTCTAATATCTTTTTTATTATCTCAGTTGTTGAGTGTCCTTTGATTACCTCGAAAAGTTTTATTTTCCCGCCATTTTTCTCAACTATGTCTCGCTCTATGCAGTTAATGCCGTAAGTCGCGGCGTTCACATGCACGTCAGGCTTTACCGATTCTACAAACTTCAGGCAGTCTACCTCATCATAAATCGTGACGTAGTCCACGTATTGCAGAGCAGCTACTACTTCTGCCCGGTACTTGTCGTTTATTATCGGCCTTTTCGGTCCTTTGTATTGTTTGACTGACTTGTCAGAGTTTATGCCTACGATTAAGAAGTCACCTTGCTGTTTTGCGTACTCGAAAAGCTTCACATGCCCGTAATGCATGAGGTCAAACGTGCCGTTGGTTGTGACTATCTTTTTGCCTTCTTTTCTTAATTTGTCAGCTATTTTAGATATCTCTTCCCTCGTTTTTATTTTCGTGTTCATTTTAACCCCTTTATTATCAGGCTGTATAATGTGGGTATTGTCCTTTCATGTTTCCCTTTTATGAAATAGCCTTTTCCAGCGATTGCTGTTGGCCTTTCTACAACATTAACTCTTGGCCTGTAATTGTCTTTCATGTCCATATTGGCTGCTGTGAAGTCGGCTACTTTATACTCTAAGTTTCTGGCGATTGATAGGGCTTTTAGGAACACTTCAGGCAGCAGGACAGCTGACCCTACGTTGACTATCACGCCTTGTTCAAGTTTTGTTACTGAGTCTACAAATATTTTGAAGTCCTTATAAGTCGCCCTTCCTAGCGCTTCTCCATCACAGCTAGGGTGTTGGTGTATTATGTCTGTACCGATTGCGACGTGCACAGTGACCGGTGTATTCAGCTCGTAACATGTGTTCAATATGCTGTATTCTTTATATTTGAAGTTAGAGTCATGTATCAGTTTGCCTATCGTCTTCCCGTATCCTTCTTTGCTTGATTTCAATGCTTCGTTCATCATCCTGCCTGTTTCTTCCACCATGCCGAAACTCCCGTCCTTAATCGTCTCGTGGACGTCTTCTGAAGTCTCCCCTATCATGGCGATTTCGAAATCATGTATCGAGCCTGCTCCGTTCATTGCCACATGCGTGACTACTCCTTTCTTTATCAGGTCGATTATATAAGGCGCTACTCCTGTCTTTATCACATGTGCGCCCATCATCAGAATGACCTGCTTGTCTGACTTGTAAGCGCTTATTATGTTTTGTGAGAGCTCTTTCAGGTGTTTGTTCTTTAACGGTTTTATTTTAGCATCTATCTTGGCTAGATTTTCAAGCTTCACCTTGTTTTTCCTTTGATGGATTGGTATTGTCCGTATTTTTTTGAAGTCTATGTCTGCGATTGTTCTCACCCTTGTTTTTTTGTGGTTTGAACCACTTTCCAAGCGTCGGTATGCTGTTTCTTTGCTATCTTTGTGTCATAGTATGTCAGCATCCACATGTACAGCCTTGCTTTGAAAAGCATTATTGTCCAGAACGTTTCTTTAAAGTTTTTAGGATATTTTAAAGCTTTCACAGGCCCTTTTAGGGCTTCTTTTGAGAATGATTTCATCAACGGTAACGGTTTGTTGTCTATTCTTATCTGCTTATAGTTAATGTATGCTTTGGCTATCCTTCTTTTCTGTTCTACCCATTCTGAAAACGTTGTAGGGTATTTTACGTAAACTTCAGCTTCTGGAACATAAGCAAGTTTGTATCCTTTGTTCATGAAGATGTAGGGTATGTATGCGTCTTCTGGCACGTCTCTAGGGAACTCTTTCACTATCCCATTCCTGAAAGCGAATAAGTACCCTGAACAGGTGAAGTATTCGTTCTGCTGCGACTTTTCAAGCCTTGTTTGGTGTGCTCCTGCGTCAGTCAGCAAGTGTGACCAGTAGCCGAGCATGTTATCTTTCGGGTTTAGGGATACTGGCCTTCCTGAGATGCATCCGACTTTAGGGTCTTTGAAGGCTCGGATTATTTCACGGACTGAGTTGTTGCTCACGAATACGTCCCCATCAGTTAAGATTAAGATGTCACCTTTTGCTTTTTTAAACAGTAAGTTCAGGGCAAGCATTTTTCCTTTACCGGGATCTTTGAAGTGTTTAATCCGCTTGTTCTTCTTGATGTATTTTCTGACTACACTTGTTGTTTCCTCGTCCGGGCAGCTTACTATCAGCTCGTATTTCTCTTTGATATTTTGGTTTATGAACGACCCTATTGATTTACCTATAGTTTCTGGTTCTTTGTATGCAGTTATTATTATTGATATCATAGTTTCATACCATAGAGTTTGTAGTCAGATCTTTTCCTATACTTAGAGTATAACTGTTTATAAATTTTTTTTATAAGCGCGTTTTGTGGCATGTTAAGTAGTATTTTCAGCAGCCCAGTTTTGTAGATGAATGGGTAGTCTACTGTTATCGCGAACAGTTTCTGTAAGTGTTCTATCTTGTCTTTGTCTTTGATTTTGAGTATTGACCTGTCGAAGAAGTTCTTCTCTATCTTGCCCGGGTCCTCTTCTAGCATGTCATGGTCTTTGGCAAAGTTCCCGAGCTCAGTGCCGGGGTAAGGCTGAAATATTGACACCCAAGCATATGTCGGTTTGCAGGCGATATTAATCTTCAATGTGTCTATCGCTTGTTTTAAGGTCTCTGTTGGCAGGCCGATTATGTTCTGTGTCATGAACCTTATCTTGTTACTGTTGAGTATCTTGCATGCAGTAAGTATCTCTTCGTTACTCATGCCGCGTTTTAGCAGTTCATTCCGTAGTTTAGAGTCTCCTGCTTCTATAGCAACGTGTACTGAGTAGCATCCTGCTTTTTTCAGTGACTTGGCAAGTTCTTCTGTCAGCAGGTTTGCCCTGATGTGGCAGTGGAAAGGCAGGTTTATCTCTGACCTGTATTTTTGTGAGAATTCTTCCACCCATTCTTTGTTCAGTATGATAGTGTCGTCTTGAAAGTAAACAAACTTAGTATGGTATTTCTGGATCACTTCTTTGACTTCCCTTATAACATTGTCTACACTCCTGTATCTCACTATAGGGCCCTTCCCATGGTATAGCTCATGGTATTTGTGGTTGAAGCAGTATGAGCATTTGTAAGGGCATCCTCTTGTGGCGATGAAATGCTTTATAGGGTTGTTCTTCTGGTCTTCGTATTTGTAGACCAATTCACGGTCAGGGAATTCTAGAGAGTCTATGTCATTGATTAATGGCCTTACAGGGTTTTTATGTATAGTCTCGTTTTTCTTAACCCACAGGTTGGGTATGCTTGTTATGGCTTCTCCTTGCCCTAGCTTGTTTGCAAGGTCAACTATGGCCTCTTCCCCTTCGCCTACGCAGATCACGTCGATGTTTTCTTGTTCTATTGCCTGCGGGGAGAACGTCACGAATGGTCCGCCCATAAAAGTCAGTACGTTTTGGAATTTGTTTTTTATCTCGTTGTTTATCTTAAAATAATCGTGCTGGCTTCCAGTTATCACGCTGTAAGCTACTACTTCAGGTTTCCACTCTTCAATCTTCTTAATGTAGCCTTCTGCTGTCGTGATTAGGTCAGTCTCGTGTCCGGCCTTTTTTAGTTGAGCGGATAGGTACATTATACCTAAAGGTTCTATCACGAATGGTTGTGTTACGAATAACATTCTCATTTTCTTAGCAGTTCAACTGTTGCGTCGTATACTTCTTGTACTGAGATCAGGTCCATGCAGTTAGGTTTCTTGTCGCATTTAGTGTTATAGCAGCCTGTGCAGCTCATCTTTGGCACTACCTTCTTGCCTCTGCCGTAAAGCTCTATTTCGCGGTCGCTTGTCGGTCCGAACAGTACTACTACTGGCTTTTTCATTGCTATCGCGATATGCATCGGTGCTGTGTCGCCTGTTATTACTATGTCACATAGATTCATCAGGTATGAGAACTCGCTGAGATTGTGGTATCGTGTAGCGTCTATTATCGGTATTTTTACCTTGTTTTCTATTTCATAGGCGCTTTGTATCAGGTGCTGCCTGTAAAGGTCAAAGTTTTTCTCTACTTCGAAAAGGCCTCCCAAGAGTATGATTTTTGCACCCATTTCGTAGCTTAACTTGTTTATCAGCTCTGCGAATTTTTCAGTGTGCCACCTTTTTAACGGCCATCTTGGCGATGCGCCTGTGTTGATTCCTATTATCGTGTCTGTAGCTTTTATGTCGTATTTTCTCAGGAATTCTGTTGCGAATCCGGGATTAACATTTTTTAGCGCTACGCTATATTCCTCTCCGTTGTATGGGAGAAGTATCGCTTCAAACATCATCTGCTGATAGCTTTTCTGGTTCTTGCGGTTGATCTCATCGTTCAGCCCGTTTTCGTAGAGGTATTCCGCTTCTTTGTTGAAAGGTATTGTCTTCCCATTCTCATCGCAGCCGAATCCTAGTTTTTTAGGCGCTTTGATAAACGTGGCTACTGCTGTGCTCGGGTTGTCTTTATCAAGATTTATCACAAGGTCGTATCGTTCAGTTTGTAATCTGGCTAGTGTGTCTGCGTTGTATATCAAGACTTCGTCTAGTAACGGGTGCCCTTCGAGAACTTCCTTAGAATCATCTTTTATCAGCCAAGATATGTGGTGGTTAGGGCATTTTTTCCTTATGGCCGGAAGTATAGTTGTCGTCCTTATAACATCACCTAATGCTCCTGTCTTGATTATTAATATTTTCTTCTCTAACTGGCTGTAGAACCTGCAATCTGAACAGTCCCATACCTTATGGGTCTTATGGTAATTACATGGGATATGCCCTTTAAAGTGCTTACAATCCCTTTTTGTTTGTATTTGCATGGATAACACACCTTTGGTATGAAATGTTCATACCTTTATCCTTTTTAAAGGTTTGCATAGTTTCAGTTGTTTGAACTGTCTTCTTAATTGAAAGTTTTTAGGTAGTTTCTTGCTCTGGTTTTTGTTGTGTTTTATTTTTTTATTTGGGTTTTTAGGTTTTGTTGTTCGTGTCATGTTGTTTTTGGTTTAGTTTTTTGTAGAAAGAACATAGTTGAGACTGTTTTTTGAGAATTTTTTGGGGTGGATTGTTTTTCTGAAGTTTTATGTTAATGTTTTTTCTGCTTGTCTTTTGAATCTTACAGCTGTGATGATTGGCCTCCACACGAATCCTAAGTCTTTGATTCTGGATTTGACTATGTTTGTGATTGAGTAGTTGGCTTTGTGTTTTTCTCGTGGT
>Ga0194112_10007664_pt1 | contig 13999 bp, 8 predicted proteins | sample TA2MahC400mmetaG_FD_146191 | JGI IMG/M metagenome (GOLD analysis project Ga0194112, IMG submission 146191) | Freshwater microbial communities from Lake Tanganyika, Tanzania - TA2015016 Mahale Deep Cast 400m | ecosystem: Environmental > Aquatic > Freshwater > Lake | place: Tanzania: Lake...
GAGACGAGCCTCCGCGGCCTCCAGACCGACCGCGTCGACGTCCTACTCCTCCACACGGTGAGCGACGCGGAGACCTACGAGCGGGTGATGGCGCCCGGCGGCGGCTACGAGGCCGCGGCCAAGGCCAGGCAGCAGGGGAAGGTCGGCCACGTCGGCGTCTCCATCCACCGCGACCTGGCCACCGTGCGCCGCGCCATCGAGAGCGGCGCCTTCGAGGTCGTCATGCTCGCCTGCTCGGCCATTGACCAGGAGGGCGCCGTTGCCCTCCTCCCGCTCGCCGCCCAGCACGGGGTCGGCACCGCGGCCATGAAGCCGCTGAGCGGGGGCCAACTGGTCAGCCCGCCGGGGCCAGGCGGCCTCCCCCTCTCGCCCGACCCCGTGGTCAGCGGGGCGCTCCGCTGGCTCATTTCCGATCCCCACCTCGACACGATCATCCCTGGCATGGTGTCGGCGAAACAGGTCGAGGACAACGTGGCCGCGGCCGAGAAGGGGCCGCTCTCCGACGCCGAGCGCGCCGAGCTGATCGAGCTCCTCGGCGACCTCAAGAAGTCCTACCGCTACGGCCAGACGTGTCTGAGGTGCGGCTACTGCCAGCCGTGCACCAACGGCATCAACATCCCCGCCATCTTCCAGGCCGCCGACATGCTCAGGGAGTACCCCGACAACCTGAAGCACATGGGCCGCGAGCTCTACGCCGCCCAGGCGCGCACCGCGGCCGACTGCGAGGAGTGCGGCCACTGCCTTGAGCACTGCCCCGCCAAGCTCGACGTGCCCCGCCGCCTCCGCGAAGTCGCCCAGCTCTTTGCGGGGTGACCGCGCCTGACGGGACTTCTGGCCGGGTGATAGACTGCTGATGTCGGGAAGGCGGATGTGAGAAAAGACTCCTGGAGTCTTTTCCGCCCCTCCCTTGGCACCACGCCCCACAGATGAGGGGGCAAGAGCGCAGTCCCGAAGGGACAGCAGTAGGTAGCCGGCGGCTTCAGCCGCCGGATTGGGGCGCACACACAACCCCAGTCCCGAAGGGACGGCAGTAGCCCACGGGAGACGGCCCGGCGCGTGTGTCTGCCGTCCCTTCGGGACTTCCCTGCTTCTGGCGACGAGTCCGGCGGCTGAAGCCGCCGGCTACCCACTATGATGCTCCCTTTGGGAGCAAGAGATCGAGGTGCCTGCGGTTTTGCCCCCTTAGTTGTGGGGCGTTGTGGTCAGGTCGCTCTGGTCCCTTGGGTCCCTTCCTTCGCCCCGCTATCACGCCTTATCACAGCCGCGGATGGACGCGGCGGCCGCCGAGCCAGGTGGACTCGACCTCGATGTCCCTCACCGCGTCGAGGGGGCAGGTGAGGACGTCCTGCTTGAGGACGATGAAGTCGGCGAGCTTGCCCGCCTCGAGGGAGCCCTTCTGCTTCTCCTCGAAGGTGAGGAAGGCGTTGTTGATGGTGTAGAGGCGGATGGCCTGCTCGCGGCTGATGCGCTGCTCGGGGTGGAGGGGCTGATCGGTCCAGCGGGGTTGGCGGGTGAGGGCGGTCCAGATGCCGAGGAAGGGGTCGTAGGGGTTGATGGCGCGGCGCCGGGCGAGCTTCTGCATGTGGTCGGAGCCGCCGCCCACGACGACGCCCTGCTCGAAGAGGGTCTTGTAGGGCTGGAAGAAGGCGAGGCGCTCGTCCCCGAAGTGCTTGCGCAGCGTGGCGCCGTCGAGCCAGAGCCAGGCGGGCTGGAGGTCGGCCACGACGCCGATCTCCTTCATCTTCGCAATGGCCTCGGGGGTCATGAAGTTGGCGTGGGAGAGGCAGGGGCGCTTGTCACGCACCGGGAACTCGCGATTGACCTTTTCGTAGGCGTCCACGAGGGCGGTCACGGCGCCGTCGCCCACGCAGTGGGCGGTCAGTTGAAGGCCGTTCGCCAGGGTGGTGCGGGCGATCTGGTGGAGGCGGTCGGGCGGGACGAAGAGCATGCCGCGGTAGGCCGGGTCGGTGATGCCGTAGATGGCGCTTACGCCCCAGGGCTTGAGCATGTAGGCGCTCCCCGTCAGCATCCCGCCGTCGAGGTATATCTTGATGCCGCGGAGCCACAGAAGGTTGTCGTAGGCGTGGAGGGGGTGCTTGGCGGCGGCGAGGATGGCGGCCTCGGCCTTCTCGATGGGCGCCTGGGCGTCCACGTAGCGGGTGAGGAAGACGCGGCAGGTGAGCTCGCCCTTCTCCTTGAGCCGCAGGTAGGCGGCGAGCTCGGCCTCGCCCGCCTCGCGGTCGGTCACGCTGGTGATGCCGACGGCGTTGTAGGCGGCCAGGAGGGCGCGGAGGCGTGCGGCGCGGTCGGCGTCGGTCGCCGGCTTGCCGCCGCCCGACTGCTTGAGGTAGCGGGTGCAACTGCGCAGGATGCCGGTCGGCTCGCCCGTCTTTGGGTCGAGCTCGACGACGCCCGGCTTGCCGTCAATGACCTTGAAGTCGCGGTCGATGCCGCTGAGCTTGAGGGCGAGGGAGTTCACCGAGGCGTCTGGCCCGGTGCGGAAGGCCACGGGGTGCTTGGGCGCCGCGGCGTCGAGCTCCGCACGCGTCGGGAAGCGCTGCTCGCGCAGCCGCGTGATGAAGACCTGCGAGAGGCCGATCCACTCCCCCTCCGGCACCACCGCCGCCCGCGCCTTGACGTAGGCCAACACGTCCGCGATGGTCTCCATGTTCGGCACCTCGTGGTCGAACTCGAACATCGCGCCATCGAGGGGGTGGGAGTGGGAATCAATGAGGCCGGGCAGGACTGTCTTGCCCTGGAGGTCTATCCGCTGCGTGGCTGGGCCGGCGAGCTTGATGACCTCGGCATCGCTCCCCACGGCCACGATCCGCTCCCCCTTCACGGCGAGCGCCTGTGCGATGCGGAACTCGGCATCTACCGTCACTACCTTGCCGTTGTGAACCACGAGGTCGGCCTGCTCGGCCGCGGCCACGACGGCCAGCAGGCCTAGCGAAAGGCAGAGGGACAAGGCTAGCGATGTCGTCATTCGCAGAGTTCCTCACGGCTTGGCGGCGCGATAGGCCCGAATCGTTTCGGCCAGCTTGTTCAGGTGGAACAGGTCGCCGCGTTCGAGCCAGGGGACGTCGATCCACTTTTCGAGCTGTTCGGGCTTCTCGCCGAGAATCCACGAGCGGGCCATGAAGTGCTCGAAGGCGTCGGAGGGGTGGTTCATGTTGTGCTCGTAGCCCAGGATGGCCGGGGCGAAGCTGGCGTACCAGGTGGGCTGGTTCCACGCGATGCGGTCGGCGTAGGCGGCGCACTCGGCCTTCAGGTGGTCGCGGAGGAAGGCGGCCAGCTCGGGCGTGAGGTAGCGAAAGGCGACTGGCTCCACGGTGCACAGTTGATGCCACTTGTCGCCCATCACGCCCGCCCAGTGGCCGAGTTCGACGCGGTCGGGGGCCAGCTCGATGACCTGCTGCACGTCGTGCTCGGGCTTCGACCAATCCATCGTCTCAAGATCGCCGCACCAGTTCTGCGGGCCGCGGCCGCGCCAGGCCCAGAACCAGTCGGCCTTGGGCGGCAGCTTCACGAGGCCCGCCTGGTATCGCCATTGCGCCATCTTGCCCATCGCAAAGCGAAGGACAGCGGCTCGTGCGAAGAGCCACCAGGCATTCTGCTCGGCCTCCTTGTCGCCCATGAGGCGGGCGAGGCGGATGGCGCCGATTGCGCCGCTGAAGCGGCGATTGGCGTTGACCACGGCGGCGGGCCTATCGCCGCGCCAGCTCTGGGTCGCCCCGTGCTCCTTGCGGAGCGCTTCGCGTTCTTCGGGCTTGCCCATCCAGGGCAGGAAGCGGTTGGGGTGGCCGAGGTGGTAGAGCGTCGCCCAGCCCTGCTCCTCGAAGGCGGCGGCGATGACTTTTGTACACGCCTCCCACTCCTCCGCTGTCGGCTTCGTGCCGCTGAGGGCGTAGTAGCGTTCCAGTCCGTAGAGGGCGAAGAGGCTGACCCGCTTCCCGCGTTCCTCGGCGATGGTCTTCGAGACGTGGCACGGCCCCACGTCGTAGCCGCCGCGGCGTGCCCCCTTGTCGGGCGGAATGAGCGGCGTCGTCTCGGGCGGGAACGCCTTGCGGATGTCGGCCATGCGCTCCAGCAGCGCCGCCTGCTGTTCCCTCTTCACGATGGGATAGAGCTGAGCGAGCAGATACAGCGCCTCCCCCGGCTCACCCCAATAGTATTCCCCTCGCGCCGCCGAGATGGGGATGTTGTCTGCATACACCCACGGCGCGAGGCGGCCCGCCTCGATCATCCTCCCCACGTGGGCCGACAGCTCATCCGAAAGGGCCGCAGGGGCCTTCGCGGCGGGCTGCGTGGCGGTCGAGCTGGCGTACTTCGCTAGGCCGGTGACCATCCAGCTACGCGTATCGGTCCTCTCCGGCGCTTCGCCCCCTGGGGAAACGATGGCGAACCCGCCCTGCACGGCGCCGGATGCGACCCAGGGCATGAATGCTGGAAGGAAGGAGCCATCTCCGCCATTGAGGAACGCCACCTTCTCAACGAAGGTGGCCTCGTCCTTCGCGGCGTCGTACCGGAAGCTCTCACGCGCCGAGAGCGGGTACGGGAGCAGGGACTTGAGCACAGTCTTGTATCGCTCGACCATCTCGGCGGGCAGCCCGGTAGTCCAGGCTTGCGTGACCGATGCTCGTGCCTCGCTGCCAGCGCAGCCCAGGTGAATGAGCACTCTCCTGCCCGGTTGGGCGAACGCAAAGTCGAGGCCGCCCTCCTTCGCAGCCGCCACCGAAGTCGGCGGCTGGTCGAAGATCAGGTGCAGCGGGTAGTCGCCGAGGAAGGCATCCTGATGGGTGCCGCGGGCGGTGATCGGCCAGTCGGTGCCCACGAAGTGGCTCGACTTGCCCCACCAGATGAGGACCCAGGGCTGCGCAGGCGGCGGGACGGGGATGGCGTCGCCTGTCGCCACGACTCTCACGCCATCGGCGTGCGGCACGGCGATGTGGGCGGGGGTGACGGGGGTCTTGGGAGCGAGGTTCCCGCCCATGTGGCCGTGGACGCGCATCTTGCCCTTGTCATCGAGTGTGACCATTCGCTCGTGCTGGCCGGCGAAGAGGCGGAGTCTATCGGTCGAGGTCTCAACCACCACGGCCATCGAGAGCTGGCTGGCGTAGAGGGTGAGCCTTGCGCCGCCTTCCAGGGTGACGACGGCCTTGGAGTACGACCAGTCGCCCGTGCGCTCGAAGTTCGTCACGGCGAGCGCGAAGGGGACCCCGATGCTGCCCAGAGGCACATCAACCGGGCCGAGAGTGTTCCAGCCAGTGTCCATCGAGCCGTCGGCGATGAAGAGGTCGAGGGTCTTCCCGACCCGTACGCGCAGGTCGAGCGAGCAGAGGGGGCCTTCGCAGAGGCCCTTGGCATTGGCCTGCCAGGCCGCATCCTCCCCGGCCTGGGCGAAACGCAACTCGCACAGCGCGGCCCCAAGGAGAACCAGCCAACCTAGCCCACGAAGTGGGCGTCTGAGCCGTAGCCCAGGGCGACCGAAGGGAGCCCTGGGAAACGGCGGCCCCAGGCGTAGAGCCCCCGAAGGGGGCGATTCAACCCGCGCGAGGCGCCCCCTTCGGGGGCTTGACACTGGGGAATGCCGCGATCCCAGGGCTCCCTTCGGTCGCCCTGGGCTACGGCTGGGTCGCCCGCATTCGCGGGCTACGAGGAGTCGAGGACGAGGACGACGACGAGGACGAGGACGATGAGGGGCCATGCTATTGTCCTCCCGCGAAGCAGCGGAGGCCGTGCAGGCTGGCGTGGTAGAGGTGGCCGTCGGCGACGAGGGCCTGGCTGGCGCCGCCGCCCTGGGTGTTGCTGACGAGGTTCTGCCACGGGCCGCCGGGGATGCGGGACCACGTGCTCGCGGCGAGGTCGTAGCAGCCGGTGAACTGGGCGTTGCCCTCCTGGCAGTGCATGACGAAGATGATGCCGCCCGCGGCACTGGCGATCATGTTCTCGTCGTTGTTGCCCCGGCCGCCATCCTTTGTGGAGATGTCCTCGATCTGCTTCGAGGCGGGGTCAACTCGGCACCAGCCGCCTCCCTTGGCGGTGACGAGGCGCCCCTCGCCATCCACGCAGGGCGGGGCGACCGCGCCGTTCATCGTGATGCCGCCGGGGATGGTGAGGGCGACGGGCTGGCCGGTCTTCTCGTCGAAGGCCGAAGCCTCCCAGGGGCCGAAGGGGCGGACGATGACCATTCCCTTGTGGACGACGGGCCAGTAGTCCTTGAAGGCGAGAGCGCCCTTCAGCGGCTCGGTCTTCCACAGCTCTTTGCCGCCCTTGGCGTCGAGGGCGTAGAGGCGGCAGTCCATTCCCGCGACGTAGAGGCGGCCATCGTTGTAGGCCGGCGACTGAAGGAGCGGGCAGGCGAGGTCGGCCTTCCACGCCAGGCCGCCATCGGGCTGGTTGAGGGCGAAGAGCGTTCCGCCGCGGTTGGGGGCGAAGACCTTGCCCTCGGCCAGCAGCACGGCGGTCGAGAAGCCCGTGCGGAGCTTGGAGTCAAACTTCCAGGCCAGCTTGCCCGATTCGGCATCGAGGGCGTAGACGCAGCCATCCATGGAGGCGAAGAAGACTTTGCCTCCTTCGACGCCCGCGCTGTGGAGGATCGGCCCGGCGGGGAACTTCCAGAGGCGTTTGCCATCGGCGGCGCTCAGGCAGTGGAGGTTGCCGCTCTCGGTGCCGAGGTAGATGCGCCCGCCCGCGATGGCCGGCTGCATGGCGGGATAGAGCCGCTCGGGCTGGAACTGGACGTTCCACTTGAGCTTGAAGGGGGGCTTGAGCTTTTCGGCGGAGAAGCCCGTGTGCTGCGGGCCATTGCCGAGCTGGGGCCAGTCGGCGGCGAGGACAGAGAGGGACCACAGGGACATCAGGGACCACAGGGACGCAAGAGAGCGAGACTTCATGGCTCAGTCCTCGGTGAACCATTCGTCGGCGGGGTCCCAGGCAGGGACGCCGATGATGAGGGCCTTGAAGTCGCCGTGGCCGCGGTGGGGGGTGCCGGGGTCAATACGCACGAGGAGGCCGGGGCTAAGCGCCAGCTTGTCGTCGGCAACCTCAAGCGTGCCTTCGCCTTCCAGGATGTAGTAGAACTCGGTGCAGAGCTTGTGGAAGTGGCGGCGGGAGTCCTGGATGGAGGTCACGTGGATGTTGGCAGGCGAGCCGTCCTTGCGGGTGAAGATGCGCCAGCTCTGGCCGCAGGGGCAGGGGACCGGCTTCACATCGCTCAGATGTCTTGCTTCGTAGCCCTTTGACAAGGGCGGCGTCTCCGAGAGGTGGGCGCTACTTCAGCCACAGCGCCGGCAGGCGCGTGAGGGTCTGGCTGACCGGGTCAACGAGGATGCCGACCGATTCCAGGGCCAGGACGCCCAGGATAGGTTGGCAGTGGTCGGGTCCGAAGATGATTCGGGCTGGCACGATCTCGCCCATGAACTCGAGTTCGGCGAAACCGACATCGTATTCCGTCGGGCTGCCGTCGGCCAGCTCATACGTCTTGCGGCCGCGCTTGGTGACCCCGATTCGGCGAAGCTCCCGGGCAGGGGCCATGCAGTCCGTGGCGCCTGCGTCTACCACAAACAGGGCCTCGTACTTCCGGCGTGCCTTGGCCGTGGCTCGCAATGTTGCCGTAACCTGGGTGAATCCCATTGGGTCTCTCCTGCAACGCGGACGGCGGACGTCCCTCTTCTGGCATTCTACCGCCTTTGGCTGCGAACGTCCACGCCGGGTCGGCCTCACTTGAAGTCCTCCTCGCGTATCGCGAGCCTGAGGCCCTTGGGCTCGATGGTGAGGGTCTTCTGGGCGACGCGGCCGTCGGTGAGGCAGACGGAGAGCTGGCACTTGCCAAGCGGGAGGCCGAAGTGGGCGACGGGCGTGGCCTGGCCGCCGCAGCTCTCGCCGCCGTTGAGCTCGCGGAGGCCGAGCGGGCGGCCCTTGTCGTCGGCCACGCGGACGACGGCTCCCACAAGCCCCTTGCGAGCCTGGACGCGGACGGTGAGGGCGGCGCGGTCGGGGGCACGGTCCATGTCGTTGGCCAGGATGGCCACGCGGCCGTCCTGGCTCAAGGCGAGGTCGAGGTCGCCATCGTCGTCGGCATCGGCGAAGGAGGCGGCGAAGGCGAGGCCGAGGCCCCCGAGGCCGGCGTTCGCCGAGGCATCGCGGAAGCGGCCCTTGCCGTCCCCCAGGTAGAGGCGAGGCGGGGCCTTCACATAGCAGACCAGGAGGTCGAGGAAGCCGTCGTTGTTCACGTCGCCCCAGGCCGCGGAGAAGGAGGGCTCGGCCGCGCCCGCCAGGTCGCCCGCGGCGGAGGCTACGTCGGTGAACGTGCCGTCGTTGTTATTGCGATAGAGTTTGGGCCTGGCAGGGCCGGGCACGAAGAGGTCGAGGTCGCCGTCGTTGTCGTAGTCGGCGAAGACGAGCCCGCGCTTGGCCTCGTTGGAGGTGCCGAAGCGGATGCCGGCGCGGGAGTCGAGCTTGAAGCCCTTGCCGCCCTCGTTGTGGGCGAGCACGCCGTCGCCGAGGTTGTAGAGGAAGTCGGTGTAGCCGTCGCCGTCGTAGTCGGCGAAGGCGACGAAGTCGCCGTTGCCGACCCCGAGCCCCTTTGGGCCGAGGCCAACCTTGTCGCTGACGTCCCGGAAGCGGGCCGGCCCCTTGCCGGTGTTCTCGAAGAGGCGGATGCCGTGCTCGCCGTTGGTGATGAGGGCGTCGGGCAGGCCATCGCCGTTGTAGTCAATCCAGCCAGCTCCCTCGGGGTTTCGCTCCTTCGGGGCGGGCAGGAGCCTGGCGTCGTCGCGGAACGGGGTGGAGGCCTGGGTGAAGAGGCGGAAGGCGCCGGTCAGGAGGTCCGGGTGGCCGTCGCCGTCGTAGTCGGCCCAGGCTGCGGCGCGGGAACCGCTCGAGACGCCGAATGGGGCGGCGAGCTCGCGGAATGGGCCGCCGTCGTTGATGAGGAGCAGGTTGCCCTGCGAGGCGCAGGCGTAGAGGTCGAGCCGCTCGTCGCCGTTGACGTCCGCCCACGAGAGGCCCCTTGCCTCGCCGCCCGCGGCGCGCGGGGCGGAGGCCAGGAGGCGGAACCCGCCGCCCTTGCGCGGGCCGATGCGCCCGAAGGCTACGCTCCCCCTCCTCGGCATGCCCTCCACGATCAGCATTATCTTGTCCACCCGCCCTTCATTGGGGAGGGGGAGCGAGTGCTCCCAGTTGGAGGCCTGCGACTTGAAGGTGCGCCCCGCAAGCTGGAAGCTCACCTGCGCGGCCCTGGCCCTCGGCGGGACGCTGACGGGTGGCGACTCGAGCATCGCCCACTCGGGCGCGGCGCCGAAGGCCACGGAGACCGCGAGCGGGCGGTCGGACGCATTGTCCACCTCGGCCGCGAACCGTGTGCCGCCCGAGAGGTCAATGTGGTGGAGGATGGCGACGGCCAGCTTTCTTTCGGGCTGCCCGTCGCAATCAACGCGCAGGAGCTTGCCGCGCTTGCCCGCCTCCTCGACCGCGAGGCGTGCGGGGCGAGCCCAGGAGTCGTCCACGTACCAGCCTGGGATGGCCTCGAGGCCGGCCGCGGCCTCCTCGACACGCGGGGCGCGCACCGGCGGCGGGCCGGGGCGGCGCGGGTCGAGCGACGGCAGCTTCGGGTTCGGCCTCGGCGCCGCCACGCGGCGGGCCAACACGTCGTCCGTCAGCTTCACCAGCTCCGCCGTCGTGCCGTCGAACGTGCGGTTCATCCTGATCTCGATGTGGGTCATGCGCCACCAGACGCGGCTCTTGTCGGGCTCGTCGGTCGCGTAGAACTGCACCCAGTGGTCGCCGAGGTGCGCGCAGGAGAGGATGTTGTTGCCCTCGCGGCGATAGAAGAGGAGGAAGGGCTGGCCGGGCTGGAGGCGCGCGAGCGTGTAGTCGGACTGGTCGGCCGCGGCGATCCCCAGGTTCAGTTGCACCCGCGGGATTTCGACGCGGCCCTTGAGCGCGCGGTCCACGATTGCGATGGCCGCTCGCTTCTCCTTGTTGACCGCCTCGATCTTGCCGGCGACGACGTGGGTGGACTCGTCGAGGACCTGTTGGAGGGGATAGAGCGCCTCGATGTAGGCGATGGCCTCGCCGCCCACGAGGAGCGCGAGCAATGCGCAGTGAACTCTCAGCAGCATGTCGTTTCCTCAGCAACTCCTGCCACGGGAAGTACCGGTTCGTAGTGCGGCCTTCAGGCCGTTTCTTCCTTCCCCCGTTCACGGGGGGATTGAGGGGGTCGAGGCTCCAGCCCCCACCCCGGCCCTCCCCACGGCCGGGGAGGGAGCAGAGAACGGGCTAAAGCCCGCACTACAAACGTGGCTTGCTCTATCGGCGGGTCTCCTCAACAGAGACTCAGTAGCGGATGCCGAAGTCGTCGAACTCACCCGTGGCGGGCTCGTCCTTGGCCTCGAGGTTTTCGACCTTGGCGGCGCGTGGGCCGGCCTTGAGCTTTTCGAGGAGGGCGGCCACCTTGTCGGGCGCCCCCTCGATGACGCCCTCCACGCGGCCGTCGGGCAGGTTCTTCACCCAGCCCTTGAGCCCGAGCACGCGGGCCTCGCGCTCGGCCCAGGCCCGGAAGCCAACGCCCTGGACGCGGCCGCTGATGAAGACGTGGACGCGCTTCGCCCCCTCGGCGGCCTTCGGCATCACGCGCTCGAAGACTACGACCGCGGGCGTGCCCGGCTTCGGCAGCTCGCGCGCGTTCGGAACGTAGATGTTCTGCTCCTTGCACTCGGCGCGCGGGTTCTGGATGAGCGGCGTGGCGTCCTGCCAGTGCAGGCCGACAAGATTCTTGGAGGTGTTGACCTGGAGGACCTCCTTGTTTGCGGCGGGGTCGAAGCCCTTGATGGAGCCTGTGAAGGCCCACGGGCCGGCGTCGAGCGCCTTGCCGGTCTTCTTCGAGACCACGAGCTCGTCGGCGGGGCGGCGCACCTTCTTGCCCTCGGCCTCGTACTCGGCGAAGATGCGGACGCCTTTGCCCTTCGGCGGGTCGCCCTCCTTGGCCGGCTCGCCCGGCTCCAGGCCGATCTTCAGGAGGGCCTGGTGCAGCTCGTCGGGCGTGCAGTCCACCACGAGGACCGTTTCGTACTCCTTGCCGCCCTTGGCGACCACGAGGTACTCGATGGCGCCCTTGAGCACGTCGTAGGTGCCCTGCTTGGCGAAGGCCCCAGTGGCGGCGGCCGTCTTCGCCTTCTCGTCCACAGTGAGCGTGGCCGCCGTCGCGGCCAGCGCCCACGAGGCCAACAATGCGGTGGAACACGCTGGAAGCGGCAGACTCATAGGGGAACTCCTTGCCGCGGACGCTGAGGCCGACCGGCTCGACTGCCTGGATTATACTACCAAATGGCGGGGGAGAATGTAAAAGACTGTAATGGCCTGTGGAAATCGGTCACTACCGCCTCAACTCGTAGATGCGGCAGTTGGCGTCCTGGTGGACGAGCTTGAAGCCGTCGGGGCGAAGGCGGATCCAGTCCGTCTCCTGCGGCTCCCGCCGCCGGTCGTCCAGGGGAAACTCGGGGTTGAGCTGAACGAATACGTGAGTGGTCCCGGCCGCACGAAGGTTTGACATCCAGGTGGCCGAATCGTCGCCCGCCGGGACGTAGCGCACCACGTTCTGGAGCCGCCGGCCCATCAGCGGGTAGAAGAACCAGTGGTCGCCGAAGCCTGGCGAGAAGCTGGCGAGGGCAACCACCCGGCCCGGCTCCAGCTTGTCGCAGAACGCCCAGCCGTCCACCCAGTGCCGAGGGATCGGGTGCAGATCGGTCCGCGTGGCATAGAAACGGCCACGCTTCGCGTCCCGAACCCATGCCAGCGCGATGGCTCCGCCAAGCAGCCCGACGGTGGCCAGTGCAACAACGAGAAACCGAGGAAAGCGTTTCACGAGCAAGGCAAGAGCCAGCGCAACCGGCACGACGCACGCCACAAGGAGGAGGACATCCGGCGAATCTGGCAGGACGCACATCACGCAGAGGTCGAGGAGCAGGAACCCGCAGAGGACAGCGCGGACGACCGCCGCCGCTCGCGCTGTCCAGAGGAGCGACACGCCGGCCAGCGCGCTCGCCGCCATCAGCCCCACGGGCAGCCCGAGGAGCCGGCAACAGCTCAAGTGCCAGAAACGCCTCACGATCGCCGACTTCGCCGAAGGATCGAGGTAGAAGGCGAGGAGCGGCACGATCCAGCACAACGCCAATGCCCGCAGGAGCCCGCGCGACGGAGAATGTCTGGCGCGGGCGAGAGCCAGGAGTGCGAGCGCGGCCAGGAGAGGCATCTTCGGCCCCCAACTGAGCGGCGCAGGCTCCTCCCCGTAGGAGTATGTCGCGGAGCGGGCGAGCTGCCGCACGTCGTCCCGCCAGCTCCCTCGGCCGAGGATGCGCTCGGCCTCGGACGCCCAGGCGGAACCAGGAAAGACGTTCGCCCCCAGGACTCGCACGTTCATTGGATAGAGCGGGTTGCCCGTCTCTGCCCAGTTGCGGATGTGGCGGTAGCCGCCGAAGGCTACCATGAGAACGGCGCAAAGCCCGAGTGTCGCAGGGAGAGATTTCCGGCTTTGGCGCCAGGCCGCAGCCAACATGAGCACGCAGAGGAGTCCCGCCGGCAGGAGCGCCGAGTGCTTCGCCCCCACGCTCAGGGCGCACGCCAGGAACCCCATCGTGGCGTCGGGCCAGCTCCACGCCCGCAGACACCTCGCCATGAACAGCGCCCCGGCCAGCAGGAGCGCCGCCACGAAGATGTCCGCGTACTGCGTCGTAACGTAAGCCAACATCGCGGGCGACAGGCAGACGAAGCCCGCCGCCAGCGAGCTGTCCTCAAGCCCCAGCTCAAGCTCCCGGCATAGCCCGTACACGCTCACTGCTGCGAGAGCCAGCAGCGGCAGGTTCACGAAGTTCACCAGGAAGTCGCTATGGAACGGCAGCATCACCCAGGCCAGGAGCGCGTGGAAGTTGGTCGGGAAGTAAGCGTAGTCGCTCACCCCCTTGGGATAGGGCAGGTCCACCAGGCCGCCCGCCTGCACCCAGGTGCCCGCCACGTAGTTGTGGAAGTTCAGCGAATCGTAGGAGAGCGGCGGCCACACCGCGGCCCGGTAGAGCGCGAAGAGCGCGACGATGCCCACGCCGAGCAGGAGCGCCCCGCCCCGCGAGGCCGCGACGAGCCTGAGCCAACCGGCGCAGCGCCGCCAATCGCCGCCATCGCCCCGGCGACCGCCCCAGGCCAGATGGGCGGCCGCCGCGAAGGCCGCCGCAGCAAACGCCGCCGCCCACCGGTTCAACGCCCCTGCGAGCGCCAACGGGTAGAAGATGGCCATCACCAGCGCAAGTGAAACCGTGGCGTTCGCCGCCAGCCGCACCGAAGCCCGCGCACCGGGCCAGAAGCGCCGCGCTGCCAGGTGCCCGCACCAGCCCAGGGCACCAGTGGCCACGAGCGTCAGGAGAAGCCCGATCGATGTCCCCACCGCCATTTCGACCATCGCTGGAACCCTTGCTCTCATTCTCACATTCTTGAGAATGTGAGAATGACCACGGCCAGGCCCATCGCGCCCTCCTCTGGCGCCTTCGCCCTCATTCTCACATTCTTGAGAATGTGAGAATGACCACGGCCAGGCCCATCGCGCCCTCCTCTGGCGCCTTCGCCCTCATTCCCACATTCTTGAGAATGTGAGAATGACCACGGCCAGGCCCATCGCGCCGTCCTCCGGCGCCTTTGCCCTCATTCTCACATTCTTGAGAATGTGAGAATGACCACGGCCAGCCCCATCGCGCCGTCCTCTGGCGCCTTCGCCCTCATTCTCACATTCTTGAGAATGTGAGAATGACCACGGCCAGGCCCATCGCGCCCTCCTCTGGCGCCTTTGCCCTCATTCCCACATTCTTGAGAATGTGAGAATGACCGCGGCCAGGCCCATCGCGCCCTCCTCTGGCGCCTTCGCCCTCATTCTCACATTCTTGAGAATGTGAGAATGACCACGGCCAGGCCCATCGCGCCCTCCTCTGGCGCCTTCGCCCTCATTCCCACATTC
>Ga0194112_10007669_pt1 | contig 13996 bp, 15 predicted proteins | sample TA2MahC400mmetaG_FD_146191 | JGI IMG/M metagenome (GOLD analysis project Ga0194112, IMG submission 146191) | Freshwater microbial communities from Lake Tanganyika, Tanzania - TA2015016 Mahale Deep Cast 400m | ecosystem: Environmental > Aquatic > Freshwater > Lake | place: Tanzania: Lake...
AAGTCTCCGAACCAGGGCCTCCTCGTGCATTTTCGCATTGGCTGCCGCCTGGGCGACATTTCCCTTCTTGAAACCCTCGAAATGACGGGACGAATGATTCCGGAGGATCAGGCCGCCCGAACGGGCCTGCTTCTTTGCCACGGCCTCGTTGAGCTCCAGAATGGTCTCCAGGAAATCGCTTATGGCAGATATGACATCCTCGTTGGTCCTGAGGTACTGGTTCCCTTCGGATTCCTTTTGGTTGAGGATGAGGGACATCTCGTCCGTCGCCAGCTTGATCGAATTAATATAATGGGTCATCATGGAATCATCGGGCATGGCACTACTTCCTGGAACCTCTGACGCGGTCCATTTTGGTAATCTGGTCGTTTGGTGCGGGTTCTGCGCCGCTTTTTCGCTCCATCACCGGACTGATGGGCGGAAGTGCTAAATAAGTGATATCACGTTATATATGTTATATTACGGGCTTGGTGATGCTCATGCCGGCAGGCCAGAACCTGAGGGTCGTCATATCATGCGTGACATTCGAGACGGTCATGATCGTCAAGCCCATCCAGTATTATAGGGCCGACAGGGCATATCTGCTGCACAGGGCCACAAAGGCGCCATACAGCGATTTTCTGAATGAAGTGGAGGCGCAGCTCAAACCGATTGTCTCCGAATGCGTGGTAAAGGAGTTCAACATCAACAATTTCAGGACCGTTATGAAGGAGGTAATTGGAATCATCAAGAAGGAAAAGGAGCTCGGAAACCATGTCTACGTGAATATTGGGGCAGGGCCCAATGTGTTCAGCGCCGCGGCGCTGATAGCGTGCATGATGGAAGGCGCGGTGGCGTTCAACGTCGGGACGAAGGAATACACCGTCAACGACCCCAAGGTCTTTTATGTCGAGGGAAAGCCCGTTGGAATGGCGAAGGATACTTATGATCCATATCCCTTGCCGGAATTCGAAATCAAGGCCCCGAAAATCGAGTTGGTAGGAGGGCTCAGGGCCTGGCAGAAGCTCTCTGAACAGAAAGGCATAATGAGCACGCCGAACATCATCAGGAAGCTGGAAAGAGAAGGACTGATGAATAAGATTTTCGACCATGGAGAACATGTTTCCCAGGCTGCGGTGATGAAGTTTCGAAGGAATTTCCTGGACCCGTGGGTCAAGAACGAATGGATTCAGAAGGATGGACGGAAATTGAATTTGACCGAGAAAGGAAAGAGTATTTTGGAAATATTCAATTAAGAATAATTTTAGAAATTAAAAACACAAATAAGGCAAAATTATCGCTGGGCAGCCCTCGCCATCGCCTCCCTTATTATATCCTCCGTTCTACCGATCTCTCCCATGTACATAAAGCCAAAAAGGATGCACGGTATATTCTCCATCCTGCAAGCAGTGGATATCAAATTGTGGTATTCGCTTCTGGATCCCCCTTTGAAAAAAATGACCGCATCGTATCGCCTAACATACTCCCTGACCTGTTGAAGGAGCGCCCTCGCCCTTTCCTGATCCATTATTTGGTCGTAACTTTCGATAACCGTCTCAGAGTCCACGAGACCGTACTTAGCGCTCAGGATGGCCATATCACAATCTCCGCGTCGGTTGTATATCGCCTTGATTCTCGCAGATTGATACAATTCAACAGCCCGATGTGCCCCCGGGTGTTTATTCGCGCCGCATGCGGTCGCCAGGAGGATTCTCCCGGCCGGTGTTCCATTGGATAGGGCCCCTCGCGGTGCTATCTCTAACAGGCATTGGACATCGTTCGCCAGCAGTATCTTATTGCTGCCGACGTGCTGGGAGTTCCAGATGCCAGCCTCCCGGACCTTCTTGCTGTATGCAAACCGTCCCAGCCAGTTGTCCGAGGGTTGGAGGTCCTTTGTGCAGAGCGTGGCAATGAATTTCTCTTCAAGGTCCAACCTTCGGTCCTTGCCCTCCACCGGGATGCAGCGGAAATAGAAATTCTCGCGTATGAAGTTCGATACCCGTGATTCCACATTTTCATCAGTCGGGCCGTCCTGCGTGTGCCAGAGCTTGACATCGAAGTCAAGCTTGTCCCTCTGGATGAGTGCAGTCCCCACATGCTTTCTGAAGACGCTCGCGTTCTTGTTATTACCGTAATGGTTTAGGATGCGGTCTTTGAACCGATTCTCTTCACGGTGAGTACCGACCCTCACGATGCGGTCATGCGGGACCCCGTCGAAACAGCATGTTTCGCCCTTCTCGTAGAAGAAATAAATGCCATTATCGGGCAGGTTATGCGAGTATCCGCTGTGTTTTGGCAATTCCTCCAAAGCACGGTGGATGTCCCTCCAATCAAGCCTTGGACTTGATGTTGGAGGTGGCTTTACCACTCGCGAGGGTTGTCCAATGAACGGTCCTGGTGCCTGGTTGGGAACTGCCGAGGGCTTGCCTTCGTTCCGCGGAAGCCTATAACGTATTGTCAGCGATGCCCCTCTCCCCTTCGGCGGGGCTGAAAGTATTTCATCCCCGATACGTCTTGTATCGTACATTACCTGACAACAGACTACCATCCTATGGTTAGGCCCCGGATATCCACCTACGCGTCTATGCAGATCTCCCGAATTGATATCGATGTGATCGCGGCCTTCTTCCAGGGCCTTCTTGAGTATGTTTGCCATCATCCGTTTGAACTCTTCAGCCGACGGCACTCGCATCACCTCTGTTCTTCAATACCTTATGACATCGCTCGCAATAAAAATCATCGCCTCTATGTATCACGCAATCTCCTTGGCGACAGATTGGGCATAATGGCCTGTCCTCGCCGTCCAATAGAACCTCGGCTATAAGGGCCATTTCCACCTCGGGAGGATATCCAGATCCGAATAGGTCAAACATATTATCCCTTCTCACCCGGTAATCCCAACTGATGCCAGCGGATTTTTAACGCGAGTGAATCTTACGAGACGTCCCTTCATCCCTTTTGTAAAAGCGTATTCCGTCATAATTGTCAACATGCCATGTTCCAGCTTGCAAATATACACTCTTAGCTGATTATATACGATGTAGTAAATGTGTTCCGTTTCATCATACCAGCAAACTCCGGAAGGTACCTCCCTGTGAATGCGGTCAATAATCGCAGCTTCCTTACCTGAGAGGCTTGTCGCTACTTCCCGCCCGTGCCGTCGAATGAAACGCTCCAGGCAATGGTCGCTTACTATAATCGAATGATGTTCGTTGTACATGGTATCGATTTATTATAAACGGTCTTTGTGACGATAAGCTTAATTACTTAACATGCTTACCATACTTATCATGGCGAAACATCTGGGCGATGAAATTGTCCACATCGTCCCTCTCGGTTGGGAGGTGGATAGAGCGGTCGTTCCATTCGAAACCGGAGTGTTTCGTCCCCATCGAGTTTACCTGCTCGCAATAGACAAGAGCGGCGACCATGATGAACATATGAAGAAGGTGCAACGTCGATTCACCAAGAAAGTAACTGAACGTTTGGAGTCGCGGGGAATCAATGTCCTCACACGGGATGTAGATACATTCAAACTGAACGAAATCATCCGTGAAGTCAGCCATATAATTTTGGAAGAGCAGAACAGGGGAAACCAGGTATACGTGAACATGTCCGCTGCCAGCAAGCTCACCTCTGTCGGATCCACCATTGCCGGAATGGTCCACGGGGCAAAGGTCTACTTTGTGAAAGCCACCGGTTACTCGAAGACCGAAGAGGATGTTGACGAGCACGGGATCAGCATCTGTGCCGAACCGCCCATCGAGTTTCTTGAGAATTTCAAATTCGAGCTCCCGAATCCCGTCGGTATTAGGATCCTCGTCAAGCTCCTCGAAAAGGGCATGACCACCAGGGACATCCAGGATTTCCTTCATAATGAGGGTGTTGACGGTTTTACCAAAAAGTACGAGAGTCTCGAAAGACCCGAGAGAACCGCCCGAATCATGAAAGTCAAACATGGATATTTTGACAAACTGAAACGAGCCGAATATATCGACATCAAACGACGTGGCAAGGACAATTTCATAACGATTACGGAATCGGGGAGATACATCGCATACGCGAGTGGATTGGTTTCAAGCCATAAACCTCAAATCCAGCAAAAGTAGGTCAGTCCGACCGCTTACCATGCCCTTTCTTCAATATTCTCTCCGCAATACCCATCTTCGACCATTTCGCCGTCTTGTGGGTACCAAAATCCCAAAAAGGAAAACCGGCCCCTTTCAGAGCCGGCATATTTGGGACATGGCGAGAGGACCAAAAACCAGCAAATTAGAGCATTTTCCACTATCGGTATCTATATCAAATCCCAGTGCTCCCACATCTTTGTGAAGAGCAAGCGAGGGAAGCCCGGAGGTTTACCCCGCACGCTATCGCTCCTTTACCGCGACCCGCCGTCGGGAAGCAGGACGCTCCTGACGGCCTTCTCCACGGCATCGAAGTCCGGCGCCCCCGGCGCCATCGGCAGAAGCTCCCTTTTCCAGTTGAACCGGCACCGCCGCAGCGCGCTGCCCACGGCCGCCGGGGTCCTTTCGAGCTTGTACATCCCGAGCTTGCGATCGATCAATCCCGCGTCCGCCCTGATGCCCCGGCCGGCCAGGAACCAGAGGTCGTAGGCGTCCCTGGCGCGCGATCGGACCAGGAGGGCGCGCGCTTTTTCGGCGGCCATCTCCTCCGGCGCCATGACCCTCAGGCCGAAGGACGGAAGGTCGGGATATAGCGGGTAGATGACCCGGAAGACGGGCTCCAAGGCGACCTCCGATTCGGGGTTGATGTCCATCCGGACCCGCGCCATGCTCTGCGGCGTCCCCCTGTAAAGGAATCCCTTGATGGCGAAGGTCAGCAGCCTGCTTCGGGCCGCCCGGGCCTCGACGTACTCCGCCCCGTAACCGAAATCCTCAAGATAGCGGAGTATCCTGTCGGACTCCCGCTTTCCCGCCATTCCCGAGAAATCCACATCCTCCGAGAAACGACCCAGCCCGAAGAACTTGCAGAGCGCCGTTCCACCCTTGAAGACGAGGCCGGGCGCCTCCCGGGACACCCCCAGCAGTATTATCTCCTGGAAATAGTCCTTCTCGGCGAAGCCGAGGTTCGAAAGCCCCTTCATCCGGGCCACGCGCCGGAGCGCCGCGATGTCAATCACCCTTCACCCTCCATCCGTTGCCGGCCCTGGCGCCCGGGAGCCCCACGTAGTTCCGGTCCCTGAGGGCCCTCCGGCGCAGCCGCGGCATCTCAAGGCCGGTCTCCTGCGCCAGGTAGCCCGCCTTCTTCATCGTGGCGACATCCGTCCTCAGGGCATACCTTTCGAGCTTCCCGGCGTCGCATTGGCGAATCGCCGCGACGATGTCCTCCGCCGGGACACGGCCGGTCCGGACCGCGTCCAGCACGGCCTTTTCGAGGTCGGCCATGAATATGCGGAAATCGCCGTACTTGACGGCCGAAAATCCCCACAGCTCGCCCGTCCGGATGAACTCGACGTTTAGGAGCGAGCCGCCTCTTCTGCCCATCACCTCGATGACGGCCGGAAGCTGGGTCGTGGCACCGTGGTGGTTGAAGGCCCGCCAGAGCGAGATGTATGATGGATATCGTATGTGCGTGGCCCAGACCATGGGGTCCTCGTGGACCGTGTAATAGCCCCGCCCCAGCCGGATGACCGAGCCCCGCCGGGCGAGCCGGTGGAGGTAGACCTTCGCGTAGCCGGCCCCGACGAGCGCGCCGACCTGCCTGGCCGTGAACGCGGGCAGGCCCGAGACGGTGCCCAGGAACGCCTTCTCGTTCACTTCCTGTCAAAAGTGCATATGGTTATCATAATAGATAACCTTTTGCATTAATTATAAGACGCGAGCGGGGAGCGGACGAGCTTGCCCGTCCGGATTTCGCCGCATCGGACGCAAAGGAGGCGAAAAGGGCCGCGGAAACCGGGACCGACAATTCTTGCGGGCTGCGGCATCCTTTGACCGCCAGATTGATAATCCTCCCATCCCAGTCGTGGCCGCCGTCTGCCGGAGAAACTCCGAAGGAGGCGGGGGGACCGCACACATGACACGCAGGACGGTTCCGGAGCGCGCACCGGCCCCGGATATCGCAGGCCTCGAGCGGAAGGTGGATGCCCCCGCGGGGGATGACATGGCGTTTCGGTCATTTCTCAAGGGCCGCGAGGACGATGAGGTGGATGGGGCCGTCAGGAGAATCCTATCGCAGGTCCGCTCAAAGACAGATTGCCGCCGCTGCCGCAACTGCTGCATCGAGTTGCAGGCGACCTCCAGGCAGGGGGACATCGAACGCATTTCGCATGCCGTCGGCCCGAGCCCGGAGGATTTCACGGGGAAATACCTCGCCCCCGACGACGAGGAGCCCGGACTGTTCGCCATGCGCGACAAGCCGTGCCCCTTCCTGCGCGAGGACGGCTGCGCCCACTACGAGGCCCGCCCGGACGAGTGCAGGAGCTTCCCCCATCTCGACAAGGAAGGCTTCGCTTGGAGGACTTTGACCGTGATCGCCAATCAAAAGATCTGCCCCATCGCATTCGAGGTCTACCAGCGACTCAAGCGGGAGCTTTGGCACCGGGGCGCGTCCGGGGCCGTCCCCTTCCGGCGGCGCGCCGAAAAGGCCATCTATCCCCGGCCGAATCACCGCGCATGACCACCAGGACATTCAGGAGGCGGCGGCGGCTGGGGCGGAAGCCGGGGCAAGGGCGAATGCGGGCGCGACGGCCGGGACCGCCGGCGGAGCGGGGCGGACCCGGAGGTGTCCTCCAGTTCAAGATAGTCCTCGAGGAGGTCTCGCCCCCGGTGTGGCGCAGGATACTGCTTCCGGCCGGCTGCACCTTCTGGGACCTCCACGTCGCCATCCAGGACGCGATGGGATGGTCGGACTACCACCTCCACGAGTACACCGTCCGGCACCCCGTGAAGGGCGTCGGGCGGATAGGAATTCCGTCGCCGGACGGGGATGATTTCGGCGAGCCCCCCCTTCCGGGGTGGAAGGAGAAGGTCACGGGCTGGCTGGCGCCGAAACGCAACACTGCCAGCTACGAGTACGATTTCGGGGACGGCTGGGTCCACAAGGTCACGCTCGAGAAGGTCCTCCCGCGCGAGAGGGGCGCCAGATACCCCCGGTGCATCGGCGGGGCGAGGGCCTGCCCGCCGGAGGACTGCGGGGGCCCGCCCGGCTACATGGACATATGCAGGGGCAAAAGCGAGTACCAGGAGGCATACTCCGATTTCGACCCGGCCGCATTCGACCCACGCAAGGTACGGTTCAGCGACCCGGCACGAAGGCTCAGGCTCGCGCAATCGGACGAGGAGGAATGAGGGACCGCAAGGCAGGATCATGGGCCGTTCACCCGGTAGCCACGCGCAAGGAGCCCATTGAGCTGGCGAAGGCAGCCGGTCTTGTGTGATTGATCTCCCGGGAGCCCTACTTCGAGGCGCGGTCCTTGGCCCGGGGGCCTGACACCGCCCATTTCCAGAACGGCACGATGGTCGCCGTTCTGCCCCCTCCCAGCCGCTCGCGTCCTTCCTCATCGCGGGTTATGACAAAGCCTTCCCTCAGGCCGAACGCCTCCATGGCCCTGGACAGCCCTTCGAGCTCCCGCTTCCTTGTGGCCGCGTCATCGAGGCTCCAGCCGACCTGCAGGAGCTGCCGCACGTCCTGCCCGATTTTCACGACGAAGTCGAGTTCGCGGTTGCCTCCCTTCCAGTAAAAGACCTCCATGCGGGGTTCCCTGAACCTGCGATGCTCAAGCTCGAGCAGCACGAGGTTCTCGAGTATCCTGCCACGGTCCTCCGAGGTGTAGAACCCGATGGCCGTTCTGAGGCCGACATCCGCGCAATATACCTTGACGGGATTGGCCTGCTGGGTCCGGAGCGAAGGGGAGAAGAGCTTGACGGGGAAGACCAACCGGACGTCCTCGAAGTGCGAAAGGAAGTTCTGCACCGTCTTCTTGGAGATGCCGTGCCGTTCCCTGACCGATCTTTGGTACCCCGAGATGCTGAACTGGCAAGACAGGTTCGATATGAGGTGGATCGCCATCTCCTTCAGGAGCACCGTGTTGCGGATATGATACCGTTCGATGAGGTCCCTGATCATCATCGTGTTGAAATATTCCCTAAGAATCCGGACCTTGGTATCCCTGTCCCCGGCGAGCACGACCTCCGGGTATCCTCCGAACTCCATGAACTCGTCAAGCCGACCAGCGACCGCGTGCCTCCTGGTCGAATACGGGGTCCTTTCGTCCACGGTGAGGCCCTTGGCATGGAGGAACTCCAAAAACGAGAACGGCAGCACGTCGTACGATATCGTCCGGCCCCTCAGGCTCGTCGCGATGTCCGTGCTTAGCACCTTCGAGCTGGACCCGGTGATGAACACGCGGCAGCCCGGCCTTTCGCCGAGGGCCCGGACGGCCCTCTCCCAGCCCCGGAGCTCCTGGACCTCGTCCAGGAAGATGTAGCGCTCCCCAACGAGGCCGGGAAAGAGCTCCGAGTGCGCATCCAGCACCATGTCCATGTCATTCCAGGAGAGCGAGTGGAGCCTCGGGTCCTCCATGTCAAGGTATATCACCTGCTCCTTGTCGACCCCTCCGGCGAGAAGGTCCCCGATGAGCTGGTAGAACAGGTAGGTCTTGCCGCTCCTGCGGGGGCCCACGAGTGAGACGGTTTTCGGCACGCCGAGGTCGACCGGCCGGTCCCTCCTGACGATGCGGGGGAGCCCGCTCTCCTGGAACTCCTGGATGAGCCTTTTCAGGGTCTCTTTCATGACGGGAGGGCATTATTTTCGGGCTATTTAATGTTTCCTATGGGGGGCCGCTTTCCATTGTTCTTGGAGGCATATAAGAAACACTTATGAGAATATCGATGATCGCATGACACCCGCATGTTTCCCCGCAAGGTTGGCTTGGACACGTCGCGGGGACCTCTAAAAACCAGCGAATTGGCCCCTTTTCCGCTATCGGTAACTGCATCCAATCCCGGCGCTCCCGCCTTGCCCCGTGCCGGATCCCCCGGCACGGTGTCCATTTATTGTGGGCACCGGGATTTGACAGGCCGGGCCATCCGGCCCGCGTATAGTTGAATGGCCGGATAGATAACGCCATCCCGGAAGCTCGGCCGGCCGCCCCGAAAAGTGAGCGCACGAACATTCCTTCAGGATCCGGCCTGCCCGCGCCCCGACTTTCGCTCACCCCCCGAACAACACTATGATCACAAATTGATTTGCATCAGCGAGCGGATGGAGAACCGCTGGAGGGATGAGGGATGTATGACAATCGAGTCGTACGATATCGATGCCAAGGTCCAGGCGCTCAGGGCCGGCCACGACAAGGCAGTCGACGGCTTCCGGTGCCATTGCACGGGCTTCCTGCCAGATAATCAACCAGATGAAGACCCAGCTTTCGGAGGAAGAGTTCAGGAAAGTCGTCATCGAGCTCGCCGGGCGTTTCGAGACGGGCGCGCCCTACGACCGGGACATCATCAAGTTCGAGCACTGGAACCGGCCGAGATGAGGGCGTTTCAAACCGTCTCACGTCCTGTTCATCAGCGCCAGGAGCGCCCTGGAATAGAGGATCTTCCCCGCCCTGTCCTCGGCGCCCACCGCGCTCAGGAAGGCCCGCCCCATCGCGCGAAGGATGGTCTTGTCCGCCTCCTCCTCGTCGCAGGCATCTCTCCGGCCGCGCCCGTTCACCGGGACGGACATCGGTAGCGCAACATTCGGGCCCATGGGAGCCAGTAACATTCGCCTTCGTGAGATATCTACATTGGCTTTCGGAAACCGACACGCCGGACGAGGCACGTAGCGCGCGAGTGTTTGGCAATGGGAGAACTGGGCGGCAAGGGAGCAAGGGAGCAAGGCAGCAAGGCAGCGAGGCAGCAAGGGAAGGCAGCAAGGGAGCAAGGCAGCAAGGGAGCCGGGACACCGTTTTTCGGTCCCCCCGCTCCCTTTCTGCCTTGCTGCCTTTCTGCCTTGCTGCCTTTCTGCCTTGCTGCCTTGCTGCCTCTCTTCAATGATAGGATCGGAACCCGCCCGGACAGGTCCCCCGGCGACCAGGGGAAACAAGAGTGGTCGCCGGTCGACCTGCCACAGCAAGGGTGTGGCGGGTTCCTTGAGCCAGGGACCGCCCCGTGGTGATATATAGCTTTTTTCTCGGCGCTAGTCTCGGAAGTTGAGACTCGCAATTGGCGCGAACCGGGCAGCGGGCAGCAAGGCGGAAAGGAGGGCAGCAAGGCAGGATGGCAGCAAGGCAGCGGGGGGACCAAAAAACGGTGTCCCGGCTCCCTTGCTGCCTTGCTGCCTATCTCACCCAATTCGCCTTGCGTTTCTCCAAAAACGCCCTCATCCCTTCCTGTCCCTCGGGCGCCGCCCGGAGCTCCGCTATCTTGTCCAGGGTGTACTCGCGCGCCTCTCCGGCGCCCATCTTTGGCACCAGGCGGATGAGCCTCTTGGCCTCGGCGATGGCGTTCGGGGCCGAGGTGAGCAGGCTCCCGACCCTGGCGTTGACGGCCTCGTCCAGCTTGTCGGGGGGGACGACCTCGTTGACCAGCCCTATCTCCCTGGCCCGCTCGGCCGTGAACCGGTCGCCGGTCAGGAAGAGCTCGCGGGCCGGCCCCGGACCGATCTTGCGCAGCACGTAGGGCGATATCATGGCGGGGATGATGCCCAGCTTCGCCTCTCCGAAACCGAACTTCGCCTCCGACGAGGCGATGGCGATGTCGCAGACCGCCGTGAGGCCGACGCCCCCGCCGACGGCCGCGCCGTTGATGCGCCCGACCACCGGCTTGGGCATCTGCTCTATCATGTCCATGAGGTCCACGAGGACCGCCGCGTCCTTCCTGTTCTGCTCGGCCGTGTAGCCCAGCACGCTCTTCATCCAGTTCAGGTCGGCGCCGGCGCAGAACGATTTCCCGTTGCCGGTCAGGACAAGGACCCTGACGGCAGGGTCCTCCGCCACCTGTCCTACGGCCTCGGTGAGCTCGCGCAGCTCCTCGTCGTTGAAAGCGTTGTGGACCTCGGGCCGGTTCATCGCCAGCCGGGCCACCCCGGCCGATGTCTCGAGCTGAATGGTGTTGTAGGCCATGCCCTCACATCCGGAAGACGCCGAACCTCGTGTCCGGTATCGGGGCGTTGAGGGCGGCCGAGATGCCTATGCCCAGCACCGTCCGCGTGTCCAGCGGGTCGATGATGCCGTCGTCCCAGACCCGCGCGGTGGAGTAGTAGGGGCTGCCCACGCTGTCGTACTTCGACATTATCCCCTCCTTGAACTTCTTCTGCTCCTCCTCGGACATCGGGGGCTTGCCCTTCTCGGGCTCGCCCATGGGCCGCTGCTTGCGCCACATCTGGTCCAGCTTGACCGTGAGAAGCACGTTGGCCGCCTGCTCGCCGCCCATGACCGATATGCGCGCGTTGGGCCACATCCAGAGCTGGCGGGGGCCGTAGGCGCGGCCGCACATGCCGTAGTTGCCGGCGCCGAAGGAGCCCCCGACTATCACCGTGAACTTCGGCACGGCGGCGCAGGCGACCGCGGTGACCATCTTGGCGCCGTCCTTGGCTATGCCCCCGGCCTCGTACTGCTTGCCGACCATGAAGCCGGTGATGTTTTGCAAAAACACCAGCGGCAGGTGGCGCTGGCAGCACACCTCGATGTAGTGGCTCCCCTTGATGGCGCTCTCCGAGAAGAGGATGCCGTTGTTGGCCAGTATCCCGACCGGGTAGCCGTGGATTCTGGCCCAGCCGCACACCAGGGTCGTTCCGTAGAGGGCCTTGAACTCGTGGAACTTCGACCCGTCGACGAGCCGGGCGATTATCTCCCGGACATCGTAGGGCTTGCGCGGGTCGCGGGGTATTATGCCGTAGATCTCACGCGGGTCGTAGGCGGGCTCCTCGGAGGGCGCGACGTCCAAAAACGTCCTGGGCCGGCGGTTGAGGTTGCCCGCGATGGTCCGGGCCAGCCGGAGCGCCGCCCGGTCGTCCTCGGCCATGTGGTCCGTGACGCCCGATCTGCGGCAGTGGACGTCGGCCCCGCCCAGCTCCTCGGCGGTGACCTCCTCCCCGGTGGCGGCCTTGACGAGCGGGGGCCCGCCCAGGAAGATGGTGCCCGTGCCCTTGACAATGACGGTCTCGTCGGACATCGCCGGCACGTAGGCCCCGCCGGCCGTGCAGGAGCCCATCACTACGGATATCTGGGGTATCTGGCGCGACGACATCTGGGCCTGGTTGTAGAATATCCGGCCGAAGTGCTCCCGGTCAGGGAAGACCTCGTCCTGGAGGGGCAGGAACGCCCCGCCCGAGTCCACGAGGTAGATGCAGGGCAGGTGGCTCTCCAGCGCTATCTCCTGCGCCCGCAGGTGCTTCTTGACCGTCATTGGATAGTAGGTCCCGCCCTTCACCGTGGCGTCGTTGGCTATCACCATGACCTCCCGGCCGTGGACGTAGCCGATGCCCGTGACGATGCCGGCGCTGGGGGCCTCGTTGTTGTACATGTCCAGGGCCGCCAGGGTGCTGAGCTCCATGAACGGCGTGTCCGGGTCCAAAAGGCTCTCTATCCTCTCGCGCGCCAAAAGCTTCCCGCGCTCGCGCGACTTCTCCACGAGCTCCGGGTCGCCGCCGCGCCGGACGGTGTCGAGCTTCCTCTTGAGGTCGTCGACGATCTTGAGGTAGAACGCCTCGTTGTCCCTGAACTCCTGGCCCGCCGGGTCTATCCTGGTCGGAATCGCCTCCATGCCGGACCCCCGCAATCGCACAACCTTTGGGGTATAATAACCTTTGTCATGCCGATTTGGGAAGGCGCAAGGCGCAAGGCGCGAGGCGCAAGGGGCGAAGGCGCAAGGCGCAGGGCGCAGGGCACAAGCCGCAAGGGTGGAAGGCAGGAAGGCAGCAGGGCAGGAAGGGAAGGCAGGAAGGCAGGAAGGCAGCAAGGGAGAAAGGGGCCGTGGAGGTCTCGAGACTGCATGCCGTCCGAAATTCCTTCCGGGGTAATGAATTTCTATCGTCCCTTACTGCCTTTCTGCCTTCCTGCCTTGCTGCCTTCCACCCTCGCGCCTTGCCCCTTGCGCCTTGACCCTTGCGCCTCAAGCCTTGCGCCCTGCGCCTTGCGCCTTGCGCCTTCCGACGCGCCCTCGCGCCCGGCGCTTTCCCCTGCGCGACGCCCGGTTCCGGCCGTTCCAGATGCCCGCCGTCCCCAGGGGGCCGAAGGCGGAGCGCTCCCGGTTGAGCCGGTGGATGTAGTTGCATCTCACCCGGAGCTTGCGTATCCTCCTGGCGTCCGGGTCGTACTCGAAGGCGTAGAGCTTGACGAAGTAGCGGTCCGCCACGGTGCCCGTGAGGCTCTGGTCGCTCTCCAGGAAGCGCCACTTGCGGCGCCGGTTGGTGTCCTTGACCAGGATGAGCAGGGAGAGCGGGATGGCCTGCTCCCTCATCTCCTTCTTGTCGGCCTCGCTGAGGTGGTCGGGCCAGTCGATGTGGGAGTGGTAGTCGCCCAGGAACCTGTAGCGCATGATGGTCTGGAGGAGGGCGTCGATGCGGTTGCGGCGGCGCGGGTCCACCGTCACCCAGTCGTAGTGGCGCTTGGCGCTCTGGTAGGAGAAGGCCTGGCGGACGACGTAGTCGCTGCCCTGCCGGCGGCCCATCAGGATGCCGTAGGACTCCTTCTTGTACACCTCGAGCGTCGACGCCAGCATGTTGACGAACGCCTGGTTGCGGAGGATTACCTTGCCCACGGCCCCGCAAGACTGGGAGAGGGCTATATACCTTGTCACAAGGCATTTTCAAGCTTTCGCGGGCTGCCGGCCCGGCAGGGAGCGGGATATAAATAGGCTGTCCGGGCGCGGGATTCCTGCCGGTTCCGCGGGCCCGTGGCCAATTAATGTAATCATCTAAATAGTTTACGGTCATAAGTAAGAGGTTGTAGTGTGTAAGGACAGGAGATATGTCCTAACGGAGGCCTGTTAGGGGAGGATAAGGAGCTCCTCCAGATTTAAACCTTTTACAAGGGCTGTATACCAATCTTCATCGCGCTTCCCGGAGA
>Ga0194112_10007671_pt1 | contig 13993 bp, 13 predicted proteins | sample TA2MahC400mmetaG_FD_146191 | JGI IMG/M metagenome (GOLD analysis project Ga0194112, IMG submission 146191) | Freshwater microbial communities from Lake Tanganyika, Tanzania - TA2015016 Mahale Deep Cast 400m | ecosystem: Environmental > Aquatic > Freshwater > Lake | place: Tanzania: Lake...
AAAATTCTGGGATCATTTCTAAGAAAGAAATTATAGGAAGCTGGTTTATCCTCATAAATAAAAGGAACTTTTGTGTTATATGTTTTAAGACAAGGTGGGCCTGCATCGCAAAACTCAACAATATTAAATTCTACACCCTCATATCTAAAATTTTTTTTAGAATAAGAAATAAAAGCAAAAATCAGAATAAAAATTATTATAGCAAAGGCACTTATAAGGAAAATTTTTAGAAATTTATTCTGATATTCAGCTTGTTTTTTCTTCTCAATTTTCTTTTCTTTTTCTTCCTTTATTCGTTTTTTTGTTTTTTTTCTTTTTGCCATTATCTTACCCCCAGAATTCTAAAGAGAAAAGAATCTGCCAATTTAGCCAGATTTTCTTGGCTTCCTTCTATATAAACGCATTTGTCAATCTGAAATATTCTTTCTATTTTACCTTCTTTTATAATTATGAAATTATTCTCGCAGTCTTTTATTGGAATATTCTCTGCGCAGAGCTCTCCTTCGGGACAGGCTTGCTGAATTCTTTCAGCTACATTTCCCAAATTTACGCTGATTTCTCTTCCAGCTTCAGGACTTTCAGAATAAATATACAAAGGAAGTCCGACATAATATGTTCCGTCAGTTAAATTCTCGCCTGTATCTGGAGCTTCTTGCGGATTATACCTAAATGAAAATCCTCCAATTGTCCAGAATCCATTTATATGAGTGAATTCAAAGCCGTTATAAACAATTTTCTCATTTTCAGAACTGTCTGCATTATTTCCAAAATTATATCTTAATCCAAATCCAATCACGCTTAGCACCATTATACCCACAAGAATTAACCCGATTATTGTCTGATTCTTTCTTTCTTTCTTTTCTTTTTCCTGCTTTGAAACCAATCTTTTCATATTTAATATTTACAATCTGCATTTATAAATTTAATTTCAATATTCTTCAGCCCATCTCCTCTTAATTTTTCTTTAATTCATTCAGCTCCCGCTAATCTCAAAAAAATAAAGAAAAAGAAAAAAATAAAAAATAAATTTATTGAACTACGAGTTCTGCGCTTGTTGCTGAAGTACCAATGTATTTCTTTCCAACAGTTGTATCAATTGCCTGTGGTAGAGTTCTTACATATGTTGCAGCATTTACCGTATCTTCTGCATTGTATCCTGCGACAAGTAATGCTATCTTTGTTCCTGCATATGGGCTAGTGTAGCTTTCTATCAAGAACTGTCCAGCACCAACACCTGTTGCACTCTGCCATGCAGCGGTACAGTGAGCACCACCAACTAATGCAGCAGCAACTGAGTTAATACAGCTTCCGCCAATTACAACAAGATTCTTTCCTTGAACACTGCTTACTTCAGCATCTGTTACAAGAACATTTCCTAATTCTGTTGTAACTTCTCCGCCAGCAACAACTCTTACATCAGCAGTAACTTCTTTTCCATAATACTCAACAGAGAAATCATATTCATCTGCAGAGACATCAAATAGGATCTTAGAAGCTAGGTTTGAAGGAACATATCCGATGTATTTATCATCAGATTCTTCTTCATCATAAGCTGTTAAGTTATGAGTTGACACATGGAATTTTTCATTCGTTGTGTTTTTGATAGTTGCAGTAAAGGATCTACCTCCACCAACATCCTCATCTCTATCAGCTTCTGTGAAAGTAAGTATAGCTCCTGTTGCATTTGTAGCAGCTGTTGTGATTTCCGGCAATGTTATAACAAGACCTTTTTCAGAAACAGCTATGTCATAATAAATGTTTGTCGTAACTCCAGCTACATCAAATTCAAAAAATACAGAGGAATTATCTGCACTGAATCCAACTATTGTAACAGTAACATCTCCAACATCCTCAGTATCACCAATATCATCTGTGAACTCAAGGTCCTTATTTCCTATTAAATCATCCAAAGTAACAGTCCATGTAGCTGCATCATTTATGTCTATATTTGAAACTTCATAGTATAATGTTTCTATGTCTGTTAAGTCAGTATCAAGTAAGGTAACAAGGAATCTCTCATCTTCTGAGACATTTATAGCATCAGTACCAATAGTGTTTGTTGTGTTGGTTCTTGCGCCAACATTATTATCAACAACATCTCCACTATCCCACCAAATAATACTTCCATTAATATATCCTGCATCATTATATGTAAGATTTGCATCTTCAGTCAACTTCAATAGGTTATTTTCTTGACCCATTGCAGCTGTATCTGTTGCACCATCATACCACATAAGTGGGAAATCATAGTTACCCATATTAATGGTTAAAGTATCTCCATTTTCAATAGAGATCATTTCTGAATCTGATGGGAAATTCAATCCTCCAAAAGCAAGTTGAATAACTCCAAATTCTGGAAGGGAAATGGAATCTGTTGCTGTTAAGAATGAATCTCTATATGAGTTCCAGATTAATTTTATTGAATCAATGGTTCCTGCTGAACTATTTGTAAGATTAACTTCTAATCCATCTATATCTTCACCATTTATTTCAGCTTCTTCACCATTTATAAGCTCAATTTTACCTGAACCAATAGCGAATTCTGCACTTTGTATTCCTCCAGAATAATCCTGATAGGAAATATCTGTTACAACAATGTAAGAATCATCTGCTAATTTATGTTCAGAATTTTGTGCAAGACTTCCAGTAGCTTCACCATCAACAGTGAATTTTGCACTACTTGCATCAACATAGTTTAATGTAACACTTTTGCCTGCAACAGTAACAGTATCTCCTACCACGACTGTTGTTGTTTCAGCTGTATCCAATATATCAATTTGAGTTATTGAAGCAGCCAAAACATAATATTCTCTTCCTAACATAGGTAGAGCAGTATCAACCATATGTGTCACGTTAACAGGATCGTTATACTCAACAGTATAGTTTAATATATTCTGCCCATTAGTCCACCAAAAACCAATTGTTGGTGCGTCGCTGTTATAATCTGGATCTGCAAATAAAGAAAGTGTTTTATCACTTAAAGCAATTTCTTGCTCATAATCTTCATCAACATCTCCGTCATCATAAGTTCCATCAGCAAGGAAAGCCATTTGATCACTGTCTAAACTAGAGTATACATCATCTAAATTTTCATTGAAGTTGAAAGGATTTGAATCTTTTGCAAGAGCGAAAAACTCTCCACCTTCTACATTAATACTCCCTGATCCTGTAGACAAAGCTAATAGATTGCTAGCAACTAAATTTGCTTGAGCTTGGTCTGTTGAAGCACCTCTAGCACCGTAAACCACAGCAAAGTCACCCATACCACTTTGAACAAGTGGAGCTGGATAGTTTGCAGCAGCTGCAATTCCCGCAGTCATACCAACAAGCAAAGCGCTTGTAGCTAATGCAGAAATTTGCCTAAAATTAAATTTCATATTATTTTATTTTAAACCTCCTTTCAGCTCTATAAATATACTGTCTATGACAGTTTTCATCAGTCTGAAAGCCATAGGGTAAGACTTTCCAGTTAGATGAATATGAATAAACTTGTTTTTTTCCGCAATATTTTAACATTTTTGATGTTTTTATATCTCCTTTCATTAGTGCAGTGTATTCCTAAGCAATTTTAATCCCTTGCTTAGCCAAAACCCTGTCAACCCCTTTAACTCTAATCCCCTATTAGAACACCCTTTTTTACCGTCGGTGTTACTTCAAAAAGCACATTTTCCTTTAAAAAGCTTACTATCCTTTTTTACCCCGTTCTTTTAAAAACTCTGTTTTTCAAGGTTTTATTTATAAACCTTTTGGTATTACTGGGGTATTAATACACATATCCAGATTTCCCTAAGCAAAACATTTATTAATATATACTACTTTTATAATCATATATTATTAATTAACATATATATTCATAAAATATATGTTCTATATGTATATAAGCAAATACCATACATATAAAAAAAAATTCCAAAAACAAAATGCCGAAGACAAAAACAAGAGAAATAACAATAGTGCAATCTAAGGGAACTTTCTCTATTTTTAAGAAATCAGGCTCTTCAAAAAGCGATTATGACTTTGAAGGACTTTCTGTTCTAAGACAGCTTCTAAGCAATGAAAAAGCAAGAATTCTAAACACAATAAAAACTCAAAATCCCAGCTCAATTTATGATTTAGCCAAGAAATTAGGAAGAAATTTTAAGCCAGTAAGTGATGATGTAAAACTTCTGGAAAGACTTGGCTTTATAGAAATGGCAAGAGAAAAAACCAAAAACAGAATTCGCCACAAACCAGAACTAGTTGTTGACACAATCACAATTCATGTAAATATCTAAATATAAGCTTTAAACACTATTTCTGCCTTAATTCCGCCACTTACGAAATCCTGTCTTGCACTATGATAATTAGCACCAATATTTCCTTCTTTAAGATAAATAAGCTCTTTTTGCGCTGTTGTTATATTCAATTCATATCCTTTAACAGGATAATCCTCTCCAGTTTTCCAGCTCTCTTCAACAATTCCTCTTAAAGTGGAATTCAAAACTTCACAAGAATTTCTTCCATCTAAACACACAAAATCCTTTTCACACTCAAAAATAAGCTTTTGAATAGACAAATACTCCCAATAATTTTCACAATTCGTTGTATAGTGCAAAAAAGCTTGAATAAAACTGCTTGCTTCATAACTTTCCACACTTTCTCTTTCTCCTCTAAGATAAAAAACAAGGAAAAACAGAATTATAACAGCCATAATAATGATTATTACAGCAAAACCAACAATTTCTTCTTGCCCAAGCTTATTTTTTATTTTCTTCATTTTTACTCAGCACCTCCATAATAAACAAGTATCTTAGCTAAATCACATCTATCCTGAACAGAATTATTAATCTCCTCAATTCTGCATAAAGCAACAAAATTCGAAACACCCACTCCAGAGTCAGAAGGGACTGGAAGAATTTTAAGATAATTGCAATTCGGATAGTTTGAAGAACTGCACTCAACTAAATTTCCAGAAGGATAAATTTTTCTTATCTCTATGCCAGATACACCCCAAAAACCCGAATATTTGTTTATATTATTCTTAAGAGCCATAATCTTATCACTGTCAATGCAGTTTATTTTAATCCCTCCAAAAGCATTTTCACATGAGAATTCAGGTGAATTTGCAAGTTTTGAAACCAAAAGCAGAGCGTTTTTCTCTTCAATTAATTCAGCTGAAGTTCGCAACTCAGAAAAAGAAATTCTCAAAAAAAACAAGCCAACAAGCACAAAAAACAAAGTAACAGCTATGAGCATAAAAGCCATTTGCTGAATTTTCATCTGAGCTTTTTTATTTACCATAATTTGCAATTCTCCAGATTGTTTTGCCTGTTAATATGCTCTGCTATAGAAGCAACATTCATAAGATCCTCTGAATTTCCAAATCTGTCAATCTCGCTTTTTAATGTAAAAAGATCAACATCAGCAGAACATCCTCGCAGAGAAATAATTGCATTTTTATCTTCATAGATAGTCAGCAATTCATTAAGTCTTTGCAGAAGTCTTTTAATCTGGCATTCGTAAACATCAACATCTGAAAAAATAGCAGCATACATCAAAGCATCTGTCTCATAATAAACAATCTCCCCTTCTTTTTCAACAGATTTCCTATTTTCATTAACATAAATGTCACATTCAACAGTTCCACTATAAATTCCAAAGCAAACATTAATACTATTTGCAGGACAATTCTCCAAATAAAGATTTTCCTGTCCTAAATCAGAAATTTCATCTTCAATTCTTGAAGGTGCATTGACAAGGCAATAGGAATTCTTGGAAGAAGTCAGATAAATTAAATCAGCAATCTTGAAAGGAAATTCAAAAGGCTTTGAAAAAATCAGAAAATTTCTTCCTTCAACATTAGCATCTGAAAAAATATACTTGTTTGCAAATCCAACATCAACATCAGTAGCACTCCATTTTCCAAAATTTTTTTGAGATATCTTGATAATCTGTTTTCCAAAAGTCCCTGTCTCAGTGCATCTATTGTGAATTTGCGTATCCACAGGCATTGTTAAAAGACTTGTTCTTCCTGATTCAAAACCTGTTTCAAGAGGATTAAGCAAAACTCCTATTTCAGCACCTGTTCTTGCACTTGTAAAATCACTCCCTGTTTTCATAATCTTAGTAACTCCATAAATCGCAAGAAAAAGAATAAATGCTCCTACAATAATAGCGAAAAGCCATGCAAAAGATATCTGAAAAGCTTTTTTGTTTCTCATCTTTTCACTGTAACCAAAGCGTCATTAAAGTTTTTACTGAGAGTTAATATTAATTTTCCTTTGTTTGTCTCAATGCAAAACGGATTCTCATTTTTAGTCATTTCAATCAAATCTATATTATTTATTCTAATCGATTCTACTTCACTAGAGCCAATCGGATAAAGAACAAGATTTTCAGTTCCATAATAGGTTTTTTTCAACTCACTATAAATTCCCGCATCTCTTCCAATTGCAGAACTTGAAAAATCAACAAAGCAAACTGAAACTATCTTTGAAGGCAAGAAATAAGTTCTTTCCTGCGAACTTTCAGCTGATTTCCAGACTCTGTCAACATCTGCTTTTAATTCATCAAAAAATTTTCCTTTTGTTGCAGAATCCTGAAATTTAAGAAAAGCCTTTATTGCATAAAAACCAAAAACCAAAAAAATAACTATCAGAATTATTGAAAAAATCATGCCAAAAGACAAATTCATCTGCCCCCTTTTCATCAACTAAAAAGAAAGGGAGTATTTATTAATTTAATGTTTAAAATTTAGAAATTAAAGTTCAAAAGGTCTTATAATCATACTGCATGAATTTGGCATAGGTCGATTTCCAAATTCATCTTCACATTTTATGTAGAAATTATTATTAGGATCCCATTTTGTTGTGTGCAAAATACCTGTGCTCGTCATCTTTATTCCTTGCTCAAAATCATACTCGCAATTAACTGTATCATAAACACAACTTGCATCCTCATTTGTTATTATCTTAAGACTTTGAGAATCACGGAAAGCCCGGACAATTATTGGTGCAGTTGTATCTGTTTCAACTCTAAAGCTAATCTGCTTTGTATCTGAGTTTCCAGCTAAATCAATGCATCTTATAGAATATTGATAATTTCCAGGACCTAACCAAATATCTGTGGAATGTGTATATGACTCTGTGTTTGTGAACAAAATATATCCAGAAGAGCCAGCTGTACTTGTGTAATAACAAGAAGCTTCTCCTTGCTTATATCCTGCAGATGTTTCTGCTTCTAAAGTTACTTTTATTACATTTGTTGAATCTTTTATCGTTGTATCATTTGGCTTTGTAGATGTAATGTATAAAGGCTGAGTTCCAATTAAAGTCAAAATTTTTGACTGAGCATTTACATTTCCGAAAGTGTCATTGCATCTAAAGTAGAATTTATTTTCTGCATTATTTTCAAGTCCTGTTAATTTTCCATAGCAAGTATAGCTTAACTGAGAATTGAAATTAATCAGACTATTTGCGCATGTTAGATTATTCTGCATGTCTGCATAATTTCTATCTTGCCAATCCCATTTACATCTAGCAGGCTCATTGATATAAACTTGAACTTCAGCCTCTCTTGGTTCATTTTCTGCAAAATATGCAAGCGGAGTTTTATCAAGGAAATTAAATCCTCTTATTTCAGGAGGTGTTGTGTCAGGTCCGTCATCAATACAGAATTTAAATAAAAATTCCTCTCTATTTGCTATTCCATTTGTAGCAGCTTCGCATCTAACATAAAACTCAAACTCTCCTCCATTTGTAAGATTCAGTCCTGCTTCTTCTAAATGTGCAACTCCAGGGAAAGTCATTTGTTGTTTATGCTGCTTCACATACAAATTACTTCCGCCAAAATCATATCTCATATTAGCGAAACTATCTGTTCTTTGATATTCAATCTTACAATATCCATCTTTATCTAATTCTACTCCAAAGGTAAATGGTTGGAATGCAGGAAGACATTCATCATTTTGGTATAATATTTCAACACCATATTGCCCTCTTGGCAATGGCTCGTATTTGTAATCAGTTGTTAAAGCTTCTTGCCAGGGTGTTATTTCAGGAGGATTAACATCTCTTGGATCTTTCCAAATACATCTCGGCTCATCTGTATCTTTGTTTATTAATTCACATCCTGTTCCAAGACTTCTACATTGATATTCAGTGCAGGGAAAAAGTTGATTATTACATCTTTCACAATTAGCACCACCTGATGTAGCTTGCCATGGTTTACATGTAAATGAAATTTCTCTATCTGTTTCTCTTCTTAGCCACGATGAAAAAATTGCACCTAAAACAGCTAAACCCCCAACAATCCATCCCGCAGGGCCGCCAACAACAGAGTATAAAAGATAACCTGCAAGAGCACCTGTACCAGCACCAATACCAACTCTTAATGCAGATTCTAATGCTCGAGATGCATCACCTGTTTTTATTAATGTTGCAATAAATGTATAAACAGCTATAACAGCTACAAAAATTCCTGCAATAGCAAGACCTGAAAGTGCTTTTCCCGGACTAGTAAATCTTTCTAATATTTTTGCAAAAAATCCTGTCCCTCCAGATGAACCAGCTAATCCCGGTACAGGAGATCCCACAAATGGTGCTGGCGCATTTGCAAGAATATATTTCATTCCAATACTACTTGCAATTCCTGCACCTACAGGTAATGCAACAGTTGTTAATGTGGGATTAGAACTAGTAGTCGTAGCAGGAGCACCCCCTTCATCAGCACTTACCAACGGCAAACTTTGTGAAATCATATAAGAAAATGCGATTGTGCTTAATACTAATATAATTATTTCACTCACAGCCATACTCTTTTTTTTGAAAATTTTTTCTTTCATATTAATTATCTTTTGCTATCTGCGTTTGGCAGTGTTGTCCAATCAATTTTATCTCCTAAGAATAAATCTTTCCATTTGTTGTATCCTTCTCCACCAAGATAATTTGAACTTATTCCGCAATCACCTAAAGAGACACAAAGATTCTGCCAACTTGTTGCCCAACTTGCATTTATTGTAGCATTTGCGTTTTTACTTCCAAGAGTATCGTCAAAACAAACAGGTGTGCAAGCTTCATAGCATTTTGCAGAACTCCAAGATTCAATTTCTTTGCAAGCTGCAACACACTCATCAGAAGCTCCTGCTCTCCAAGTTGTTATATATGCAACTTCTTGAGTATAAGGAACAAAACAAACAATACTTGCAAAATTACAAATACTAATAGGTGTGCCTTCAGTAGAGCCATCTAATATTGTTGCACTTGGATCCCAGAATTTAAATCCAGGTGTATATTTTGGAACACAAGCTGCAATTATGTCTTTTCCTGATTCACTATCTCTCAAAAGTTTTTCTGTTCCATAAGCTGTTCTTAAAACATTTGCACCTGTTACAACCTTGCAATCTCCAATTTCTTTGCAATCTTTTGTACTATTTTGCTCAATGCATTGCATCCATTGATTCACAATACAACCAGCTGCTCCGGTAGTTGTATTCTGATAGCAAAGCTTGTTTCGGAATGAATCACAAAGCTCATAATGAACTTCTCCGTCATAACAATATAATAAATATGAAAGCTGCCCTGGTTTTGCATTTTCAAAATTTGAAATAGGTTCAGAGCACCACTCTTCACCATGATCTCTATATCTTCCACTTGTGAGGAGATCTCTAGCAGGACAACCTAAATCTCTGCAAATATAATCTCCATATCTTGGAGCAACAGAATCAATACTTCTCGTGTATTTTTTGCAAGTGCTTCCCATAAGATAATCGCAATATCCGTAAATTGCAGAACCCCTATTTCCTCTTCCATCACCAACACTAACTTCAACACCTTCTACACCAGGAACATAACTCCAATAAGCAATGTCATCTACTTTATTTGCATCATAAATATTAGCAATATTTCCACAAGAATCCATATAATAAACCTCGTTTTTTCCTTCAACACAAGTTGTTCTTTGCGTTCGAGCGCAAATTGTTCCTAATTCAGGAGCAGTGCATAAAAATCCTTCGTGAAATTCTCCAGCTGAACTTTGGCATTCTCCTCTTGTTATTGTTCGGCAATCTCTTCCCCTATCTGTTTCAAACACACAAGCACCTTTTGCTTCAGGTGATGCAAGAGCCAAGCACATAAGCTCGTCTTGAATATCTCCTCTAAATGTTGCCTGAACATTGTAATCTTTTCCCAATGTATCACATCTAACTCTTTCAATTAATGCAGCTCCATCGCCAAGAAGACAACATCCAACTTGACACTGTGCAACTTCATCTTTCGGAAGAGAATAAAAAAATCCACCCTGTTCTGGATCACATGCTGTTGAAGTGCTTGGAAGACACTCACCTGTTAAAGTATTAACACATGTTCCTGAAGAGCAATAAGAAGTTGCTGCACAAGAAGTTCTGTCATATCTGTAATTTGTATTCACTTCACTTAAAGGAACATTTTGACAAGAAGCTCCGTATGTTGTTCTTTCAGCGCAATACATTGCTTCCTGACTTGCAATCAATGTCATAAAGAATACACTCATCAAAATTAACCCACTAATTAAAAAAATCTTTTTCATTTTAATATCCGGGAGGGAAAACCAAACTCCTTGATGCAAATTGGAATCGGTTTCCAATATTTTTATCTGTTAAAATATAAATTCTTGTTCCATCATCTCTTAGATTTTTTTCAACTTTCAAATCAGGATAATAAGTCATATACAATCGAGGATCAGCTTCTCCAACAGTTGCCTCCCACTCTACTATTGAATTAGCAATGCTGATTAATTCATAAAGATTATTGTTTAGAATCACATTAAAAGAATCATATCTGTCTGCAGAGCCTTTTGATACAGTTAAAATATAATCAAAACTAACAACAACTCTCTTTGGAAGTAATTCAACATTTGTTCTTCCTGTTTCTAAATTTACATTATAATTTCTGCTTTCGTAATTTTCTTTAAGAGCATTAAAGCAAGCCACAACATCTTCTCTTATATCATTTTCAATTTCGAATTCAATATTTTGTTTTAGAAGTGGTTTTTGTATAAGGCAGGTTTTATAATTTTCATTGGTGTAGCAAAGATACTGAATATTAATGTCATTATATTCAAAATAATGCTCTGGATGAACGCTTCCTCCTTGCAAAGAAATGATTTCTATACTGTCCTGAATTTTAGTATCAAGGCAATTTTGTATAAATGCCTGCGGATTTTTTTCATCAAAACTTGTTCTTATATTCAGATTTGGCATCACCAAAAAGAAAAACAAAGCCAAACCCACAATTAAAATAGCAATTATAATAAAAATAGTCACCTGCCCCCTTTTTCCTTTCATGTTTTTCCTAAGATAAGATTATTTATAAATCTTAGGAAATCTCTCGAATTAATTAAAATTTTAAAAGAAATCTGATTTTAATCCTCTGTTTCAACTCTTTAACTCGGCATCGCTAGGACGAGTTTAATCCTCTGTTTCAACTCTTGGCGCAAGAAGGAAAGAAAGTTCAATCAATTCATTTTTTATATCCATTCTTAGAGGATGGTCATTTGCGAATTTTAAAATAACTTTTTCAGCAAGTTTAGCTCCTTTTATGAATTTTTGCAAATATTCAAGACTGTATCTTGACTTGCAATTCTCTGCACTTATTTTTGCTTCATCTCCTGAAAACTCAGACATTGCAGAATTAAGCCCCCTTGCCTCTATGATAAATTTTCCATTATTTATTATAAATGAGCAAGCATCTGCAACAACAAGACAGTCTTCAATAGAATCAGAAAGATCTCGGGAATTAATTTCAATAACAGAACTGAATTCAAGAGCAGGCAAATCTTTTTCTTCCCCCTCAATATCTATCAAACTTAAATTGAAATTTCTCTTGATTCTGTCAGAAATTTGTATATTAAGTAGATTTTCTTTTTTTTCAAGAATCAATGAGCTTGAAGGCCCGCTTCTTTTTAAAATTCTTTTTAAATTATCAAGATTAATACCTAAAACTTCGTCTCCTGTTTCAAACTGCGAAAAAGAACTTTTTGGAAGAACAAATCTAACCATTGAAATATTCGCAGGATCTATTGCAGTTATACTTAAACCAGAATCATTCACCTTTATTCTAACTTCTGTAACAAGCTCTGAAATTATTTCTATAATTTTAGACAAAAATCCAGGATTTTCAAGTTTTATTAACATTTTGAATTTTAAAGGGATATTCATCTAAACATCCCCTGAGACTTTTAAACATTATTATTATATAGTATAGGGTCTAAGTGTAATTATATAAATCTTTTATTATACAGAAATTAAATCTAAAATGGAAGAAAATTCAGAACAATCCAGTGAAAAAGAGCAAAGAATAAGGAAAATTACGCACCTTTATTATTCAAAAAAAGATGTGCAAAAAGCTATTTTTGAATTTTCAGAAGGAAGAGAGGTTGTTCCAAGATATTTTGAGGGTTTTGGAAAAAGACCTGATTCTTTGCAATATCCCGGTGATGTTTTCGAATTAGTAAGAAAAGGAGCAACATCTTTTCATTGCTCTGAAGAGATTTGGAAAGACCCCCTAAAAATCTCAACAGAAATGAACAAAAAACAGCTTGATGAATTAAGAGTTGGCTGGGATCTTTTGTTGGATATAGATTGCCCCTGGATTGATTATGGTAAAAAAGCAGCACAAGCAATAATTACTGCTTTAAAATTTAGCAAAATAAAAAACTTTGGATTAAAATTCTCGGGGAGTAAGGGATTTCATATAATTGTTCCCTGGAAAGCTTTTCCTTTCGAAATAAATAAAATTCAAACGTCAACGAAATTTCCAGAATGGCCTAAGATTATAGTTAATTATCTAAAAGAACTTTCGAGGCCAATATTAGAAGACTTAATAAAACAAGACTTACACGAATTCAAAAAACTTGAAGGATTTACAGGAATAATGTGTGAAAATTGTAAGAATTTGGCAAATAAATCTTATCAAATAACTGTAAGATGCAATAATCATAAAATACCCCACATAGAGACTTTTATCTCTAGCAATTACGATAATTCAAAAAAATGTCCAGATTGTAATTCATTTATGGAAGAAGCAGATAAAAAAGAGATATATGTTTGTTCTAACTGCAACATAAACTCTCTAACCGAACCTAAAAATTTTAGTAGAGGAGCATCAACAGATATTTTTAAAATTCTTGGATTAGATTTACAATTGGTTTCATCAAGGCACATGTTTAGAATGCCTTATTCTCTTCATGAAAAAACAGCTCTTGCAAGTGTTGTGTTGAAATTGGAAGAATTAAAGAATTTTCAGCCAAGAGATGCAGATCCTCTGAAGGTTAAAATAAGAAATTTTCTTCCGAAAGCAGAAGAAGGAGAAGCAACTGAGCTTCTTAGAGAAGCACTTGATTGGTATAAAAACCAACATCCTGAAAAATCAGAGACAGATGAAAAAAAAGAATTTTCTTCTGAGCCAATAAAAATCTCAGGTCCCTTGGATGAGATTTTTCCTCCAACAATAAAGCAAATTCTTCAAGGAGTTAAAGATGGAAGAAAAAGATCCTTGTTTGTTTTAATCAACTTCTTCCGCTCAATAGGACTGGAAAGAGATGAGCTTGAAAAAATTATCTCTGAATGGAATGAAAAAAACGAAAATGCCTTGCCAAAAGAATATATAAAATCTCAGCTTTTATGGAGTTATAGAAATAAAATTGTTCTTCCTCCAAATTATGATAAAGATTACTACAAAGGAATTGGAATTTTTCCAACAGAAGAAGAAATTAAATTAAAAAATCCAGTAAATTACGCTAAAAAAAAGAGCTGGCAAAATTCTTCCAAAAGTAAAAAAAGAAAAACCCGAAATTCCAATAAAAACCAAATATAAATTCTCTTTAATAATATTTAAAAATAAGGATTGGCTGTAAATATAATGAAAAAAGAAGTGAGCTTTGGAATATTGTTTCTTTTATTAATTTTCTTGAGTGCTTTTATAATCTCAGCTCAGACTAATGCAACAACAGAAGAGCAAAAAATAGACAAAGCATATTC
>Ga0194112_10007676_pt1 | contig 13986 bp, 16 predicted proteins | sample TA2MahC400mmetaG_FD_146191 | JGI IMG/M metagenome (GOLD analysis project Ga0194112, IMG submission 146191) | Freshwater microbial communities from Lake Tanganyika, Tanzania - TA2015016 Mahale Deep Cast 400m | ecosystem: Environmental > Aquatic > Freshwater > Lake | place: Tanzania: Lake...
ACTTCTTCACAACCGCGCGCTCACGAGCATGAGCTTCTCTATCTTCTCTTCACGGAATCCTGAGCCCATGAGGCGTGTGTTGTCGGTGAGCCTGAGATGTCATTGACAAGGAGCGCGGGAGGCGAAAGAGGGTGCGCGCTGACGTTCGATCAAAGGAGGAGAGAAATGAGATACATGATGGCCATAACTCTTGCAGCACTCGTCTGCGGCTGCGCCGGGCCGCGTCCTGACTTCTCGGACGTCCCAGCGAACGTCCCTCCAGAGGCGAAGCCGGTCTGGGTCATGTTTGCTGCTGCGCAAAAGGCTGACCTTTCCCGCATCAAGACCGTTTGCACTCCCGCAAAGCGCGCGGAAATCGAAGCGGCAGATCAGACGCAACGGCAGAGGATGTTCCCGGAGTTGACTCAACTCATTCCAGACGGTGATCTCAACAAGCTGAACCTCACGGTGTGCCGGGACACGCGAGACATGAACCGGCTGATGGGCTTCGCAGATACGGGTAAGAACTTCGTTGCGCGAGAGGGTTTCGCTATGATCCTGATCGCAGGGGGCAAGACCGGCTTGCCGGTGACCCTCTGCAAAGGAGTCTGGTTGATCGAGGGCAATCGGACAGATCAGAAGAAGAACTGGATCGAACAAGCACCTTGACCCGTACGCTGAAAGGCCGCCGCAGACGGCTTCCTTCCAGCGCCGGTCAGGTGTGCCGTTGTGCCGAGACGAAGATGAGAAGGACGATCAAAACGATTGCGGCTGTCATCGGTCTATGGGTGCTGGCTGTGCTATTCGTCATTCCCGGCATGCCGTCAGCAAGAGCCCGCGCAATCATCTCGGCTGTGCAGAATCAAGCCCGCCAGATCGAAGGGCGGGAAACTGAGCGTGATGACCTTATCCATGCCATCGACGGGATGAAACTCGATTACGGGTTGAACCGCTTCACCTCACACATGGCGTTTCAGGCTCCGACCAACTGGACTGTCACCCTCGTTCCCGAGAAGCGTCGAACATTCACAGACGACCATTCCTGGCTCTACAGGGTCCTCTTCTTGGATTTCAGCAGAACGGAGTATCCGGACATTGTGATCACCGGAGGAGATGCAAGGCACAACCAAGCCTCGGAGGCGACTTCGGAACCCGCGCCGGACGCGGGTTCCTCATCGCCTCAAGGCTGACGTTGGGTCACAAGGATGATGCGATGAAGACACTGAAGACAGTTCTATCCATGATCGAGGCCGATACGCTATGTGCGACGCTGGCGGCCAATGGGATCAAGGCCACCATTCCCAGCGAGGGGATCGTTGGCGCAAACCCGCTTCTTGCGAATGCGGTTGGCGGGATCCGGGTTGAGGTCGACGACGGCGATCTCCTGCGTGCACAGGACATCGTGAAATGCCAATCTGAGGCGGCATCACCGGGGATGTTTGAATGCCCCAAGTGCGGGTCGGACTCCGTGAACCACGAACGTGTGTCTCGCCGGTTCGCATACCTTTCCCTTCTCCTTCTCGGCCTTCCCCTTCTGTGGTTCAGGAATCAGTGCACATGCCGGTCATGTGGCAACAAATGGAAGGAATCCTGACCCAACAACCGCATGCAGCGGACGGAGCCCTGCGCGAGCAAGCTCGCTCCGGTCTCCGCCGCTGATGCGGCGGCCCGTTCGCTCAGGAGAGGACCGAGACGTGGCCGGGCTTGACCGATGGTACTTTGTTCAAGATCTGAGGCACGAGGGGTAAGAGGTCTTGAAGACGGTTTGAGGAAGCACTCAGCACGATGACGGCCAAGTCGAAATCTATGAGACGCTGCTGAAAGGAGAGGTTTTGGTCAACGGTAATGAGAACGTCAAACTCAGCCTCTGCTCGGCGCAGCAGTTGCCCGTTCTTGACCCCGGACCAGCCGGCTTCTGCCACCGTAACGACAGCATGCGGTCGCAGATGTCGGGCCAACCGCCTGTCGACGCACTCGTCAAGAAGAAGCCTACGCATGGGCTGGGACAAGCAGATGTTCCTTCATTTCTTCCAACACGGCGACCGCCTGTTTTTCGGTGACGGTCGGGAACCCCTTGAGAAAATCACCCAGGGAGTCGCCAGCCTCGAGGTAGTCCAAGAGCGTCTGCACCGGCACGCGGGTTCCCCGAAAAACGGGGGTCCCGCCCATGATCTGGGGATCAGAGACAATCACAGTCTTTTTCATGCTGACAGTATGGCCTCCTGACAGGAGAAAATCAAGAGAGCGAACACCGAAATCGAAGCGACTGCGTAACCCGCGCTTTGCGCGGCTTCCGCAGCGCTTCATTTTCACGCGTTCTGCGAGGAAAGAATGAAGCTGAAGAGACCAGCGTGGCATGTCGTCGTCGCATATCTCGTGTTCGCCGTGCTAGTGGTAGCCGCGTGCATGGCCGCCCCTCCGGTGCGCGGATCCAGGTGTGGACTCCTGCCGTCCATCGCACTGCTCCTTCTGTCGCCGGGTGTGATTGGCATGTTTGCCGGCCCGGTACTGGGTGTGGCCTTGGGCGTGATTGCCCTTCTCGTGTTCTGGGGAAGTACACTGTGGTTCGTCCTGCTCAGCCGGCGGCGAGTCTTCATGGTGTGCGCGTACATCATGTTGGCTGCATGGGCGGCGTCCCTCTGCCTGGCAGTCTGGTTGTCGTATGCCTTCTGCAAGGCGCTGTGAGAAGCACTTGAAAGGAGCGCAGAACACGGCGTACCCTATCGCCGCTAGCGCGGCTCAGGGTGAACGCCACGTTGTCTGGAGAGAAGAATGACAAAACGTGAAACAGCAACCCTCCGACCTTCGGGGTTAGGTCTCTAATTAGCTAAATAACGGCTTGCGCGCGGGGACACTTGTTGCTAGGAATGGGGTATGGCGCGTAAGCTGCGAGTGGAGTATGCGAGATGGAAGAACACCGCCGGGAGCTAATTAGCAAATTAGAGACCTAACCCCGAGACCCTCGTGGTACGGTGCGCCGGAACTTCGCCCAGGGGAACAACGACAGGCACAGATCGGCTGTGGTAGAGCTTCGGCCCCAACGCGCGCAGGCACGTCTGAATGTCGCGCAGGCTCTCCCGATAGGTCAGTTGCGCGAAGGCCATGACGAGAAACTGCTCGTAGCATCGCATCGAGCGCACATGGAAATCTCCCCCGTATTGCCTGGTCAGCCACACCACGCTGCAGGCGTTCCTGAAAGGACGGCATCGACGGCGTGACGTTCAAGCGCGGTGGGATCTGTTGCGGCGCTACCTGCGCCGGTTTGCCCAGTGGCAGCCGGAGCTGATGAAGATCATCGGGCACCTGTTCGGACGCGCTTCACCGAAAGAAGATGCCACCGCCTCCGCCATACCTTCGCCACCGAAATGGCACGGGCCGGCATGCCGGTGCCGGCGCTGATGAAACTGCTGGGACACACCACCCCCAAAATGACCATGCGCTACGTGGAAGTCGCCAAGGAAACGCTCTGACCAATCCCCCGGCAGCGGTTACGGAAAACGGTCGCCGATTGGCCGGTAAATGCTCCAAGGAACCTGTGAGGCGCGACTGAACACCGATCCCATGCGGCAGGGCACTAAATCCGCAGCGGAAATAGAATACGTTTGTAATCCCTATGCCGACTGGGGTACGTTCCACGTCGTGACCATATCCCACCAACTGATTGACCAACGGTGTCTGGCGTTGCATCGGGCGGTGTCGGATAGGATACGCCGGCGCCCTGACATGCTGGCGGTCGCCCGAGAGAACCTGCGACGCTGGGCCGAGATGAACGGGTTCTTGTCGCCCGCACTGGAAGAGTGGCGCGAAATCCTGGATACGCGGACGCCTGAGGAGATTCTGAGACTGCTGTGCGACCCGGGTGACGAGGCCACCCGTCTAAGACAGTCAAGCCCCTTTGGCGGCGTTCTGTCCGAGCCGGAACGTCTCCGGATACTGAAGCAGTATGAACCGCGCGCAGCTTGAACACGTTATTCGGGCGGCGACAAGCATCTGCGGCGACGACGAAGTGATCGTCATCGGCAGTCAGGCCGTTCTGGGATCCGTCCCCGACGCGCCGGCCGACTTGCTCGTATCCATGGAAGCCGACGTGCTTCCCAAGAATGCGCCGGAGCGAGCCATCGAGATCGACGGGGCCATGGGCGAGCTGTCGCCTTTTCATACCACGTTTGGCTATTACGCTCACGGCGTCTCCGAAGACACCGCGACGCTCCCGCCACAATGGAGAGAACGGCTCATACCGGTCGTCAACTCCAATACCGAAGGTCGGACGGGATTCTGTCTGGCGCCCGTCGACATCGCCTCCAGCAAGCTGGCCGCCGGCAGAGAGAAGGATCTGCGTTTCGTCACCGCGTTGCTTACCCATCGCATTGTAGCCGCCGATGACATTCTGGGGGTCATCCGGGATATGCCGTCCGTAACCCGTGCCGGTATCGAACGCCACCTCCGACACTGCATCGCCAGCGCCGTGCGCCGGCGACCGTAGGGACAGGTTCCGGCCAGGCCCTGCGCAGTAGCGCGGGGCTGTCCCAGCCCCGGCGCCGGGCAGGAAGACCGCACAAATGGCGCATGGATGGTCGAAAGGCCAGGCATGCACAACCCTACCGCAGCAGGATCAGGGTGCCCGAGGGCGGAGGGGTCGGGAACTCGTACGCCCCCATGTCCACGATCGGGGCGAGAGCAGATCCGGCCACTCGGCCCAAGACCTTCGGGGTTAGGTCTCTAGACCTTCGGGGTTAGGTCTCTAATTAGCTAAATAACGGCTTAGACCTTCGGGGTTAGGTCTCTAATTAGCTAAATAACGGCTTGCGCGCGGGGACGCTTGTTGCTAGTGTAGTGCGTCTAACGCTTCTTTACATACGGCACCGCCCGGAGGTCGGCGCCCACCTTCGGAAGTCGCCCATTTGGTGGCCCGCGACCTCCGGGCGCGGGCAGTTCCGAATGTCAAGGGACTTCTGACGCACTACACTAGGAATGGGGTATGGCGCGTAAGCTGCGAGTGGAGTATGCGAGATGGAAGAACACCGCCGGGAGCTAATTAGCAAATTAGAGACCTAACCCCGAGACCCTGGAAGAACACCGCCGGGAGCTAATTAGCAAATTAGAGACCTAACCCCGAGACCCTTATAACCCCGAGACCCTTGACCACCCCGGAGGACCGGGCAGAGGGCATTTGCCGGAGCGTGCCCGGCTACGATGTGCCTTCCAACAGCCGAAGACCTTGCGCCTGTCCATTGTCAGCACCGACAAGATTCCGGCGAACCTCTCGCTGCACTGGTACCTGCCGGAGGGGCTGTCCGTTTCGCCCAGTGCGGACGGGTACATCTGTAAATCCCCCTGGGGGGCAACGACCCTGGACTTCACCTTCACGGCTGAACGACTCAGCAATCCCTTGCCGCCGTGTATGGGGTGAAAATGGCGTCTTGCATGGATCTACAAAACGGGTATTATGAACACACGTTGGCTAAAAGAAAGGGGTGTTCGGTATGATTACTCGCCGTTCTGAGCAGTTTCTGTGGCGCTGGTATGGCCAAGCGCGCCGGAAGCCACTGATCTTGCGTGGCGCCCGGCAAGTGGGCAAATCAACGCTCGTGCGCCGTTTCGCCGCAAGTCACAATCTGACGCTGAATGAGATCAATTTGGAGAAGCATCCGGAACTGGATCGTGTCTTCCAGTGTCTGGACATGAAGCGCATGCTGTTGGAACTTGAGGGGTTGCTTGGCCGAAGGATCGAGAGCGAACGCAGCCTGCTGTTTCTGGACGAGATACAGGCCACGCCTTACGCCTTGGCTGCGCTGCGCTACTTCTACGAGGAACGACCGGAGATGCCGGTCATCGTGGCCGGTTCGCTCCTGGAATTCGCCTTGGCGAAGCACGCCTTCTCCATGCCGGTCGGACGGGTGGAGTATCACCACATCGGCCCGGTGAGCTTCAGCGAGTTCATCGCCTGTGCGGACTCGGATTTGAATCCGTGGCGCGAGGCCGCCGCCCGTTTTGAAACGGTGCCGGAATCGGCGCATCGCCGGTTGCTATCGCGGATGCGGGAGTATTTCTATGTTGGAGGCATGCCGGAGGCCGTGCAGGCGTTCCTGGATTCGGGATCCTTGTCCGATGTTCAGGCCGTGCAGCGCTCGATTGCGGAAACGTATCAGGATGACTTCTCGAAGTATGCGCAGTCCAGCGACCTTGTCCGGCTCCGCCGGGTATTCGCGCAGATACCCCGGAACATCGGACGGAAGATCAAGTACGTCAATCTGTCCCGCGAAGAACGCGCGCGAGAGGTCAAGGCCTGTGTCGAACTGCTGAGTTGCGCCCAGATCTGCCAGAAAGTCGTCGCCTCGCATTGTTCGGGCGTGCCGCTCGCGGCGGAGTCGGATGACGACACCTACAAGCTGATCTCCATGGATGTCGGCATGGTCAACTTCCTGTGCGGGGGGCGATGGAGCGACATTTCGGAGGCGAGCGAACAAGCACTGGTTAACGAGGGTTCGCTTGCGGAGCAGTTCATCGGGCAACACCTGGCCTATCTGGAGGAAGGCAAGCCGCAACTCCACTACTGGATCCGGGAGGGAAGGGCCAATAATGCCGAGGTCGATTATGTGGTTGCTGCGGGAACGCGGATTCTGCCGATCGAGGTGAAAGCCGGCGCCGGCGGCTCTCTGAAATCGCTCCAGCAGTTCGTGCTGGAGAAGAACGCCGGTCAGGTCGTGCGCTTCGACCTGAATCCGTCCTCGCGCCTGAAGGCTGCGTATCGCGCACGAGCGGAGCAGACAGCGAACAGGGTGGCTTTCGAACTTCTCTCGCTTCCGCTGTATGCCGTGGAGGCGTTACCCCTGGCGATAGGTTAACGCAGCGGAAGCAGGAACTGGTGCCGCTGGAATGGCGAATGGCGAATGGCGAACGGGGAAGCAAGTATTCAGTGGCCAGTGTTCAGTATTCAGAAGGAACGTCGACGGGGCTCGACAGGTTTCGACAGGTCTCGACAGGAGCAAAGGAGTAACGCAATGACGCAGACAGACAAAACCGCAAGAACGAAACGATCACTCACCACCGTGGCGGCCGCCGCCCTCTGGCTGGCGGGGGCGGGAGGCGGCTTCGCCGCCGACGCGCCGGCCACGCCCGCCAAGCCGCCGGCGCCGCCGGCCGCGGCGGCCGACGAGACCGTGCTGCTGGACGGAACGAATCTGTGGCGCTACTTCCCCGTGGCCGATGCCTCGCATCTGCGGCAGGCGGACGGGAGCATCATCCCGACGGAGATCGACTGGGAGGGACATCCGCTCAAGGCCGGGTGGAACCCCGCGAACTCCACGCCGCCGCCGGCGGCCGGCTGGGTCGGCCTGGGTTTTGACGACAGCGCCTGGCCGCGAGTTCGTCTGCCGCAGCCTGCGCTGCCGTCTATCGGCTTCCTGCAAGGGGCAAGAGGCGGAGTCTGTGAAATTTGGAGGCATTTCGACACGGTTCTCGCATGCCTGCGAGGGAAGTTCGAGGTCAAGGACCCCTCCAAGGTGAAAGCGCTCCGCCTCTCGCTCGACTACTGGGGCGGTGTGGTTGTCTATGTCAACGGCAAGGAGGCTGCGCGGGGACATGTCCGGCCGGGGCAGACGAATCTGACCGCCACCGTGGCGGACGAGTATCCGGAGGAAGCGTGGACCAAGCCGGACGGGAAACCTTTGGAAATGTACTTGGGCGGTCCGTGGTTTAGTGACAAAGATGACAAATTCAAGGATCGGTTTGCGTTGCGGAATCGCCGGCTCAATGAGGTCGAGATTCCCGCCGCGCTACTGAGGCCGGGCGCGAACGTGTTGGCGGTCGAATTGCACGCCGCGCCATTTCACTACAAGGCGGTATGGCCCGGCGAGGCGCCGCAATGGCGGCCGGCGTGGCCGCCGATCGGCCTGTCGTCCGTGCGGCTGGCGGTTGTGCCCGTCGGCGCGGCCACGCCGGCGGTCCCGCGCGGAATCAGGGTCTGGAACTGCGAGGTGTATGACGACGTGACGACGTCCGACTACGGCAATCCCTGTGAGCCGCTCCGGCCCATCGTGATTCACGCGGCGCGCAATTCGGTGTTTTCCGGGCGACTGATGGTCAGTTCCGACCAGCCGATCAAGGGGTTGACGGTGAAGGTGGCGGATCTCATGGCGAATGTCGGGGGGCGCATCGCCGCTTCCGCGGTGCGCGTGCGCTACGCGGTGCCGGCGACTGCGGGGAAAAGCTGGCTGCCGACGGATCGGTTCGATGGCCTGTTCGAGGCGATTCCGGCCGAGATTCCGCTGAACGAGTCCACGCCAGCAGTGCCTCCCCGGCGCGCGTTCGCGCCACTCTGGTTTACGGTGCGCGTTCCCAGGGATGCCCAGGCCGGGCTCTATGAAGGCACGGTTACGCTGACCGCCGAAGGGCTGGCGGCCACGACGGTACCCCTGCGCGTGAAGGTGAGCAACTGGACCATGCCGGATCCGAAGGACTTCCGCATCCAGAACTCCCTCACCTGCGCGGAGGAGGTGCTTGCCAAGTACTATGGGGTGACGAACTACTCCGACCGTCACTTTCAACTGATCGGCAAGTCGATGGCGCTGGCGGCGGAATTGAACTCCCGCCAGGTGCCGGTGAATCTCCCATCAACTTTACATCCAAGGGCGGCACGGGCGAATCCAACCCCGAAACGCTGGTGCGCTGGATCAAGAAGGCCGACGGCAGCTTCAAGTACGATTTCTCCAAGTTCGACAACTATCTGGCGATGGTCGCCGCGAGTGTCGGTACGCCTGGAAACCTGCAGTTGAACTTCTTGGATTTTGCCGCTCCCGGAGACGAACATGGCAGCGCCAATTCGCACCCGGTCAGCGTGCTCGATCCGGCCACCGGTCAGCTCACGCTCATGCCGGCGCCGCCGCAGGGAACGGAGGAATGCTACCGGTTCTGGAAGCCGGTCTTCGACGAGATGCTGCCGCGGATCAAGGCGCGCGGCTGGCTGAAAGAGACGACGCTGGGATTCATCTCCCAGTTCATTCCGCCACCGCCTTCGCTGGTATCCACGGGGCACAGGATCTGGCCCGAAGGCGAATGGAGCTGGGCAAGCCACGGAGCACGCCTCGAGACCTTCCCTGGCCTCGATACGAACGTGGTGGCTACGATTCGTCATGCTGACAACGTGTTTATCAGAAGGCAGGGCAGTGGACCCTCGCTCTGGTCGGACGACAAACCCCGGCGGTACACGTTTATGTCCATCGCGCGCTGTTGCCTGTCGGACAATGCGCCACTGTGGTATTTTCGGCGATACGTGGAGGCAGTACCCTTGAGCGGGGGGGCTGACGGAGTCGGCTCCTGGGGCCTGGACCTGTTCCCGCTTCCGAAACCGGTCGGCGGATACTTTGTGTCTGGTCATGGCCGCGGCACCAATTGGGGCGGGTGGTCAGGCAACCCCTTCGCACTGCTCTACCCCGGTCCGGACGGGGCGGTGGCCACGGAGCGGTACGAGGCGTTTCGCGAAGGCATCGAGCTGTGCGAGGCGATCATCTTTGTGCGGACGGCCCTGGAAAAGAAGAGGATCAGCGGCGACCTCGCCGAGCGGGCGAGTCGTTACCTGGACGGCGGTCGCTCCAGAGGTCCCCAACAGCAGGAGGAGTTCCTTCGGGCACAGTATGGCTTCTGGCGCATGCAAGCCGATGAAGACGCGAAGCTGCTCGACCTGGCCGGCGAGGTGGCGCGGGAAATCGAGGGGAAGAAATGATGGCGGATGGCGAATGGCTAATGGCGGGACGAATATCCAATATCCAACACGGAATATCCAACCGAACAAGGGAAGGGACAATGAGCAAGGATCGGAACAGTGAAGAAGAGCGCGGAAGGATACTTGGATATTGGATATTCCGTGTTGGCTGTTGGATATTGAAATGACTTCGGTTCGGGAAGAGGGTTTGAAAAGGCGCAACGCAAGGACGCAGGCAGTCAACACCACAGCAACGAAACGAGTACTCACCACCGTGGCCGCCGCCGCCCTCTGGCTGGCGGGGGCGGGAGGCGGCTTCGCCGCGGACGCGCCGACCGGACCGACCTACACCAATTCGCTGGGCATGGGGCTCGTCCGGTTTGAACCGGGCACGTTCACCATGGGCGTAGGCACGAATTTGCGGGTCGCGGATATAGACTTCAAAGCAGTGGAATACGACGAACAACCGGCGCATCCGGTGACACTCACCGCGCCGTTCTACGTGCTGACAGTACGCGTCTCCAATGCGCAGTTCCTCCAGGCAGGCCTGGGAGCGGTGCAAGGCAACGGCGGACGCGTCAGTTGGGAGCGGGCGGCGGCGTTCTGCGACTGGCTGAGCCGGAAGGAAGGGCTGAGCTATCGCCTGCCGACCGAGGCGGAATGGGAGTACGTGCGCCGGAATCCGCAGACGGTGGGTGACTTCGATCTGGAATGGGTGTCCGTAGACGTTCGGGGTTAGGTCTCTAATTAGCTAAATAACGGCTTGCGCGCGGGGACGCTTGTTGCTAGGAATGGGGCATGGCGCGTAAGCTGCGAGTGGAGTATACGAGATGGAAGAACACCGTCGGGAGCTAATTAGCAAATTAGAGACCTAACCCCGAGACCCTCGCGCCGCCTTGGCCTTTTGTTCCCGGTACTCCGCCTGGATCTCCCCGGTCGCTGTGATGGCCTCGGCGTCAATCTCCTGCCGCACGCGTTCCGCCAGACCGGCGAGATCGCGCTCCAATTGGGTGTGGGCGTCGCCCGCCGCGCCCTTGAACACCTCATCCACCCGCCGGGGCAATTGCTCGGTCAGGAACGTCTCGACTTCACCGCGCTTCAACCGCAGCAGCCGGTAGATGCCGAAATCGAGATCGGCGTAATCGTATTGGAACAAGTCGCGGAGCAGGGACTGCAGCCGCGCCAGAGAATCTTGAGCCATAGGGCCTCCTCGCTCGTTGCGCGCGAGTTCGGCCCTGCCATGAGGGATCGGCTTTCCTCCGAGGGTTCCGTGCCAAGAAAAAGGGGCGCACCTACTCACGCCCCACACCAGGCACGGGCGTGCCCTCGAAGGAACGCTTTCGGCACGCCCCAAGCGGGGCGTGCGTCGAGCGCCGTCCTTCGATTCGAAATTGCCCGTTTCGGTGTGGACAGCAGCCGAAGCTACGCGAAATCAGTTGTTATTCTGTCGTCTTCTCTTTGCTACTTGCCCTCCGTAGCCTCCCCGCGAAGGAGGGTCGGTTCTCCATCACTTGCGTTTGCGCTTCAAGCGGATAGGCAAGGATACGTCCGACAGCCCGATCGACCTCCGGGAGAAGTTCGCACCCCAAACCGGGAACTTGCGCCTGATACCAGTCGAAGGCGTCATCCACTTCCCGGCGGGCCAAATCGAGGAAAGTGGGGTATCCATTTGACTGGCGTACCCCCTATATCTTGTGTTTCGACGACTTTGGTCCGCGGACGTGTTGGACCATCTGACGATAGGTTGTCGGCTCGATCTGCACGGCGTTTTGGAGGAGGCGGTAGAACAGCAACCCGCGATGATCAGCCCTGCGACGGTTGAATCGAAACGTATACTCATCCAGATAGTAGGAAAGATGCTCATGGCTCACGGCACCTTGGTGGGTGCCGTCAAGCCATCGCTTCAAGAGGGAAACGCCCAAGTGCGCGATCTTCAGTTCATGAGAGGGAACCACGAGATGCCGGTAGCCGGCTTGCGACAGGGTCCCGTATCCAGACCAGTCATCGGTGCGAATCGTGCTGGACGGTTCAACGGTTTGCTTGGCAAAGCGGCTGAGGGTCTCCTGGGAGGCGTCTGGAACGACAGCCATCCGGATACGTCCAATCCCTGCCTTGCCTTTGTCTTGCACGCCTACCACCACAAGTATCTTTCCCAAGGCGCCACGACCTCTTTTGCCAGGTTTCTCGCCGCCCACATAGGTTTCATCTATCTCGACAGTCCCATCCAGCCGATCTCGGCCAGGCCGTACCATCGCACGCCTCAGTTTATGCAGCCACGCCCAAGCGGTCTGGTAGCTTCCGAGCTCCAGAATGCGTTGGACACCCTTGGCGCTTGCCCCATTCTTCTGGCTCACGACCCACCAGATGGCGCGGAACCAAAGCGTCAACGGCTTACGCGTGTCCTGAAAGATCGTCCCTGCTGTCACCGACGCCTTGTACTGGCAGTCTCCACAGCGCAGAAGTCCACCCGTCGGCCAACTCTTCGCGCCGCCACAGCGGGGACATCGAAAGCCGTCAGGCCAGCGCAACGCCGCCAAGTAACGCCGACAGGCATCATCCGTCGCGAATCGCTCCTCAAGTTCGACCAGATTCCCAGGGTACGCATCCATCGCACCGCACACTACAGGTTGTGGCTACGCCAGTCAAATGGATACCCCAGTAACCTCAATTCGTCCAGGATTACGGTTGCTTCGCGACCTCGCTTCCGTTTAGTATCCCGCCATCGCGCAGGGGTGCCCTATCAGGACCAAGCTGTTGCCAGAGAAACGACCGGCGCCCCCGCATATTCGACGGGGACGGAGTCTGCCCGGAACGGCCGCGACGGAAGATGGCGCGAGGCGCGATGCGATCAAACATGGGAGGCGCGATGAGATTCATCACATTAGTTTTGGCAACGTCGCTTCTGACGGGCGCCGTCCGCGCGGAGGATAGCCTGTTGCAGAGGGTTGGCCTGAAGCCGCGGCGCGTCACCCCCGGCGCCGAGGAACTGGTCACAGTCCGCACGGCGATTGGTCAGGTCTCCCTGCCGCGCGAGACGGTGGCCGCGGAGTTCGCGGACAGCCGTGCGCGGTCCGCCTGTCTGGTGACCGAATACGGAGACGTCTTCATCATCGTCCGCCGCGCGCGTTTCGCGCTTTCGAGGCGCGAGCGCAGAACAGACGATGGCCGGCCGGCGCCGGAATACCGGCGCGCGCCCCCCCTGTATGCCGCGTGGCGTCTGACCAGCGGGGATATCTTCTACGCCCGTTTTGCCGAGGAGTCGCTGGTCGCGCGGTGGGACAGTCGGAAAGCCGCCCCCGTTGAAGTCCCCACCGCCGGCATTGAGTCGTTGGTCAGGACTCCGGACGGACGGCTCATGTGCGGTCTCGGCGGGGCGGATACTCCCATCTGGCCGGACCGGAAGTACGTGCGGGCAACCCTGGCCTGCACTGGCCGCACGGTGCGCATTCCGATCGGGGCGATTGAGCATATGCGCCGCTGCCTCATTGCGGACATGCCGCCCGCCGTGCGCGTACGCCCCGGCGCGATCCCGGTCGTGGAAGGCGTCGTGCAAACGAAGGGCGGCGCGTTCACGATGGGACGCACGCGCGGCGACGGTCCCATCTCCGAAACGCCCGCCGCGACGGTCAAACTCTCGTCCTTCGCGATAGACGCCTGCGAAGTCACTGTGTCGCAATTCGCGCGCTTCGTGACCGAGACGCGCTACAGGACGTCCGCCGAGCGGGCGCATGCCCCGCTCACCTGGCGGAACCCCGGCTTTTCGCAGCGCATCGACAGTCCCGTGGTGTGCGTGTCCTGGTACGATGCCGCCCGGTACTGCAACTGGCGCAGCAAGCGAGCGGGCCTGCGGCCGTGCTATGGCTTCCCGCTGCGCGGCCGCCAGGTGCGCTGGCTTGACAACCGCAACGGCTACCGCCTGCCGACCGAAGCGGAGTGGGAGTTCGCGGCCCGCGGCGAGGGACGGGACTTGCTTTACGCATGGGGCGACGATCCCGAGGGCGCGACGGAATTCGCCGTCTTCAGGCATTCGGAAGCGCAAAGCGTGCCGTCGGCGGTGAAGGCTTTTCCCCAAAACGCGATCGGGCTCTACGCGATGAGCGGCAATGTCTGGGAATGGTGCGAAGACGTCTATCACGAACAGGCCTACAGGCTCTTCCACGGGCAGGATTGCCGCGATCCGCAGGTTACCCTCGGATCGCACGCCGACGCGCCGCGGCGCGTGATGCGGGGCGGATCGTTCGATAACGACCTGGCGGCGCTGCGCTGCGTCGCGCGCGGTTTCGGCCTGCCGGAGGCCAGCGCCCCGC
>Ga0194112_10007677_pt1 | contig 13986 bp, 8 predicted proteins | sample TA2MahC400mmetaG_FD_146191 | JGI IMG/M metagenome (GOLD analysis project Ga0194112, IMG submission 146191) | Freshwater microbial communities from Lake Tanganyika, Tanzania - TA2015016 Mahale Deep Cast 400m | ecosystem: Environmental > Aquatic > Freshwater > Lake | place: Tanzania: Lake...
GTCATCGTGATCGCCGCCGTCAGCGTCGTCTTCCCGTGGTCTATGTGCCCGATCGTCCCCACGTTCACGTGCGGCTTCGTCCGCTTGAAGACTTCCTTTGCCATGTTCCTGACCCTCAATCAAATGTGCAAACTTCGACCTGTTGTTCTCTCTATTCTCTACGCCACGCTGCTCATGACGTTGAGCGGCGCGGGGCGATACTCGCATGGCTCCATGGTGTAGCTGCCGCGTCCCTGCGTCAGCGAACGCACCGTGGTCGAGTATCCGAACATCTCGACGAGCGGCACGGTCGCCTTGATGACCCGAAGATTGCCGCGGGCGTCAATGTCTGAGATCGTGGCCCGTCGGCTGTTGAGGTCGCCGATGATGCCGCCGATGTATATCTCGGGGACGACGACCTCCAGCCTCATGATCGGCTCCAGCAGGATCGGGCCGGCCTTTTCGACCGCGGCCTTGAGCGCCAGGCATCCGGCCGTGTGAAAGGCCAGCTCGGACGAGTCCACCGGATGGTGTTCGCCCGTAAGCAGCGTGACCTTGATGTTGATGAGCGGATAGCCCGAGAACGGCCCGGAGGCGGCCGTTTCCCGAACGCCGCGCTCCACGTGCGGAATGTACTGCTTGGGAATCTCGCCGCCGATGACCTCGCTCTCAAACTCGACGGCGTGCTTCCCGCGGAAAGGCTCTACGCGAATCGTGACCACGCCGTACTGGCCCCGGCCGCCCGTCTGCTGGATGAACCGCGCCTCCTGCTCGACCGCCCGAGTGATCGTCTCGCGGTACGCCACCTTCGGCTGGCCCACGTTGGCCTCGATGTTATACTCGCTGAGCATCCGGTTCTTGAGCACTTCCAGGTGCAGCTCGCCCATGCCCGAGATGATCAACTGCCCGGTCTCGGGGTCCACGTGGGCCTCGAACGTGGGGTCCTCTTTCGCCAGTTTGGACAGGGTCTGACCGAGCTTCTCTTTGTCCGCCTGGGTCTTCGGCTCGATGGCCATGGAAATGACCGTCTCCGGGAATTTCATGGCCTCGAGCACGACGGGATGGTGCTTCTCGCACAGCGTATCGCCGGTGACGGTGAACTTGAGACCGACGACGCCGACGATGTCGCCCGCCTCGGCCACATCCAACTGGTCACGCTGGTTGGCGTGCATGCGGTAGAGGCGGCTGACCAGCTCCATCTTGTCCTTGGTGGCGTTGTACAGGCGTTGGCCCGACTTCATCCGCCCCGAGTAGATGCGGAGGTAGGTGAGGTCCCCGTGCTTGTCCGCGGCGATCTTGAAGGCGAGGGCGGCCAGCGGCTCACCGGGGTCCGTCTTCCGCGTCACTTCGACCTCCTTCAGCGGGTTGAATCCCTTGGTGGGCGGCAGGTCGAGCGGCGACGGCAGGTAGTCGCTCACGGCGTCGAGCAACGGCTGGATGCCCTTGTTGCGGAACGCGGCCCCGCACAGCACTGGCGTCACCAGGCTTCTCAGCGTGCCTTCGCGCAGCCCCTGGCGGAGGTCTTCTTCGGTGATCTCCTTCTCCTCGACGTACTTCTCCATGACCGAATCCACGCAGTTGGCCAGGCGCTCGATCATCTGCGCGCGCCACTTCTGCGCCTCGCCGAGGCACTCGACGGGGATGTCGGTCACTTCGTACTTCGTGCCCAGGCTTTCGTCGTCAAACGTGACGGCCTTCATGCCTACGAGGTCAATGACGCCTCGGAACTGGTCCGCGCGGCCCAGCGGTATCTGGATGGCCACCGGATTGGTCTGGAGCCGGTCTTCCATCTCGCCCAGCACGGCGAAGAAGTCGGCCCCCACGCGGTCCATCTTGTTCACGAACGCAACCCTCGGCACGCCGTAGCGGTCGGCCTGCCGCCAGACGGTCTCGGACTGGGCTTCCACGCCGCCGACGCCGCAGAAGACGCACACGGCGCCGTCGAGCACGCGCAACGACCGCTCGACCTCGGCCGTGAAGTCCACGTGGCCGGGCGTGTCAATGATGTTCACGGTGCAATCGCGCCACTCGCACGTCACGGCCGCCGCGGTGATGGTGATGCCCCGCTTCTGCTCTTCTTCCATCCAGTCGGTGACGGTGGTGCCTTCGTCCACGTTGCCCATCTTGTAGCTCTGGCCCGTGTAGTACAGGATGCGCTCGGTGGTCGTGGTCTTGCCGGCATCAATGTGGGCCATGACGCCGATGTTCCTGAGTTTTCGGATGTCGCGTGAGGCCATGGGGTCCGCTCTACCAGGCGAAATGGGCGAAGGCCTTGTTGGCCTCGGCCATCTTGTGCACGTTGTCGCGCTGGGTGACGGCCGCGCCCGTCTTGTTGTAGGCGTCCGTCAGCTCGTCCGCGAGCCGTTGGTGCATGGGCTTGCCCTTCTTGGCGCGCGCCGCCTCGAGAATCCATCGGAAGGCGAGCGAGATGCGCCGATTCGGCTTCACCTCCATCGGGACCTGGTACGTGGCGCCGCCGACGCGCTTCGAGCGCACCTCCACGACCGGCTTCACGTTCTCGATCGCCGTCTCGAAGAACTGCAGCGGCTCAACGCCCTTCACCTTCTCCTCGACGATGTCCATCGCCTTGTAGAAGGACCGCTCCGCCGTGCTCTTCTTGCCCTCGTACATCAGCCGGTTGATGAACTTGGTGACGAGCTTGCTCTTGTAGCGCACGTCGGGCTTGATGAAGACTTCCGTGCTTCGATACTTCAGAGCCATTACGAATCACCTCCGTATGAGTTACTTCGGCATCTTCGCGCCGTACTTGGACCGGCCTTGCTTGCGGCCTTCGACGCCGGCGGCGTCGAGCGTGCCGCGGATGATGTGATAGCGGACGCCGGGCAGGTCGGGCACGCGGCCGCCGCGCACGAGCACGATCGAGTGCTCTTGCAGGTTGTGTCCCTCGCCGGGGATGTAGGCCGTGATCTCGCGGCCGTTGGAGAGCCGCACGCGCGCCACCTTTCGGAGCGCGGAGTTCGGCTTTTTGGGCGTGCGCGTCATGACTTGCAGACACACGCCGCGCTTCTGCGGGCAGGCCTCGAGGTCGGGCCGCTTCGACTTGTAGATGACCTTGGCCCGTCCTTTTCGCACCAGTTGGTTGATCGTCGGCATAGTAAACTCCTCTGCGGGTGGCCGTGAAGGCCGCCGCTACGTTCTATTCGGTCTTCTCCGCCGGGGCCTCGGGCAGGAGCGCCGCGGCCTGCTCGGCCGGGCTGGGCGGCAGCTCCAGCTTCTTCACAATCGCGTTGTAGTGCGCCTTGAAGCCCGTGCCCGCGGGCACCAGGTGGCCCAGGATCACGTTCTCCTTCAGTCCGAGCAGATAGTCCACCTTTCCGGCCAGCGCCGCCTCCGTGAGCACCTTGGTCGTCTCCTGGAAGGACGCGGCCGAGATGAAGCTGTCGGACTGGAGCGCGGCCTTCGTGATGCCGAGCAGCATCGGGCTGGCCGTGGCCGGCTTCTTGCCCTTGCTGAGATCCCTGTTGGCCGCGCGGAACCTGAACTTGTCCACCACCCGGCCCGGCAGGAAGGGGGTGTCGCCGGCGTCTTCCACGCGCACCTTGCGCATCATCTGGGCGATGATGACCTCGATGTGCTTGTCGTCAATCGGCACGTTCTGCGAGCGGTACACGTTCTGCACTTCGCGCAGCATGTAGTACTGCAAGACCTCGTCGCCGCAGATGCGCAGCAGGTCCTGAAGGACGAGCGGGCCTTCGACGAGCGGGTCGCCGGCCTTGACCCGGTCGCCCCGGTGCACGCGGAGGTGCTTGCCGTGGGGGACGAGGTGCTCGCGGGTCATGCCGCTTTCGCTGCGGACGATGATGGTTCGCTTGCCTCGGCGCTTCTCGCCCAGCTCGACCACGCCGTCAATCTCGCTGATGACCGCGGGTTCCTTGGGCTTCCGGGCCTCGAAGATTTCGGTGACGCGCGGCAGGCCGCCCGTGATGTCCTGCGTGCGGCTGACCTCGCGGGGCGTCTTGGCGAGCAGTCCGCCGGCCCTGATCTTCTGGCCTTCCTCCACTTCGATGAACGCTCGCTCGGGAATCGGGTAGAGGCCCAGGATCTTGCCCGTCTCATCCTCGACGATGACCTGCGGGTGCAGGTCGCCCTTGTGCTCGATGATCTGGCGGCGGCGGATGCGCGTGGCCGTGTCGAACTCCTCGTGCATCGTCTTGCCTTCCTCGATGTCCTCGAAGCGCACGCGGCCGTCCACTTCCGCCAGGATGGGGATCATGTGCGGGTCCCAGGTGGCCAGGGACTTCTTGGGCGTCACCGCCTGGCCCTCTTTGACGAGCAGCTTGGCGCCGAGCGGCACGACGTGGCGATCCAGCTCGCGATCCTTCTCGTCCAGGATGATGATCTCGGCGTTTCGGCTCAGGGTGACCGTGTCGCCGGCCTGGTTGACCACGGAGGTGACCTGGTGGAACTTCACCTTGCCCGCGCGCTTGGCCCGGACTTCGGACTCCTCGACGGAGCGCGTGGCGGTGCCGCCGATGTGGAACGTCTTCATGGTGAGCTGCGTGCCTGGCTCGCCGATGGACTCGGCCGCGATAATGCCGGCGGCCATGCCCTCTTCGACCTGCTCGCCGCGTGAGAGGTCCATGCCGTAGCACAGGGCGCAGACGCCCAGCGCGCTCTCGCAGGTCAACGGGGATCGGACGCGAATCTTCTCGAATCCGAGTTCCTCGATCCGCTTGGCCTTGTCGCGGGTGATGATCTCGTTCTCCTTCACGACGACCTCGTCGCGGACGATGTCCACGATGTTGTCGCGGGCGACGCGGCCATAGACGACGCGGGAAAGCGGAACTTCCACGTGCTCGCCGCGGTACACGGCGCTCTTGGTGATGCCGTTGAGCGTGCCGCAGTCCTGCTCATTGATGACGACGTTCTGGGAGACGTCGGCGAGCTTGCGGGTCAGATAGCCGGAGTCGGCGGTCTTCAGCGCCGTGTCGGCGAGGCCCTTCCGGGCGCCGTGGGTGGAGCTGAAGTACTCGAGCACGCTGAGGCCCTCGCGGAAGTTGGCCTTGATGGGCGTCTCGATGATGCGCCCGGACGGCTTGGCCATGAGGCCGCGCATGCCGGCGAGCTGGCGAATCTGCTGCGCGCTGCCGCGCGCGCCCGAGGCCGACATCACGTACACGGGGTTGATGTAGGGCCTTCCTTCGCGCGTGTCGGTCTTCAGCTCGACCATCATCTCCTGGGCGACCTGCTCGGTGGCGTGCGTCCAGGCGTCAATGATCTGGTTGTAGCGCTCGCCGTCCGTGATGATGCCCTTTTCGTAGACCTTCTCGATGGCCTCGACCTGGGCCTGGGTGCGCTCGAGAATCTCCTTCTTCTTCACGGGCATCTTGAGGTCGGTGACGGCGAAGGAGAGGCCGGCCTTGGTGGCGGCCCTGAAGCCCAGCTCCTTGATCTCGTCGAGCAGCCGGATCGTGCCGGGGCGGCCCAGCAGACGGTGGCAGTCGTGGATGATGCCGCTGATCTTCTTCTGGTCGAGGACGTAGTTGTAGAACGGCATCTCGGGGGCGAGGATGTCGTTGAACATCACGCGGCCCACGGTGGTCTCGCAGAGGCCGTTGACGGGCTGGCGCGTGCCGTCCTCGCGCGCCACGATCTTGCCCTGGGGCAGGCGAACCTTGATCTTCGTGTGCACGTTGACCTTGCCCTGCGCGTGCGCGAAGAACGCCTCCTGCGCGTCCTTGAAGGCCATGCCTTCGCCCTTCTCGCCCTCCGCGGACATGGTCAGGTAATAGCAGCCGAGGACCATGTCCTGGGTCGGGGTGATGATCGGCTCGCCGGAGGCGGGCGAGAAGATGTTGTTGGTCGAGAGCATCAGCGTATGGGCTTCGACCTGGGCTTCGATGGAGAGCGGCAGATGGACGGCCATCTGGTCGCCGTCGAAGTCGGCGTTGAAGCCGCGGCAGACAAGCGGGTGGATGCGGATGGCGTTGCCTTCAACCAGTTGCGGCTCGAAGGCCTGGATGCCCATGCGGTGAAGCGTGGGAGCGCGGTTGAGCATGACCGGGTGGCGGCGGATGACTTCCTCGAGGATGTCCCACACCTCCTGGTCCTTGCGCTCCAGCATCTTCTTGGCGCTCTTGATGGTGTCGGCGAGGCCGCGATCCTTCAGGCGGCGGATGATGAACGGCTGGTACAGCTCCAGCGCGATCTTCTTGGGCAGGCCGCACTGATGCAGCTTCAGCTCCGGGCCGACGACGATGACGGACCGGGCCGAGTAGTCCACGCGCTTGCCCAGCAGGTTCTCGCGGAATCGGCCCTGCTTGCCCTTGATCATGTCCGTGAGCGACTTGAGCGGCCGATTGCCAGTGCCGAGCACAGGGCGCTTGGACCGGTTGTTGTCGAAGAGCGCGTCCACGGACTGCTGGAGCATGCGCTTCTCGTTGCGGATGATCACGTCGGGCGCGTTGAGCTCGAGGAGCTTCTTCAGGCGGTTGTTGCGGTTGATGATGCGGCGATACAGGTCATTGAGGTCCGAAGTGGCGAAGTTGCCGCTTTCGAGCAGCACGAGGGGACGGAGGTCGGGCGGGATCACGGGCACGACGTCCATGACGATCCACTCGGGCTTGTTGACGGAATCGCGCAGCGCCTCCAGGATCTCGAGACGCTTGATGATGTCGCGCTGCCGCTGCTTGGAGCGGCAGGTCTTGAGTTCCACGCGCAGGGCATCGCAGACCTTGGCCACGTCAAGCTTCTGGAGCAGCGAACGGACGGCCTCGGCGCCCATGCCGGCCCTGAACGTGCCCTCGCCGTATTTCTCCTGGCACATCCGGTACTCTTCTTCCGTGAGCAGTTGCTGCGCCTTGAGCGGCGTCTGGCCTGGGTCCGTCACGACGTAGTCCTGGTAGTACACGACGCGCTCCAGCGCGCTGACCTTCATGGCGAGGATGGTGCCGAGGCGGGAGGGCATGGCCTTGAAGAACCAGATGTGGACCACGGGCGCGGCGAGGTTGATGTGGCCGAACCGCTTCCGCCGCACGCGGGAATGCGTGACCTTGACGCCGCATCGGTCGCAGATGATGCCCTTGTGCTTCATGCCCTTGTACTTGCCGCAGAAGCACTCCCAGTCGCGCTCCGGGCCGAAGATGCGCTGGCAGAAGATGCCGTCCTTCTCCGCACGATACGTGCGGTAGTTGATCGTCTCTGGCTTCTTCACTTCTCCGTAAGACCAGCTTCGGATGTCCTCCGGGGAAGCGAGCGAGATCTTGACCGAGCCGTAGTCGTTGATCTTGTCATAAATGGATTCGGACACCATAGACACTCCTTTCCGCTGCCAGGAGCCATCGAACGGCAATGGGTGATGGCTCATGATCCCAGAGGTTCATTGACCATCGCCCGTTGAGAACGGACTGTTCGTCTCGCGCCGGCCGAAGGGTCGGATCACTCTTCGGGCGTCGGCGCGGGCGCGGCGCCGCCGGCAAGGCGGCGCTTCTCCAACTGCATGTTCAGGCCGAGGCCCTTGATCTCGCTCGTGAGCACCTCGAACGAGACGGGCGTCCCGGCTTCCAGGGTGTGCTGTCCCTTGACCATCGCCTCGTAAATCTTGGAGCGGCCCTCGACGTCGTCGGACTTGACGGTGAGCAACTCCTGGAGGATGTGGGAGGCGCCGTAGGCCTCGAGGGCCCAGACCTCCATTTCGCCGAAGCGCTGGCCGCCCATGCGCGCCTTGCCGCCCAGCGGCTGCTGCGTGATGAGCGAATAGGGGCCGGTGGCGCGGGCGTGGACCTTGTCGTCCACGAGGTGATGCAGCTTCATCATGTAGATGTAGCCCACGGTCACCTTCTGGTCAAACGGCTCGCCGCTGCGGCCGTCGCGGAGGATGGTCTTGCCGTCCTCCGGCAGGGAGGCGTCGCGCAAGAGGGCGCGGATTTCTTCTTCCGAGGCGCCGTCGAACACCGGCGTGACGGCCTGGAATCCGAGGGCCTTCGCGGCCCATCCCAGGTGCGTCTCCAGAATCTGGCCGACGTTCATGCGCGAGGGCACGCCGAGCGGGTTGAGCAGAATCTCCACGGGCCGGCCGTCGTCCAGGAACGGCATGTCCGCCTTGGGCAGAATCTTGGCGATCACGCCCTTGTTGCCGTGGCGGCCGGCCATCTTGTCGCCGACCGAGAGCCGGCGCTTGGTGGCGATGTACACGCGCACCATCTCCAGCACGCCCGGAGGCAACTCGTCGCCTTCACGCCGCGTTTCGCTCAACCTCCGCTCGCGGTCGTCCTTCAGGAAGTCAATCCGCTCGTAGTACCGCCGGTAAATCTCAAGCGCGGCGTTCTTCTTGCCTTCCGCGCGGATGTCCAGGGCTTCGGGGTCGAAGTCCTCTTCCAGCTCCAGGACCTCGTCCCGGCTCAGCTTGTCCACGGACACGGTCTTGCCCGTCTCGGCGTTCTTGAGCGGTTTGCCGAGCAAGTCCTCCAGTTCACGGAACATCTTCAGGAACGTCTCGGCGATCTCGCGGTCGTATTCCTCGGCCACGGCGTCGCCCGGGCGGGGCGCTTTCGCTTCCTTGGCCGTGCGGCCCTTCCCAGGGATGCGTTTCGGCTGACGGGAGAACCGCTGCGTCTCGATCACAATGCCTTCCGTGCCCGCGGGGACTTCCAGCGAGTCGTTCTTCACGTCCTCGCCCGCCCGTCCGAAGATGGCGTAAAGCAGCTTCTCTTCGGGCGTGCGTTCGCTCCGCGACTTGGGCGACACTTTGCCGACGAGGATGTCGCCGGGGTTGATGGCCGTGCCGACCCGGACGATGCCGTTTTCGTCCAGATTGCGCAGCGCGCGTTCGGGCACGTTGGGGATGTCGCGGGTGAACTCTTCCTTGCCCAGCTTGGTCTCGCGGACCTCGACCGTGAACTCCTCGATGTGGATCGAGGTGTACTTGTCGGCCTCGACGAGGGAGTCGCTGATGATGATGGCGTCCTCGAAGTTGTATCCGTCCCAGGTCATGAAGGCGACGAGGACGTTGCGGCCGAGGGCGAGTTCGCCGCGGCAGGTGCCGGCGCCGTCGGCCACGATGTCGCCGGCCTTCACGCGCTGGCCTTCGACCGCAACGGGCTTCTGGTTCAGGCACGTGCCTTCGTTGAGCCCGACGAACTTGCGCATCTCATACACGTCGTCGTCAATCACGACCTCGTTGGCGGTGACCTTCTTGACCACGCCGTCCCGCTGGGCCGTGACGACCATGCCCGAGTAGCGGGCCACGTGCGGCTCCATGCCGGTGGCCACGAGCGGCGGCTCGGTGCGCAGCAGCGGCACGGCCTGGCGCTGCATGTTGGACCCCATGAGCGCGCGGTTCGCGTCGCTGTGCTCCAGGAACGGAATGAGGCTCGCGGAGATGCCGACCATCTGCTTGGGCGACACGTCAATGTATTCGACGTCCTTCACGGGCAGGGCCTTGAAGTCGCCGTGATACCGGGCCAGGACGGAGCCGTCGGCGACCGCGCGCTTGCCCTCCGCGTCCAAGTCGGACATGGCGACGCGGCTGCGCTCTTCCTGGTCGGCGCGGAGCTGGACGACTTCGCTCGTGGGCTTGCCGTCTTTGACCTTGCGGTACGGCGTGGTCAGGAAGCCGTACTTGTCCACGTGGGCGTAGATGCCGATGGACGAGATGAGGCCGATGTTGGTGCCTTCGGGCGTCTCGATGGGGCAGATGCGGCCGTAGTGGGAGAGGTGCACGTCGCGCACCTCGAAGCCCGCGCGCTTGCGGTTCAGGCCGCCCTGGCCGAGGGCGCTCAGCTTGCGCTCGTGCGTGAGCTGCGCCAGCGGATTCGTCTGCTCGACGACCTGGGAGAGCTCGCCGCGGGCGAAGAAGTGCTCGATGGTGGCGGCCACCGTCTTGGAGTTGAGCAGCATCCTAGGGGTGCACTGGTCGGCCTCGCGCATGGACATGCGCTCCTGGACGGCCTTCTTGAGGCGCAGGAAGCCCTTGCGGACGTCCTCGGCCACCAGTTCGCCGATGGTTCGGACGCGCCGGTTGCCCAGATGGTCAATGTCGTCCACGATGCCTTCGCCCTTGCGCAGCTTGAGCAGGTAGCGGATGGCGCTCAGCACGTCTTCCTTGCGCAGGGACTGTTCCGTCTCCGGCACCGACTCCTCCAGCTTGCGGTTGAACCGGAAGCGGCCCACCAGTCCCAGACGGTAACGCGAGGGATCGAAGAACCGCTCGTAGAACAACTGCTTGGCCTTTTCGATGTTGAGGGGGCTGCCGGGGCGCAGACGGACGTAGAACCGCAGCAAGGCGTCGTCATGCGACTCGGACGGGTCTTCCGCGAGCGTGTTGAGGATGAGCGGGTCGTCCACGCGCTTGATGACTTCCAACTCGTCCATGCCGGACTTCTGGATGACCTTGACCATCTCTTCGGTGATCCGCTCGCCGGCGCCGAGGATGACCTCGCCGGAGGCCTTGTCCACGACCTCGCCGACGACGTATCGGTCGCGCAGCTTGCCGACGGCGCTGACCTTGACGCTTTCCGTCTCGTAGAAGAGGCGGATGATGTCGGCGTCGGCGGAGAAATCCTCGGAGATGGCGCGCAGAAAGCACGAGATGGGGATTTTCCCGCTCTGGTCCACGCGGACGACGAGCACGTCCTTGCGCGTCACGCTGGCCTCGACCCAGCTCCCGCGCTCGGGAATGATGCGGAACGACTGGAGCTTCTTCTCGGGGCCTTCGACCTCCTCAATGAAGTCAATGCCGGGCGAGCGGTGCAGTTGGGCGACGATGACGCGCTCGGCGCCGTTGACGACAAACTCGCCGCCGCCGATCATGATGGGCATCTCGCCGATGTACACGTCCTCCTCGACGGGCTGGGCCTTGGCGAGCCGCACCCAGAGGCGGAGCGGGCGGCCATAGGTGAGCCGGAGCCGACGGCATTCCTCGGGCCGGTAGCGCGGCTTGCCCAGCTCGTAGCGCAGGTACTCCAGGGACAGGGACCCGTCGAGGTTCTTGATGGGGAAGGTCTCGCGCAGGATCGCCTCGAGGCCCTGGTTCTTGCGCTCGGCCGGCGGCACGTCCTCTTGGAGGAACTCGGCGTACGACTTCCTCTGGATGTCCATCAGGTTGGGAACGTCAATGACCTCACGGACCTTGCCAAAGTTCCGAACTTGCATCAGCATCGCACCTGTCGAAGAGGGGAAAGAAGGTCAGCGCAAAGCGCGGACGGATAAGCCGTTACGCCCGGGAATCTTGTCCTCTTGCGAAGATTCTCCGTGCTGTCCGTCATAGCCATCTGTGCAATGCCGCGCTGGAATGACCAATAACCAGTGACCAATTCCCAACAAATGACCAAGCCACAATCACCAAGGGCCACCGCGCTGTCTGCGGATTCGTGGCATTTGAGCATTAGGGCTTTGTTGGCCATTGGGTATCTGGTCATTGGTCATTCGAAGACACACACGGTCTGGCTGCGGCGTCAGGCCACACTATGCCCTCTGCCGTTACATCGCACGCCCGGGGCGCACGCCGTTACTTGATCTCGACCTTTGCGCCAGCGGCTTCGAGTTCCTTCTTGATCTTCTCGGCTTCTTCCTTGGGCACGCCCTGCTTGATGGGCTTCGGGGCCGAGTCCACCAGGTCCTTGGCCTCTTTGAGGCCGAGGGTGTTGTTGTACACGCGGACGGCCTTGATGACCTGGATCTTGTTCGCGCCGGCCTCGGTGAGGATGACGTCGAACGAGGTCTTGGCCGGCTCGGCTTCGGCCGGGGCCGCGGCCGCGCCTGCCGCGGCGCCCGCCGGACCCGCCGCGACGGCGATCGGGGCCGCGGAAACGCCGAACTTGGCCTCAAACGCCTTCACCAGCTCGGCCGCCTCCAACATCGTCAGGCTGCCGACCAGATCGAGAATCTGGGCCACTTTGGCCGAGGGCTGTGCCGCTTGGGGCGCTGCAGCCGGGGCCGCTTCCTTCTTTGCTTCATCCGCCATGTCCGTTAACCTCCAACCAAATCCGCTCAGACTGTGCCGTTCCCAGCTTCGCATGAGCCGAGGCGCCGCCAGCGGCGCTTCAGGCCGCTTCTGCCTTCGCCTTCTGGTCGGCGATGGCCTGGAGCGCACAGGCCATGCTCCTCATCACACTTGAAAACGCATTCGCCACGCCATACATCGGGGCCGCGATCCCGCCTAGGATCTGGCCATAGAGCACCGGTCGAGGCGGCACCTGCGCCAGCTTCTGCACGTCGGCCGAGGAGAGGACCTGCCCGGCCATGTAGCCGCCCTTGACTTCGAGAACGCTGTTGTCCTTGATCCACTTGGTCACGGCCTTGGCGAGCACGACCGCGTCGTCGCCGCCGGAGACGATCGCGCACATGCCCTTGAGAATCTGGGCGAGCTGCGTCGCGCCGACGTCGCGGAACGCCAACGAGGCAAGCGAGTTCTTCGTCACCTCCAGCTTGATGCCCTGGCCCTTCAGCTCGCGCCTCAGACGAGAGGCCGCTTCGGCCGAGAGCCCTTTGAAATCCACCACGAGGCAATGATCCATGCCCTTGTAGCGCGTGGCCAACTCAGACACGATCACGTCTTTCAGCTTTCTGGACATCGGGGTCACCTCAACAAGAAGCGATAATGCCCCTTGGGGCGGTTTCCCGCCTGAAGAAACTCAAGCGGGTTGCGTCCCTGGGGCCACGCTCGGGGCCAACCGTCGGGTTGGCCGCGGCGCGACGAACGTCACGGGTTGTTCGGGATTGTATGAACCGGCTGGACTACGCGGGTGACGTGGTTTGCAGCACGCAGCTCGAAGAAAGGCGAACCATGCGGCGGGCCTGCGTTCAGGCTTTTACCGTGGCTCGCAGTCATACTCCCGTGAGAAAAACAAATCCAAACGGCGATCGCCATGCCATGCGCGTCGGTGATTCGGACGCGCTACACGGCGACCTTGATGCCCGGACTCATGCTGGCCGAAATGGAAACCTTCTGGACAAAAATGCCTTTGACCGACGGGGCGCGGGAGGCCTCGATGTGCTCGATGAAGGACTTGATGTTGGCCATGAGGTCTTCCGGGCTGAAGGAGAGCTTGCCGACGATGGCGTGGACGTTTCCGCCGGCGTCCGTGCGGTACTCGACCTTGCCCGCGCTGAATTCCCGGACGGCCGTTTCCACGTCGTCCACGACCGTGCCGGACTTGGGCGAGGGCATCTTGCCCTGGGGGCCGAGGATGCGGCCGAGCTTGCCGACGAGGCGCATCACGTCCGGCGACGCGATGGCCACGTCGAAGTCCATCCAGCCGCCTTCGACTTTCTTCACCAGGTCCTCGCCGCCGGCCTCGATCGCGCCGGCCTTCTTGGCCGCGTCGGCCTTGTCGCCCACGCAGAACGCGATCACGCGCTTCGACTTGCCGATGCCCTTGGGCAGCGACACGGAACCGCGCACGACCTGGTCGGACTGCTTCGGGTCAACGCCCAGCTTCATGGCGATCTCGATGGTCTCGTCGAACTTGCCGGGCTTGAAGCTCTTCAGCAGTTTCACCGCCTCGGCGAGCTCATATTTCCTTGCGCGGTCAACCAGCTTCAGGGACTCGCGGTATCTCTTGCTTCGTTCTGCCATGGTATGCTTCTCTCTCAGACAAGACGAAGAAACCCGGCCTCTCGAAGAAACCGGGTTTCTACCTGCTAGCTACTGCGCTATCTCGATGCCCATGCTGCGGGCGGTTCCCATGATGACCTTTTCGGCCTGCTCGATGGTGGCCGCGTTCAGGTCCTGCAACTTGGTCTTGGCGATCTCGCGCACCTGGGCGAGGGTCACCTTGCCGACCTTCTCCTTGTTCGGCGTGCCGGAGCCTTTGGCGATGCCGGCCGCCTGCTTGAGCAGCACGGACGCGGGCGGGGACTTGGTGATGAAGTCGAAGGACTTGTCCTGATACACCGTGATGATCACGGGGATGATCATGCCCTGGGCCGTGCGGGTCTTGTCGTTGAACCGCTTGACGAATTCGCCGATGTTGACGCCGTGCTGGCCGAGGGCCGGGCCGACGGGCGGAGCGGGCGTGGCCTGGCCGCCAGGAACCTGCAACTTGA
>Ga0194112_10007685_pt1 | contig 13981 bp, 12 predicted proteins | sample TA2MahC400mmetaG_FD_146191 | JGI IMG/M metagenome (GOLD analysis project Ga0194112, IMG submission 146191) | Freshwater microbial communities from Lake Tanganyika, Tanzania - TA2015016 Mahale Deep Cast 400m | ecosystem: Environmental > Aquatic > Freshwater > Lake | place: Tanzania: Lake...
TTTTAGTCAAAGGGGAATTTTATGCCATATAATCTTGAACGTGCAAATAAATTCATGGAAGAATATAAAATTGATGTTTTAATTGCCACTGAACCCATAACTCTTAAGTATTTAGAATATAATATATGGCTCAGTTCATTTAAAGAATGGAATTTTAAGCCTGGAGGTTCAAATTATCCAGGACTGGTAAGTTTTTGCATAATTCCATATAAAAAAATCCCTGTATATATACTAAATTCACAAACAATTGGATTTCTTAAGGATATTGATATTAATAATGTTATCCCGTATGGAAATTACACTAATATTGAGGATAAAACTATATCGAGAGAATTTGAAAACAGGATTGATTTTAAAATAAGCGAAATTCATAAAAGGGCTATTTTTTCAGATCCCCTTGAAGCGATAGAATATTATTTCAAAGAAAACAATCTGCAAAATTCAAGGGTAGCAATTGAAAAAATTGGGTTAAATCCTGATTTGTTTAATAATATTAAAGATAGGTTTGGATATTGTGACTTTAAAGATGGCACAGAAATATTTAGACTTATAAGAATGGTTAAAGTTTTAAAAGAGATTGAATTATTAAAACAAAGTGTTGATATTGCTGAAGAAGCCTTTTTATCTTCATTAAACTTATTGAAAATAAACAAGCTTTTTGGTGAAGCAAGGAAGGAATTTAAAAGGATAGTTTGTAGTCACAATGCATTTTTAAATCATTACGTAATTTTTTCAAGGGGATTGGGATTTAAGGAAAATAGTGATTATAAGATTGAGAAAAATTCAACAATAGCTTTTGATTTTGGATGTATGTCAGAAAATTATATCTGTGATACAGCGGCAACAGTTTTTGTTGGTAAAGTAAGTCAGAATAGCTTCGAGATATATAAACAATTAATTGATATTCTGGAAACAGGGTTAAATAAAATAAAGCCCGGTGTCAGATGTTCAGAAGTATATGATGCAATGATAAATAAAAGGGATCATTATAATTTATTTAATTGCTCTCCAGAGGGGCATGGGGTTGGTATAAATCATCATGAGTATCCTAAAATAGGATATGGTTTTAATTATTATTATAATGATGGTTTTACCAGAAGAAGTGGTGATTTCATTATTGAAAAAGATATGGTTATAAATATTGAGGTTCCAACACATTTTCATAATGAATCGTCATATTCAATTGAAAAAACAGTTTATATTACAGGGGATGGCTTCAAAGAAATTTCTATACAGAATAGAGAAAAACCAATAATAGTATAAAGATATCTATTAAAAATAGTTATGTTATATTTATAATATTTGTAACTTTAGTGATAAAATATTCGTGAGGATTTAGATGCCCAGTAATTTATCAAGGATTAAAGATAAAATAAAAAATGGTGAATTGGTTGTTGGAACCTTAACTGCTTCAAGTGATCCTGTAATTTCAGAAATGCTATGTTTTTGTGGATTTGATTTTATATGGATTGATAGTGAACATGGTCCTATAGACAAAAAGGATATAGATTTACATATTATGACAGTCAGAGGAGCCGGTGTTGCACCTTTTGTAAGGGTTCCATGGAACGATCCGGTATTAGTTAAACCTTTTTTGGATATGGGTCCTGCTGGAATTATTTTCCCATTTATAAAAACAGAAGATGAAGCAGTATTGGCAGTGAGAAGTTGCAGATATCCTCCCAAAGGCATACGTGGTTTTGGCCCCAGAAGAGTTCATAATTTTTCTAAAATTCAAATGGATAAGTATTTAGAAATTGCTGAAAAAGAGCCCTGGGTTATTTTAATGATAGAACAAATAGAAGCTGTTGATAATTTGGAAAAAATTGTAAGAGTTGAAGGGGTTGACAGTATTCTTGTTGGACCTGATGATCTTTCCAGCTCCATGGGTCTGTTAACTCAAACAAGACATCCAGACGTTATCAAAGTTTTGGACAGGATTGCAAAGATTTGTATTGAGGCAAAAATACCTTTTGGTGCAGGAGTTGGTTCTTCAAATATTGATAATATAGCTGACTGGATAAAAAGAGGAGCAAGCTGGTTACTGGTGGATAATGATTTTACTATTTTAACGACTGGTGGAACTAAAACTTATGAAACTACCATGAAATTGTTTAGAGAAATTAAAAAAAATTTTTAGTTATTTTTTAGAATTTATTAGGTATTTTTTATCTAAAGCAATATTGCATTAATGCAATTAAATATTGACATATCTGAAAAATAAAATATAATAACATAATTGGTAATCTAAAAAATGGGGGCTTCTTAACTGTAATAATTTTAAATTAATTAAAAATTTATTGATTATTTCATTATATAATCTTTATATATTTTTTATTTGTAATTCTGATAATTGAGAGGGAGGTGAACATTTATAATTTCCTGCATTAAAAAACAAAATAACTTATTTTACAAGGAGGAAAAGAAAATGAAAAAGATTATGCTGTATGTAGTATTAATAATCTTAGCAATAAGCATGATTTCAGTTTTTTCGTTTACAGGTTGTAAGCCTGTAACAACAGCTGCTGAAGAGACAGCTGCTGAAGAGACAGCTGCTGAAGAGACAGCTGCTGCAGAGGAAACAAAAGCGGTGGCAGAGGAACAGTTAACCTTTACTCTCTCCTGCCAGTTTGCAGCTAATGTTCTTATTAATCGTATAATTTTTGGAATGGATGTTGCAGGTGAAGATCTGGGGGTAAAGGTAAATTTCATAGCACCAGAATCGGGAACAGTTCCAGACCAGGTTAACCAGTTGATATCTGCAATAGCTGCTAAACCAGATGGAATTGCTATATTGGTTACAGAAAATGTAGCTTTCCAGGATGCAATAAAAACCTGTAATGAACAGGGAATTCCCTGGGGAACATTCAATACTGGAGACCCTGGAGTTGGTCCTGAACAATTGTTCTATGTGGGTGCCGTACATTATGATTCAGGTGTTGCAATAGCAGAAAAAGCACTTAAAGATTTTACACCTAAAAGATATCTTGTTGTCGATCCTCTGCCCGGTCATTCAGCTCTTGATTTGAGGTTAAAAGGAATACAGGACGTAATGGCTGAAGCCGGGATTCCAGGCGATTTTATTGATTCAACAAATGAAGTTGCAGAATCTGTTACAAGAACAAAAGCTTATATAATAGAAAACCCTGATACTGATTGTATATTTCCTATAGGTGTTTTTCAGAATAAAACAACAGTTGATGCTATTGAAGAGTTGGGAAAGAAAGCAGGACAGGATATAATGGTTTATCCCCATGATGTTGAAAGCTTTACTCTTGATGCAATTAAAGATGGAAGAATTGCTGCCACTTCAGACCAGCAGATGTTCCTGCAAGGATACCTTCCTGTTATGTATCTTTATTTATTTGTGAAATATGGCCAGATACCACCAATGGTTAATGCAACAGGTCCAGCTATATATGATAAAAGTAACATAGCATCGTTTGAAGCAATAGTTAATGCTGTGAAAGAAAGATATGGTGAAGGTTAAAATTCCAGTAAATTTCTAAAGGGTAGTTAATTAATGTTTAAACCTCTTGTCCAATAAAATAATGAAGGGAGATATTTAAAAATCTCCCTTCATTTAGTTAGGTCTATTGATAATAATTTATATATTAATAATAGTTAATTGGATTGTATAATTTATGATAATTTTGTAATATTGAAAACAATGAGTCCATTAAAAATCAAATAATAATATCACAAATAAAATTATTTATTTAATATATGATTTATTGTAAAAAAATTAAGGAGGTATGTTTAATTGGGTAATACTGTTTTAAATACAAAAAAAATTCCTGTTAAAAGGGTAATTGGTAAAAAATTTGCAAAATATCCAGAATTGGGAGCATTAACCGCTTTTATAGTTCTTTTTATAATTTTTTCATTATTAACAGAAAGGTTTGCCTCATTATTAAATCTTGGAGGAATATTATCCTTAATATCTGAAATTGGGTTAGTTGTTATAGGTGTAACGTTTTTGATGATATCAGGGGAATTTGATATTTCGGTTGGGTCGAATTATGCAGTTTCTGCAGTAACCTTCGGGATATTATTAAATGTCGGAGTTCCTGCTGCATTAGCAATTTTTGTATCGCTTATAATAGGATCTTTTATTGGTTTTATAAATGGTATTATTACACTAAAGTTAGGGATACCTTCTTTTATTGTAACGCTGGGCGCTTTAATGTTCTGGAGGGGTTTTGTGCTTGGTTCTTCTGGTGGTGGTGCATATGTTAGATATATTGGTCCGAATACCCCTTTTATAATTGCCTTAAATCAACCCTTTTCAGGTCAATTTAGAACTTCTCTTTTCTGGTTTTTTGGAATCTTGATAATATTTTATGTAATTTTGACCAAAACAAAATATGGAAATTCAGTCTATGCAGTAGGAGGTAATCCCGATGCTGCAAAAGCAATGGGCATAAATGTATATAGAGTAAAATTAACAAATTTTATAATAACAGGGCTTTTAGCAGGATTTGCTGGATGTGTATCTTTTGCCCGTTTCAAGGCAGTGGATCCATATATGGGTAAGGGAATGGAACTTGAGTCTATTGCTGCTGCTGTCATTGGTGGTGCTGCTTTATATGGAGGATTTGGTAGCGTTATAGGTTCTTTTATTGGATATTCAATAGTTGCTATGATAGGTTCAGCACTTGTCATGATAGGAATAGGTGCTTTCTGGTTTCAATCAGTTATTGGATTAATATTAATAGTTGCAGTTATAATTAACAACAGAATGAGGAGGTTGGAAAAGTTATGATCGATGATACAAATAAAATACCTCTTGTTAAAATGGTAGGAATAAGTAAAGATTATTCAGGAGTGCATGCATTAAGAAGTGTTGACTTTGAAATCTATAAAGGTGAAGTAATAGGCTTATTGGGTGATAATGGAGCCGGTAAGACAACTTTAATTAAAGTTTTATTGGGATTGGAACAGCCAACAAGTGGTGAGATTTTTCTTGAAGGAAAGAAAGTAAAAATGAATTCTGCATCTCAAAGCAGGGCATGGGGGATGGAGGCGGCACATCAGACCCTGGCGCTGGTGCCAGAAATGAATATTGCCAGAAATTTTTTCCTTGGTAGAGAAATTACCAAGGGATATGGACCTTTTAAGTTTCTTGATATGAGAGAAATGATAAAAATTTGTGATGAGAAATTAACAGAAATAGGTATAAAGCGTAAAATATCATCAGATAATAAGGTTAGTTTTTTATCAGGAGGAGAAAAACAGTCAATATGCATTGGCCGGGCAGTTAGTTTTGGAGTTAAAATTCTTGTTCTGGATGAACCAACAGCAGCTTTATCAATTAATGAAACAAACAAGGTACTGGAGTATGTAATAAATGCCAAGAAATTGGGTTTATCAGTTGTTTTTATAACTCATAATATTTATCATGTTTATTCTGTTGCAGATAGGTTTGTAATTCTTGAAGAAGGTGCAGTAATTGGTAACTTCAGGAAAGAAGATGTAACCACAGAGCAGATTATTGATGTTATATCTAAAGGTAAAGAGATTGCTGAAAAAATTATAAGCACCAATATTATTAAAACTTAATCCGATAAGGAGAAAGAATGCCTATTATTAATATAAATATTTTTGAGAGGACCCTGGAAGAAAAAAGAAAGCTGGTTGAAAAAGTTACAGATGCTGTTGTTGAGGCAACTGGTTTTAAAAAAGAATGGGTTCAAATAATAATCACAGAAATAAAGCAGGAAAACATTGCACAGGGTGGTAAACTAGCAGTAGATAATAAAAATTAGTTTTAATTTTTATTTTTAGATCATTGATAGCTTGGTTAAAGGTTTGAAAATTTAAAACCTCTTGCAAGTTCAGCAACTTTTTCAATTCTTTCAAATTTGGCATCTGGAGGTAAAGTGTCTGCAAAACTCAGGATTATTTTTTTACCTGTGCCAATATATTCAAGTGTTTTATTTATGAATTTTTCAAAATTGTAATCACTCATTGAATTTTCAAGTGCACAAATTGATGGCAAACCACCCCATATGGTAATTTTATCTTCAAATACTTCTCTTATTTCTCCAAGTGTAAGACCTGTCATGGGATATGGACAAATTGAGTCTGCAACATCTATATTACTTTTTAAAAACTCACTTAACAAACCCTTATTTTCCCCATCTGTGTGAGTTATTAATAATTTGTTTACTGCATGTGCCTTTTTTGATTGTAATAGTAATGAAGGTGTTAGATATTCCCTGAAAAATTTTGGTGGTGTAAGATTAATATCATAATTCCCACCAGAGAAAATCAATCTTGCTGGACTCTTAAGAACGATTTCAAAAACATTTGTATAATAGCTGTTGATTGAACAAGCAAGTTTTTTTATTTCTTTCTCGTTATCATGTAATTCATATATAAATAATTCATAAGGCATTAAATATTGCATAATAAGATGCATTGGTGATGCAGAACCTGTACAATATCCTGCTGCAAGACCTCTATCACCAACATATTCCTCAAACTCTAAATAATCTTCATAATCTTTTTCGACCTTTATGTTTTCGAATATATATTCAACAGCCTTATAATCCTTTTTACTTTTTATGGCGCGTTCTGAAATTAAAGGTGAAGAAATTCCAGATTGTTTCATTCTTTTATCATATATTGTCATGGTGGTTATGTTGCCAAAAGGTGTAAAATATTTGACTGTTGTTTGTCCCAGATGTCTTTTCAATTTGTATTTAATATTAGAAAAATCTACTTTATACGGAAGTGTACTAATGTTATGAATGCCCAATGCATAACCAGCATCTTTGAACTCTGTTTTAAAATTACTGTAATCAGGAACTAATGCATGATATCCTATACCAAGATCTATAGTAATTTCTTTAAGTGATGAGTTAGCATACTTTTTTGGAAGGGTTTTTCTTAATTTATTAGCCCTAAACCATAAATCCATCCTGGGAATAAATGGGAGGAAATCTACTTGGTTACCTTCAATGGTCGAAATTATTCTTTCTTTCCAGGTTAAATTAAACATTAAATTAAAAATATTTTTTATTAACCAGTTTTAATTGTTGAATTGATATATTGATTATAAATATTTACCATAAATTTAACAAAAATTTTATTAACACAAATTGTAATTGCAATTATAATTGTATTTTTCTTTTTTATAAATTATAATATTGAAATTGCAGCATTGCAATTTTATCTTGCCATTTATAATTTTGTTTTATAGAATTTTTTATATCTTATTTTCATTTATAAATTAATAATCCTGTATGGTAATGGTAAAAACTATTAAAATAGAAGCCGTTGATCTTGATTCAGAATCTTTTAAACCGTATGGTAAAGTTATTGGAAAACAATTAAAAAAACCAGATTATTCAGAGAGAGATCTAAATTTTTGGAAAGGAATTGATGACTTAGAATTTAGTAATGAGACGGGGCAGCTATCATTATTGGAGCTTACCAATCCCAGGGATTTGATATGTGAAGAACTTGAAAGACACTGTGATACAAGTATGGGGATAATACCGCTAACTGGTAAGTCAATAATTATTTTTGGACTTTCGGAGAGGAATGATAATAACACTAATTCATTACCAGATTTAGACACAATTAAAGCATTTATTTTTGATGGCAGCAAGGGTGTTAATATAAAGCCCGGAGTCTGGTTTTGGATTAGATATACAATAACTAAAAAATCCACATTTGCAATAATCTTGAAGAGGAATTTTGCTGTGGAGATTATCAATATAAAAGAAAAATTTGGTGCACAATTTGAAATAATTTTATAAACAGTTTAAAAATATAGATATACTTTGGGTATACATTGGATATACTTTAATTATTATAGATTTTAATATTAAAAACGGTTTAATTTCTTATTATGAATTCTAGACAAAGAATAAAATATGCCATTATGCATAAAGAAGCAGACAGAGTTCCAATAGATTTAGGCTCTGCCCCCTGCACGGGTATAGCAACAATTGCATATAATAACCTAAAAAAATATCTGGGTGTTACAAATAATCTGGCAAAAATGTATGACGTGAGGCAGGCAATGGCATATCCAGAGAAAGAAATAATGGATATGTTTCATATAGACGCTATAGACTCAGGTCAGGCATTTCTAAAATCAGAGGATGACTGGAGAGAGTGGATTTTAAATGATTCATCTAAATGCCTTATACCGAAAAATTTAAATATTGAAGTAGATGGTGAGGGAAATGTAATTCTAAAAGATAAAGATAATTTAACTCTTGGAATTAAACCTAAAAATTCCCTTTATATTGATCAGGCCTACTGGGTTTATAAAGATTTACCAAAAATTCCAGAAGTAATAAAGGACGAAGACCTTGTTAAAAATTCCTGGTCTATCCCCGGACCACCATGGCACCTTAATGTATTTGAAGAAAATGATTTTGAGATTTTTATAAAAGGTCATAAAGAACTATATGAGACCGGTGATTATGCAGTTATATTAAACATAGGCTGTAACCTGTTTGAAATGGCTCAATGGATAAGGGGAACTGAGAATTTTTTGATGGATATTTATCTGGATAGAAATGGTATTGAAAGGCTTGTTGAAAAACTCTTTGAGAGGAATTTAATCTTATTAGAAAGAGTATTAAAAGGAATAGGCAAGTATATAGATGTCATGATGCTTGCAGATGATTTAGGTTCTCAGGATGGTTTGATTATATCACCTGCAACATTCAGAGAAATTTTTAAACCTAGGTATAAAAAGTATTATGAATTTATACATAAAAATACCGAAGCAAAAATCTTTTTACATTCATGCGGTTCTATTTATGATGTATTACCTGATTTAATAGAGATAGGTCTGGATATTATAAATCCTGTCCAGACTACAGCAAAAAACATGGAACCTGAAAAATTGAAGAATGAATTTGGCAGGGACATCACATTCTGGGGCGGGGGTTGTAATACAAGAGATATATTACCCCATAAAACTCCGAAAGAAGTTAGAGATGATGTAAAAAGAAGAATAGAAATATTTGCAAAGGATGGCGGTTTTGTTTTTAATCCAATTCATAATATTATGGCCGATGTGCCACCAGAAAATATAGTTGCCATGTTTGAAGCAGCATATGAGTACGGTAAATATTGAGTTTTAAAGAGGAGTTCAATACTTGAGCGAATTAACTACTAGGGATTTATTTCTAAATATAATTAATTTTAAACACAGCAATCGAACGATAAAATGGGAGTTTGGTTACTGGGGAGGGACCATAAATAGATGGTATAAAGAAGGTCTTCCGCAAACAAAAAATTTTCCAAAATTATTAACATTCGGTGAGCCAGTTCCAGGATCTGGTGTGCCCTGGGGCGCAGTAATAGATGGAGCAATACAACCAAGGGATGAAGTTATAAATAATTATTTTAACCTTGATTCAGGAGTTGAATTAATTCCATTTAATTACTGGATTTATCCGCCCTTCGAAAAAGATATTATTAATGAAGATAGCAAATCTATTGAACTTTATGATGTTGATGGAATAAAAAAAAGAATTTTAAAAGATAATTCAAGTATGCCTATGTGGCTGGAGTTTCCTGTAAAAGATAACTCAAGCTGGGAAAAAATTAAAGAAGAAAGATTTAATTTAAATGATATACATTCTAGATATACTGCTAATGATAATACAATTAAATATATAAAAAATAATAAAGAAAGAACCTTTCCTCTTGGTATTTTTTATTATCCTATCGGGTTCTTTGGGTCTATCAGATATTTATTAGGGGAAGAGAAATTGTTTATTTCTTATTATGATAATCCACATCTAATCAAAGAAATATGTGAGCACTTATATAATTTATGGATCAGCATTTCGGAGGATTTGATATCAAAGATTGATATTGATATTGTTTTTTTCTGGGAGGATATGAGTGGAAGAAATGGGTCATTAATCAGTCCTTCTACTTTTAAAGAGTTTATGACTCTATATTATAAAAAATTAGTTGGTTTTTTTAAAGCTAAAGGTGTTAAACATTTTGCTGTTGATACTGATGGAAAAGTAGATGAACTTATACCACTGTTTATTGATGCTGGTATCAATGCCATGTTTCCTTTTGAGCAACAGGCTGACAATGATTTAATAAAAATAAGAAATAAATATCCCGATCTTGTTATTTTTGGAGGAATAGATAAGAATGCTGTAAGAAAAGGAAAGATATTTATTGATAAGGAATTAAAAAAAGCAGAGAGTCTCATAAGGTTAGGAGGATATATACCTTTTATAGATCACCTGACACCTCCGGATTGTTCGTGGGAGAATTTTAAATATTATAGGAATAAGTTGAATAAAATCATTGATAATACAGAGGTTTTATAACAGTTATAGTGATGGTGGTTCTATAAATTGAAAGAGAAGTCATATTTGATTTTCGATTTGGGTCAAAGCGGCGGTAAGGTAACAATAGGATATTACAATGGTAAGAAAATCAGGTTAGAAAATTTATATAAATTTGACAATGATGATGTTTTTGCCGGAGGATTCCTACAATGGGATATTTTAAAGCTTTTTGGTGAAGTATTAACTGGCATTGGAAAAGCTTTAAGTGTAAATAAAGATATTCAGAGTTTGGGTATAGATTCCTGGGGTTCTGATTATTCCTTTATTGATAAGAGAGGATATCTTTTAGGCAATCCAATAACCAACAGGGATAATAGAGTTAAAGATACTCTTAATTCATTTTATAAGATTTTATCAAAAAAAGAGTTATTCAATTTAACAGGTGTTCAATTATCTTCATCCTCTTCAAGCAGTTTAATGCAACTATATTCATTAATTTATTTAAAATCAAAGATTTTTTCTGTAGCAGAAAAATATCTTATGATACCAGATATTATTAATTTTTTTCTTACAGGTTATCCTGTTTGTGAATATACACTTATGTCTTTTACTCAATTGGTGGATCAAAGGAAAAAAGAAATTATTGATTATATTCTAAATAAATATTCAATACCAAAAAGGGTTTTCCCAAAAATGAATTTTTCGGGAAACATTTTGGGTAATTTAAAGTATGATTTATCTAAAATGTATGGAGGCAGAAAAATAAAAGTAACAACCGTTGCTGAACATGATACAGCTTCAGCATTTACAACAATTCCCTTCAAAGAAAGGGGTAAAAATTGTGCATCAATTATATTGGGTTCATGGTGTGTTTTGGGAATAGAAGTTAATGAACCGATATTAACTGATGAAGCTTTTATTAATGGATTTGCAAATCAGGGCGGAGTTGAAGGTGTTATCCATTTTAGAAAAGATTTTCCAGGATTTATTATTGCTGATGAATTAAGAAAAAGTATTTTGAATGAAAGGTGTTTAGATTTATCATGGGACAATATTTTTATGCTGGTTGAAAAGGCATCTCCTTTTGAATTCTTTATTGATATATGCGACCCCATTTTTAGTGCACCGGGTAAAGATATGAAAAGTGTATTTTTAAATTATTTTAAGGAATCAGATCAGGGATTGCCAGAAAATGAACAGCAAATTTTCAGGTGCATATTTGAGGGTATGATTTTTAGTTTTAGAAGCGCTATGGATGTTTTGCAAAAAATAATTGGGAAGAAGATAGATTTAATATACATAATTGGAGGAGGTTCAAGAAACAAAATTATCAATCAATGGACAGCAAATATTTTGAAAATTCCTGTATGGGCTGAAATACAGGAAGCTACTTCAATTGGAAATATGCTGGTTCAAATGAAAGCACTAAAAGATCTGGAATCTGTTATTAACGAAAGACATATAGTAAATGAGTCCTTTAAGTTTTTAGAATTTTACCCGGAAAACATAACTGAGTATGAGGAAGCATACAATAAGTACTTAAGCGTTATAAAAAGGAAAGAAAAAGCCTGTATTAAAAAATTATAAATTAAGTTGTTTTTTTCTGGGGCTTAAATATTGAAATCATTTTTATATAAATATGGTAGAAATGAATATTTAATAAAATATTGAATAAACATTGATAAGTTTTTTAATTTTTATTATAATAATAAAAAAATTTAGTATTAAATTGCACTTATGCAAAAAGGATTAATTAAATCGAATGGTTGATGTAAAAAATATTAGAAAATCTATATGCCAGATGGCAAAACACCTGTATGATAAAAATATTGCTGATTCAAGTGGGGGTAATATTTCAGTAAGAGACGGGAATTTAATCTATATCACCCAGAGAAGATCTGGAGAAGTATATCAATGGTTAATAGAAGAAGATTCAATTTTAGTTACTGATATCTGTGGAAACCCTGTCATTGGAAGTGTCGAAAATATTACAAGAGAAGCCACAACTCATTATTATATTTACCAAAATTTCTCGGATATCAAAGCTATTATACATTGTCACCCTTTATATATGATGGTTTTTGGTGCAGCACATATGGAAATACCTGCGGTTAGTGAGTGCACCAGAGATCACCTGGGTGATCAGCCAATAACCTGTACACCTGAGGTTGAGCCAGGCTCAGAAAATCAGGCTATAGAGGTTGTGAAAGAATTTAAGAAAAGAAGGGCAATAGATCCAGAAGCCGGGCTGATAGTAAATATTCCTTATCACGGAGTTTTTATTGCCGGCAGGGATTTAAATTCAACATTTATAGCAATTGAAGCTGCAGAAAATGCTGCAAAAATAATAATATACAGAAAATTAATGTTTCATGATGATCCAAGAGCGGACTTCAGTATCCATCAAAAGTTGTCAAGAGGCTATTTAGAAAAATTGGAAGAGCAGAAACAATATTGCAAGATTGGCCAGGAATATAGTGATGCTTTTGGTAAAAAAAGAATATATGATGGCAAATGTCCTTATATTTCTAAGAAATTTTAAAAATATTTTTTAGAATATCCTTAATTAAACACTTGCATAAGTAAATTTGAAGGCAGCACAGTAACTGTGATGTAATTTGAATTCAATCTTTAGAAATAGTTAGAAAGATTATCTATGAATTCTAGAGAATTATTCCATGAGATAATGAATTTTAATAGGTCTGTGCGACCATTAAAATGGAGTTTTGGTTATTGGGGTTCTACTGTTAAAAAATGGTATGAACAGGGTTTAACTAAAAAAGAATACCCAAAAATCCCAACAGAAATTTCAACTATTTCTTACTCTTTGTATACAACTGTATGGACCCATAAATGGGAGAAGACACCTGCAAGTAAGGCTGAAAAAATTGAGCTTCCGGATGGTATTGTTGCATGGGGTGGTGCCAATTGTCATCCAAATCAGGGAATGCCTTTAGCAACTGATGTTATGGAGTATTTTAATTTTGATAAAACTGGAATACTTGTAGAAGTAGAACAACTATTTTATCCTCCTTTTGAAATTGAAATATTAGAAGAAAATGAAAAATTTTTAATTTATATAGATTTAGATGGTGTAAAACGCAGATTTCAAAAGAAGGAAGCTACCATACCTACTTTTTTAGATTCAAGTATTAAAGATTGGAAAAGCTGGTGTAAAGTTAAGGAAGAAAAATTGACAATAGAAAATATCAAAGACCGGTTTCCTAAAAATTGGAATGACCTGGTTAAAATATATCGAAATAGAGACTACCCTTTATATTTTGGCGGCTATCCTCTTGGACTTTTTGGGACTCTTGCGCATTTATTAGGCTATAAACATTTGTTTTTATTTTATTATGACCATCCTGATTTAATAAGAGACATGTTAAATACATTTACAGAATTATGGATTTCAGTTTGGGAAGAAGTATTATCTTTTACAAGTGTGGATGCTATACATATATGGGAAGATATCTCTATGGGTAGAGGTTCAATGGTATCCCCATCAATAATAAAGGAATTTATGGTTCCTCACTATAAGAGAATAGCTGACTTTTTGAAGGGAAAGGGAGTCAATATCATAATGCTGGACACTGATGGTGATTGCAACGAACTAATACCTATATTTTTAGATGCAGGAATTAATTGTTTGTATCCTATGGAAGCCAGCGCTGGAATGGATGTACTTGCTG
>Ga0194112_10007691_pt1 | contig 13976 bp, 6 predicted proteins | sample TA2MahC400mmetaG_FD_146191 | JGI IMG/M metagenome (GOLD analysis project Ga0194112, IMG submission 146191) | Freshwater microbial communities from Lake Tanganyika, Tanzania - TA2015016 Mahale Deep Cast 400m | ecosystem: Environmental > Aquatic > Freshwater > Lake | place: Tanzania: Lake...
ATATAGGTCAGGATCAAGTTTAAATAACGCCAATGATAATCATGGACAACACGTAGCTGGAACAGTCGCTGGAAATACTCAAGGTTGGGCTAGAGACGCAAACATTTACTATATGAGTCCATATGATAGTGCGTCATCAACTACAATTGGTGGTGATCGTCTATTCGAATACATTCGTGCTTGGCATAACTCAAAATCTGTTAATGAATCTACAGGAAGAAGAAACCCTACGATTGTTAATAATAGTTGGGGATCTACTTGGAATAATACGCTTAGATCTAATATTACAAGTATAGTCTATCGAGGAACAACTTATAACTCTGGATTCACTGATAGTGCATTTCAAAATACATTTGGTATTCGGGATTTTGATGCTACTAATGTTTATATACAAGCTTATATTACTGCATCTTATATTGCTGATATGGAGGATGCTGTAAATGATGGAGTTATATTTGTTGGTTCAGCAGGAAATGACTCTACAAAAATAGATATCGAAGGTGGAGATGATTTTAATAATTATATCGTTATCAGTGGAAGTGCATATTATTATCACAGAGGATCTTGGAATAATGCTGGTTCTCGGAGTGGTGTGGGCGGACAAAGGTTATCAGTTTGTGTAGGTGCAGTTAGCGCATTAGTAAACGAATCCAAAGGAACTTATAGTAATTGTGGTCCTAGAGTAGATGTCTATGCCCCTGGAACCAATATTATTTCTGCTGTTCATGATGGAACTGTAACGGGCGGTTCAGTATCAACAGTTAATGACTCTAGAGACAGTAGTTATAAATTAGGAAAATATAACGGAACTAGTATGGCAAGCCCACAAGTTTGTGGTGTTCTTGCCTGTTTGTTAGAGCAATATCCAAACATGAATCAATCAGATATTATGTCTTATTTGGAACAACATTCAAAGACAAATCAAATGACAACCACGAGTAGTGGATATAATGATGATACTGATATACAGGGTAGTTCTAATTCCTACTTATTTTATAAAAAAGAGAGAGGGGAAACTGGATCAATAACTCCTAGATATTCTTACAGTGCTAGAAAAGGGTCCACAAATGGTGTTAAGTATCCAAGGGTTAACACAAGAGTTACAAAGAGAGTTTAAAATACCTAATAAATAACTAAAAAATACCGTCAAATGGCTGCAATTATAACTGATCAAATTAGAATATTAAACGCCAAAAATTTTGTTGCTAGTGTTGATGCTGGCACTTTTTATTCTTTTATTGGTTTACCAAATCCTAGTGACTATCAGTCTGATTGGGATAGTAATCCCCCATCACCGAAAGATAATTTTGACCAGGAAAATGATTATTGGGACACCATGGTGGCGTTGAAAAAAATCAATGCAGGTGATGTAAGACAGGTCGTAACAAAAAGATTTTGGTCCTCAGGGACAGTCTATGATTATTATAGACATGATTATAGTAGATCGAATACGGCTCAAATCTCTGGAGCAACCAATTTATATTCAGCATCTTTCTATGTGATAAACGAGGATTATAAGGTTTATTCTTGTCTTCAAAATGGAACTGACCCAGACAATCCAAATGGAAGACCGTCGTTGGATCAACCCACGTTTACAGATTTAGAACCAAGATCTGCTGGTAGCAGTGGTGATGGTTATATTTGGAAATATCTTTATACGATAAAACCAAGTGAAGTTATTAAGTTTGAAACAACGGATTTTATTCCAGTCCCTGCAAACTGGAATACATCACCAGATAATGCAGCAGTTAGAGATAATGCTGTTGATGGATCAATCAAAATTGTTACAATCACAAATCGTGGAGTCGGTCTTGGAGCAGCAAATGCCACTTACACCCGAGTTCCAATTAAAGGTGATGGAATTGGAGCAGAATGCACGATTACAATTAATAATGATTCTAAAGTAAGTTCTATTATTGTCTCAAGTCAGGGCTCTGGTTATACCTTTGGAAATGTTGATTTAATCGCTGGAGGAGTTCCAACTGGAACCACAAGACCAACCTTTGACGTTATCATCTCTCCTAAAGGAGGCCATGGAGATGATATTTATAGAGAACTTGGTGCATATAATGCCCTTCTTTATTCTAGAATTGAAAATGATAATGAGAATCCAGATTTTATAACTGGCAATCAAATAGCAAGAATAGGAATCGTTCAAAATCCAGAAGCTACCACCGGAACATTGTTGACAGTAGATAAAGCGAGTGCAGTGTATGCATTAAAATTGACCGGAGTCGGATATAGTTCAGCAACCTTCACCGCAGACTCACAAGTAAAACAAACAGTTTCCTCTGGAACCACCGCTGTGGGTAGAGTAATAAATTATGATCAAACTACAGGAGTCTTGAAGTATTGGCAAGATAGAACGGTATCTGGATTTAATACTGTTGGAACAGCACAAACGAATCCTATACATGGATTTGACATGACAAGATTTACTTCTTCACCCTCTTCAGGTGGTAGTTTGACAATTATTCCATCAACTGGTTCAAATCTTTCTATTGATACTTTATTCACAGGTGTTAGCGCCGTAATAAATAGTAGAACATATTACCTAGGTCAAACTTTCATAAATGGTGTTTCATCCCCAGAAGTACGAAAGTATTCTGGAAACATCATTTATGTTGACAACAGACCGGCGATTACTAGATCATCTAATCAAAAAGAAGATATTAAAGTCATTTTGCAGTTCTAAAGAATTATGCCTCAGCAAACGAACCTTAATGTAGCTCCATACTTTGATGACTTTGATCCATCCAGAGACTATTACAAAGTGCTCTTTAAACCTGGATATCCAGTTCAAGCGAGAGAGTTAACTACTCTACAATCAATACTGCAAAATCAAATTGAAAAATTTGGACAGCACTTTTTTAAAGAAGGTGCGAAAGTTATTCCAGGAAATATTGCATATTCTCAAATTTATTATTGTGTTCAATTAAATAACACTTTTGAAGGAGTTCCTGTCTCTGCTTATGCGAATCAATTAGTTGGTACAAAAATTACAGGGCAAACATCTGGAGTCTCTGCGTTTGTGAACGAAATTTTATTACCAATAGATTCTGAGAGAGGTAACTTAACACTTTATGTTAGTTATTTGAATTCTAGTACTTTTAATAACTCAACAGAAGTATTTTTTGATGGGGAATCCCTAACCTGTGATTCTACCATCATATCGAGTTTACTAGGAAATGCAACAATCGCAGCAGGTAGTCCGTTCGCGGTCACTTTATCATTAAATGCGGCGGCAACTGGATCTTCCTTTTTTGTTAATGATGGTGTGTATTTTGTCCGTGGAAATTTTGTAGATGTACAATCAGAAACTTTAATTTTAGATCAATATTCGAATTTACCAAATTATAGAGTTGGTTTTCTTATATCAGAGGAAATTATTAACGATACTATTGATGAAAGTTTATCTGATAATTCTCAAGGATTTAATAATTATTCTGCACCTGGTGCAGATAGATTAAAAATATCTGTGAGTTTAACAAAAAAATCACTGACAGATCTAAACGATAATAATTTTATTGAACTTGCAACGATCGTCAATGGAGTTATTAAGTCAAAGGTAGATAGAGGAGATCTGGGTGGTGGTCCAGGGTATCTTGATATTAGAGATACTTTAGCGAGAAGGACCTATGCAGAATCTGGTGACTATTGTGTGAAAGATTTTGATGTTAATATTTTAAATTCATTAAATGATAATATTGGAAATGGAGGAGTTTTTCAACCAGGACAGTTCACTTATGGAGGAGCTATCGCATCAAATAATCTGGCATTGTATAAAATTTCTCCAGGTAGAGCTTTTGTTCGTGGTTATGATCTTGAACTCTTAACCCCAACATTTATTGATGTAGAAAAACCAAGAACAACAAAAACAATTGAAGATCGAGAAATCATTTATAATACTGGACCATCTTTAAAAGTTAACAGAGTTTATGGAGTTCCTGTTCTTGGTATTGGAAATACATATGTTTTAAGTTTAAGAGACAGTAGAAGAGGTGTAGGAATAGCAACGGTTGGAAATGAAATAGGTCTTGCTAGAGTTTATGATTTTAGATTAGAGTCTGGATCATATGATGCAACAAATTCTAATTTAAATCAATGGGCTTTGTCACTTTTTGATGTACAGACTTTTACTGATATCACACTTAATCAAGCAACGTCTTTGAGTATTCCAACTCGTATAGAGGGATCTAATAGTGGTGCGACTGGTTTTATTAGACATGCAGTATCTGCAGGGGTGGCAGTAACAGTTTATGATACTTCTGGGGAGTTTATTGCGAATGAATCTTTAATTTTTAATGGCATTGCTGATGGAAGAATTGCAATCGCAGTTACCACACACTCGCTTTCTGATGTAAAATCGGTTCATGGAACAAATAATGGGATCGTTGGATTAGGGTCAACATTTTTAGGAGATATAGTTCAATCCATTGGATTTAATGTTGGCATCGCAACGATCAGTGCTGCCAGTGGTGGTGTTAGCACAGTCTTTAGTACTAATACATTATTTCCGGGGACAATCGTAAAAAGAAATAATTTAGTTCAATTTAGTAATACAGCAAATAGGGATATTAGTTTTGCGAAAGTAGTTAGTATTGGAAGAACTAGTATAACAATTGAGGCAGTGACATCTGTTGCTGGGATTGCGTCGGGTGATTTACCAACAACAACTCTTAATGCTACAGACTTTAAAATTTTAACAACAAAATTAGACTCATCATCGGATAAAACTCTTTATACAAAACTTCCAAAGAAGAATATTTCTTCTGTTGATTTGACTGGTGCTATTTTAAGTATTAGGAAAACTTTCACAGTAAATATTTCTTCAAATCAACTTTCCGCTGCTGTGACTGCAGGAACTGATGAGACATTTCTACCATTTGACGAAGAAAGATATACATTAACTCGTTCAGATGGCGAAACTGAAACTTTAACCTCAGATAGACTTGAATTTTTAGCGGGGAGCACTCAATTACAAATTCGTAATCTTGGTAGTAATAATACTGGTGCAACTTTAACTGCCACACTAAGAAAGGTAAATCCAAAAGCAAAAGAAAAAATTAAAAACAGAGTTAACTCACTAATTATCGATAAATCAAAGTATGCGGGATCTGGCATCGGGACAACAACTTTAAATGATGGTCTAACATTTGGCAACTATCCATTTGGAACAAGAGTTCAAGATAAAATTCTCTCACTTAATGTACCAGATATTATTCAAATTCATGGAATATTTGAATCCGCAGATACATCAAATCCATCTGCACCAAAAATCATTTTTTCTTCTCTTACTAGCTCATCAACAACTACAACGGAATTGATTATTGGAGAAACACTAACTGGACAAACAAGTGGAGCAGTGGCAATTTGTGCTGAAAAATTAACATCATCTCAAATTGCGTTTATTTATAAAAATGATAATAGATTTAAAGAGGGTGAAACTGTGCTCTTTTCAGAGTCAAGGGCAAATGGAATTATTGTTACCTTAGATTCTGATAGTTTTGAAATCTCATCAAACTATAAATTAGATAATGGACAGGAGGAAACAATTTATAACTATGGCACTTTAATAAGAAAAAATGACTCTGAGGAACCATCAAAAAAACTAAAAGTTTACTTTTCAAATGGATATTTTGAGTCAACCGATGATGGTGATATTACAACAGTTAATTCATATTCTAGATTTGATTACTCAAGAGATTTGCAGTCAGTTAATGATAATCGAGTATCTGATATTATCGATATTAGACCAAGAGTTTCTTCTTTTACGGTGTCTGAGAATTCTCGTTCACCATTAGAATTTCTTGGGAGAACTTTTAATTCATCTGGAAATTCCGCTACTAACATTTTAGCATCAGATGAATCCATTTTAACTACATTTTCATATTATTTGGGTAGGATTGATAGAATTTTCTTAACAAAAGAAGGTGTGTTTCAAGTTAAATATGGTCAACCATCAGAAAGACCAGAAAAAGCAGTCTCTGTCGATGAGGCCCTTGAAATAGCGACAATAACACTTCCACCATATCTCTATACACCAGAGGCAGCAGTAATTCAGTTTTTAGAACATAAAAGATATCGCATGGTTGATATTAAGCAACTTGAAAATAGAATTAGAAATCTTGAATTTTATACCACACTGTCTTTACTGGAAACTAATACATCAAATTTATTTGTTCCTGATGCAGATGGATTAAATAGATTTAAATCTGGATTTTTTGTAGACAACTTTAGTTCCTTTAGAACACAAGAGGAAAATACCGGTATTAAAAATAGTATTGATGTTCAAAATAAAGAGTTAAGACCAAAACATTATACTAATTCAGTTAATTTAATTTTTGGACCCGTTACCAATATTGATCCAACACAGGATCTTAGATTTAATATAGTTGAGGGGGTTAATATTAGAAGAGCAGATAATGTAGTAACTCTAGACTATGCAGAGGTTAAATATCTAGAGCAACCATTTGGAACTCGTTCTGAAAGTGTAACTCCTTTTCTACTTAATTTCTGGAGAGGAACAATAGTATTAACACCCTCTTCTGACACTTGGGTTGATACTACTCGTCTCGCATCAAAAATTATTGAAATTGAGGGTAACTATGCATCTACACTTCTTAGATTAGAAAAAACTCAAAATGTAGATTCTCAAACTGGATTTGCTCCGATTGTTTGGAATTCCTGGCAGGATAACTGGACCGGTAGAAACAATGTAGAGTCAGCAAGGGTCGTCACAGTCAATACTGATACTGCGATTCAAGTTGTTCAGGAGAATTTAAGAGAAACCATAGAAACGGGGGTCGCAACAAGAACTGGATCAAGAACTGTTGTTAGCGAACAATTTGATAGAACGTCCGTTGGAGATAGAGTTGTAAGTAGAGAGATAATATCATTTATGAGATCTAGAAATATTCAATTTGTATCTAAACTAGTTAAACCACTTACAAGACTTTATGCATTTTTTGATGGCAAAGATGTAACTAGATATTGTGTTCCAAAACTCTTAGAAATCAGTATGAATTCTGGAGTGTTTCAGGTTGGTGAAAAAATTTCTGGTACAGTAAGAGCTCGTGGATTAGGTCCAGATTTAAGCAATACTTCACCTCGAATAACTTTCAGAGTGGCACAATCAAATCACAAGGAGGGTCCATACAATCTGCCAACAGTGACATTTGTGAATAATCCATATACAAATCAACCACTATCTGGAACTTACTCATCGACATCAAATATTCTTAATGTAGATACTTTTTCTCTAGCAAGCCAATCTCAAGGTGAGTTTAGTGGATATGTAGAGACTGGTATGGATTTAATCGGAGAAACAAGTGGAGCAAGAGCGACAATTACTAGTGTTAGGTTAGTCTCTGATTTATCTGCCACATTAATTGGTAGTTTCTTTATCCCAAATCCAAATGGGTTGAATCATCCTAAATTTGAAACTGGAACTAAAATATTTACTATCATTAATGATGAAAACAATAATAAAGATTTTGCAACCACAACCGCGCAAGAAGCATTTTCAGCATCAGGAACTCAAGAAACAGTTCAGGAAGATATTATTTCTGTTCGTAATAGTAGAGTTGAAATTAAAGAAACTTCTGAAAATAAAAATATTTCTAGAAGTTTAGGAACACAAGTCGTAGGGAGCACAATTCTTTCCGAGATCGCCATCCCTCGACCTTCCGGCAGCAGCGATGGTGGCGGTAGCGGACCCGGTAGTGGTGGAGGAGGCAACGACTTTATCCAGCCGCCGCCCCCGCCAACGCCGGAGATAATTAATTTGGGAACATTATATGCAAACCTCGGGAAAAGGAGAATTGGAGAATATGCCGATCAGCAACTATCGCAAGTACTTGCACTAGCTGGATTTCCACAAAGTGTGATTGATTCTGTTAAACCAAATATGAAGCCTGCTAAATTTGATGCACTTGCTAAAGAGGCAGTAGAAAGCTTAAATGCACAAGGAGTATATTCTTTAACGGTAGAAACAACACCAACTAACCGTTTAGCAGATCCTAAGGGCGATGGTAGCAGATTTACTCAAAAAGAGGCAAGGGCATTAAATGCTCCGGTGAGTGCGGCAATTGTCGCCGCCACCCCAGCAGATTCACGTGTAGCTGCTGCAGCAGCTCGAGCGCCAGCGGCGAGAGCCTCCTCTTCCGGACCATCGAAATGCGTTGGCGGAAAAAAAGATCCGTTAGCACAATCATTTTTCGTTGCGGATGCTAGTGGCGTATTTGTTACAAAATGTGATATTTTCTTTGAAACAAAAGATAATATGGATATTCCTTTTGATTTCCAAATAAGAACAATGGAAAACGGATTCCCAACACAAAGGATTTTACCGTTCTCAGAAATTGTTCTTAATCCTGATCAAATATTAACATCTATTGATGGATCAATTGCAACTACAATTGAGTTTGATGCTCCAGTTTATTTAGAAGGTGGAAAAGAGTATGCCATGTGTCTGTTGTCTTATTCTACACAATATCGTGTTTTTATATCCAGAGTCACTGAAAATGATTTAATAAATCAAACGTTTGTTTCCACTCAACCATTCTTAGGATCGTTATTTAAATCACAAAATGCCTCCACTTGGGAACCAAGTCAATGGGAGGATCTTAAATTTACTTTATATAGAGCCGACTTTCTATCGTCAGGATCTGTTGAATTTTATAATCCAGAACTAACAGAGGGTAATGGACAAGTAGCAACATTACAACCAGATTCTTTGGTCTTAAATTCTAAAAAAGTTAGAGTTGGACTTGGAATAACTATATCTGATTCTGGTTATGTCTTGGGAAATACATTTTCTCAACTTGGAACAAATGCAACAGGTGATTTAGTTGGAGTTGCTGGATCTGCCACTGGAACTTTAACAGTTTCTAATGCAGGTATTGGTTACACTCCTTCTAGTGGAGGACAAACCTTTAGTGGAGTTAATTTAATTACAGTCACTGGAAGTGGCAGGGGTGCTACCGCAAATATTACTATTTCTAATGGTGTTGCTGTAGCAGCAACCATCAGTGGTGGTGGATCTGGATATCAAGTTGGCGATGTTCTTGGGATTACAACCATTGGCGCTGCATCTGTTGGAAAAAATGCTAGACTCACCATAGCTGGAATCGGTCTAACAAACGAACTTATTTTAGATAACGTCCAGGGTAATTTTGTCACTGGTGCTGGATTTACAATGAGTTATATAAACAGTTCTGGAATAACAACAACATTAAACTTCAGTCAAGGAGGAAATGTAACTCCTACCGAAATTGTTGTGGTAAATGATGGATTGCATATCAAAATTAATCACCAAAATCACGGAATGTATTTTAGCGATAATAGAGTTAAAATTCAAGGAGCACTTTCAGATGTTAAACCTACAAAACTAACAGCAGAATATGATGCTTCCTCAACAGGTTCAATTGCAGTAACTGATTCCACTGCATTTTCCACTTTCGAAAATGTTGGTGTTGGAACGACAAATATTGGGTATTTATTGATTGGGAACGAAATTATTGAATATACATCGGTTAGTGGAAATAATATCGCCGGAAATATTATAAGAGGTTTAAATCCACTTACTTACCCTGTAGGGACACCTGTTTATAAGTATGAACTTGGTGGGGTAAACTTAAAACGCATTAATACAACACATAATCTAAATGATGTAACCATAAGCAATCCTATTACATTTGATTCATATCACATTAAATTGGACATGACTGCCCTTGATATTGATAATGATGATAGAAGTAATGATGTTGGATATCCAGCACTACATCTTAATAGAACAAAGTCTGCAGGCGGATATAATATAAAAGCAACTCAAAACATGCCTTTCGAAATTATTACTCCAGTGGTTCACAATGTTACTGTTCGCGGCACAAATCTAACGGGGGAGATAAGAACAATTACAAGTAAAAGTATAAGTGGAAATGAAATTCCATATGCTATCAATGAATTTGAGGCCATTGCTATCAATGAACCCAATTACCTTGATAGTCCAAGAATGATTGCATCAAAAGTTAATGAGGATGCAAAACTTACTAATTTTACCGCTGGAGCAAAATCTCTTAATATGAAATTACTAATGACTACGGTGGATAGTAGAGTTTCCCCTGTTATTGATGCGGAGAGAGTGAGTGTTATTCTCACATCAAATAGAGTAAATCAAGTCATCACAAACTATGCAACAGATGGTAGAGTAAATAAAATTGATACGGATCCAACTGCATGTCAGTATGTTTCAAAAGAAATCACGTTGGAAAATTCCGCGTCCTCCATCAAAATTTTAGTAGCCGCGCATATTATTTCGAATTCTGATCTAAGAGCATTCTATGCAATTGGAAATGCCCCAGGATTTAATCCAATTTTTATTCCATTCCCTGGATATTCTAATTTAAACACTAGAGGTCAAGTAATTGCACAGCAAGATAATAATGGCGAATCTGATGTGTTTGTTTCAAAGACAAATACGTATGGGTTCTTTAGCGATCAAATTGAGTTCAAGGAATATGTATTTACAGCAGATCAACTTCCAGCATTTAAGTCTTATAGAATTAAATTATTGCTGACTTCAACAAGTCAAGTTTATGTTCCAAGAATAAAGGATTTAAGAGTTATTTGTCTTGCTTAATATGGAAAACCATAATGTTGAGGGTCATGCCGATTTGGCAAGAGATCCGCATACAAACTCAATTATTAATGTCAATAGATTAGATTATGAGCAATATGTTTCTAGGAGGGCAATAAAAGAGGAAAAGAATCGACATATACAAACTATCGAGGATGAAGTCGCTAATATGAAAGATGATATCAATGAAATTAAATTTTTACTCAAGGAGTTACTCCATGGATCCAGATAAAATAGAGTTAGAAAATTTGAATAAAAGTTTTGAATATTTTAAATATGCTTTGGAAATAGACAATATTGATGATGTTGAGACTTTAAAAAATGTTGCAAAATCATACTATAAACTATATCTTAAGCAACAAGAAGTTTTATTCAACCTGACCCCAGATTATGATTAGTTTAATCACTATATCATAAATATTTTTAAGAGTAAAGGTATAAATGGCACAACCAGCAAGTAGAACAGAATTAATCAGTTATTGTAAAAGGCAACTGGGAGCCCCTGTGCTGGAAATAAATGTTGCCGATGAGCAGGTGGAAGATCTTGTTGATGATGCCCTTCAATATTTTTATGAGAGACATTTTGATGGTGTAGGACAAGTTTTTTTAAAGTATCAAATAACTCAAGCAGACATTGATAGGGGGAGAGCTCCTGGAAACAATTCAACTGTTGGTATTGCGACAACAACAGCGACAGCAACTATTGTAGGAACTGCCACAACATTTTCATATAAAGAGAATAGTAACTTCCTACAGGTTCCTCCCTCAGTTATTGGAGTCACTAAAATTTATCATTTTGATGGAACAAATACTACAACAAATAATATGTTTAGTGTCAAATATCAATTATTTTTAAATGATATTTATTATTTTGGATCAACTGAAATTTTAACATATGCAATGACAAAAAGTTATTTGGAGGACATTGATTTTCTTTTAACAACTCAAAAACAAATTAGATTTAATCAGAGACAAAATAGACTATACTTGGATATTGATTGGGGTAGCGTAAAAGTTGATGATTATATAATTATTGATTGTTATCGCACATTAGACCCAAATGACTATAGTAGAGTTTGGAATGATCCTTTCTTAAAAAGATATTTAACTGCTTTGATTAAACGTCAATGGGGTCAAAATTTGATTAAGTTTCAAGGAGTAAAATTACCTGGTGGAATTGAATTAAATGGAAGACAGATTTATGATGATGCACAAAGAGAACTTGAGGCGATTGCAGAAAAAATGTCGTCTACTTATGAACTTCCTCCGCTTGATTTCATAGGATAATCAAATGTTAAATCCTTTTTTTCAACAGGGTTCACTTACAGAACAGAGTTTAATACAAGATTTAATTAATGAGCAGCTTAGAATGTATGGGGTAGAAGTTCATTACCTACCAAGAAAATATCTTACGGAAAAAACAATTATAAAAGAGGTTATACAGTCATCCTTTGTGGACGCATATCCTATAGAGGCATATATCGAAAACTTTGATGGGTACGCTGACAATACAACAATTTTATCTAAATTTGGAATTCAACAGACACAAGAACTAACACTGACTATCTCTAGAGAGAGGTTTAAAACTTATATTTCTCCTTTAATTAAAGATAAATCAAATATTAAATTGTCCACCAGACCAAAAGAAGGTGATTTAATTTATTTCCCTTTAGGGGATAGATTGTTTGAAATTAAATTTGTTGAACATGAAAAACCATTCTACCAACTTCAGAAAAACTATGTTTATACGCTTAAATGTGAGTTGTTTAGATATGAGGATGAAGTTATTGATACTAATATAGCAGAAATTGATGATATACTATTGGGAAGTAATGTGGACGGATCAACTGAGGATGGAATATCAACTCTTCTTGGAGTTACTCAGACCTTAACTCTTGTTGGAGCAGGAGTCACAGCAACTGCAGTCGCAGGCATTGTGACCTCGGGTGGTATTAGATTAATCACTGTGACTAATAGAGGCGGTGGTTATACAAGCACTCCTAGAGTTGGTATTTCTTCTGCTCCAGCAGGGAACGTAACTGGAGTGGCAACTGCAACAATGATATCTGGTATAGTTGTATGCACTGATAGCGCAAATCCAAATACGCAATCTGTTCAGAGCGTTCAAATTATAAATCCAGGTGCTGGTTATACCGCAACACCAAAGATCAAGTTTATTGGAGGTGGTGGTTCTGGAGCAGCTGCTACAGCAACTTTAGGTGATGGGATGGTTGGTATTATCACTGTTACCGCTGGTGGTAGTGGATATTCCACATCTCCCACAATTACTTTTACAAATCAAGTATTTTTATCAGGAGTCACTACTGTTGCGGCCGCCGCTACAGCGGTTGTAAGTACAGCAGGGACAATAACGGCAATTCGAATAACAAACGCAGGTTTAGGTTATAGTATCGCACCATCGATAACAATTGAATCTCCAGCGACATCCGGAGTTGGCACGTTCTCTGTAAATGAAACTGTCACAGGATCTATAAGTGGTGTCACAGCAAGAGTGAGATCTTGGAATTCAATCACTAGCATATTAGAAGTTTCAAATGTGACTGGTTCTTTTAGAATAAAAGAAAGTATTGTTGGAGCAGAATCTGGAGCTTCCTATGAACTAAGATTAATAGATACAAATCCAACAGAAGATGGATTTGCAGATAATGCTAGTATCGAATCTGCAGCAGACGCGATTATTGATTTCTCAGAGCGTAATCCATTTGGAATTTCATAAATAGATTTTATTAGGATTAAGTATTTAATAATAGGAATTTAAAGATGTTTGAGTATTTTTACAACGAAATTTTGAGAAGGACTGTGATAGCCTTTGGAACTCTTTTTAACAATATTTCGATAAAGCACACTAACTCATCAAATCAGGTTGTAAGTGAAGTAAAAGTCCCACTAGCATATGGTCCAACTCAAAAGTTTTTAGCTAGATTAACTCAATCACCAGATCTTAATAAGGCAGTCGCTATGACATTGCCTAGAATGTCTTTTGAGTTTACTGGTTTAACCTATGATTCATCTAGAAAAGTAACAACTACTCAAACATTTACATCTAAAAGTATTACGGATGGCAGCGTAACTAAAAAAGCATACATGCCAGTTCCATATAATATGCAGTTTGAACTTAGCATTATGTCTAAATTAAATGACGATGCATTGCAGATTATAGAACAGATCTTACCATATTTTCAACCATCATATAATTTAACAGTTGAACTCGTAGATGAAATAGATGAAAAAAGAGATATTCCAATTGTTTTAGAAAATGTCACGATGCAGGATGACTATGAAGGTGACTTCTCAACAAGAAGAGTTCTTCTTTATA
>Ga0194112_10007694_pt1 | contig 13976 bp, 12 predicted proteins | sample TA2MahC400mmetaG_FD_146191 | JGI IMG/M metagenome (GOLD analysis project Ga0194112, IMG submission 146191) | Freshwater microbial communities from Lake Tanganyika, Tanzania - TA2015016 Mahale Deep Cast 400m | ecosystem: Environmental > Aquatic > Freshwater > Lake | place: Tanzania: Lake...
CAGATACCTGACCTGTTCGATGCGGTGCTCGAGGTAGTCGGGCTCCAGGACCTCCTCCAGACCCCGGGCGATGGCCTCCAGGTCCCGGCCGGCCAGGCCGCCGTAGGTGGGAAATCCCTCGCCGATGATGAGCGCTTCTTTCAAACGGTCGGCCAGACGCCCGTCGTTGAGGGCGATGAACCCCCCGATGTTGACCAGGGCGTCTTTCTTGGCGCTCATCGTCGCCCCGTCGGCCAGGGAGAAGACCTCGCGGGCGATGGCGGCCGCAGACTTGCGGCCGTATCCCTTTTCCCTTTCCTGGATGAAATGGGCGTTCTCCGCGAACCGGCAGGCGTCGAGGAAAAAGGGAATGCCGTATTTCCGGCAGACTCCGCGGACTCCTCGGATGTTCTCCAGGGACACCGGCTGGCCGCCGCCGCTGTTGTTGGTGATGGTCAGCATGACCAGGGGGATGCGCTTTTTGCCGAGGCGCCTGACGGCTTGATCCAGGCGCGCGATGTCCATGTTGCCCTTGAAGGGCAGGTCAACGTCCGGGTCGTAGGCCTCGCGGACGGCCAGGTCGAGCGCCTCGGCGCCCAAGACCTCGACGTTGGCCCGGGTGGTGTCGAAGTGGATGTTGCTCGGGACCGTGTCGCCCTTCCGGACGAGGGTCTGGAACAGGATCCTCTCCGCCGCGCGGCCCTGGTGGGTGGGGATGACATGCTTGAAGCCGAAGACTCTCCGGACGGTCTTTTCCAGGGTGAAAAAGCTCCGGGCGCCGGCATAGGATTCGTCCCCGACCATCATCCCCCCCCATTGCCGGTCGCTCATGGCGGATGTCCCGGAATCGGTCAGGAGGTCGATGAACACCTTTTCAGCGGGGATGTTGAAGACGTTGAAGCCGGAGAGGAGGAGGGCCGCCTCGCGCTCCCGGCGCGGCGCGCGGCGGATGCTCTCCACAACCTTGATGCGGTAGGGTTCCAGGGGCATGTTCATGTCCAGCCGCCCTCCTTTTCAGAACCGGACCAGCTTCTTGAAGACAAGGAGCCGTTCCTCGATTTCCTTCCTCTTGAGCCTCCTGAAGCGCTCCAGTCCGAAATCCTCGATGGCGAAGGAGGCCATGACGCTTCCGAAGGCCGCCGCGCGCCGGATCGAGCGCCCGTCAACCCGGGACTCGCGGTCGAGGGAGCCGAGGAATCCGCCGGCGAAGCAGTCCCCCGCTCCGGTCGGGTCGGTGACGGCCTCGGTCGGGTTGGCCGGCAGCCCAAAGACCTGGTCCCGTCCGAGGACGAGGACGCCGTGCTCGCCCTTCTTGACGACCACCCAGCGGGGGCCCTTTTCCAGGAGGGCCCGCCCGGCCCGGATGAGATTGACCTCCCCGGTCAGCATCTTTACCTCCTGGTCGTTGGCGAAGAATATGTCCACCCGGCGCAGGACCTCGAGCAGGGCCCGTCGCTTGGTCTTGATCCAGAGCTCGATCGTGTCCATGGCCACCAGCCGGGGATTCTTGGCCTGGTTGAGGATCTCCTCCTGGAGGTCGGGGTCGATGTTGGCCAGGAAGAGGATGTCCGCCCGGCGGTAGGACTCGGGCAGACGCGGACGAAAATCCTGGAAGACGTTCAGCTCCGTGCGGAGCGTGGTCCGGAGGTTGGGGTCCTCGCCGTAGCGCCCCTCCCAGAAGAAGGTCTTGCCGGGCTTGACCTCGACGCCCTTGAGGTCGATCCCCCGCCGGCGGAAAAAACTCAGGGTCTCTTCCGGGAAATCCCTCCCCACGACCCCCACGACCTTGGGCCGGGTGAAAAAACTCGCGGCCAGGGCGCAGTACGACCCCGAGCCGCCCACGATCCGTTCCCTCCGCTCCCGGGGCGTCTCGATGCTGTCGAAGGCCAGGCTGCCGACGATGACCAGGCTCATGAGGGGCCGTCCTTTCCATTCTTGAGATATTTCCCGATGAGCGGCATGAGCATGCGGCGCGTCGCGGCCGGCATGAGACGCCGGTCGGTGACGATGCTGCTCTTGAGGGCCTCGCCGCAGTCGCATCGGCTCCGCTCCCGGGGGGCGATGACCGGCAGGGCCGCCCGGATGACCGCCCGGGCGTTGTGGACGTTGGCTTTGAGGTTCTCCAGGATCATCTCCACGGACACCGGCCCTTCCTCCTCGTGCCAGACGTCGTAGTCCGTGACAAGGTTCATCGTGGCGTAGCAGATCTCGGCCTCGCGCGCCAGGCGGGCTTCCGTGGCCGAGGTCATGCCGATGATGTCGCAGCCCCAGGAGCGGTAGATGCGCGACTCGGCCTTCGTGGAAAAGGCCGGCCCCTCCATGTTGAGGTACGTGCCTCGGGGATGGACCGGCAGGCCGAGCGTCCGGCCCGCCTCGAAGAGCGTCCCGGCCAGGTCTCCGCAGACGGGATGGGCCAGCCCGACGTGGGCCGTCACGCCCAGGCCGAAGAACGTGGAGGGGCGGCGCGCACGGTCGAAAAACTGGTCGGCGAAGACGATGTCCCGGGGGCGGATGTCTTCCCGGAGCGAGCCGCAGGAATTGACGGACACGATCCTCTCCGCTCCCAGGAGCTTGAAGCCGAACACATTCGCCCGGAAGTTCACCTCGGTCGGCAGATGGCGGTGGCCGCGGCCGTGGCGGCTGAGAAAGGCCACGCGCCGGCCTTCCAGGCGGCCGACGACATAGGCGTCCGAGGGGTCGCCGAAGGGCGTCCTGATCCGGACCTCGCGGTGGCCCTCCAACCCCTGCATGTCATAGAGGCCGGTGCCCCCCAGGATGCCGATTTCGACCTGCGGCAGGCGCGAGGTTTTGCGGGGAGCGTTCGCCGCCGACTTCCGCTTGGATGCCATTCCGTCCTCCATTCACGGGATTTCGAGCCTCTCCGGCAAGAAAGAGTATGATACGGTGCGCCCTGCGAAAATACAAGATACCGGCTCTATTCCAAATTGAATGGGTCAGCCGGCCGGATGTCCCTTGAACTCAAGGCTGAAAGCGGGAATAATGTGAGGCAGCCTGAAATCATGGACGAAAACAAGATCGACGAACTCGCCGACGTGCTCGGCTCCACGAGCCGGGTGGCGGTCCTGACCGGCGCCGGGATCTCCGCCGAGTCGGGCATTCCGACCTTCCGGGGCTCTCAGGGGCTGTGGAGGCAATTCCGCGCCGAGGAGCTGGCGACGCCCGAGGCCTTTGAACGTGACCCCAAACTGGTCTGGGAATGGTACGACTGGCGGCGCAAGCTCATCGGAGAGGCCGAGCCCAACGCAGGCCACCGGACCCTGTCCGCCTGGCAGAGGAGGTTCCCCTCCCTGAGCCTGATCACCCAGAACATCGACGGCCTGCACGAGCTCGCCGGCTCCCGCGATCCGCTCGAGCTCCACGGAAACATATGGAAAACCCGCTGCCTGAGGGACGGCACGGTCCGGGAAAACCGCGACGTTCCCCTGTCCGAAGTGCCCCCCCGCTGCCCGGACTGCGGGGAATGGCTCCGGCCCCATGTCGTCTGGTTCGGAGAGCCTCTCGACTCCCGCGTCCTGGACGAGGCGTTTCGCTTGTGCTCTTCCTGCCAGGTCATGTTCGTGATCGGCACCTCGGCCGTGGTCCATCCGGCCGCCGCCCTGCCGCTGGCCGCCGCCGAAGCGGGGGCCGTGCTCGTCGAGGTCAACCCGGAGCCGACCCCCCTGACCCGGGCCGCCGATTTCAGCTTCCGGGCCCAGTCGGGCGGGCTGCTGCCCCTCCTCGACCGGAAGCTCGGGACCCGGCGCGCTCCATGACCAAGGAGAATTCCCCTATGAAGTACCTCTACCTCGACGGGTCGGCCGGCCTGAGCGGCGACATGCTCCTGGGAGCCCTCCTTGACCTGGGAGTCTCCCCCGCCGCTTTTAAAAAAGACATGGCCCGGCTCAAGCTTCCGGTCACGATCCGTGTCCGGCGGGTCCGGCGCGGCGCTCTGAACGGAATGAAGGTCGACGTCGCCATCCGGGGCAAGGGCTCGCCCGCCCGGCGCTTCGAGGACATCGCCGCCCTGGTCAAGAGAAGCGGCTTTCCGGCTCCGATCCGGGACCGGGCGCTTTCGGTCTTCAATGCCCTGTTCAAGGCCGAGGCCAAGGTGCACGGACGCGCCTTCAAGGACGCCCATCTCCACGAGGCCGGAGCCGACGACGCACTCGTGGACATCGTGGGCGCCTGCCATCTTCTGGACATCCTGGACATCGGCAGGATCTGCTCCTCCCCGCTCAACGTGGGTTCGGGCTGGATCAGGACCTCGCACGGCGTCCTGCCCGTCCCCCCGCCCGCGGTGGCCGAGCTTCTCAAGGGCGCTCCCATCTATTCGGCCTGGGCCGAGGCCGAGCTCGTGACGCCCACCGGAGCCGCCCTGATCGTCGCGCTGGCCGATTCCTTTACCGCCCTCCCCGAGCTGTGCTATGAGCGGATCGGCTACGGCGCCGGAGCGAGGGACCTGCCCGGTTTCTCCAACATACTAAGGGTTTTTTACGGCCGCGGGGAGGCGCTCCGTCCCTCGAAACGTCTGTTCGTCATCGAGGCCAACATCGATGATTCCAGCCCCCAGGTCCTGGCCGCCTTCCTGGATACGGCGCTGGAGATGGGCGCCCTGGACGCGTCCCTTTCGCCGATCGTGATGAAGAAGGGGCGCCTGGCGAGCAAATTGACCCTCCTGGCCGAGGCTGGTAAAATAGACGACCTTATCGCCGGGGTGTTCCGGGAGACGACCTCGATCGGCGTCCGCTATTTCCCCGTGGAAAGACGGGTATTGGACCGCGCCCGGGAACGGGTGCGGGCCGCGGGCGGAACGGTCGCGGTCAAGGTCTCCCGGCTCCAGGGCCGGGTGGTGACCGCCCAGCCCGAATACTCCGACTGCCTGAGGGCCGCCCGGAAGTCGGGACTCCCCCTGAGAGAAGTCCAAAGGCAGGCGGTCGAGGCGTACCGGCGGGGGAAGAAAAAGGACGAAGAAAAAAAATGAGTCCCGCCAAGCGGACCGACCTCAAGAAAGTCGAGAGAGGGGTCCGCCTCATCCTGGCTGGAGTTGGCGAGGACGTCCGGAGGGCCGGGATCCGGGCCACGCCCCAGCGGGTGGCCAGGATGTTCAACGAGATCCTGGGCGGCCGCCATGAGAACCCGGCCCGCCACCTGACGGTCATCCACAGCGAGAAGCACGACGAAATGGTGCTCATCAAAGACATCCCCCTCTACTCGATGTGCGAGCACCACCTCCTGCCCTTCGCCGGCGTGGCCCACGTGGCCTACATCCCCAAGGGCGGCCGGATCGTGGGTCTGAGCAAGATCGCCCGGGTGGTGGACACCCTGGCCCGGAGGCTGCAGGTCCAGGAGCGCCTGACCAAGCAGGTGGCCGACCTGATCATGGACCGTCTCCAGCCCCTGGGGGTGATGGTCATCATCGAGGCCGAGCACATGTGCATGTCCATGCGGGGCGCCAAGAAGCCCAAGTCGCTGACGGTGACGTCAGCCGTCCGCGGCTCCTTCCGCGCCTCGAGCGTCACCCGCACCGAGGCCATCGCTCTCATCCGAGGAGGGACGGGCAGTGTCCGGAACATCTAAGCCGACGTTCTATGTCACCACGCCCATCTACTACGTCAACGACGTGCCCCATATCGGACACGCCTACACGACGATCATCGCCGATGTCCTGGCCCGGGCCCGGAAGCTTGCCGGTCGCGACGTCTTCTTCCTGACCGGCACGGACGAGCACGGACAGAAGGTCCAGAAGGCCGCCGCCGAGCGGGGCTTGACCCCCCGGGAACTCGCCGACCGGGTCGTGGTCCGCTTCCAGGACCTGTGGCGCGCCCTGGAAATCGAGCCCGATTTCTTCATCCGGACGACGATGCCCGCCCACGAGCGCGGCGTGCAGAAAATCTTCAAGAAGCTCAAGGATCAGGGCGACATTTACAAGGGCACCTACCGGGGCTGGTACTGCGTCTCGGACGAATGCTATCTGTCCGACGACGTGCCCGAGGAGAGCGACCGGACCAAGGTCTGCCCCGACTGCGGCAAGGCGGCCCATCCGCTCTCAGAGGAGTGCTACTACTTCCGTCTCTCGGCCTACCGGGAGCGCCTGCTCGATTTCTACGACAGCCGCCCCGACTTCGTCCGGCCGGAGAGCCGGATGAACGAGGTCGTGAGCTTCGTCCGAAGGGGGCTCAAAGACCTGGGCATCACCCGGACGACGGTCTCCTGGGGCATCCCCTTCCCCGACGACCCGAAGCACACGATCTACGTCTGGTTCGACGCTCTGCACAACTACCTGACCGGCGTCGGCTACGACGGCGACCCGGACCTCTTCCGGAAGTACTGGCCGGCCGACATCCAGCTCATCGGCAAGGACATCCTCCGCTTCCACGCCGTCTTCTGGCCGGCGTTCCTCATGGCCGCCGGTTTCGAGCTTCCTCGCTGCGTCTTCAGCCACGGCTGGTGGATGATGGGCGGGGCCAAGATGTCCAAGTCCCGGCGCAACGTCTTCGACGTCAACCTCATCCTCAAGCTGTTCGGGCCCGACCCGCTGCGCTATTTCCTCATGAGGGAGATCCCCATCGGTCTGGACGGGAACTACTCCGACGAATCCTTCCTCCACCGGGTGAACTCCGACCTGGCCAACGACCTGGGCAACCTCGTCCAGCGGACGCTCACCCTGGTCCGGAAGTCGTTCGGCGGCCTTCTGCCCGCGCCCGGCCCGGAGAACGAGGCGGATTCGGGACTGCGCGCCGCGTTCGTCGCGCTCAAGGAGCGCGTGACCTCGCTCTACGACGACGTCGCCCTCACCCGGGCTCTGGAGGACATCTGGGCCTACATCTTCCTGGTCAACAAATACCTGGCCGACGAGGAGCCGTGGAAGATGGCCGGCGACCCGTCCCGGGAAAAGCGGCTGGCGCGGGTGCTCCTTCAGGCCGCGTCGGCCGTGCGCGGCGTCAGCCATCTCCTTTTTCCGGTCATGCCCGGTTCGGCGCGCAAGGTCTGGGCCTGGCTGGGCGAGAAGAAGCGGCCCGAGGAGGTTCTCTTCCGGGACCTGGAATTCGTCGGGCTCGAGCCGGGGCGGCGGGTCGGGGAGCCGACGCCCCTCTTCCCCCGCGTGGCGCTCAAGGATTTTCTGGCGGCTATGGCCGAACCCGCGCCGGAAACGGCCAAGGAGGACTCTATGGAACAGGTCGGCTACGAAGAATTCAAGAAGATGGACCTCAGGGTGGCCCTCGTTCTCAAGGCCGAGCGCGTCCCCAACACCGATAAGCTGCTCAAGCTCGAAGTGGACGTCGGCTCGGAGACCCGGACTCTGGTGGCCGGGGTGGGCGACGTCTATTCGCCCGAGGACTTGGCCGGAAAGAGGCTGGCGGTCATCGTCAACCTCAAGCCGGCGGTCATCCGCGGCGTCGAATCCCGGGGCATGATCCTGGCCGCCGAGTGGCAGGGCAAGGCCAAGATCGCCTTTTACGACGACGACGTTCCCGCCGGCTCGCGAATCAAATAGGGCCGGTTCCCCTCAAACGCGCCGGCGGTTGTTCGTCTTTACGCACACCTAGGGCGTTTTGACCGGGTCGCCCGTCAGGGGGTCGAGGAGCGGGACCCGGCGCACCGGCCCGAACTTCTCGAGCGGTCCGGGGTACTTCTCCCCGCCTTGGTTGCATGGCTCCCAGTCGCCGATGATCATGATCGCCGTTTTGTCGGGTCGAATGTATTTGCGGGCCGCTTCGAGGACCTTCTCCCGCGTGACCGCCTTGATCCTGTCGCGGTAGCGGGCGTAATAATCCAGGGGCTTGCCGGTCAGCTCCAGGTTGGCGAAGCTGGAGGTCGTCGTTTGGGCCGTCTGGAAGACCTCGGAGAAGCTCTCCAGGTAATAATTCACCGCCGTCTCCATCTCCTCCTCAGTCACGAGCTCGGCGCGGATCCTCTCGAACTCCTTGAGGATGAGCGAGACGGCATAGGCGACGGTCGAGGATTTCGTCTGGACATAGCCGGAGAACGTCCCGGGAAACCCCCAGCGGTAGGTGAATCGGCTCCCGGTGTTGTAGGCCAGCCCTTCGTCGGAGCGGACTTTGGTGGTGATGCGCGAGGTGAAGCTCCCGCCGCCGAGGATGAAGTTCATGACCTGGACGGCGTAAAAATCCGGATGCGTGTCCTCGAGTCCCAGGTGGCCGAGGCTGATGTAGCCCTGGCTGATGGGCCTTTGGATGAAATACACGCCCGGCTCCACCGGGGGGAAACTCCCGGGAAACTCCGGCGGGACGGAGGGGCGGCTCTTCCAGGGACCGATGAGCCTGTCGATCTTCCTCTTGAGCGCGGTCCTGTCGAAATCTCCGGAAGCGGCCAGGACGGCGTTCCGGGGGGAGAAGAAGCGGCCGTGAGCCGCCTTGAGGTCCGCGACCGTGAGCCCCTCGTAGGACTTGCGCGTCGCCTGCCGCGTCAGGGGATGGTCGCCGTAGAGAAGGCGCTCGTACTCCCGGGCCAGGACGGCCGCCGGCTGGTCGTTCGCCTGCCTGAGCCCCTCGACGAGGCGCGCCTTCTCCAGCGCGACCGCGTCCTCGCGGAAGCGGGGGTCCCTGAGGACGTCGAAGAACAGGGCCAGTCCCTCGTCCAGGTCCTGGCTCCTGACCGTCAGCGACAATGTGGCAATCCTCTCCCCCGCGTTGAAGCTCAACGACCCCCCGAGAAAATCGAGTCGGTCTTCGATCTCGGTCCCCGTCCGCGAACCGGTCCCGCCCTTGATGAGCGAGGCGCTCAGGAGCTCGGCCAGCCCGGCCTTGTCGGCGGAGTCGTAGAGGCTGCCGAAATCGAAAGCGGCCGAGATGTTGACCAGAGGCAGGCTCCGGTCTTCCTGGACATAGCCCCGCAATCCGCCGGCGAACACCGTCCGCAGGGCTTTCGGGTCGGGCGGGTCGTATTTCAGCTCGGGAAACTTCAAGTCGGAGGGCTTCTCGACCTGTCCGTAACCGGACAGGACGGTGATCCATCCCAGCGCCAAGACCAAAGCGAGTGTCTTTTTCATCTTCGTCCTCCCCTCCGTCAGCGGCCCATTTTCCGCTTGTAGACGGCCGTCAGACTGTTGTCCTTCACGAAATAGACGGCGGCCGCGCGTTTGATGTCGTCGTTCGTGACCTTGCGGATGTCCTCGATGTCCGTGATCAGCGACCGCCACCCTCTGTTGAGCTCGGCTCGTCCCAGGGAGGCGGTCAGTCCCATGGGCGACTGGAGGCCGCGCAGGAAATTCGATTCCCTCCTGTTCTTGGCCGCCTGGAGCTCTTCGGGGGTGACGCCCTCTTTCTTGATCTTTTCGATCTCGGCCCAGATCTCCTTCTCCAGGTCCTCGGGAGAGACGCCCTTGTCCAGTCGCGGCATGGCGCTGAACTGGAAGGCGCCGACGTACCATTGAGGCCGGCTGAAGGCCGAGGCGTTGACGGCCGACTGCTTGTCGCGCACCAGGAGCTTCCACAGCCTCCCCGACCCCCCTCCGCCTCCGCGGCCCATGAACCCTCCGCCGAACCCGCCGGAGCCGAGGACCGTTGACAGGACCTGGAGCGGCGCCGTGTCGGGGTGTCCTTCGGGCGGCGTGTGAAACATGATCTGGAGGTTCGTCGGAGCCGGTCCTTCGCCAGAGAGCCTTTTTTCCGCGGCCTGCGGCGGCTCCAGGGTCCGGATGGGCTCCACATCGGCCGCGCGCGGGATGCGGCCGAAGTACGTCTCGGCCAGGGCGAGGATGCGCTTCGGGTCGAAAGCGCCGACGTAGACGGCCACGCAGTTGTTGGGGACATAATATCTATCGTGGAACTCCCGGATGTCGGCCCGGGTGATTTTCTTCAGGTCGTCCATCCAGCCCAGGACCTGCCAGCTGTAGGGCGAGGCGGCGTAGAAGGCGGCCGTGACCTGCTCCCCGAAGAGAAACCCCGGCCGGTTCTCGCTCAGCCGGCGCTCCTCCATGACCACGTCCTTCTCGGAATAGAATTCGCGAAAATAGGCGTTCATCATCCGGTCGCTCTCGAGGAGCATCTGGAGCTCGACCTTGTTCGAAGGCAGGGTGACGTAGTAGCCCGTCGTCTCGTTGCCCGTGGAGGCGTTGAGGCCCGTGCCCCCGTTCTTCATGTAGACCGTCCACAGGTCGTCCTTGACGATCAGGGGTTTCTCCGCCTTGACGAGCTCCTCGTACTCCTTCCGCCACGGGGCGATCTTGTCCTCGTCCCCGCCGCCGCGCTTCCAGTACCGCTCGCGGTAGATCTTGTCCATGACCTCGTCGATCTTGCGGTTGATCGCGTCGTTCTTTCCGAAATCGGTGACGCCCATGACGCGCGTCCCCTTGAACATCATGTGCTCGAAGAGATGGGCGATGCCCGTGATCCCCGGCCGCTCGTTGATCGAGCCGACCTTGTAATAGACATGACACACGACGCGCGGCACGCCCGGCTTGGGGACCATCAGGATCTTCATCCCGTTGGACAGGACGTGCTCCCGGACGTCGAGAGAGAGCGAGCTCCCGCCGGCGCAGACCGCCGCGGCCAGAAGCAGGCAGACGAGGGAAGGGAAGCGTTTCATGGCGCCATACCTCCGAATGATTGGCGTTTGCGGACCCCAATAGATTCGGACAATTCGGGCGGAATGTCAATGCAAAGAGGCGCGTCTGTGAGCAACTTATATAAAGCGAGCTGTAACCTGATTGAAAGTGAACTCTTGGAAAATGAGAGAGGGGGCAGACGAGGTCCTAGAGGCCGAGAGCCTCCCGGAGGACGGCGGCCGGAACGGCCCCCTCGCGCACGATCCGCGGCTTCGGCGCGGCAAGATCGAGGACGGTCGAGACCGGACCTCCCGGAGTCTCCCCTCCGTCGACGATCAGGTCCACCTTGCCCTCGAACGCCTTCCGCGCCGCACCCCCGGCGGCGATCTCCGCCTCCCCGGAGATGTTGGCGCTCGTGGCGATGACCGGGAACCCGGCGGCCCGGACGAGTTCCCGGAGCCAGGGAACGGCCGGGCAGCGCATGGCGATCGTGCCCGTGCCCGCGCCGAGCTCGGCCGGAACGCGGGGGGCAGCCCTCAGGACGATGGTCAAGGGACCGGGCCAGAATTTCCGCGCCATGCGCCGGAACACGCCGGGGATGTCCGCCGCCAGGTCCTCGGCCATCTCCTGCCCCGAGACAAGGACGAGGAGAGGCTTGGATGCGTCACGGCGCTTGAGGGAGTAGACTTTGCGGATGACCCGGCGGGACAGGCCGTTCCCGCCCAGTCCGTAGTACGTGTCGGTGGGGAAGACGACCAGGCCTCCCCTCTTCATCACCCCGGCCGCGAGATCGGCCGCAAGGCTCACCCCGGAGGCCAGGTCGCATGCCAGCACCCGCGTCTTCAAGTTCCTTTTCCCCTCGATGGGCTGCGCGCCCGCCCCGCGGCCGTGGCGGAAAAGGTCCGGGCGGACGGCTCCGCCTTCACCCTCCCTCGGCCTGAAATCGCTTCTGGGCCTGAAGGCGCAGCTCCTGGGCCCGCTCCGAGAGCCGCTTCAGGCTGTCGAGGATCATGCGTACCTTGATGTTGGCCAGCTTGCGCTTGCCGAGGCTCTGGGACTGGAAATGCGCTTTCAGGAATTCACCGACCTCCGAGGGCGTCATGATCTTGCCGACCAGGCTGTCTCCCAGGAGCTCTTCCCGCAGTTTCTCGGGGCTTTGGCCGCTGACGATGATCTTGTTCTCGGCCAGGGTTTGGGCCCGTCGCTGCTCGTAATCGGGGGGGGAGTAGGGCGGGACAGGCCCCAGGAGGAGCTTGGCTTTCTTGAGGATATCGTCATAAAATGATTGGCCTTCCCTGAGGAAGTTGCGGGCCTGATAGTATTCAGGAGCTTTGGGCGGCAGTTTCTTCTGGATATAGGCCTCGAAAATGTCGATGGCCTTGCGCAGAAGATCGTTGCATCTTTCGACGTTCAGAAATATATCCCCTTGAATGAGAGCCATGGATTTGTTCCCTTCCGATGAATTTTTATCATAGGCCGTTGCGAAAAGTCAAAGAGCTTTCGTCCGTTCCCTGCGGCCCCAGGAAGGACCTTGTCCGAACTCGGTCTATGGAGTATATATGGCCGGGCGGGAGTGTCCGCCTCCGGTACAGTTGACCGGTTTAGGGCACAACCTCTCTTCCCCGTCCGGGAGCAGAGGTGTTTAGGCAAAATGGCACGGTTTTTGCTTATTCATTCAGCAGGAGGAAAATATGAAAAAGCTCGCGCTCACGACTGTATTGGTCACGGCCTTGGCCGCGACGCCCGTCCTGGGCAACTCGATCACATTCCGGATAGGATATTTCTTCCCCTCCGCCGCCAGCGACCTGTGGCAGGACGAATTCGACCAGATGAGCTTCTCCAGGTCCAACTTCCTGTCCACGGCCTTCGGCATCGACTACGAGCTGTTCCTGACTAAGAATTTCAGCCTGCTCGCCGGGTTCGACACCTACAACAAGAGCAAGGCCGGCTATTACCTCGATTACCAGGGGATCATTATCAATAACGAGGGTGTCTTCGCCGTTCCCCTGAGCTATGGGGGGGACTTCGACCTCGTCCACGCCTTCCGCGTGGCGGTCACGCCCTTCCAGGTGGGCCTGAAGATCACACCCCTGGGCAGGCGGTCGCGCTTCATCCCCTTCGTAAGCGCCGGCCTGAGCGTCTTTCTCTGGTCGGTGAACATGGAGGGCGACCTCATCGATTTCACGGACGAATGGGTGATCACCGACCCGGTCTACGGGGTGACGGACGCCTTCGGCGTGTATCCCGTCTGGGCCCGGGAGGACAACCGAATCGGCTTGGGCTACTTTCTGGCCGGAGGCGCGCAGGTCGTCGTGGGCAACAGGCTCACCCTTCAGGGGGAAGTCAAGTACTTCTCGGGAAAAGGGACACTGAAAGAGGCCTTCCAGGGGTTCGAGCCGTTTGACCTGAGCTCCCTGTTCATCTCCCTCGGCTTGAACTACTGGTTCTGAGAATCAATACAACTCGTGGGAGACGATCTCCCCGAGGCTCTTTCTGCCTCGAAAAGCCGGCGCCTCGTCCGGATGTCCCAGGGGCGTGAGGGCCAGCACCTTGATCGGCTCCGGGACGCCCAGGACGTCCTTGACGGCCTGTTCCTCGAAGGCCCCGATCCAGCACGTGCCCAGGCCTTCGGCCGCCGCCTGGAGCATGAGATGCTCCAGGGCGCAGGCGACATCCACGGGCCAGGATTTCATGTAGCGCCCCATCTTGGCGTAGCAGGACTCCGGGTCGGCGCAGGCGACGACGACCACCGGCGCCTGGGCGATGAACGCCTGGTTGGCCGAAGCCCGGGCCAGAAGCGCCCGGGTCTCGGCCGAACGGACGACGATGAATTTCCAGGGCTGAAGGTTCTTTCCCGAGGGCGCCAGCCGGGCCGCCTCCAGGACCCGGCCCAGGGCTTCCTCCGACACGGGGTCCGGCCTGTATTTCCGGACGCTGCGCCTTTTTTGAATGGCTTCCATTACGGTCATGGCTCCTCCTCCCATGAGCATTCTTTAGGATCGGCCGCCAGGCGGAGGTAACGCTCCGCCCGGCGCTCCTCGCCCCGCTTGGACAGCCCGGAGGCGAAGATCCGGCACTTGACCGCCAGCTCTCTTCTGACGAGCTCCTCTTTCTCCGCTTCCAGCCCCGCTGAGAGGAGCTTGACCAGCGCCCGGATCCGGTACCGGTCCAGCCCCCACCGGCGCGAGAGCTGGTCGGCGTGCCCTCCCCTCTTGACGATCAGGGGCGTGGAGAGAAAATGAAGGCGGTAGTGCAGGGCGAGCCGGAGGCCGAAGTCATAATCCTCGCAGGCCGGCAGCGTCTCGTCGAATCCGCCCAGCTCCGTGAACACCGTGCGCCGGAAGAGAGCCGAAGACAGGCTGAGCAGACAGAGGGGCAGGACCTTGTCGAAGATCCATCCGGAGGGCTTGCGGTGCTTGCGCCGGGGATTGACCCGGACTCCGTTCCGCACCCAGATCTCCTCGGTGCCGCACATGCCTGCCCCCGGGAA
>Ga0194112_10007696_pt1 | contig 13972 bp, 12 predicted proteins | sample TA2MahC400mmetaG_FD_146191 | JGI IMG/M metagenome (GOLD analysis project Ga0194112, IMG submission 146191) | Freshwater microbial communities from Lake Tanganyika, Tanzania - TA2015016 Mahale Deep Cast 400m | ecosystem: Environmental > Aquatic > Freshwater > Lake | place: Tanzania: Lake...
CGGCGGTCATGTCGGGGGCCAGCGGCGAGCGCAGGAGCGTGAGGGCGATGCTGCCGCCGAGGACGTTCACGCCGTACTTGCAGTCGTTGAGGACGGCGGCGCCTCGGTCCTCCTCAGCGAGGGCGGTCCACTTCTGCTGGGCGACCTCGAAGCGGTCGGCGTCGAATGGCCGCGAGCGATGGGTTGGCCGCCGCAGGTGGCCGAACTGCACCTCGTGAATCGCCTCGTTGGCGTGGAGGTTGGTGGGGAAGGCAACCTTGAGGAGCTTGTGCCGCTCCCGCCAGTCAATCCTCGTGCGGAACTCGACCCTGCGGCTGCCGCGGCGGAGCCATACCTCCTGTGTGACAGTCGAGTCGCTGATCTTCCGCGTGAGGCGGACGACGGCGGCCAGCGGCCCCGTGGCGATGACCTCGATGCTCGCCTTCTCGGGCAGCTCGATGGGGCACAGCTCGTAGGTCGAATCAATGTCCCACGCGTCGAACCAGCGGGGTACGTCCTTGTAGAGGCGGAAGGCGTTCATCGGCTCGGCGGCCAGCTCGTGGCCCGTCGCCTTGTCCACGAGGCTCGTGATCTCGCCGCGGTCGTTCAGGCGCAACCGCAGGCAATCGTTCTCCATTCCCCGCTCGGTGGCCTTGACGGCTTCTGTGACCGGGGTTTTCCTTCCGGCGATGAGTGTGCTCCAACCGCACGAGGGCACGAGGGCCTCGGCATAGAGCGCGCTGCCGATTCGTTGGGTGGTGAGGGCCTGGCCGTTGCACTCGGCGCCCTTGAAGCCCTTGGGCAGGGGCACGAGGGCCGAGCGGTCCCAGGAGAGGGAGTTGAAGACGGCAACGGAGTGCCGAGTGGCGAGTGCCGAGTGCCGAGTGGTGGTCAGGGCCTCGGCGGCTTTGACCGCAACGGCGTTGGCGGTGGCCAGAACCTGGGCGTGCAGCGCTTCGGCCTCTTCGTAGACGCGGTGGATCGAGGAGCCGGGGATGATGTCGTGGAACTGGTTGAGAAGGACGCCTTTCCAGGCCTCGTCCATCACCTTGGCGCGATAGCGGAGCTTGCCCGCCGCGGCGGCTGCGGCGCCCCACATCTCGGCCTCGCGGAGGGCCATCTCGCACTTGCGGTTGCCGCGCTTGGTCTTCGCCTGCGTGGTGTAGGTGCCGCGGTGGCACTGGTAGTAGAGCTCGCCAACGTAGACCGGCCAGTCGCTTCGCTTGGCCTCCTCGGCGTGGAAGAAGTCGAGCGGCGAGGCGATGACGGTGCGGGGCGCGCCCTCGAGGTCGCGCTGGCGGCGGAGGAACTCGAGGTGCAGCCGGGTCGGGCCGCCGCCGCCATCGCCCCAGCCGAACGGCACGATGCGGGCGTTCAACCCGTCCTTCTGCACCCGCTCCTTCCACCGCTGAATCAGCGTGGCTGGATTGGTCTGCGAGTTGTAGTCGTTGTGGAAGTGGCTCAGCACCCGCGTGCCGTCAATGCCCTCCCACCAGAAGGTGTTGTAGGGGAAGGGGTCGCCGCCGTTGTAGTTCCAGAAGATCTTCTGCGTCGAGAAGTACTTGATGCCGCAGCCGGCCATTATCTGTGGCATCGCGCCCGAGTAGCCGAAGACATCGGGCAGCCACATCAGCTCGCAGTCCACGCCGAGCTCTTCGCGGTAGAAGCGCTTGCCGTGGAGGAACTGGCGGATGAGGGCCTCGCCGCCGCTGACGTTGGTGTCGGCCTCGACCCACATGCCGCCCTCGGAGAGCCACTGGCCCCGCTTCGCCGCGGCCTTGATGCGGGCGTAGACGTCCGGGTAGAGCCGCTGGGTCATGCGGAACAGGTGCGGCTGGCTCTGGAGGAATTTGTACTCGGGATACATCTCCATCAGCGCCAGTTGCGTGGCGAAGGTGCGGGCGCACTTCCGCTCGGTCTCGGCCAGGGGCCAGAGCCAGGCCACGTCAATGTGCGAATGGCCGTAGCAGTAGAGGAGGGGCGAGGTCGAGCCGTTGGTGCAGGCGAGGAGGGGCTTGAGGCGCTTGCGGGCGGCGCGGATGGTGGCCAGCATCTCGGCCCTTGGCAGTTCCAGGTCGGCGAGGAGGGTGAACTGCCTCAGCCCCTCGTCAATCTCCGACACCCGCAGGCTGTCGGGGTCCAGCTTATCCCGCAGCTCGATGAGCGTCTGCACGTCCACCCACGCCTGGAAGACCTCTTCGTCCCAGATGCCGAAAGAGCAGGGGCGGACGGTCTGCTGCGCGGGGGGCGGCTCGGGGACCGTCAGCTCCCCGTGCGGGACGGGGCCTCCGCCGCAGTTCATCGGCCCGTGGCCGCCGTAGGCCTCCATCAGAATGTCGAACTTGCGGCCTGGGACGCCCTTCGTCGTCAGAGTCACTTGCGGGTGATGCCAGTCGCGTCCGCCCGTTTCGCGGCCATTCACGATGAACCGCCCCTCGCCGCCGGGGTCGCCCGTGAAGCCCGTGCCCGTCCCGCAGCGAAAGACCACCCACTCCCCCTTCGCCTCACTAGGCAGCTTCACGGCGGCGCGGAACCAGGCGTACTCCCACTTGGCGCCCCAGGGCGTGCCGACGGGCATCGGCTTGAACGCCCGCTTCAGCGCCTCGCGGGGCCGCAATTGCTCCTTCGTCACGAACCCGCTCAGCGGCACGTCGGCCAGCTTGCGGTAGCACAGCTTCTCCAGGGTGTTCCGCCACTGCTCGATGCGACTCCGCCACTCAGTGGTCAACGCCATGCGTCGGCCTCCATCTGCATCGGTGTTTGTGGTTCGGCCATCAGGCGGCTCCCGTTATCCCGGATTCGCCCGCGCGCGTCAACCGCGGGTCGCTGCCGGCAACGCGCGGGGTGTTGCGGTTCGGGGGTGCCGGCGGTATGATATGTGGGAGGCAGGTTGGGTGCAACGGCCCATGCGCGGCAGTACGCGTGTATCTTCGGGGACCCCGGAGCACTGGAGGGCCTGAGACCTGTGCCTACGATTCTGGTGATCGCGGGCTGGCGATTCTTCTTCTACGCCAACGAGGGCAACGAGCCGATTCACATCCACTGTCGCAAGGGAGATGCTGAAGCGAAGTACTGGCTCGACCCAGATGGCTTCGAGATAATCGAGGCGCACGCCTACAATATGAGCCCCGCGGACAAGCGCACCGCCCGGAGACTCATCTTCCAACACTTCGACTACATTGTCTCGCAGTGGGAGAAGTTTCAGGAGAAGAGGAATGGATAGAGCCCACGACGTGGAGGGCGTCTCCTTCCTGGGTACGACCCTGGTCCTGCGCGTGGACGGGCGGGAGTACCACATAGACGTTGCCGACGTGTCCGAGCGATTGGCCAGAGCCACCCCCGCGGAACGGGCGCGCTTCGAAGTCTCACCCTCTGGCTACGGCATCCACTGGCCCGACCTCGACGAGGACCTCTCAATAGACGGCCTGATTGGCGTCACACACGCCTGCCCCCTTGCCGGTGCGAAGGCCTGAGCGCGGCTCGCCACGCGGCGCGAAAGCGAGACGTATGAAGAAGGCACGTAGGGCCGCAGGCAATGGCGACATGCTGGCGGAATACGACTTCCGCGGCGGCGTGCGCGGCAAGTACGCGCAGCGCTACGCCGAGGGATGCAACGTCGTCGTCCTGGCCCCTGAAGTCGCGCAAGTCTTCCGCGACTCCCGCTCCGTCAATGACGCCCTCCGCCCCCTCGCCGACCTCATCCGCAAACAGGCGCGCAAGAAGCGCTCCGCCGGCCGCGCCTGAGCCACCCTTACGTCAATCACTCTTGCGCGAACAGGGTGCCCCGAATGAAGTAAGGTGTCTCCCGAACTGCGCGCATTCAGCGGTCCGGAAAGCGCGGCGGGTAGAGCAACACGCGAACAGCCCAGGGCGACAGAACGACCCCCGCCACGAGATCCGCCGCGAAGGCGGGTGCGGTGAGCAGGATGCGGAGGGGGACGCTTCCCAGCGTCAGAGAGGACCGTTCCGGAAGGATGAAGACGACTTTGATCTGCTGTCGCCCGCTGTGGGCCTGAGCGCCATCCCCGTCAACGGGCAGGTTGTAAGTGAACGCGACCCCGCCGCCCCGGTCCTTCCCGGCCTCTTGCTGGCGCCAGGACTGCCAGCTTTCCGAGGCGACCTCTAGCGCGCCATCCTTGAGGCTGCCCGGCGAGCGCGGGCGCACGAACCGGCGCAGGTGTCTTGCTCCCACGACCGCCGCTTCACCGCTCTGTCGGGCGAGAAGCCCCTTCATGGCGCCGGCTGGCACCATCAGGGCGCGCCCAACGTCCACCGATCGGCCCTCGTCCCAGAACAGCCCTACGCCTTCAGGCCGGTGGCGCAGCCCCGCCGCGTAGGGAACGAACACGTCGCCCTCTGGCGAGACCCAGACCCACCAGCACCGGTTGGGGGTTTCCTCCTCGCCGCTCCAGACCCTCAACGTTAGACCGCACCCCGGGCAAGCAGCCAGCGCGAACGCTACGCAAAGAGCTCTTCTTCTCATCACCGCCCTCCGGGCGGTCAGGTAGGGCGTGCATACGTGCACGCGGAACCCTCGATTGCCGCGGCCTGCTCCGTTCCGCGTGCAAGTATGCACGCCCTACCGTTGTGGCCCCAATCCCCCGGATGAGCGACCAGCGCGGCAGGGACGGGGCCGCCGGCGACAAGGCGCTTGCGGGTGGGGTCAACGACGAGGTTGAGGCCCTCCAGGGTGCGCGCGCCGAGGAGCTGAAGATCGCCTTCCTGGCCGAAGACGACCTCGTCTATCGTGACGTGCTCGCCGATGCCGATGACGGCGAAGCCGACGCCGCGGCTGAGGGTCTTGCCGTTGGCCATGACGAAGGTCATATCCTTCTTCTCGACCTTGATGCGGAGGCGCCGAAGGGTCTCCGCCGACACCCACGTGCATTCGCTCTCCGTGCCCACGAGTATCTTCGGGACCTCTGCGGAAAGGGACCGATGGACGTGGTTCTCGACCCGGCAGCTCACGTGAAAGGTGCCCATCGCAGCGGCTCTTCACGACTCCCTACAGCCCCATCGTACTCCCTGCTGCCACATTGTCAAGCCTGTGCGCGGGTTGCCTCCTCCTTAGGCCCAATCGAGAGGCCCGCGCTCCGCAGGGGAGCGCGGGCCTCGGGCACATGTCGCCTGTGCTGCGCGATGGCGTGGGGCTAGAACCGAGCGCCCCCCTGGCCGCCCCACTGGCCCCCGCGCATCTTGTCGAGCTTCTCGATCTGGTCGGGCAGCAGGCCGGGGCGCATCTTCTCCATCAACTCGGTCTGGCGCTTCATGTAGACGTTCTGGGTGGTAAGTTCCGCGACCCGCTTCTCGGCGGCGTCCACCGCCGCCACGTCCACCTTCTCCGCGCGCCGCAGCTCCGACAGGTGGTCGCGCGCGTCGGCGGCGTCCTGCTCCATCTTCGTGTACTTCACGAACACCGGGGCGAGCAGGTTCCCAAGGTCCTCCATCTGGGCATCCGTGAGCTTCAGCCAGTAGCGGTAGCTCTGGAGCCACTGCCTGGCCTGGTCGGAGGCCTGCTGCTGCTGCCAGGCCTTGACCTGTTCGGGGGTCATCACGGATTCCACGGCCTTCGGCAGCTTGGCGGCGAGGCCTCGCAGCTCCTGCTGGAGGCGTGCGAGCTCGGCGCTCGCCGCCTGAATCTGTGCGTCGAGCGCGGCCCGCTGCTTCTCGACGTCGCGCCGCAGGTCCGCGATCTTCTGGATCTGTTCGGCGCTCAAGCCCAGCTTCCGCTGCTGCTCGATCGTCAGGTCGCCAGGCGTCTGGCTCTTGCCATAGTAGTACTGCCAGCTTTGCCCCCCGGGCTGCTCGACGACCACCCCGCCGGCCTGAGCCAACGCCGCGCCCGCGGCCAGGCACACGACCACGGCCACGACCCATGCGGCCATTCTCACTGTCGGACTCCTTCCTGAGGATTGGGGGCCGGCCCCGCCGGGCCTCTACCGGGCCACCAGCAGATCCTGGCCCCACGGGCAGCTCACCAGCGCCGCGCCGGCAAGCACCCGCACGTAGGCCTCCCTTCGGGGCGTCTCCGCGTCACCTCCTTTCCCGCGAAGCTGGACGATGAACCGTGTCCCCAAGGCCGACACGGTGCAGAACTCCGTCTCGACCGCGAATCCCCCCACGTTGCGGTCCACGTCGCAGGTCACCATGCCGTCTTCCAGGAACACGCGCTCCTGGCGCTCTGCGCCGCTCAGCCGCACCACGCTGTCGGGCGCAAGCTCCAGGCGGCAGTAGCCGCCGAGCTCGATCACGGCGCCGCCCGCCCCAGCACGCACGAGCGACCCGCGCGACAAAACGTCGCCTGTGGACACGAGATAGGTTCCCTCCGCGCGCGGCTCGGGGTAGTCCTCGTCCACCTTGGGCTGTGCGCCGGGGTGCTGTTGGCGGCTGAGGTCCGTCTTCGGGCGGGGACGGCCAGGGGGCATCAGAAGGGCGAGCCCGAGCACGGCCGCCGCGACGGCCGCGGCGGCCCCCACGCGCCGCCACACCCGCGTCGAGCGCGCGCGCGGCCCGCCGCTGGCCAGCCGCGCGACCACCCGCTCGGCCACGCCAGCGGCGTCGGGCGGCGCCGCCAGCATCTCCTCCAGCGCCTCGTGGGTCCGCCGGGCGGCCTCCAGCTCTGCCCGCCGCTCAGGCCGCTCGGCCAGCCAGGCCTCGACCCGTCGGGCCTCCGCCTCGTCAAGCTCCTCCAGCAGATAGAGCTCCAGAAGCATTCCGGGGTCGGTGTCGTTCATCGCTGTTCGCCTTCCATTTCGGGTCTGAGGTGGCGGCGGAGCTTCTGATACGCGCGCGCCAGGCTCGCCTTCACGGTGCCGATGGGGATGCCGCTGCGCTCCGCGATCTCCCGACAGGTCAGGCGCTCCGTGTACTTCATCTGGATCAGCCCCTGCTCCGCGTCCGACAGCCGCCCGAGCAGGTCCGCCAGCTCCGGCGACCAGTGGGCCGCCGCGGGCCGGGCCTCGAGGTCCTCGGGCAGCGCCGCGGCCTCGTGCCTCAGCCGCTGCCTCACCACCTCGTTGCAGCAGTTCCGTGCGACGCCGAACAGCCAGCCCAGCGGCTCGGCCGGCGTGCCGCCGGCGCGGACCTGTTGGAACACTCGCAGCATCGCCTCCTGCGTCGCGTCCTCGGCCGCCTGCTCGTTGGCCAGACGCGTCAGGCAGTAGCGCAGCACTGCGCCAGCGTGGCGCCGCGCGAACGCCGCATAGGCCCCCGCGTCGCCGGCCGCGGCCGCCCGCATCAACTCGATGTTGCTCTTCTCCATCGCTTGCGGGTCCGGGCGGCGAATGTCTGCGCCGATCGCCTCTACCCATGTACTGACGCAGCTCCGCCCTTTGGCTGCATCCCCTCCCAGGCCGCCCCCGTTTCTCCGGGGGCACCTGGGGCCAGCGGGAGCGATGGCCAGGACGCCCTGCCTCGCCTTCCCCCGCTCCGCGAGCGTCGGCTTGAGACCCTTGTCAACCCTACATTCTACCCTTCTCCCGCCCGAAGCGTAAGCATCCCCGCCGCCCGCCAGCCGACCTCGCGACCTCGGGGGTCAGGGCTACATTCTACACTTTCGGGCTCATCGCGTGTAGAATGTAGCCCTGACCCCCAGAGGCGAACCGCCCCGCACGGTCATGCGTCCAAGACGATGGGGAGAGGCCATCGCGGAGCCGAAGATGTGCATTCGGGCAGGATTGGCGCTGGGTCTGGCCGCAGCCTGCGCCGGCGCGTCGGCCGCGGGCGCCGAGGAGAAGGCTGCCTGGGGCAAGCCAGCAGGGGGCGTCGCGCTGGGGCTGTCTTTGTCCACCCAGAGCGTGGGCTATGGCGAGGATTTCACCCTCACATTGCACGCCAGGAACGCGGGCGAGACGCCAATCCGCTTGATCGCGCTAGACACCGCGGCCAGCACCGAGTTCGGACATTACCACGAGTACATCGTGCAGTATCGTCGGGTGGACGAGGAGGCCTGGCGCTACTGTCGGTTCCATCCGCCGATCGGTCAAGGCGATAAGATGGACACCCTCCTGCCCGGGGAGACGCGAGCCGCGCCCTTCCGCTCCGATGAGCAACGAAGCACGATTCTGGGCGAGTACGGCGGGCCCGCCTCCCTTGGCACATGGCCGCCGATGCCCGGGCGGTACGTCGTTCGCGCCCGCCTTGGCGCCAACGGCGGCCTCCGCAAGGCGAAGGAGGCGGGCCTGTGGGTTGACCACGCGGTGAGCGGCGACGTGCAGTTGACGATGCTCCCCTTCGAGTTCCTCGGGAAGCTCCCGGAAAGCCCGGCGGTTTCCCAGAAGGAGATCGCCGAGCTGTACGCCGGCGCGTTCGGGAAGCCGGGCGTTGCCCGCGCCACCGCGGAACTGATCAAGGTGGGGGACCGCAGGGCCTGCGCGGCTCTGCTCGCCCTGGTCCGCGACGGCGCCTGCGAGCCGAGCGGCGTCGAGTTCCTCGCCAGCAACCTGGGCGACGCGATCACGTACGACCTGGTTCGCGCGTCGCAGAACTCCCTGTCGGGCCACGTGGGCGCCGCCGGGCGAGCCCTGGGAAGGCTGGGCACCCCGAAGGTCATCGCGGCCGTGGCGAAACTGCTGAAGGATCCAAACTGGTCGGCCCGGAACCCGTTCCTCCTCGGCCTGGGGGAATCTGCGACGCCCGAATCGCTCGCGCTTCTGGGGACGCTGGCGAAGGGGGGCGTGGCCGAGGCGGTCGCGCCGTTGGGCCAGCGGCCCGCCCGGGATGCTCGCCCCCTCCTGCTCGAGGCGATGGCCAAGGCCCCGGAACTCACGGCCTCTCTCGCGGCGAGAATCCTGGCCGGACGGGGCGAGGAAGCGGCGGTGACCTGGCTGAGCAACCACTGGGACTGGGAGAACGCCGCGGCGTTTGTTGCGGCCCCCATCCGCTGGGCAGCGCCCCCAAAGGGCATGCTCGCGCAGGACAAAGCCGTGGCCATCGCCCAACAGGCCCTGCGCGAGTTGGAGAAGCCCCAGGCCCGCTACCTGGACGGGAAGTGGTACGTCGTCTCGGTGGCAGGCCACCCGCAGGTGCGCGGGCATTTCGCCTACGTCATCCTGGACGCGACGGATGGCAGGATCCTCCGCAGGAATGCCGCTCGTGTGCTCAGGTGAGGGAAAAAAGACACCCGCTGTCTTTTTTGCCTGCGCGCGAACGCATTTTGGGGTAACACACGCAATCTAGGATACTTACGCCGACAACCCGGATGGCGGGCCAAAAAAAGACAGCGGGTGTCTTTTTCGGCGCCGAAGGGCATCGGGCATCGGGGGTCAGGGCTACATTCTACACTTTCGGGCTCATTGCGTGTAGAATGTAGCCCTGACCCCCACATGGTCCCGGCGGTCCTCTCCTGCGTTCTTCCGCAGAAGAGGAGAGTCTGGCCCCCAATCCTGGCGCCTGTCGCCGGTCACCGGCTCCGACCCTCCCCCTACCCCCTCCCTGAGAGGGAGGGGGGTTGGGACCCCTCTCCCTTATTATAGGGAGAGGGTGGGGAGAGGGTCGGGCTCAGGAGCTTCGAGCAAGCTCACCAGGATTGGGGGCCAGACTCAGAAGAGGAGCAGGGCTTGCCGCCTGGGCGGGTTCCTGTAGAATGGGCGATGGGACGAAGTTGCGTCGGACCCCTCGGGCTTGCGTTCTGGAAAGGGCGGCGGCCATGAATGCTCTGTTCCGATGGTACTTCCGGCCCGCGCTCATCGTGCGGATTCTGGTGTGCTTCGTGGCCGGCTCGGTCGCCGGAGGCGTGCTGTGGTGGGTCTCCGAAGCCACGGGGAGCGACGTGGCGCGGCGCCTCATGCCCTACGTGTCGCCCTTCGGCACCGTGTTCGTCCACATGCTCAAGATGATCGTGGTGCCCGTCATCTTCTTCTCGCTGGTCGTGGGCGCGTCGAGCCTGGCGCTTCAGCGGTTCGGGCGGGTCGGGGTGAAGACTCTCGGCTGGTACCTCCTCACGTCCGTGCTTGCCGGGGTGATCGGGGTGTGCCTGGCGCTGGCGGTGAACCCCGGGGCCGGCGCCGAGCTGAGCCGCTGGCAGGACATGGCAAAGCTGATGGGCGACCAGGGCAGTGAGTTCACGGGCAAGGCCACCACGGGCGGCGTGCTCGAGCAACTGCTGCTCACGCTCTTCCGCAACCCCTTCGAGGCCCTGGCCGAGGGCAACTTCCTGCCCATCATCGTCTTCTCCATCCTGTTCGGGCTGGCGCTCCGCGCCTGCGTCGAGGCGGGCGGCGGCGACGAGCGCGTCGCGCGGCTTGAACGCCTGGCCGACCTCCTGAGGGCCTGCCAGGACGTGATGTTCAAGATCGTGGACTGGGTCCTCGAGTACTCCCCGATCGGCGTGCTGGCGCTCAGCGTGATGAACTTCGGCCTGAACGGCCCGAAGATCGTCGGCCCCTACGTCAGCGTCACCCTCGGCGTCGTGCTGGGAATCCTCGGCATGGTCTTCGTCGTCTACCCCGTCCTGCTGTGGGCGGTGACCCGCCAGAACCCGTTCCGCGTGCTCCAGCGGATGAAGGAGGCGATGCTCATGGCCTTCATCACCCGCAGCAGCGCGGCCACGCTGCCGGTGACGCTGAAGACAGCGGAGGAGGAGCTGAGAATCCGCAACGAGCTGGCCAGCTTCTCCCTGCCGCTTGGGGCCACCATCAACATGGACGGTGTGTGCGTCCACCTGCCCATGTTCGCGGTGCTGGCCGCGAACATGTTCGGGGTCCACCTCACCATGGCCAGCCTCGTCATCCTCGTCCTCACCACCGTCCTGTCGTCCATTGGGGCGGGAGGCGTGCCGGGCGGGAGCCTGATGCTGCTCTACGTCATCCTCCAGCCCATGGGCCTGAGCGGCGAGCAGGTGGCGGTCGTCGTGGCCCTGGCGTTGGGTATCAACCCCATCCTGGACATGTTCGAGACGATGAACAACGTGACCGGCGACCTCGTGTGCACCTATGCCGTGGCCCACAAGGAGGGATTGCTCGCCCCGAGCATTCGGGGTAGCATTGGGGGTCAGGGCTACATTCTACGCTCTGGGCGCCACCGCGTGTAGAATGTAGCCCTGACCCCCAAGTACTATACCAGTCTGCTCTGGCTGTCTTGCCGCGGCGAGGACGCCGCCCCGTGGGGGTGTCGAGCGAGGGGTTGCCGCATGCCTCTAGGGGCGGGGGGCGAAAGGCAGCCGTGGCGACGTGGCGGGTGACGTGCTCGGCGGCCGGGTGCCGTGTTGGCAAGGTGGAGCGGGGGTGAGACAGCGGATGGCGGTTCGCCCGTGTGGCCCGATGGCGTTGGTCCCCGAGTGTCGCTGCCGCTACTGGGGCGGGGGCGGTCCCCCGCCCACAGCCCCCACCCCCTGGGAAGCCGAGGGACGAGCCGCCCCTCGACGCGATGGCACAAGGGGGTTTGGGGGGTTGAGGCCCGAAGGGCTGACCCCCCAAGAGGGAAAGCCGCGAGGGAGAGGCGCCAAGCCGCCGCAGCCGACCGCCCGCTGGCCCGGCAGCGGCGGGGAGGGGGGGCAAGGCGAGGCCGAGCCTGACCCGCGAGGGTGTGTTGCCCAAATCCCCTTCAGGGGGACAGACTCGTTTGGAGTCCCGCCTTTACGGCCTGTCGACTTACCCGGAACTGCGGATGCAGACAACGGAGGTCAAGCACCTGCCGCGGCGCGTCGACGTGAGAACACGTAGCGAGCCGGAGAAGGTCGCCTCAGCACGACGTGCTGCCGGTGCGTCGCGGGCAGTTCGTGGGCTGCCGGGAGCGGCTCGTGCTTCGTCGCGCACTCGCAGCGTGCTAGCCCCAGGGAGGACCTCACGGCTGCGCCCAGGCGTACCCGCGGCGGCGGGCTACCCCCCATACGAGTTTCCTCAGGTTGTAGGCCGAACAGACCCACTTCCACTCCGCGCGCACCTTGTTGAGTCCCCGCAGGAGGAATTGGCGGACGCCCATGACGGCCTTGATGAATGCGAACGGGGTCTCGCACGCCCAGCGCCGTCGCTCATACGTGGCCTGCCCCTGCGCGGTGCGCAGGCGCGCGTCCATCGCCTCACGGAGCGGCTCGTAGGGGTCCCGCGTGACGCTGCGCTGCCGGGCTTTGCCCGCCAGGCACTCGCCGGCCAGGGGGCACCCGCCGCAGGCCGCACCGACGTAGACGCGGGCGAGCGTGCCGTCGGGCTGCTTCTGGTGGCGCGCGAAGGTGAGGCGGTGACCCTGGGGGCACCAGTAGCAGTCCCCAGCCGCGTCGTGGACGAAGGCGGCACGGTCGAGCTTGCAGGTGGCCGGGTTGCGGGGCAGCCGCGGCCAGTCGGCCGCGGCACCCTCATCCCGGGCCGGATTCGGCGGCGAATCGCCCGATTCGCGTGCGGGCACACTCGCCGCAGCCTTCCCAGCCGCGGCCTGGTGGCCGTTCCGCGAGGAGGCCTCCTTGGCCCGCCGCTTTGCCTCCTGCGCACGCGCGTTCGCCAGCGCCTGGGCCAGTGCCTCCTGGCGGCACTGCATGTTCGCCAGCTCGCGCGTGAGGCGGTGCGGGCTCACCTCCTTGCCGAACAACGTGTCCTCCTCGCGGTCCTCCTCCTCGGCCCGGGCCAGCAACGCGGCCACCTGCTCGTCCACCACGGCCAGACGCTCCTCGAGCGTGTGCGCCGTCGCCGTCCGGCGGCGGCTGCTGTTGGCCCGCACACGCGTGCCGTCCAGCCCAATCTGGTTCAGCCGAGCCATGCCCATCCCGATAGCCATCGTGCCGATGAACCGGAACAAGTCCTGCAGCGGACCCTTGAACCGCGTGCGGAAGTTCCCGAAGGTCGAATGGTCCGGCGCGAGTCGGCGCCGCAGGGACGGGACGAGCATTTCTGGCTGGTCCGGGTCGAGCGGGGCGGGTGCCGAGTGGCCCATCAGCATCTCCTCGCAAGGCGGCCTCGTCCCTCACCCACGCCTATCCCATTTGCTCCGCCGCGGGATTACAATAGAAATCTGGCCATCTTCTCAGCAATTCCCGGGCCGACTAAATCGACAGGCCGTGAAGGCGGGACTCCCAACGAGTTCACCCCTTGGGCAACACGCCGGCGAGTTCTGATGGGGGGAGGCCCCGGCGGACGGGGGCAGAAAAGGGGACATTCTCCTTTTCTGCGCAGCAGCCTTCGGCGCCCCAAGGGGGAGGGGCAAAAGCCCCTCTCGCCAAACGCGTACCCTCGGATGGCTGAAGCGCTGGCGATTTTGCAACACCTCAGCCTGAGGAAGTCCCCGCCCCCACTGGGTTGCGCCGCTCGCCGGCGAGCGGCACCGAGTGGGGCGAAGGATTGCCAACTACCCGCGGCGCCCCCCACACCCCGTTGCCCCAGCCCCCCCCTCTCAGAGGGAGGGGCCAGGGGGAGGGTGCACCCATTCGCAAGTGTCTCACCCTCACCCTGCCCTCTCCCTGGAAGGGAGAGGGGGATGGGGGGTGAGGGCAGTTCGGCGTAGTGGCCAATCCTTCGCCCCACCGACGCGAGAGCCTGCCCTGAGCGAAGCCGAAGGGTCGGTGGGGGCGGGCACTTCGGACGCCTGAAGTCTTGCGCGGTTCTTTGTACCTGTTTAGCCAGGCGAGCGCTTTCCCCCTCTCCCGAGGGAGAGGGAGAAAGGCTGGGCCATAGATGATCAAGCTCCGGGCGAATTGGCCAGATCCCGTGTCGTCTGGGCCAGGCGGCTGTCACCGAAGTGATTGATGGATGTGGACTTATGGCTCCGGCTGGACATGGCAATAGATGATCAACCCCTGGGAGGGGGGGATTGATCATCTATTGATCGCCTATCGCGGCGCGGGCCTGGGGCCGAAGTGGGGGATGGGCTCGCCGGCTTCGAGGGCCCCGAGGTCGGGGGCCTTGCCCTTGAAGCCATCGTTGAAGTTGGGGAGGACCACGCCCTGGTATGATGTCCCGGTCGGTCTTCAAGATCAGATCTCTTCTGTTCTGTCTTTGATCGACCGGGGGGAGAGGTGGCGAAGAAGTGACCAGACCTCCATGCTGGAAGGCGTTGTGTACGGGTGTCT
>Ga0194112_10007701_pt1 | contig 13967 bp, 39 predicted proteins | sample TA2MahC400mmetaG_FD_146191 | JGI IMG/M metagenome (GOLD analysis project Ga0194112, IMG submission 146191) | Freshwater microbial communities from Lake Tanganyika, Tanzania - TA2015016 Mahale Deep Cast 400m | ecosystem: Environmental > Aquatic > Freshwater > Lake | place: Tanzania: Lake...
CTCTGCCAATTCGATACGTCGCCTTGCGTCTTGGCGTCGTCAATGCCCACTTCGGCCAACAGCTTTATATCCTCTGCCGCCGCGGGCGTCTGCCGCCACGGCGACTTGTGTGTTACCTGCTCAGTTCTGTCGCCCAGAACCAAAGGCACAAACGGCTCCGCCTTCCTGAAGACGTCGCCTATCCAGTCTGATCGCGTCAAGACCTCCGCCGCGCCCGTGTTGCAATTCACGCGCACGACCTCAAAGCACCGATACCCTATGCGGATTTCGAGCCAGTCGCCTTGACCCGCCGACAGCTTCCAGTATTTCCAGTCGTCGCCGCCGACTTGCATCCAACAATGCGGACACGGCCATATTTCGCTGACCAGAATCGAACGCACCCGGTCCTCTATCCTTTCGTCCACGCGCTTCTCCAGCGGATAGGGTTCGTAAGCGTCCATCACGGTCGGCAGCGTTACTAACGAGTGACTGGAACTGTTGTCCACTAAATCAGATACGACGCACACTTCCTTGCCCGGCCATGGCCTTAATCCTCTGCCGATTCCCTGGCAATACACGACGCCCGACTTTGTGGGCCTGGCCATGATAACCACCTCAATCGCCGGGATGTCAATGCCTTCCATCCACACGTCGCTGAACGTAACGACGTGGATTTCCTGTCCTGCGCCTAACTGCTCGGCAATGCACAGTCGTTCCTTTACGCTCTGTCCACCATGTACCGCAACAGCCGCTATGTCGGCGTCGTTGAACGCTTCGGCCATGTCGTGTGCGTGCTGAACGGACACGCACGTCACAATGGCCCGCGGCCTTCGGGCGTTCAGCGTTTTTGCGGCTTGGCGATAGGCCGACACAGCGGCTTTGTTGCGTTTCGACACATTCACCACCTTTTCAAGCGAGGCCGCGCGTAAATCTATTACGTCGGATTGCGGAGATGCAATAGCGCCTTTGTCCAGAGGGACATTTGTTTTTGCGCTGCATCCGCGAACGCAACAGATGTAGCCTTGCTGAATCATCTCCTTTATGGAGCGGGCAAACGTCACGGCATCGAAGACACAGCCAAGGGCTACGTGGTCGCTCCGTAGCGGCGTAGCTGTGAATCCGACGTGCAAGCCTGTTGTCTTTTGACCCGGCAACATGGTGAGGGCTTCGTAGAGGTAGCGGTAGCTGTCTGCGGGCGCGTGGTGTGCCTCGTCGGTCATTACGTGCTGGATTCCGAAGGAGGCGAGACGCTTCAACCTGTCTGGCTTCGTAGCCGACTGGACACTGGCAAGGATAACATTCTCGTTACCCCGTGCGTGTGCGCTGCCAATTTCGTAACCGATTGAAAAGTGGGGCGCAAGGGCTTTAACCTTCTCGGCAAAATTCTGGAGTAGCTCGCCCCGGTGAGCGAGGAAGAGGATGGGCCGGTCCGTTTTTGCCTGTTGCGCCAGGTGGGCAGCGATGACGCTTTTGCCAGTGCCCGTCGGCAGGACGACGAGTTGGCGGCGGATGCCGTCGCAAAAACACTTGGCAACGGTTTGTCCGCATTCGTATTGGTAGTCGCGCAGGTTCATTCGCTTTCTTTAGGGGCTTTCTGGCCTTCAACATAGCCGTCTTGGTGGCCTTCGGTGTAGCCGGTTGAAAGTCCTTTTTGTCGTCCTTTCCAGAACTCATCTTTTAGGCATCCGTCGCACGGTTTAACGTATATGCCCGCCGCGCCGGATATGTCGAGAGCGAGACTACCGCCGCATCGTGAACAGTAAAGCGCAACTTCAGTCCTGATTATGTGGTGGCTTGGCATTTCTTTCTTCCTCTCGTCTTTACGCCATCGGCGTACCGTCTTTCAGTCCTTTGGCGTAGCCGTCTTTGAGTCCTTCGTCGAGCTTTTTGTCTAGGCACTTCTGGCACGGCACAACGTCTATGTAAGTGCCGTCAACGGAAACGGACATTTCGGAGGCGAGTTCGCCGCCGCATTGGGCACACCGCAACGGTAATTGAGCCATCTGTGCCAGGGGATTTAGCACGTCTTTGCTCCTTTCTAGCCCCCGACGGCCGCTTCCTGCGCGCCGGTTGTGGGCTTGGGCTGCTCTGGTTTCTCCTGTGCGCCTGCCTTCTTGCCGATGACCTTTGTTCGGCCAGTCGGCGGCTCAATCGGCCCGTATTCACCAAAGACTTCTTCCGCGGTCGTTAGTCCGTCCTCGATGGCGTGATACGTCATACGCAAATCAGACAAGTCATGCAGCGTCATTTTGTCGGTGGGCGTCTCGAGGTACTTTTCGATGGCCTCTCGCGTCACGCCCAACTCGGCAAAGCTGGCTAATGCCTTTGCCTTACGTTCCGCCAAGGTGGATATGTCGCCCAGCGCAACCTTTCTGGCCGCGTTCAGGGGGGGCATGTAGAATACCGCGGGGATCACTTGCAGCACGGCGTTGCGCTTGGCTATTGCGCCTGCCGCGTTCGCGGTCATGTTCACCATGTCTTCGCCGTATCGTTGGCCGTTTCTGCCCACAATCGAACGGCGTGTTTCGGTGCTCACAAAGACATTCTTTTCCGCGTCGTAACAGACTCCTTGGGCGGTCACATGCGTATCCCCTGTTTCAACGATACGGCTGCCCGCCTTCATGTTCCCCCATTGATAGCCCAGCATTTCCACAAACCGGATTGACGGCCCTTCAATCCGTTTAACCTTCCCAGTGCGGTCGCGCCGCTTGAGCATGTAGTGGCACTTTTCGGCAATGCGAATGTCCGAGGTTACCATCTGCTCTAGTTCGGTCATGCGGGCGGTCACGTTCCTTGGGTAGGCCCTGGCCGCTTCAATCTGAGCCAACGCTTCGCCCCTGCTGACGGCTGCCAACGACCCGCCGCCAACCACTTCTGCTGGTAACGCCTGTCCGTTATTATCAGCCATTCGAGACCTCCTTTGTGGCCTTCTCCGGCAGCGCGGGCTGCGCCACGAGGCGCAACTCCTGCACTGGCCGGTAAGTCAATACGCCAAGCTCTTCAAGTTTCTTCCGTGCCTCCTCAATGGCCTTGCCCTTCTGTCCCCTGGCCGCCTTCCCGCCAACGGCCTTGTCAAGTTTCGTCAGGCCAATGTCGAGCAGTTCCAAGGCCGCCGTATGTCCCAATTTGTTCACCAAAAACTCATAGCCCTTCTCGGTCATTTGGGTCTCGGCCTTCTGAGTCTCGACGAACGCCAAAGCCTTGCCGTTTGTCCCGCAAATTGCGCCGCCTGCCTGGCTCACCGCGACACGCATCGCGTAGCGTAGCTCACGGCATCTGGCCTCTACTGCCTGCACCATGGCGTGCAGGTCGAAGATGTTCTGGGCCGTAATCGCGGGCGCATCAGGTGCGCGAAGGGCTAGGGCTTTCTCAGCCAGCGCGGGGCACGTCGTAGCCGAACGACAGAACGAGCAATGCTGGCCAGGATGGTATTCGCCCGCGCGGCCACGATTGATTACGTCCATTAGTCTGTTCTGCCACACGTCGAGCGCGGACTTGTCAACCCAGTGCCCCTCAACCTCACCCTGCCGAACCCAAAACGTGCCGAGCCACGCCCGCTCTACTGGCCGTTCTTGGGACAGGAGCCAAGCATACGTCATCAGTTGGGGGATATAGTCTGAGTCTTTCCACCCGGTTTTCCAATCCCCAACGTGGACGGTTTGGAACTCTCGCCATGACGCGAGGTCCACCGTGCCGGTAATCAGACAGTTGCAGATAGCTGTGTGGCTGTGGTATTCCACCATGTGGGCGGGATAAAAAAATGGTCGCACCTCATCCCACATCGCCGAGGCGCGAGTCATCAACAATCCTAATTCTCTGGCGTCGCACTGGTAGGACAAGGCCAGGCCGTCCGTGTCGTATCGCTTGTCCAAGGCGACTCGCGCCATTCCGGCATGGACGGCCTGTCCTAGCGCGGCTTCGTCGGACGCCATTTGGTGGCCGACCGCAAACAGACTGGCGGGGCAGGCCAATCCTCTGGGCATGGCTGAGGCGTGAAGGATTGTCTTACTCTCGTTTTCTGGCATGTCGTGCTTCCTCCACCTTGAGTCCCAACGCGATTAAGTCGGTCATGCGGACGATGAGCTTCGCATAGCCTTCCTTCGTCGGCTCGGCGAAGTGCTTGAGGATTCTTTGCGCCTTCATGCGGCGTTTATGCTCGGCGAGCTTGTCGGTCACTTTCCGCTTCCTCCGTATAAACAATCTCCAATCGAGACAGCCTCGGGTGTTGTCTTAACTGATTTAGGGTAACGAACTCCTCTAACGCCTCTTTTGTCTTCCCCCTAACACACAGGTTCTCTGATGGTCCGTGGATACTTAGGAACGTAAAAGGCATAAACTCAGTAGGTCGAAAAACAGCATCGAGTCTCCATGGGCCAAAGGACGGGTCGTCTGGAAGATTTATGCCTTGGGTATTCAGACGAACCAGTTTAATCCCTTTAATTGCGACGCGCATCGCAACCTCCTGTTGATGTGTTATGGACCATCCAATCTTCTAAACTGTTGAGATACGCGACTAACGGTTCAGCGCAGGCAGCAGTGCGCTGGCTGCCTTCAAGGTGCACGACGGTCATATCGCCCCGGCGGATAGACATTGGCGTACCGCAGCGGTCGTAGCCGATATGCCAGTAACCCAGTTTGTATTGGCGAATTGCGGCTCGCGCCCAGAGGTCTGCTTGTTGTGGGTCGCCCATATCAGAACGCCTCCTTCCTGGCTGGTGCAGGAGGAGGCGCCGTCTGTTCCTTCGGCGCTTCAAGTTTCAGCACGCGCCGGTCTGGCTTGCCGTTTTTCATTCCGTCGCTGTACTCGCAAAGGTATCCGACAAACGGCATTGTCGCGCCAGGTTGCATCGCCTTTACCGTGTCTGGCAGGCCGGGCGTGTTGGCGGCGGCATAGACGCCGTAGGTGTCGTTCGGTCTGCCAAAAACATTGAAGTACTTGTTCCCGCTGGCCGATTGTTTGCAACTTACTTGCGTCGTCTTGAAAACTTGTGTCTGCTGGCCTGTCTGCCCGCCGCTTGCCGCTGGCACCACGACGGTCGTTTGTGGGGATGGCGCGATGTAAGGCTTGCCGCCATGTGTGGCAATAGCGGCCAGAAGGATGTCCACATGCTGCTTGACGTGGGCGTTGATAGCTTCTTCGGCGGTCGCCTCTTGCTTGGCCTCTGCCGACAATTCAGTACTCACCAGGAATGAGTGCCTCTCGTCAGTTCCGAACGTCCACGATACGCCTGACTTCAGTTGCATTGTCCTGCCTCCGTGGGTTGAAGTGAAAATGCCTGTTCAGTCCCCTTGCTTGATTGGTATTCTTTCGACGGCCAGCGCGGCAAGTCGCTCTAATTCATCGAGCGACGCCATCGCCAGTATTTGCTCAATGAGATTGGCGCGTGCGCTGTTCTCGCCAGATTGAACCCACTTGCCCGCGTTTGCGTTTTGCATTGCGGCCTGTGTGAATCCGTCATGTGCTTGTTGCAGTTGTTCTCGGAATGTCATGGTTGCTCCTTGTCCTTTGCCCTGCATCTTGGGCACTCCGCGTCGTGGTCACGCCAACTCTGTGGCGTACCACATTTCTGGCACGGCTTGGTGATGCCAAGGGCGTGCGCTATTTCCGCGCCGCCGTCATGCCAGATTTGCCATGTAAGGTCGTCCTTCCGCCAGCAGTCAACGCCGATGCGTTTGCCTGACTTGATGTAACTCAAAAAATCTGCGTCGGTTATTGGCATGTTAGTTTTCTTAACGCCCGCGACCGCTCGCCATTGTCGCTTGCCGTCTGTCGTGTTTTCCAGAGGGCAAACCTAGCAGCTCGCTGCCGCGGTCGCGGGCGTGTCAATGATAGTGCCAGCCCGCGCGTGGTGGAGGTGGAGCCGCGGGGGCTGGCTGCGCAGAATCGGCAGGGGAGGTCGGGTCGCCTGCCGTTCGGCGCGTGACTGGTTCTGAGGAAGGAATCCACCATTTCGACTCTCCTTCCCCCTAAATACCAAATCCGTGACTCAATGTCAAGAACATTTTGCTTGGTCCGCCAAGATTTCCGCCACGGTCTTGTCGTCGCCTTCTCCTTCGCTGAATGGGATAGCAGTACGCCAATCTGGCGGCACCTTGCCAAGCTCCGTGACTTCATGTACCTCAACGTCATCCGGGCTTTGGTCAAACATGGGATTAGCCGTTGTGTCAAACGCCACTTCGATAGCCGCTTCCACGTCGGGGGCTAGTACAACGAGCACATAACTTGCGTTGACGGTGTAAAGTTTCATCCTAGACCTCCTTCCGTGCCTATGCTGGCACCTCATCTGGTTCCACGCTAACGATTTCCCAACCGTCGTCGGTAATGCCCGAATCGTCTTCCTCGATTTCGGGGTTGTCCAACGACTTGTGATAGGCGTCCTCTTCGCTCTCGGCCTCGACGTAGCTGTAACCGACAGCACGGCGTTCCCACTTGACACGAAACCGCATGTTCTCCTCCTAGCCAAGTCCTCGCTTGGCGATTGCCTTCCGGTGCTCTTGCTTCATGGCCAGATACCTCTCTGGCGTGAGTGTGTTGTCGGTGAATACCTTCGAGATTCGAGTTCGGCGGGCGCGGCGTTTACAAGCGTGCCGATTCCCGTACTTCCGCCGCGCGGCCTTTCCGGAAGCGTTCATGGTTTCCTTCCTCCTTTCCCTTTCACGTCACAACATACGGTGCACCGCCAGCCCGTTTGCCCGGCGGGGAGTTTGCAGGGGTTGTGTGTGCGCATTCCCTTGCCATGCAACTCGTCCTGTTGTTTTGAGACACAGGCACATCGCTTCAACATCGCTAGTTCTCCTTTGCCTCACTTGCCCTGCTTTCTGTAAACATTCAATCCGAGATACACGCCCGGATTGACCTGCACGTTGCCGCGTGTGCTCGCCAACAACGTCGTCTTGCCAGTGCTGCTGGGCTGGCCAGGCACTCCCAAATCCACCGTCACAACGAGCTTCCCGTCCTCAACCTTAAACGCGACGTTCTCCATGTCCGCATCTCCTTTTGGGGTCAAACCCCAACCATAAGTTCCTCGCGGCACTCCCGCACAGCGGCGAGAATTTCTGCCGCAAGCCTGTTGTCCACGCCGTCACGCCACATAAGCTCATCCTGGCCTTCCGTCTGCCAGATTGAGATTTGAGCGTTTGGATAAGCCATTCTGAACCGCTCAGAAAGTCCCTTTAGCAAGTATTGAGCATCCGGGGGTTCCATTGAAGCAATACTTGCCTTCACTGTCAAGGAAAATCTGGCGTCGTTCGGTTCAACCTCCTCGTCAAAGATGTCTGGTTCTGGCTCCGGCGGCCCTTCGGCCTTGCGCATCTCTAGCTCCTGCAAAGCCAGCCGCAAATTGCCTTTGGACTCCTTGACAAGCTCTATGTACCTGCCGATGGGCGTGAACGGCAGCCCCTCGGCTTCGGCCACAGTCTTCAACCGCTCGGCAAACGCCGTCTCTTGGCCACGAGATTCCAACGAGACGCGCTTACAGCGGCTCAAAAACGGCATCGTGGCATCGCCGAACGTCTCTGAAGCCAACTCGATTGACTTGGTGCTCGTGAAGATCACCACTCGTCGCTTGGGCATAGACTCCAGCAAGGTAAGCCACGCCTGAACGGCTTGGCGTGTCATATTATGAGCTTCATTGACGATGATGGCCTTCCATTTGCCAGTCCAGCCCGCGAGCCGCAAGAAGCCGCCTGCTTGGTGCTTCACCCAATCCTTTTTACACCCGTCGCCGTTGAGTTCGAGCAAGTCCATATCGCCAATCTTGAGGGCGTGCCTGACGACGTGGGCCAGGCTCGTTTTACCCACGCCGCTCGGCCCCTCAAACCAGAACGCTTGTCCACCTGAGTCACCGAATGCGGGCGATTCAACCAGCCCGCGTAGGCGGCGGACGGGCACGGCATTGCCCGCCACGTCCTGCCAGAGACGCGGACGCCACTTTTCGGCCAGCATAGATAGACCTCCTAGTTGATGATTGTGCCGTCAAACGTCATCGGGTCTTTGCCGCTGTTGCAAATAGTGCGCAGGGCGGCGGTAGGTTTATGCGCGGCAAAACAAACCTCCTTGACTATCGTGTGGCCATTCGTAGCGGCATTTTGTGTCGTTCGGAAGTTCGCCAGATACCATTTGCTGCCGTCTGGCGTTACCCATCCCGTCTTGCGGCAGGATGTCCAACCCCATTTCATCATAAAGACCTCCTAGTTGCGGTTGTAATGTGGGCCGATACAAACAACCCACGGGCCCACGCAGATAATCAGATATGGCCAACCTGCGCCAACGCCAAAGAGCACGGCTCTTTTCCAGACCTTGCGGATAGAAAACCAAGTCATTGTGGTATTATTACTCCTGTTCTTTCGCCGACGAAAACGTGAACACGAATTTTGGGTCTACTTGTTTGAGATGTGAATTCCAGTGGCCCTGTAAATGAGTCCAAATACGGCCACCCAATCGCTCCCGCTTTGGGTCACGGTTGACGTGCCCAGCGCAAGCAGGACACCAGCACACATGCCAGACATGATAGGGTGTCCGTGGTGACAAGACGCATTGCCATTCATCCTCGTTTGAGAAGGAGCGCAATAGCGTATCCGTTACGTCGCCGGACGCGCCCCACGGATACATGCCAGTATAGTCTCGGATGAGATAATAGAGGCTGCCGGTGACGCTCTCTTTGAGCAACCAAGTTTGGCCTGTGCGTTTTGACCGAAAGGCCGCCTTTGCTGGGAATCCAGTGGCGGGCTTCCGCTCGTTGTCGGGTTGTGTTGTGGTCATGCAACGTCCTCCTGCTCTCGCGCTGCCAGACAACCGTCTATTGCGGCCAACTCTAGTTGCGCGGGCGACACATCTACCTCTAACACGCCCACGATACACGGCTTCCACCATGCGGCCTCGCGTTCGGCATCCTCGCGGCGCGTCCACAGCATCGGCCATTCGCCGTTCACTGTCCGGATGGTCTTTCTGTAGGTTGTGGCGTAGAGTATCACGTCGGCCTCCTGTTCAGACGGGGAACACTTCTGCATCACAGTTGCAGTTCGGCAGCGAACACGCCACGCCGACAACGCGATAGCGTTTCTGTGTGATTTGGTCAACGACGACACCACGCACGCCGAGCCGCCGACCGCCGAGACCAATCTTGCGTGCGTCCTCGTCGGTCAACTCCATTTCCACACGAACGCCGTTGAGTTTTGGTGTAAACCTGTGCATAGAGACCTCCTTAGAAATGCCGCAACTTCGCCAGTTCGGCCTTGTTTGCTGGGCTTTGTGGCCCATACGCCCGGGCAACGTCTTCCAGTCCGGCCACCAAGAGAATACGGGGTAACTCGTAATTGTCGCCGTATAGTGCCAAGTTCACTGCGCCGGAGTTCACGTAGCGTTCGGCGGCCTCCCGCATAAAGGCCGCCCCTCCGCGATAGAGCGACATCGTCTTTGATATGGCTTGTTGTTTGGTCATTCGTTCTCCTCCTATTGTCCCACGGGCTTAACCTTCCCCGCGAGAATGTCCCTTGTCACGTCCAGAAAAGTCTCCCAGTACTGGGCCACGCACTCTAGGTCAATGGCCTCGTCCTCTGTGCCTTGCTGCACGGCCAGATTCCGGGCGCACCGAGCCTGTTCCACGCGGTCGTTATACCGGCGGCACAAGACTTCGTACCTGTGCCTCAGTTGCGGACTCATGCGGCACCTCCTATTCTGTGGCTGCTCCGTGGCATTCGCGCAGATGCTCCACCAGCAACTCGCCTATGTTCGCGTTTGCGCAATATATGGCGGCCTGGTAGGCGTCGAAGGATGACGCGCTTCCAGTTTCCAGCTTGCTCATCGCGTCTCGCCACAATCTGTCATTGTCGGCTATGTAATGCCGCAATTCGGCTACTCGTTCTGTGGGCGTCAAGCGGCACCTCCTTTCGTTGACTGAGCGACCTCATCAAATACCGCGTCTGCGGCCTGTCTCAGTCGCTCAATTTTAGCATCGTCGTAATGGGTCAGGCGTCGAATGCGGACGCCGGGATACAGCCCGTCAACTTCGACATAGGCCGCCATGCCATAAGCGTCGAGTCCTAACGCGGGCAAGACCTCTCGTTCAAGTCGCCGTGCTAAAACTTGGTCACGGCGTTTGCCGAGCGATGAGTATCCGTAGTTCACTTGGACACCTCCTTTCCGTTCTCGTAGGCCGCTACAACCTGTTCGTGCGGCACTAAACTTCCGTCGCGCTCAAAATAGTAACCAGATCGCACCTCGCCCTTATCGGCTTTGACTACAAGGGCGCGCTGCCCTTCGCTCCACGCCTTGGCGGCGTTGCGGGCGTCGTTGAGCGTCATGCTATGCCTCCTTTTCTGTCTCAGAGACGACTTCGTTGAGCAACGTTTCCGTCCAGACTCCGGGGCCAGCGCCAGCGGCGACCTCGCGCAGGTATTTCTCGGCCTGCGGCTTAGGCATCGCGCGGCGCAACGCGCACCACGCTTGCCGCAAAGCCTGGCGTTTCAATTCCTGTGCGTTCATCCATTACTCCCTTCTCGCCCTTGCGGGCGGGGTTCTCGCTACCGTGGCGGGTGTGTGTCAACCCGTCTGCGTGATACCACGGCATTTGCAGCACATCCAGCCGTGTGCGCCGGTGGTAATGTTGCGATAATAGACCGCGTACTTTCGCGTTTGCGGGCGGCAGCGACACCAAGCGTCCTTGCGGATTCCGTCGTTTGCGTGCGCGGCGGCCAGCCCACACGCCGAATCGTCGCCAGCCATGCTGAGCGGCCCCAGATAACCAGCGATGGCGATTGCGCCCGGTATCATCGTCCGCGCCTGTTCCATCATCCGTTGCTGCCTGGCGCGCTCTTCTCGGCACTCCGGGCAGATAAGCAGGCCCGCTTTCGTGACCTTGCCGGTCACTGAATTTGCGGCCTTTCCGCATCCGTCGCAGGTTGGCTGCGCTTCCATTACGCACCTCCTTTGATGAAGGACTCAATCCAGTTCAACGACGAGCCGGCGTCTTCCACGCGCCGTCGTTTCGAGATATACGGGATATGTCCCGTCCCCGTGTGTCGTGGCGATTGCCACGCCGAGCCCGTACACGTCAAGCGGCATGTCCTTGTTCAGCCCTTCCTTGCAGAAGACTTCCTTGCACGCCTGCGCCCAGTCCTTGCAGCGTTCGTGAATCGTGGCCTCCTTGCCCACGAAGTAGCATGGGTCGCCGACCATGAGCATCCCCGCGTCAACGCCAACCTCACCGATTTTCACTCGCATCGTTCTTCTCTTTCTCCGGCGAGGCCGGGGTTCTGTGCCACTGGCACAGCGCCAGAATGATTAAGACGTAAAACAGGACGGCCACTAGCACGTAGAAAAGTGCTGTCACTGGGGCTGCTCCTTCCTGTAATGGTCTAAGAGCCACGCGGGGCACGTATGGCCAGGCACCTGGGGCTTTGATACTGTGCCCCGAGTGCCCTCAAGATACTGCCGGACTTCGGCCAGATGCCATTGCAGGCTCCTCGCCCGGACCGAGACTCGGTCGGGGGTTACGTCGGCCAGCATCTTTACTTGCAATGAAACACGCAGCAACTCCGCTTGGTCTTTGTCTCTTTCCGCCCATTCGGCCTTATCACAGAGCGTATTAAGCCAAGCATCGGCCTTCTCTAGGCGTGTCATTGTTCACCTCTCGCTTTCCGCTGCCGCGCGCAGTGTTTCGGCCACGCGGGCGCGATAGATTGAATACCGTCCGGGCAGCGCGGCTTGAACTTCATAAGCGCGGGCGGTCTTCAAGAGTTCGTCGGGCGTGTCATCGAACCGGACAACGTCGTCTGGGTTGACGTCCTCGTCCCAGCATCGTCGTCCTTTCAGGAGTGTATGTTCGGCGTACACCATCACAATCATTGATGCTCTCCTCGTTTCTAGCCCTTGCTAGGGCTGGCGTTGTGTCAGTAATCACTGAGACGATCCTGCTCCATTTCGTGCTCGGCCCTACGCACCAAGTCATATAGCGCCTCGCGGGAAATGTCGCACCTTTGACAGCATTCCCAATACCGTCCGGCGTGACGGATATACCATGTTGCCATGCGGCCAGACACCAACTCCGAGACATGGAAGCTGTTCCAGTCCGGGCCATTGTGCCAGCGGCACGGCGGCAGGACTTCCAGGGCGTAAGTCCACTGTTCCTCGTCAATCTTGACAGGCGGGTAAGCCAGCGCGGCCTCCTTCCGCGCGGTGAACTCGTCCCAACTCAGGATTTCCGCGCCGGGGTAGCGGCGTCGAATTTCCTCGAGCGTTTCGCCATTGACCACAGAAAGACCCGTTAACGGATGCACTTCGTCAATGGCGGTCAGAGAGGACATTTGCGCGAAACAGTGAGTCGAACGCATTTCGGCTCCTCCTCTTTTCTCTCCGGACACGGGCTGTCGTGTCCAACACAGACCGACCATCCGTGCGACAGATAGCACTGGTAGCACTTACAGGTCGGACACCATTCCTCCCCGTCGAGGACAATCCTCAGCAGCGTCCCGCATGTATGACAGCGGCGGCAGTTCATTGCTCTCTGCTCCTCCAACACTCTCGACGTTCCGTGCTGCCCGTGACCTGTGCCTTGTGTAGCGCACAGATACCGCGTACGCGACCGCCACGCGGATAGTAACGGCAGTCCCAACACCGCGGCACGCTCTCGCCTTTGGGCGGCGGCGTCTTGCCGCCCAGCGACTTCCAGAGGCGGTCTTGATTGCGCCAGCTTGTGCGCGTCCTCATGTTCTCGCCCCACTCAGTAATCCACGTGCTCCGCCAAGATGCGGAGCGCCAGCCGCAGACCCGGCACCAAGCCGCGCTTGTCGGCGCGCTTGCGGCATTCGTGCTCAATATGGTTCACAATATCCGCGGCGACCACGGCTCCTAGGATACTGTCCACCCTTCCCCATGGGAAAATCTCCGGGAATTCGGGATTGAAACAGCTAACTTCGACCACTTTCATTTTCTCAACTCCTTCCTGCCGGGCCATTAGCCCGGCCTTGTCGAGTCTAATAGCTCATGGGCCAAGCGGCAGCAGTTCATTGCTCTCTCCTAGTCACCTTCGCCATCGTCTCGGTCAAGACCGCGCCAAGCTCTTGCCCGAATGCACGGTCGCGTTCTGAGCAGACCGTCTCAGGCGGCGTCGTGCGCAGGTCATCGCGCAGGCAGTCCGCCGCACTGAATCCCACCCATTTGCCCGCCGCGTCCTGACACCACAGCTCACGCGCTCGCGGCTTGAGCGCCTTGACCACGAGCTTGTCGCCGCGCTGTGGCCCGGGGCCGAGCCGAGTCCCGGCAAAGCACACCCAGACCTCCTGGCCGGGCTGCCACTGGCTCACAATAGCCCAGCGTTCGGCCACGCGGGCAGCGAATTCCACGCGGCCCTTATCGCGGGCCAGCTTCATCGCAAGCCGCTGTACTTGCTCGCACTCGCTCGCGGTCATGCGGTAGAGCCGCGTGCGGATAGCTTTTACTCTGTCAGAGAATTCCATGTTCGCTCTCCTACCCAATCTGGGCATTGTACACCACGAGCATCCCCTCGTCGGACAGCACAGCGCCATAGCGCCGGAACGCTTGCGCCCATAGCAGAACTTGCCGCGAGCGATCGTCCAGGCATCGGCCTTGCTCCAGCCACGCTTGGCGCTGTTCCGTCGTTGCACTCAGCCACTCCCGTAGAGTAAGCGGCGCGTCCATGCTCTCAACTCCCTTCTATAGGTCTCCGTATTCCTCGAAGCCACAACGCGGGCATTGATAAACGCCGTACTCAATCTCGTTGTCCTCCTGGTCCACCTCTGAGCCTTCGGGGATAAAGACCAAGAAATAGCCGCATTCATCACAACGTTCGCTCGTCTTGACGGCGTTACTGTCGGGGTCAGCGTCCCAACGTTCCATGAGTCATCTCCTTTGCGCGCCAGAGCGCGCACGATACAGCCTACAGATAGCAGATGGCCATCGTCAGGGGCGGCCTTACCGCCCGCGCCCCGATACGCAGGGGCGTTTCGGCGTAGTTCTCATCGTCCTCTTG
>Ga0194112_10007702_pt1 | contig 13967 bp, 10 predicted proteins | sample TA2MahC400mmetaG_FD_146191 | JGI IMG/M metagenome (GOLD analysis project Ga0194112, IMG submission 146191) | Freshwater microbial communities from Lake Tanganyika, Tanzania - TA2015016 Mahale Deep Cast 400m | ecosystem: Environmental > Aquatic > Freshwater > Lake | place: Tanzania: Lake...
GCATGGTCTCGCTCACGGAACAGGTGGAGAAGCTCTCGTTGACGAGGAACAGCCCCTCGTCGCCCCACCAGTCGTCGGGGCGGGTCCTGGCGATCCAGGTCGAGTTCTTCGCGAGCGTGTAGGGCACATTGACCAGTTCCTCCTTCAGCCAATCGGGCAGGTCGGAGCCGTAGAGCACATCCTGCTGGGCGAGGATGCGGCGGAGCCATTCCTCGCGCTTCCCGATGGCGTAGGCGGCGACAGCCTTGGCGTCGGCGAAGCGCTTCGCATACTGATGCGTCTCGACGCGGCCCGATGCTTCGCGGAGGTGCGGCTGGTGCCAGGCGATGACAAACCGCGCCGTGGCCTGCTCGCCGGGCTTGAGGTCCAGGACGACCACGGCGTGCGGACGGCGCCGGTCTGAGCCGGCTTTCTCGTCCAGGGGCGGGATCGGCACGTTGGCGTCTGGCATGTGGACGCCTCGCTCGGCAGCAAGGACGTAGCTGTGCGTGCCATCGCCAGGCACCCGGTCGAGCGAGTTGTGGGTGATACCGTGGCCCGCCCAGCCGTCCTTGTCGAAGTGATCCCACACCCCGCCTGGGAAGCCGCGGGGCGCGAGGGTCACGACGGCCTTCTCCGCTTTCTCTGCCGTGCTGGTCAGCCGCACCTCGAAGAAGGCGGCGGGGGTGTTGCACTCCGCCGAATCGCCCAGGATGAAGGGGCTGTAGGCCCGCAGCTCCACCTTCACCGGCGCATCGAGTTCGTAGACGACGTCGGCCACGGGGAAGTGGCCGAAGTAGCGAACCGCCTTCACGTCGCCGATGCCGTCCTTCCGCGTGGCGAGGGTGAGCCGCCGGTCGCCGAGGGCGAGGAAGAGGAACGGCTGGTTGAGGACGATGGGCGCGGGGAAGCGGTTGAAGATCGAGGTCTTGCCCAGCCGCCCGCTCGGGTCGAGGCACAGGTAGCCCGTGCCGAGTCCCCCGAGCGGCATGCCGCCCTGCGCGAGGACGCCATCGGGATAGACCGTTCCGACGGCGGGGCTCTTCAGCCCCTCGACGCGGAGGGTTTGGAGCTTCTTCGCATCGGCGGGGGCATCGAACAGCGTTCCGGCGGTCGCCACGGTGGTTCCTCCTGGCTGACACAGTGCAAGGAGACACGCGAGCGCGAGCGGGCGCGAGAGCATGGGCATCCTCCAATCGTCTGGGTTCGACTCCCCCACTATGGCCGAAACGGCTGTCGCTTTCAACCGCCAGTGGTGCTTGCATCCTGCCCCGCCGCCGCTATACTGCTGCGGTGGAGGACATTGCATGGCCAAGACAGCGAAGTCTCGCCGCCCCAGGGTCCCCGCCAGGACCGAAGCTGCCGCTCCCACCACCCAGCAACTCCTCGGCGACATCCGTTCCCTCATCGAGTCCGCCCGCGAGCGCACGGCCCAGGCGGTCAACGCCGGGCTGGTTCTGCTCCACTGGCAGATCGGCCACAGGATTCGCCAGGACATCCTGGGACAAGAGCGGGCCGACTACGGAAGACGAATTGTGCAGACACTGTCTGCACAATTGACGGCCGAGTACGGAAGAGGCTTCACGAGGACCAACCTCTTCTACATGGTCCAGTTTGCTGAGGCATTTCCCGACCAGCGAATTGTCCACGCACTGAGTGGACAATTGAGCTGGACGCACTTCAGACAGATCATCTCGATCGACGACCCGCTCAAGCGCGACTTCTATGCCGAGATGTGCCGAATGGAGCGATGGAGCACGCGCACGCTCCAGCGCAAGATCGGCACGATGCTCTTCGAGCGCACGGCCATCTCGAAGCAGCCCACGGAAGTGGTGAAACGGGAGCTGGCCGCGCTGCGCGACGAGGACAAGCTGACGCCCGATCTGGTCTTTCGCGATCCCTACATCCTCGACTTCCTCGGCCTGAAAAACACCTACGGCGAGAAGGACGTCGAATCGGCCATCCTCCGCGAGCTGGAGAGCTTCATCCTGGAGATGGGCACCGGCTTCACCTTCGCCGCGCGCCAGAAGCGCATCTCGGTGGACGAGCGCGACTACTATCTCGACCTGCTCTTCTACCACCGCACGCTGCGGCGCCTCGTGGCCATCGAGCTGAAGCTGGACCAGTTCCAGGCCGAGCACAAGGGACAGATGGAGCTGTATCTCCGCTGGCTCGACCGCCACGAGCGCCAGCCTGGCGAGGAGGCGCCCATCGGCCTCATCCTGTGCGCCGGGAAGTCCACCGAGCACGTCGAGCTGCTCCAACTCGCCCCCAGCGGCATCCGCATCGCGGAGTACCTCACCGAGCTGCCGCCGCGCGAACTCCTCGAGCGCAAGCTCCACGAGGCCCTCCTCAACGCCCGCGCCGCGCTTGCCGCGCGACGCACGCCGAAGCGGCTGGTCGCGAAAGCGGGGGCTGAGGCATGAGCGCGCCTCACGCCCATCTCGTCGGCGTCGCGGGGGTGGGGATGAATCCCCTCGCACAGGCGCTCCTCGCCGCGGGATGGCGGGTGAGCGGCTCGGACCGCTATCTCGACACGGGACAGGACATCGCGGTCATCCCCAAGCTCCAACGGGCCGGCGTCCGCCTGGTGCCGCAGGACGGCTCGGGCGTGACGCCCGACACGGCCGCCGTGGTGGCGAGCACAGCCATCGAGGCCGACAACGCCGACCTCGCCGCCGCCGCCCGCCTGGGCGTGCCCGTCGTCCACCGCTCCGTCATGCTCGCCCGCCTGTGCGAGGGCAAGGAGGTCATCGCCGTCACCGGCACCAGCGGCAAGACGACCGTGACGGGCATGGTCGGCTTCCTCCTCGAGCAACTGGGCGACGACCCGACCGTGGTCAACGGCGGCGTGGTGGTGAACTGGGAGAGCGACACCGCCATCGGCAACGTCCGCGCCGGCCGCTCGAACCGCTGGGTGATCGAGGCGGATGAGAGCGACCGCTCGTGCCTGAACTTCGCGCCCGACTGGGCGATCATCACGAACATCTCGGCGGACCATTTTCCTCTGGATGAGACCCGCAAGCTGTTCGCTGACTTTGCCGCGAAGGTGAAGAAGGCGCTTGTGGTGCCGGAGAACGAAGTGGATGAATGGATGGGTGGATGGATGGATGAATGCAAGAGCGCTCCGCCACTCATCCAATCATCCATCCATCCAATCATCCCCTCCCTTGCTCTCTCCGCCTCGGGGTCGCGCTTCGACTACAAGGGCCAGGCGTTCCACCTGCCCCTGCTCGGCGCGCACAACGCCGAGAACGCGCTTCAGGCCATCCTCCTGGGCGAACGCTTGGGCCATCCGCTCGACCGCATCGCCGGCGCTCTCACCAACTTCCGCGGCATCCGCCGCCGACTCGACGTGGCCGGCACGGCCGGCGGCGTGGCGGTGATTGACGACTACGCGCACAACCCCGCGAAAATCCGCGCCGCCTGGGAGGCCGTGGCGCCCTACTACACACGGGTCCTCGCGGCCTGGCGGCCCCACGGCTTCGGGCCGCTCGCCAAGATGCACGATGACCTCAAGGCCCTCTTCACCGAAATGGGCAAGAGCTGCGAACGCCTTTACATCCTCCCCGTCTATTACGTCGGCGGCACGGCCACGGCGTCCGTGACCTCTGACGCCCTCGTCGCCGAACTCGCCGCGGCCGGCGTCCCCGCCGAGCTTGTGCCCGACTACGACGAACTGATCCGCCGCGTCGTCGGTCGCGCCCGCCCAGGCGATGTCGTGCTGAGCATGGGCGCGCGCGACCCCGACCTTCCCGCCCTCGCACGCCGAATCGTGGCCGAACTGGCTTCCTCCCGGAGAACCCAATGAACTGCCTCGACCTGAATGGTCTGCCCAAGCGCGAGCTGGCCCCCGGCTGCCCAGCCCGCATCGTCCACTCCCAGTTCATGACCTTCGTCCACTGGTACTTCGTCCCCGGCTCCCTCATCCCCGGCCACGCGCACCCGCACGAGCAGGTGGCCACGATGATCGAGGGCGAGCTGGAGCTGACCGTCGGCGGCGAGACGCGTCGCATCGGCCCCGGCGCCGTCGTCGTCATCCCCCCCAACGCCCCCCATTCCGCCAAGGCCCTCACGCCCTGCTATGTGATTGACGCCTTCTACCCCATTCGAGAGGACTACCGATGAAACACCTGGATGGCTTGCCACGATCCCTGGCGATTGTGGGCGGGGCCTCCGTGCCCCGCGCGGGGCAGAGACGCCCCGCCCACAGGATTGGGCCTTCGCAGGTGCGCGCGCCTCGACCGGGAATCGTGGCAAGCCATCTGACATTCGTCGTTCTGGCTGCCTCGTGCCCACTCGTTGCCGCAGGAGAAGCGCCAATGGCCAAGCTCATCGAGGTGCGGAGGATTTGGGACCAGGCGCCCCACAACGCCTTCACCGACCTGATTCGCTTCAAGGACCGCTGGTTCTGCGCCTTCCGCGAGGGCAAGGGACACGTCTGCGACACGGGTAAGCTCCGCGTCATCGCCTCGCCCGACGGCCAGGAGTGGAAATCCGTCGCACTGATGGCCTGGGACGGCGGCGACGTGCGCGACGCCAAGCTTTCAATCACAGGCGACGGCCAACTGATGCTCAGCGGCGCCGTCCGCTTCGTCAAGCCCGTGGCGGGACACGTCCACCAATCCGTCACCTGGCTCTCGCCCGACGGCGAGACGTGGACCGAGCCGAACCGCGTGGCCGACCCGAACTTCTGGATGTGGAGCGTCACCTGGCACAAGGGCGTCGGCTACGGCATCGGCTACTCCTGCACGGCCAAGCACCTCATCCGCCTCTACCACACCAAAGATGGCAAGAAGTGGGACACGCTCGCCGATGACCTCTTCCCTGGCGGCACCTATGCGAACGAGACCTCCCTCGTCTTCGCTCCCGACGACGCCTGCTATTGCCTCCTCCGCCGCGACGACAAGCCGTCGTCCGCCCAGCTCGGCGTCTCCAAGCCGCCGTACACGGGCTGGGTCTGGCGCGACCTCGGCGTGACCATCGGCGGCCCGAAGATGATCCGCCTGCCCGACGGCCGCTTCCTCGCCACCGTCCGCCTCTACGACAAGAGGGTCCGCACCGGCCTCTGCACGATTGACCCCGACAAGGGCGCCCTCACCGAAATCCTCACCCTCCCCTCTGGCGGGGATACATCCTACGCCGGCATGGTCCTCCACGACGGCCTCCTCTGGCTCAGCTACTACTCCAGCCACGAGGGGAAAACCAGCATCTACCTGGCCAAGGTCAAGCTTGAGCCATAGGGCCGTCGTCGTCCCTTCCGCGTGCAAGTATGCACGCCCTACCGCCGGTGCGAGGCCGCCGGCACTCTTCGTAGGGCGTGCATACCTGCACGCGGAACCCCCTGGCCGCATCGCTCGTCTAACATGGGGGGATTCTGTCCCGGGCAAAGTGAACCGGAGGAGCGGGCAATGAACAAGCCACTAGCCGTGGCGTTGACACTGGGCTGCATTGCGTTGGGAAGCCTTCGCGCCCAGGAAGCCAGAGAGCAGAAGCTGGCCGAGACGAAGGGCCAGGAGTTCATTCACTACCGCGCCCTGGGTGATCGGTCGTGCGAGATGACCATCGGGCGCGATGGCGCCGTGGCCGTGCTCCTCGGTGACGGCCGCGGCGCGGGACAGCAGGAGTCGTTCCGCATCAGCGCGGACGAGATTGCCGCATTCGACGCCGCGGTGGCCGTGGCCGACTTCTTCTCACTGCCAGAGCAGAGCCCTCGGCGCAAAGGACTGCACTACCAAGGACACCTCCGGATCACAAGCCAGGGGAAGACCAAGAGCGTGGTCTACAGCCATCTCCCCCAGCTCGGCGTCCTCGAGAATCTGCTGTGGAAGACCATCCATCAAGGGGTCGTGCTGCACGAGCTGAGGGTCGAGAAGAAGTCGTACAATGCCCTCTGTGCCGCGTCTCCCCATTTGGTTGCCCAGAAGGTTCTCAATCCGCAGGCACTGGTGGAGCCCCTCCGCGCCCTGGTCGCCGACGCCCGGGAGGGCCTCACCTCGGCCCTCGAGGCCCTCGCCTGGCTGCTCACCGAAGACCAGTGGCTCGGGTTCCTGTGGAGCCAGACCACGGCCGGCAACCCGGAGCGCACGACCCGCGTCCTCCGGGTCATCTCCGACCACCCCTTCTACGCCAACATCCCGAAGACCCATTTGAGGCCAGTCTGCGTCCTCCTGACCCAGCAGCTCCGCGCCGACCTCGTTGAGTACGCGGCGCTCCCGCGGGAGCGCCACATGGCTCACCAGCGCGCCATCTCCCTCTTCGGTGAGCAGCGGCACGAGGATGCCATCCCCGCTATCGCCAAGGCGGCCGTGTGCGGCTACCTGGAGCGCTCGGCTGCTGTCCAGGCGCTCTACAGAATGCTGCCCGCCGGGCTCGAACCCCTGGAGGGCCTGCTGGACAACCCGGACTACGAGGTTCGCCGCTCCGCCGCCGTCGCCCTTGGCGACCTGCTCTATGTGCCCGCGGTGCGGACCGGCCCGGGCGCGCCCATGAAGGAGCAGCAGGACACCATCCTGGAACGGCTGCGGACCACCACCGCGGCCAAGCTCAGGAAGCTGGCCGAAGGGGACAAGGCCTTCGCGGTCCGCGAGGCCGCCAAGGAGTCTCTCGAGCGAATCGAGAAGGGCTGGACCAAGCTCGACAACTGAGGGGGACCCCAACAGAGCGTCGGCTGAAGGCGGAGCACTACTGGGGGATCGCGAATGCTCTGTGAGATGCGCTTGATGTCCGTGCCTGCCGCCATTCTAGCGCTGATGACTTGCCTCCCCGCTGCGCGGGCGGGAACGGAACGCGCCCTCTCAGAGCAGGCCTATGCCGGGCTTCTCTGCCGCGACCACGCGGAGACGGGCGGGATGCTGGTCGGATGGGTGATGCCCGGGCCGTTGAAGGGGAAGACCTTTTCCTCGCCCTTCCTCAATCGCGGCGACATCATCCTGGCCGTCAACGGCAAGCCGATGGGGAAGAAGGCGTTCGACGAGCTCCTCGGCCGCTCGAAGCCTGGCGATACGCTCGAGCTGCGCGTGCGGCTGACTAAGGGGAAAGAGGACACCGCCGTGCCCGAACCCGGCAAGGCCGGCGAGGAGAAGACACTCAAGGTGGCCCTTGCCTCGAAAGCCGACTGGTCGGGGCCAGTCTCCTTCCGCCGCCCGCCGCCCGATCCTGACAAGGTGCTCGGTCCCCCCGCCGGCCCAACGCCGCTCGAGAAATTCCTCGACCCGCATATCGAGCAGCGCAAACTACGCGAGCCGCTCGACAAGCTGAAGAAGTATCTCGCCGATACGCAGACGGAGGACTTCGGGGCGAACAGCCTCTCGCGCGTCGCCGCAGGCTTCTACCGCCCCACGCGGCTGCCTGAGCTTCAGAAGCTCATCACTGACCCGCTGGGCAAGCTGCCCGGTGATCCGCGCGAGGTCTTCCTGCGCGCGGCGGAGAACCTCGATCTGGTCGGGCGCGAGGATTTCCTCCGCGTGGCGGAGTACCTCGATCTGGTCGGGAATGTAGGCCGCCTCTCCGAGGCGGCAACTGCGCCGCGAAGCGGGGCGAGGCAATCCGCCCCGGAGGGGCGGGCTACCGAAGAAGCCGATTTCTCCGAGCCGGCGAAGGCCATCGCCTGGATGAAGGCCCGCCTCGCCGGGGCCGCGAAGCTCCGCGAGCAGGCGTTCGCCAAGATTCCTGCCAAGAGGCGGAAGGCTCTGGCGAAGGACCTGCACGAAATCCTCGACTATGCCGCGGCCGAGCACTACCTGATGTCGCACCCCGATCCCGCCCGCATCCTCGCGGCCCTCCGCGCGAGCATGGACGTGGACCACCAGGCCCTCCTCAACGCCGCAGGGACGCTCGCCGGCGTCCTGCGGCCCGGCAAGGGGTTCGTAGTGCGGCCTTCAGGCCGTATCGGAGAAGAACGGGCTGAAGCCCGCACTACTAACAAGCCGCCCCGGAAGCTCCGGGGCATCGTCGAGGGCGACATTTTGGCCGCCGAGCAGAGCGACGGACGCTGGATCGTGGTCGGCGGCTTCGGGCCGAACCGCTACGACCTGTCGAAGATTGACGTGGTGATTGATCCTGGTGGAGACGACGTGTACTTCTACTCCTCCGGAGCGGACGCGGGAGCGTCCGGGGGCGCGTCCCCACGCGGGAGCGTGGGGACGAGGAGCGGGACGAGTAGGGGTGGGTCCGACGACCGCCCGCCCATCCAGGTCGTCGTGGACTTCGCGGGGAACGACAAGTATGAGGGCGGGCCGGCGAGCGCCACCCTCGGCATCAGCCTGCTGGTTGATGTGGCCGGGAACGATCGCTACGAGGGCAAGGCCCGGTCGTGTGGCGTCGGCGTGATGGGAGTTGGCATCCTGGCCGACCTCGGCGGTAACGACACTTACAGCGGCACCACCTGGTCGCTCGGGGCGGGCGTCTATGGGGTTGGGGCCATACTCGACCTCGGCGGCTCCGATGCTTATACCGCCGAGTACCTGAGCGAGGGGGTGGGCGGGCCGCGCGGCTTCGGCCTCATCCTCGACGCCGGCGGGAACGACCTGTATCGCGCCAACGGCCCGAAAGGCTCGGTCTACGACACCCCCGCCGTCTACGCCAGCTTCAGCCAGGGGATGGGCTTCGGCTTCCGCATGTACGAGTCGGGCGGCATTGGGGTGCTCGCGGACCTCGGCGGCGACGACCGCTACGAGGCCGGCGAGTTCGCCCAGGGCGGCGCCTACTACTGGGCACTCGGCATCCTCTACGACCGCAGCGGCAACGACCTCTACTACGGCAACCGCTACGGCCAGGGCTTCGGCTGCCATCAGGCCATCGGCATCCTGGCCGACGACGCGGGCGACGACACCTACTGGGCGATGTGCGCCGCCTGCCAGGGCGCGGCGTGGGACATCGCGGCGGGGCTGCTGATTGACCGCGGCGGCAACGACTCCTATCAGGCCGAGGGCCTGGCCCAAGGCTCCGCCGCCATGCAGGCCATCGGCTGGCTCATTGACCTCGACGGCACCGACCGCTACGTGGCCCGCGGCGGCGCCCTCCACGGCTGCTCTTCGGGCAACAGCTACCACCATGCCGAAACGTGCTGCTTCAGTTGGTCACTCCTCCTCGACGCCGGCGGAACAGTAGACTACTATTCTTCCGGCCGGCCGAACAGCCAGACCCTCGCCCCCGGCGAGTGGAACGCCAAGAAGCCTGAGGACAGCAGTCTCCACGGGCTGTTCATTGACACAAGCACCAAGACGGGATTCTGAGTGGCTTTTGCTTGAAAAATAGACGGGCAGAGTCTATAATACAAGCATGATCGCTCGAAAAGCAGCCGACTTCATCGCCCGGTTCGCAGAGCAGTTCCCCGCCATTCTCATCGTGGGGCCGCGTCAGTGCGGGAAGACCACCCTGGCGCGCCACTTCCTCAGTGGGGAGTACTTCGACCTGGAGAAGCCGTCGGACCGCCAGCTCCTCGCAGGAGACGCCGAGCTGGCTCTCCGGCGTTTCCCCGGCCCCTGCATCTTCGACGAGGCCCAGGTGCTGCCGGAACTCTTCCCCGTTCTCCGGTCGCTCATTGATGAGCAGCGGGACCGCGCGGGCCGCTTCTACCTGCTCGGTTCGGTGAACCCCGCGCTCGTGCGGGCGATCTCGGAGAGTCTGGCGGGCCGCGTCGGCGTGGCCGAGCTGACGCCCTTCTTGTTCCCCGAGGTGGCCGCCGGCGCCGACATTGTCCGCCTCTGGCTGCGCGGCGGCTACCCCGACGCGTTCCAGGCGACCGATGGCATGGCGTGGCAGCTCTGGCAGGAGAGCTACCTGCGAACCGTGGTCGAGCGCGACCTGGCTCGACAGGGGGTGTCGCTCTCGCCCGTCGAGCTGCGGCGCCTGCTGGGCATGCTCGCCCATCACCACGGGGGTCTCCTCAATGCGTCCGAGCTGGGGCGCGCGATGGGCGTGTCCTACCACGCCGTCCAGCGCTGCCTCGACGTCCTTGAAGGCCACTTCCTCGTCCGCCGCCTGCCGCCCTACCATGCGAACCTCGGCAAGCGGCTCATCAAGTCCCCGAAGGTCTATGTTCGCGACTCGGGGCTTCTCCACCATCTGCTGGGCATCTCGGCCGAGCGAGGCCTCCTGGAGTCGCCCCAGCGGGGCAACAGTTGGGAGGGGTTCCTCATCGAGCAGATCGCCGCCCTCGAGCGCCTGCTGCGCCCCGGCAGCCAATTCTACTTCTACGGCACCCACGCAGGGGCCGAGGTGGACCTGGTGATTGACCGCGGCCAGGAGCGGATCGGCTACGAGTTCAAGTGCGCGGCCTCTGTCGGCACCCGTGATTGGGCCAATCTGCGGCGCGCCCGCGAGGAGGGCGTCATTCACCACGGCAACGTCGTCTACCTGGGCGAGAGGGAGTTCCCCGTGGCGGACGGCGTTAGCGTGCGGTCCGCGGCGGAACTGCTCCTACACTACGATGGCGAGGCACGAGATGGCTGAACGGCTTCTCCTCGGCATCGAGGGCGGGGCGACGAAGACGACCGGCGTGTTGACCGACGGGAGCCTGCGTGTCCTCGCGCGACACGTGTCGGGCCCGAGCAACGTCTACGCCGTCGGGGAAGAGCGGGCCGCGGGGGCGCTGTTCGACATCCTGGGACACGTCCTGGTTCCCCCCGGTGCCACCAGGGACACCATGGTAGCCGGCATCTGCGTCGCCGGGATTCGCACGGAGGCCGACCGGCGCGTCTGGCGGCGGATTCTCAAGGAGCATTGCCGATTCGACGTGCCGGCGTTCTTCACCCACGACGCCGCGGCGGGGCTGGCGGCGGGGAGCGCAGACGCCACGGGCATCCTTGTCGTCTGCGGCACAGGCTCCCTCGTCTACGCCCGGCGGGCGGACGGTGCGGAGCGGTTCGTGGGCGGACGCGGGCCGCTCCTGGGCGATGAGGGGAGCGGGTTCGACATCGGCCACCGCGCCCTCCGCGCCGCCGTCCGCTCCGCCGACGGACGCGGCCCGAAGTCCCTCCTCGAACGCCTCATCCCCGAGCGGCTGAGGCTGGAGGCCCTCGACGCTCTGGTGGCCTGGGCCAGCCCGTTTGCGAAGGACCGCGTGGCGGGGGTGGCGCCGATTGTGTTCGAGGCGGCGCAGGCGGGCGACGCGGCGGCGTGCCAGATCATCGAGGGCGCCATCGAGGAGCTGGCGAGGGCGGTCGAGGTGGCGATGCGGGGGCTCTGGCCCTCATCGGAGTCGGTGCCGCGAGTGGTCTTGTACGGGGGAGTGCTCCGCAATCAGGCAGCGATGCGGCGGGCCCTTGCCGAGGCAATCGGGCGCTTCGCCCCGGGCGTCCCTTGCGCCCTGCCGGAGGTCGAGGGTGCCGTGGGTGCGGCGCGCCTGGCCAGGCAGGCCCGCGTCAGTACGCCACGAGCCAGATGATGAGCGCAATGAGATAGGCGATGGTGAAGAAGTAGCCCAGGCCGCGGCCCCACTCGGCCAGGCCCTCGCCGCGGAAGAGAAGCGGCGAGCGGCGTATCCGACCCAGCGCCACGTAGCCCAGGACAATGGCCAACATGCACAGGACCGGGATGACCGCGAGGAGGAGCGACACCAGGGCCATCTTGCACAGCCGCGCCCCGCTCTTGCGGAGCTGCCAGTTCGTCTGTGGCGGCGCAACGCCCACCCGTTGCCCGCAATTGGGGCACTGCTTGGCCCGCGGGCTGACGAACTTCATGCAGTAGGGGCACGGCTTGTAGGGCAACCCGTCGGCCGTCTTTGGCGGGGCTGCCGCCTCCTCGGGCGTCTGGTAGGCCGATGCGCTCAGCGGCACTGCCACGCTCTGGAGGCACGCGGGGCAAGGCATGGTCAGGCCCAGGTACTTCCGGTCCACCACCACGCTCTTGCCGCACGCCGGGCAGGCGAACTGGATACGCTCCATCCTGGCCTCCTGGCTCTCGCGTTCCCACCAGTATACCCCATGAGGGCGTTGCTGCAAGTGGCGCTCGCCTCCCTGTTGCATCCTCCCTGCCCATGGGTGTATCATCCACCGCGTCCGCGTCCACCCATCGAGCAAGGAGTCCTCGCCGTGACCGAGCCGAACATCCTCTACATCCACTCGCACGACACGGGCCGCTACATCCAGCCCTACGGCTATCCCGTGCCGACGCCACATCTTCAGCGCCTGGCGGAGCAGGGGGTCGTCTTCCGCAACAACTTCTGCTCCACGCCCACCTGCTCGGCCAGCCGCTCGGCGCTGCTGACCGGCATGTGCCCGCACTCGAACGGCATGAACGGCCTGGCCCATCGCGGCTGGTCACTCTACGACTACAGGACCCACATCGTCCACACCCTCCGCGCCGCGGGCTATCGCTCGACCCTCTGCGGCGTCCAGCACGTGGCCCAGGACGCCAAGGCCATCGGCTACGACGAGATTCTCGACCTCCGCACCCCCAGCCGCCGGCGGCCCGAGGAGGGCGCCGTCGAGTTCCTCCGCGGCAGGCCCCAGCAGCCGTTATTCCTCGCGGTCGGCTTCTTCGAGACGCATCGGGACTTCCCCGAGCCCGGCCCCGCCGAAGACCCGCGCTGGTGCCGCCCGCCGGCGCCCCTGCCCGACACGCCGGCGACCCGCCGCGACATGGCCGCCTTCAAGGCCAGCGCCCGCATCCTCGACGCCTCGATGGGCGCCGTGTTCGACGCCCTCGACGAGACGGGCCTCGCCGCCAACACCCTCGTCGTCTGCACCACCGACCACGGCCTCGCCTTCCCCTACACGAAGTGCAACCTCACCGACCACGGCCTCGGCACGATGCTCATCCTCCGCGGCCCGGGCGGCTTCAGCGGCGGGAAGGTGGTCGAGGGGATGACCCAGCACATGGACATCTTCCCCACGATCTGCGAACTGCTCGGGATCGAGCCGCCGGGGTGGCTGGAGGGCAAGAACCTCCTGCCCCTCGTCCGCGGCGAGGCGGAGGAGATTCACGGCGAGCTGTTCTTCGAGGTCACATACCACGCGGCCTACGAGCCGATGCGGGCCGTGCGCACGAGGCGCTGGAAGCTCATCCGCCGCTTCGGCGGCCGAAGGTTGCCCGTCCTGCCCAACTGCGACGACGGCCCCTCCAAGGACGCCTGGCTCGCCGCCGGCTGGCGCCAGCGCCCGGTCGCCGAGGAGGAGCTCTTCGACCTCGCCTTCGACCCTGGCGAGACGAACAACCTGGCGTCCGACCCCGCCCACGGCGACGTGCTCGGCGACCTGCGCTCGCGCCTCGAACGCTGGATGCGCGCGACCGACGACCCGCTCCTCCGCGGCCCCGTCCCTGCGCCCCCGGGAGCCAGGGTGAACCCCGCCGACGGCCTCTCGCCCCGCGAGCCGGTCGTCCCCGCCTCGTGAGGCATCGCATGGTGGAGCGACTCAAGCGGGCTGTCCTCTGCCGTGAAAGCCTGCTGCTCCTCTACGCCACGGCCGTGCTGTGTGCGCTCGGCTACCACAACCGCTTCGGCGTGGCCGCGCCCGAGCACGCGCTCCTCGAACGCTGGGTCACGCAGGGCATCCTTTACACGGCAGCGGCGGCGCTGTTCTCGGCACTCGTCCTCCGATGCAGCCCCGTGAAGCTCGGGCTCGAATGGGGCGAGGCACGCCTCTGGGCGCGCTACGTGCTTCTCTTCGCACTCGTGATGGCCGCGGCCATCCTCGCCGTCGCGTGGCTCGACCCCTCATTCGCAAGCTACTACCGCAACCATCGCCCCACGGCCGAGAGTGCTCCCGTGTTCCTCGCCTACGCGGGGTGCTATGCGGTCTATCTGTTCGGGTGGGAGTACTTCTATCGCGGCTTCCTGTTGTTCGGGCTGGAGCCGCGGCTGGGCGACTTCGCCGCGGTGGTGCAGGCCGTGCCCTTCGCTCTCCTGCACATTGGCAAGCCCGAAGTGGAGACGTACAGCTCGATCGCCGGCGGGGTGATCCTGGGTGTGCTGGCGCTCAGGGCGCGGAGCATGTGGCCCTGCTTCCTGCTGCACGCCTTCGTGGCGCTGTGGATGAGCGCCT
>Ga0194112_10007703_pt1 | contig 13966 bp, 24 predicted proteins | sample TA2MahC400mmetaG_FD_146191 | JGI IMG/M metagenome (GOLD analysis project Ga0194112, IMG submission 146191) | Freshwater microbial communities from Lake Tanganyika, Tanzania - TA2015016 Mahale Deep Cast 400m | ecosystem: Environmental > Aquatic > Freshwater > Lake | place: Tanzania: Lake...
AGCCGTCGAAAGGTGGGCAGCTTGGCCGCAGCGCGGGAAATTCCCTCCAGCTGATGGCAAAGGAGGGAGATTTTGCCACACTGAAGCTTCCCTCGGGCGAAGTGCGCAAGCTTCTCGCTAAGTGTTTTGCTACCGTCGGGGTTGTGAGCAATCTCGACCACGAGAACATCAGCTTCGGGAAAGCCGGCCGATCGCGATGGCTGGGTATTCGTCCGCAGACCCGCGGCATGGCGATGAATCCTGTGGATCATCCCATGGGCGGCGGCGAGGGGCGATCGAAGAGCGGCGGCGGGTGGCAGCATCCGGAATCGCCGTGGGGCAAGTATGCGAAGGGATTGAAAACGCGCAGGCGCAAGAATCCGTCGAACAAATACATCGTGAAACGTCGCAAGTAACCATCACTCTTTTCTCTATTATCACACGATAGGGCTCCATGAGTCGTTCACTGAAAAAAGGTCCGTACATCGATCAGAAGCTCCAAAAGAAGATCGAGGCCCTCAACAAGGCAAATCAGAAAAAGGTTATCAAGACGTGGGCGCGAGCGTGCACGATCATTCCGGATTTTGTCGGGCACACGTTCGCCGTGCACAATGGGAGCAAGTTCATTCCGGTGTACATCCAGGAGGCGATGGTCGGCCATAAGCTTGGTGAGTTCGCACCTACGCGGATCTTCCGCGGCCATCCCGGTCTGAAATCGGAGAAAACGACTTCGCCTGCGTGACTGTAACCCTCCGAAGGTGCGAATGAGATCACAGGGGGAACCTTCGGAAGGGTCCAAATCAGAGGATCTATGGAAGCACGAGCTGTCAATCGATTTGTTGGAACATCGCCTCGAAAGATGAGGCTGGTTGTCGACCTCATTCGAGGGCGCAACGTAGAACAGGCGCTGAGTATTCTGCATTTTACTCCGAAGCATGCCTCGAAGACGGCGGAACAGGTGCTGCGGTCAGCGATCTCCAATATTCAGACAAAGGATGAAGGTGGGCGCATAGACCCGTCGACGCTCTTCGTCAAGGAAGCGTATGTCAACGTAGGTCCGACAATGAAACGGATTACGCCGGCGCCGATGGGACGTGCGTACCGGATCCGCAAGCGCTCGCACCATCTCACGATCGTTGTTGCACAGCGCGAGGCAAAGGTGAAGCCGAAGCCGTCAGCTCCCAAAGGGGCTGCGGTGGAAACATCGGCGGAGAAGCCGAAGGCAGAAGAGAAATCGGTGTCAAGACCGAAAGCCAAAAAGAGTACTGCGAAAACCGCGAAAGCACGCAAGAAGTAGGAATCAACAGAACGCCAATCTCAGGAGGATCTCTTGGGCCAAAAAACCAATCCGATCGGATTTCGTCTCGGCATTACCAAGTCGTGGGATTCCAACTGGTATGATGAGAAAGGATTTTCGAGCAAGCTCCAGGAAGACCTGATGGTACGCAACTATGTCCGCAATCGCTTGAAGAAGGCGGGAATCTCGAGAATCCAAATCGACAGGACCCCAAAACGCGCGGTGATCACCATCCATACGTCCCGGCCGGGGATTGTGATTGGCAAAAGTGGGAAGGAAATTGCGCAGCTTGAGGAGGAACTGAAGAAGATCACCTCGAAGGACGTCAAGATCTTGATCCATGAGATCAAACGACCGGAACTTGATGCCACACTCGTTGCCGAGACCATCGCTTCCCAGATTGAAGGACGCATCTCCTTCCGTCGCGCGATGAAGCAAGCGATCACGGCCTCGATGCGCATGGGGGCGGAGGGTATCCGCGTGATGGCCGGTGGTCGGTTGGGCGGCGCTGAGATTGCCCGGCGCGAGCAGTACAAGGAAGGACGCATTCCGCTGCACACGATTCGCGCTGATATCGACTATGCTACGTCCACGGCGCGCACAATCTATGGTGCCATTGGCGTGAAGGTGTGGATCTGCAAAGGCGAGATCCTAGGTCCGGTGAACAGGTAAGCGAAGGAGTGCACCGACTATGTTGATGCCGAAACGAGTGAAGTATCGAAAAGCCCAGCGCGGGCGGATGCGTGGAAAGGCGACGCGCGGCAACAGTGTGGCGTTCGGTGACTTCGGATTGAAGGCGCTTGAGCCGGGATGGATCACGCAGCGGCAAATTGAGGCCTCCCGGGTCGCGCTCACGCGCATGATGAAGCGCGAAGGAAAAGTGTGGATCCGGATCTTCCCGGATAAGCCTGTCACGAAGAAGCCTGCGGAGACCCGTATGGGAAGCGGCAAAGGCATTCCCGAGTTCTGGGTGGCTGTTGTGAAGCCGGGCCGTATCTTGTTTGAGCTCGGAGGCGTGACGCGGGGGCTCGCTGATGAGGCATTTCACCTGGCCGCGCACAAGCTGCCGGTCAAGACGAAGGTGGTCGCACGGGTCGACTACGAGTCCCATTGATTGAGACAGGAGACTGAGTTTCAATGAAAGCACACGAACTGCGCAATCTCTCAGACGCCGAGCTGCTGAAGAGAATCCAAGAAGAAGAAGAGAGCCTGGCGAACCTTCGATTTCAAAAGGTGCTCAGCCAGCTGGAGAACCCGATGAAGCTGCGGTTGACCAGGAGGGAGATCGCCAGAATGCAAACGGTTCTCCGCGAGCGACAGCTCAAGAAGCCGCAAGAAGAGAAATCTGGCAAATCTGACAAACAGGAAAAGGCATAAGGGATGAGCACAGAGATGACACCATCCGCCGCGGAGCGGAACCAGCGCAAGATCCGGGTCGGCAAGGTCATTAGCAGCAAGATGCGGAAAAGCATCGTCGTTTCGTTGGAGCGAAAGGTACCCCATCCGCTCTACAAAAAGTACCACAAACGTACCTCAACGCTGATGGCCCACGATGAGAAACAAGAGGCCGGCATCGGGGATATTGTCAAGGTGATGGAGACGCGTCCGTTGAGCAAGCGCAAGCGCTGGCGTTTGGTCGAGATCGTCCAAAAGGCAAAGTAGCCATGTGCAGAAGAAGTCTGGAGACTCGCTGAGGAGCAATCGATGATCCAAGAAGAAACGAATCTGGTGGTAGCGGACAATTCGGGCGCAAAGAGGGTGCGATGCATCCGGGTCCTGGGCGGGCACGACAAGCGGTATGCAAGCGTCGGCGATCTGATCGTCGTTTCCGTGAAAAGTGCGATCCCCGGTGCGCCGGTGAAAAAGGGTGAAGTCTCACGAGCCGTGGTTGTCCGTACGAAAAAGGAGGTCGGCCGAAAAGACGGTTCCTTCATCAGGTTCGACGAGAATGCCGTTGTGCTGCTGAGCCCGCAGGGTGAGCCTCGTGGGACGCGCATTTTTGGTCCCGTCGCGCGTGAGCTTCGCGAGCGCCAGTTCATGAAGATCGTCTCCCTGGCACCGGAAGTCCTTTAATGGTTGAGGAAGATGAGTATGCACGTACACAAAAATGATATGGTTCTGGTGGTTGCAGGGAACGCGCTTGGGAAGCAGGGCAAGGTGTTGAAGGTGTTTCCCGACCGCAATCGGGTGATCATCGAAAACGTCAACATCGTAAAACGCCACACGCGCCCGTCGCAGAAGAATCCGCAGGGTGGGATCGTGCAGAAAGAAGCTCCGATCCACGCATCGAACGTTATGGTGATCTGTCCGAAATGCAGCGAGGCGACGAGGATCGGGCACAAGCATGTGACGGACCCAACCAGTGGTCGAAAGAAGACGATGCGCACGTGCAGGAAATGTGAAGAGATGTTCTAGGTCCTCCACCGATCCGTTGGGAGAATTGATTCATGGCAAAAGAGAAAGAACAGAAGAAGGTCGACGAAGCCACGCGCAAAGGAAAGGGAGGAAAAGGGGAGAAGCCTGCGGGTGAGGGGGGTGGGAAGAAAAAAGTGGAAGTCCACGAAGTCGGCGTCACGCCGCGTCTGTTTCTCCATTACCAAAAAGAAGTCGCCCCCTATCTGATGAAACGGTTCCAGTACAAGAGCGTCATGCAGGTGCCGGCCCTGGTGAAGATTGCGATCAACACCGGCGTGGGTATTGCGACACAGGATCCGAAGATTCTGGATACGACCGTGAAGGAGCTCGAGGCGATTACCGGTCAGAAAGTTGCCGTCACGAAGTCGAAAAAAGCGATTTCGAACTTCAAGCTTCGCGAGGGCTTGCCCATCGGGTGCCGCGTGACGCTGCGGCGCTTCCGGATGTACGAGTTTCTCGACCGCCTCATCAGCATCGCGCTTCCGAGAGTGCGTGACTTCCGGGGCGTATCGGACAAATCGTTCGACGGCCACGGGAATTTCACGCTTGGCATCAAAGAGCAGATTATTTTCCCGGAAATCGATGTCGACAAGGTCACCCGCATCAGCGGTATGGATATCACGCTTGTGACGACGGCAAAGTCGGATGTCGAAGCGTATGAGCTCCTCAAATCGCTGGGGATGCCGTTCGTCAAGAGGCAAGAGGTTCTTCAAACAGCAGCATAATTCCAATCGAGAGGAGATCTATTGGCACGCCTAGCAATGAAGGTCAAGGCAAAGAAGCCGCCGAAACACAAAGTCCGCCAACATAATCGGTGTCAAATTTGTGGCAGGCCTCGTGGATACTTCCGGAAGTTCGGTGTCTGCCGAATCTGCCTGCGAAACCTTGCCCTGGAAGGGAAAATCCCGGGCGTCCGCAAGGCAAGCTGGTGAGTCTGCCCTCGATGCTCTTACGTAAGGAGAATTGATTCGATGCCCGTAACAGATCCCGTAGCAGATTTCTTCACACGCATCCGCAATGCCGCAAAAGCAAAGCACAAGCAGGTCGACATTCCTGCGTCGAACCTGAAGAAGGCGATCGCACAGATTATGATGGAAGAGAAGTTCATCTCAAGCTTCTCCGTGCTCGAGGACGGAAAGCAGGGTGTGCTGCGCATTCATCTCAAGTATCAGGGCGGGAGGCCCGTCATTTCGGGATTGCGCCGCGTGAGCCGGCCGGGAATCAGGCAGTACCGGGCGGCCGGTGATCTGCCGCGCGTGTTGGGCGGCTTAGGCATCGCAATTCTTTCCACCTCGAAAGGGGTCATGACGGACCATCAAGCCCGCAAGCTCCATGTCGGCGGCGAGGTTCTCGCTTACATTTGGTAAACTGAGGAGATTCAGAACGTGTCACGAGTTGGCCGTAAACCAATACCGATCGTCAAAGGGGTACAGATCACACAGAAGGATGGTCTGATCACGGTGAGGGGCCCGAAAGGGGAGCTCTTTGCTCGTGTGCATCCGAACATCACGGTGGACGTAAGTCAGTCCGAGGTTGTTGTCACCCGTCGGTCCGATGAGAAGGAACAACGTGCTCTGCACGGGTTGTGGAGGGCGCTCATTCAGAACATGATTGCGGGCGTCACGAACGGATACGCGAAGAAGCTCGAAATCGTCGGCGTGGGCTATCGCGCAGAAATGAAGGGAAAGAAGCTTCAGCTCATGGTGGGGTATTCTCACCCGATCGTGTTCGGACCTCCAGAGGGCATCACGCTGGAGACCCCGACGCAGACGAACATCATCGTCTCGGGCATTGACAAGCAGCTCGTCGGGCTCGTCGCTGCGAAGATCCGGTCTTTCCGCCCCCCCGAGCCGTACAAAGGAAAGGGCATCAAGTACGAAGGCGAGTACATCCGGCGGAAAGCCGGCAAAGCTGCTGCAACCACTGGTACGAAGTAAGGCTGCCGCGACGTGAGTATGTGAGTGATAATCTGATCGAAGGACAACGTGCATGATCCAAAACAAGAAGCTCGGCCGCTGGCCTAAGAGAAAGGCGCGCACACGGAAAAAGGTGTTTGGGACGCCGGAGCGGCCGCGGTTCACCGTTTACAGGAGCGCCAAGCACATCTATGCGCAGATCATCGACGATACTTCCGGAAAGACCCTGGTATCGGCTTCCACGGTTTCCAAGGAGTTACGTGAGGAGCTGAAGAAGGCGACATCCAAGATGGACGTCTGCAAGTTGATCGGTGTGTTTGCAGCGAGGCGCGCCCTGGAAAGGAACATTAAGCAGGTTGTCTACGACCGGAGCGGATATCTGTATCACGGCCGCATCAAGGCGGTCGCCGAAGGTGCACGGGAAGGCGGGCTCAAATTCTAACTCATCACTCTATCAAGAACAGAACGCGATGTCGAAGATCAAGGCAGGTGAACTCGAACTCAAAGAACGACTCGTTCACATTAACCGCGTCGCCAAGGTCGTGAAGGGGGGACGCCGCTTCAGCTTCAACGCGATTGTCGTCGTGGGGGATGGCAACGGTCACGTCGGAGTCGGATTGGGGAAAGCGAATGAAGTCGCCGATGCTATCGCGAAGGGCGTCGATGACGCAAAGAAGAACGTTGTGAAAGTCCCCATCGTGAAGGGAACAATCCCGCACGAGGTGATCGGCAAGTTTGGTGCCGGACGGGTCCTCTTGAAACCCGCGTCACCCGGAACAGGGCTTATCGCGGGCGGCGGAGTTCGAGCGGTGCTGGAATCGGCGGGAGTGAAGGATGTCCTCACCAAGCAGATGGGCTCGTCGAACCCGCACAATGTCGTGAAAGCGACTATGAAGGCGCTGTTAAGCCTCACTGATGCGAACATGGCAGCCGAGCGTCGCGCCATGTCACTGCAAGAACTGTTTCACCAGAGCTAACGAGTGTGCCCATGTCTGCAGCGAAGAAGATCAAGATAACTCAGATCCGAAGCGTCATTGAGCAACGCGAGAACGCAAAGCGTACGATCAGGGCCTTGGGGCTCGGCCGGCCGAATTACAGCGTGATCAAGAACGACACGCCGCAGATCCGCGGAATGATCAACGCAGTCCGTCACCTTGTGCGTGTCGAGGACGTAAAGTAGCTACTCTCAGGCCCTTCCGGTGGTGTGACACCGCCGGAAGGCGAACAGGAAACGAACATGGCAAAAGCTATTCTCAGCAATCTTACACCAGCGAAGGGCTCTCGGAAGAAAGTCAAACGCATCGGGCGCGGCCAGGGGTCGGGCCACGGCGGCACCGCGACGCGGGGGCACAAGGGTGCGAAGTCCCGGTCGGGCCACAAATTCAAGCTCTGGTTCGAGGGCGGCCAGATGCCGTTGACGCGTCGTGTGCCGAAGTTCGGGTTCAAGAGCAGGCATCGGCATGTGATGCAGGAGGTGAATGTGGAGAGCCTCGAACGGGTCATCACGGAAAAGAAGGTCAGCGGCGGCGCCGTGACGCCCGAGGTGATGTATCAGCTGGGCTTGATTTCCAAAAAAGAGGAGCCGGTCAAGGTCCTGGGCAACGGGGAGCTCAAGAGCAAAGTCGACGTGACGGCCCACGCGTTCAGCAAGTCGGCGATCGCCAAGATTGAGGCTGCTGGCGGCAAGGCAACCCTCCTCACCAGAAGCAAGTCGTAGACTTGTCAATGAGCGTGCACAAGTAATGAGCAGACTGACAGACACCTTCACCAACATCTTCAAGATCCAGGAGCTCCGGGAGCGACTCCTTTTCACTGCGGCACTCCTGATCGTCGTCCGCATAGGGTCGCACATCACCCTGCCCGGGATCGACGCGAGCGTCCTTGCTGATTACATGCGTCGTTCCTCTGAGGGGACGCTGTTCGGTTTGTACGACCTGTTCGTCGGTGGAGCGTTCAGCAACGCGGCGGTCTTCGCGCTAGGCATCATGCCGTACATCAGTTCATCGATCGTCATTCAGCTCTTGGGAGCCGTTGTTCCCTATTTCCAGAAGCTGCAGAAGGAGGGAGAAGAGGGAAGGAAGAAGATCACGCAGTATACGCGGTACGGAACGGTGCTCATCTGCCTGCTGCAGTCGAGCGGGGTCGTGGTGAAGCTCCAGAGTACGGTCACCCCATTGGGGCCGATTGTGCCGGGCGCTGTACAGGGCTTCGGCTTCGCCTTCAGTACGATCATAATCCTCACCGCCGGCACGGTCTTCATGATGTGGCTTGGTGAGCAGATTACGGAGCGGGGCATCGGGAACGGGATTTCGCTCATTATCTTTATCGGGATCATCGCGGGGTTTCCGGCCGCGATGCTCGACGAGTATCAGCTCATCATTGCCGGCCGGAACATCATCGTAGAGCTTGTCATCCTCGTGCTCATGGGCTTTATCGTTGCCGGCGTCGTTCTTGTTACGCAGGGTACAAGGCGCATTCCGGTTCAGTATGCGAAGCGCGTCATCGGACGGAAGGTCTACGGCGGGGTGACGCAGTACATTCCGCTGCGCGTCAACACAGCCGGCGTCATGCCGATCATCTTCGCCCAGGCGATCATGTTCGTTCCCCAGATCTTCTTCCAGTTCTTCCCGGAAAGTGAGTTCGTGGCCACCCTGTCAAGCGATTGGTTCAGCTACGATTCATGGACGTACTCGTTCATTTACGGGTTGATGATCGTCTTCTTCACCTATTTCTACACGGCGATCGCTTTCAACCCCAAGGATGTCGCCGACAACATGAAGAAGCAGGGCGGATTTGTTCCGGGCATCCGTCCTGGAACGCATACCGCGGAGTTTGTCGACAACATCCTGACAAAGATCACACTGCCGGGATCGATCTTTCTGGCCATCGTTGCGATTCTTCCGACGTTGATGATCAAACTCGGTGTCACGCCCGGATTCGCCTCCTTCTTCGGTGGAACGAGTCTCCTGATCATCGTCGGTGTCGCGCTGGATACCCTCCAGCAGGTGGAGTCGCACCTGCTGATGCGGCACTACGATGGGTTCATGAAGAGCGGGAAGCTCAGGGGAAGACGGGGGTAAGGCCGACGCCTTCGATGGTGCGCATCAAGACGAAACGTGAGATTGACCTCATGCGCGAGAGCTGTCGGATCGTGGCTGAGGTCCTCAAACTTGTCGGGGCGCACGCGAAGCCGGGGATCGCAACCATCGAGCTCGACCGCCTGGCAGAAGATTACATACGATCGATGGGCGGAATTCCGGCGTTCAAAGGATATGGTCAATCCGCATCGAATCCGTTTCCAGCGACCCTTTGCACGTCGATCGATGAGGTTGTTGTTCACGGGATCCCCAGTGCACGGCCGCTGCGGGAGGGCGAAGTTCTCTCAATCGATGTCGGGGTGAAAAAGGACGGCTTCTACGGGGACGGCGCATTCACGTTTGCGATCGGGAATATCTCGGAGGAGAAGAAGAAGCTTCTGAGGGCAACGGAAGAATCCCTCTATAGAGGGATCGGGCAGGCGGTGGTGGGGAAAAGGGTTCATGATATCTCTCACGCAATTCAGGCGCACGTCGAAGCCCACGGGTTCACCGTTGTGCGGGATCTTGTCGGACACGGAGTCGGTGTCGAGCTCCACGAAGAGCCGGCGATCCCCAACTTTGGCAAGCCGGGGACGGGAGCGAAGCTCCAGGAGGGTATGACGCTGGCCATCGAGCCGATGGTGAATGCAGGCGTGGCGTACGTGCAGTTTCTTTCTGACGGTTGGACCGTGGTAACAAAAGATGGCAAGCCCTCTGCACATTTTGAACACACGATAGCGATTGTCAACGGAAAGCCTGAAATCCTGACGTTCTGACGGTTCATGATGGCAAAGCAAGGCCCGATCAAAGTCGACGGAGTGATTACCGAAACGTTGCCGAACGCGACGTTCAGGGTCAAGCTTGACAACGGTCATGAAATTCTGGCACATATCTCCGGCAAGATGCGGATGCACTTCATCAAGATCCTCGTGGGAGATCGGGTTACTGTGGAAATGTCGCCCTACGATCTGAGCAAAGGCAGGATCACGTACCGGTACAAATAACCTCAAGCGGAGAAAAGCAGCGATGAAAGTCCGATCATCTGTCAAAAAACTGTGCGAGAACTGCAAGATCATTCGTCGAAAAGGGGTCGTACATGTGATCTGCAAGAACCCCAAGCACAAGCAGCGGCAAGGCTGAGGAGATGAATTCAAACACGCTATTCAAGGAGAACGTTCTTGGCACGTATTGCTGGAGTTGACCTACCGAAGAACAAGCGCGCGGAAGTCGGCCTGACGTACATCTACGGTCTGGGCCGGAGCTCCGCGAAGGATATACTGACGAGGGCCGGAGTCAGCCTGGACAAGCGCGTGGGCGAGCTGAACGATGAGGAGGTCGCCGCGATCCGTTCAATCATTCAAACCGACTACAAGGTCGAGGGCGCGCTGCGCAGCGAGGTCCAGATGAACATGAAGCGCCTGATGGATATTGGCAGCTATCGCGGACTGCGCCACCGCAAAGGGCTCCCCACAAGGGGGCAAAGGACCCGGACGAACGCACGGACGAGGAAAGGCAAACGGAAGACGGTCGCAGGGAAGAAGAAGGCAATAGAGAAGAAGTAATTCACGTTCTTCAAGTAAGGAGATCTCGCTTGGGCAAGCAAGCGGCCGGAGCACCGGTCACAAAGAAAAAGAAGAAAGTCCACGTTGATACGAACGGCAAGGCGTTTGTCAAAGCCACGTTCAACAACGTTATGGTGACATTGACGGATACGTACGGCAACGTGATTGCCTGGTCGTCGGCCGGACGGAACGCCTTCAAGGGATCACGCAAGAACACCCCCTTTGCGGCCCAGGTTTCGGCGGAAGCAGCCGCGAAGGAAGCGTACGAGCTTGGTCTGCGGCGGGTCGAGGTGTTCATCAAGGGACCGGGCGCGGGTCGGGAGGCGGCGGTTCGATCATTGCAGACGGCGGGGCTCGAGATCACAGTGATACGTGATATCACGCCCATTCCTCACAACGGTTGCCGTCCGCCAAAACGCAGAAGAGTGTAGGTACAGGAAACTGCCGATTGTTGATTGAAGATTGTCGATTCCAGAGATCGTTCGATCGGAGATCGTACATCGCTCATCGAAAACCCACGTAGGAGAACTATGGCACGATACATAGATGCCAGCTGCAAGCTGTGTCGGCGAGAGCGACAGAAGTTGTTCTTGAAGGGCACCAAATGCTATACGGAGAAGTGCCCGCTCGAGAAGCGTGGCTATCCGCCGGGTCAGCACGGCCAAAGCCGACGGCAGAAGATCTCTGAGTACGGTGTGCAGCTAAGAGAAAAGCAGAAAGTGAAACGCTCGTACGGTTTGATGGAAGCTCAGTTTCGCAACTACTTCGAGCGGGCGCTCAAACAAACGGGTCGTACCGGTGAGACTCTGGTGAAGACCCTCGAACGCCGCTTTGATAACGTCGTCTTCCGGATGGGCCTCGCACCCTCCAGGAAGTCCGCTCGCCAGCTGATCCTTCACCGGCATTTTCTGATCAACAATAGGATCGTTGACATTCCCTCGTATTTGCTGAATCCGGGGGATGTCATCCAGGTCCGGGAAAAGAGCAAGAAGCTGGAGCTGATTCATTCGGCCATGAAGCGCGTCAAGGACACGGCGATGCTGCCGTGGCTCAGCCTGGACAAGGCGGCGATGGCAGGGACATTCCTGCAGGTTCCGGAGCGCGCGGATGTTCCCTTGAATGCAAACGAGCAGTTGATCGTTGAATTGTACTCGAAATAGCTTCAGGGTCGTTTGTCGTCTTTCTATAAGTCTCGTACCCGGTTCTTCACAAGGGTTTCGAGCCAAGCGCCTCGATCCAAACGAGAGGAAAGAGTCCTATGAGTAATTCATTAGTCCAGATGCCTGAGAAGATCGAGCTCGATGAGAGCACGTATGCCCCTACGTTCGGACGATTCACCGTCCAGCCGTTGGAGAAGGGGTTTGGCGTAACCATCGGCAATTCCTTCCGGCGCGTGTTGCTCTCTTCGCTCCCGGGGACAGCCATCACGGCGATTCGGGTTGACGGGATTCAGCACGAGTTTTCCACGATCAAGGGGGTAACGGAAGATGTCGCGGATCTTGTCCTGAATTTGAAACAGGTCCGCCTGAAGCCGATCAACAAGAAACTGACGAAGCTCACGGTCTCCCTCAAGGGGCCCGGCGAGTTTACGGCGGCGGATATCCAGAATGCCTCTCCTGAGGTCGAGATCCTCAATCCCGATCAGCATCTCGCCACCCTCAACAAAGATGCAAGCTTCGATCTCGAGCTTCGCCTAGGACGAGGCAAGGGCTATGCCTCCGCAGAGGAGAACAAGTCCGCCGATCAGCCGCTGGGGACGATTGCTATCGATTCGATCTTCACGCCGATTAAAAACGTCCGCTACCTTGTCGAGCCGACACGCGTCGGTGGACAGACAGATTTCGAGAAGCTCACTCTGGAGATCGAAACCGACGGCTCAATAGCACCTCAGGAAGCTCTGACGCACGCCGGGAAGATTCTTCGCGATCATATCCAGCTGTTCATCAACTTCGATATGGAGCCGGAAGCCGAGAAAATTGAGACGGAAGAGGAGGCAAAGCTCACCCAGACGCGGCGGACCTTGCGCATGTCGGTCGACGAGCTCGAGCTTTCGGTGCGCTCCCACAACTGTCTCCGTTCCGCGAACATAAAAACGATCGCGGATCTTGTGAGAAAGGATGAAGCGGAGCTCTTGAAGTTCAGGAATTTCGGGCGCAAGTCGCTCGCAGAGCTCTCCGCCATTGTCGAAGAGTTGGGCTTGACCTTCGGCATGGATGTCGACAAGTATCTGAAGGACGGAAACGAGTAGGGGAATCGATAATAAGGAAAAGTCGCTATGCGTCATTTGAAATCAGGACGAAAACTCGGCCGCACGCGAAGCCATCGGAAGGCAACGCTCTCTGCGCTGAGCGTCTCGCTGATTCGGCACAAGAAAATTCGCACGACGACGGCGAAGGCCAAAGAAGCACGGATCGTGGTGGAACGGCTCATCACACGAGCCAAGCGGGCGCTCCATCGTGAGGGGGATGGAAAAACCAAGGACGTTCACGCGCGTCGAGAGGTCTTTGCCTACCTGCGGGACCGATCTGCTGTTGCCACCCTGTTCGGCGAGATCGCTCCGAAGGTCGCCAATCGGCCGGGGGGCTACACTCGTGTTGTCAAACTCGGGCAACGACACGGTGATGGAGCAGAGATAGCCGTCCTGGAGCTTGTCGACTACAACGTCGGCCAGGAGAAGGCTGCTCCCAAGGCAAAAGGAAAGGCAGCGAGCGCATCACGCAAGAAAGCAGGGAAGAAGGAGAAACCCGCGGCCGCTGCAGAATCCAAAAGGAAAACCGAGGTGTCCGAAGCAGGATCAGGCGACGCTGATGTCAAAGCCTCGGGTTAGAAAACGCACAACTCCACACAGGGATAGCGTCGACTATCCTTTCTTGTTTCATCGAAGAGAGGCATATCCCTATGCTCAAAATTACTACTGCTGAGTTCTTGCAGGGAGTCTCCGATCTACGCCAGCTACCGAAGAACGAGCTCCGAGAAGTTCTGTTCATCGGACGGTCGAACGTCGGGAAATCATCCCTCCTGAACAAGATGTGTAACAGGAAAAATCTCGCTCGTTCCAGCTCGACCCCCGGAAAGACGAGGGAGATCAACTACTACATCATCAACAACGCGTTCTATTTCGTCGATCTGCCGGGCTATGGCTACGCGAAAGTGCCCGAGCAGATGCGGGCGGGCTGGAAGCGCCTGATCGAGGATTTCCTGAAGCGCGGCGGGCCGATCGCACTCGCCATGCAGTTGATCGACTCGCGTCAAGAGCCGACGCCGCTGGACCTGATGATGATGGACTGGCTTGATTACTATGAGGTCCCGTATCTTCTGGTACTGACGAAGGCGGATAAGCTTCCCGTAAGCAAGCTCACGAAACAGCTCGAGGGATACCGGTCCCGGTTCAACTCCCAGCTTTCCGAGGGATGCTGTCGGGGTATCGTCCCGTTCTCAATCGTTACAGGCGATGGGAGATCCGAATTGCTCAAGCTGATCGAAGACCATCTCAACCACGCGCCGAAACAGAAAAAGGAAGCGATCTAGAGCAACGACACCCATACGGATTTTCATGTGAGGTGATAGACCTCGAGCGCGCTCGAGGTCTTGTCGTTTTGGGCTTCCTTCGGCTTGCTTGCCGGAGCCCTATGGGGTACCTTCCGTGTAGCACCGCTCCAACCAACCGCGCCCGCAAATGAGCGTATGCACCGGCAGATCCGCTAGTGTAGTGCGTCACTA
>Ga0194112_10007704_pt1 | contig 13966 bp, 8 predicted proteins | sample TA2MahC400mmetaG_FD_146191 | JGI IMG/M metagenome (GOLD analysis project Ga0194112, IMG submission 146191) | Freshwater microbial communities from Lake Tanganyika, Tanzania - TA2015016 Mahale Deep Cast 400m | ecosystem: Environmental > Aquatic > Freshwater > Lake | place: Tanzania: Lake...
TGGCCCACGAGTTGGAAGCGGGCGGCGTGCCGCTGCTGCCGCGGATCATGTCCGAGTGGGCGCACGCGCGGACCGGCATCGACATCCATCCCGGCGCGACGATCGGCGAGCGCTTCTTCATCGACCATGGCACCGGCGTCGTGATCGGCGAGACGACGGTGATCGGCGATGGGGTCAAGCTCTACCAGGGCGTGACCCTGGGCGCGCTCTCCTTCCCCAAGGACGAGCGGGGACGACTCATCCGCGGGCTGCGCCGCCACCCGCGGATCGGGGACGGCGTGGTCATCTACGGCGGCGCGACGATCCTCGGCGACATCACGATCGGCGATGGCGCCGTGATCGGCGGCAATGTCTGGCTGACCCAGTCGGTGCCCCCGCGCACCAAGGTCGTCCACCATCCGCAGAACGCGCGGATGATGCCGGCCGGCGGCGCGGGCGGCCGCGCGCCCGGCGGGGCCGTCTCCGCCGGGGAGACGGGACCCGCGCCGCGGGAAGGGCTCGTCCCGGAAGGCGGCGCCGGGGATCCCCCCTCCGGGGGGCCGGCGCCGGAGAGGGCGTAGTCCGCATCGCGGGGCGGCCGGCGGTCGCGCCGCGCGCGCGAGGCGGAACTGAACTGGGGCTGGGACGATCGACAGCCCGCGATCGTTCCCGCCCCGCGCGTAAGGAGGAACTCCATGGCCCGGATCCACGATACGATCCTGGAGGCGATCGGCGGCACGCCGCTCGTCCGCGCGCCGCGCTTCTCGGCCGGCCTGAAGGCGGATGTCGTCTTCAAGCTCGAATCCTTCAATCCGATGTCGAGCGTCAAGGATCGTCCGGCGAGACGGATGATCGAGGAGGCGCTGGAGAGCGGCGCCCTGCGGCCCGGCATGACCGTGGTCGAGCCGACCAGCGGCAACACGGGCATCGGGCTGGCGCTGGTCTGCGCGGTCAAGGGCCTGCGGCTCGTCCTGACGATGCCGGAAACGATGTCGATCGAGCGGCGCAAGATCCTCGCCGCGCTCGGCGCCGAGCTGGTCCTCACGCCTGGAGAGCTGGGCATGAAGGGGGCCATCGCCAGGGCCGGAGAGCTGCGGGAGGAGATGGGCGACACCTTCATGCCGGGCCAGTTCTCGAACCGGGCCAACGTCGACTCCCACCGCGAGACGACGGCGCCCGAGATCTGGCACGACACCGACGGCGCGGTGGACATCTTCGTCGCCGGGGTCGGCACGGGCGGGACGCTGAGCGGCGTCGGCTCCTACCTGAAGGAGAAGAAGCCCGGGGTCAAGATCGTGGCCGTCGAGCCGGCCGGCTCTCCGGTGCTCTCCGGCGGGAAGCCGGGCCCGCACAAGATCCAGGGCATCGGCGCCGGCTTCGTGCCGCAGATCCTCGACGTCTACATCATGGACGAGATCGTCCAGGTCCGCGAGGAGGACGCCTTCGCCGCCGCCCGCGACCTCTGCCGCGGAGACGGGCTGATGGTCGGCATCTCCTCGGGCGCGGTGGCCTGGGCCTGCCGGCAGTTCGCCGAGCGCAAGGAGAACACGGGGCGCATGATCGTCGGTCTGCTCGCCTCGCACGGCGAGCGCTATCTCTCGACGGCGCTGTATCAGCAGGGCTGACGGCCTGGCGGCGAGCCCCTCGGTCGATCCCTACTGGACGACCGTGAAGCGGCCGAGCATCGTCTCGTTCTCGCAGGTGACCGCGTAGAGGTACACCCCGCTGACGATCTCCTGGCCCCGCCGCGAGAGCATCCGCCACTCGACGGTGCCCCGCGGCCGCCGATCCGGCCCGCTGTTGTCGAACTGGTCGACGAGGTCGCCGGCCATCGTGTAGATGCGCACCGTGCAGGGCTTCTCCGGCAGCCGGGCGAAGAAGAGCCGCGTGCCGGTCGGGTCGGCGTCGCTCGGCGTGAGGTCCGCCTCCGATCCCCCCCGCCAGGGGTTGGGCACGACCATCACCAGGTCCTTCCAGCTCTCCCCCGCCGCCGCGCCCCACAGCGGGCGCACCGCTTCGGACTCCACCGCCGACGGCTGGCTGCTCAGGCGCTGGACCTTGCCCCGCTCGTCGACCCAGGTGCTGTAGGCGGTGACGTCGTAGAAGTAGACCATCCCGTTCTTCAGCCCGACCTCGTCCTCGAAGGCATAGCGGCCGATGTCGTACCTCCAGAGCGTCTGCGACGGGTTCTCCGGATTGGGCACGAAGGAGTCGATCACCGCCACGTCGAAGCGGCAGTCGGCCAGGTCGAGCTCGATCCCCACCGGATCGGCGGTCAGCGTGGCCAGCTTCTGCCAGTCCCCCGGCGTCGGCCCGGTCGAGCCGAAGGGGCGCCGCCAGCCCTCCACGCGCCAGATCTCGTAGCCGCTGAAGAGGATCCTCTGCTGGATCGGGTCGGCGATCAGCTCGGAGGTGTTGTCCCACTCGATCCGCACCCGCCGGTCCCCGGCCATCCGCGCCCGCCGGCGCGGCTCCTCGGCGCCCGTCCGCGGCGGCGGCGGAGCGACCGTGCCTACCCAGCGGATGAGCGTCTCCTTGCCCGGGCATCTCGTCGCGCTGTCCATGATCGGCGTGCAGCAGTTGCAGTCGGCGTCCCGCCAGTAGCTCGGGTGGTCGCAGGTGGTGTTCTTGAAGGGCCCCTCGCGAACGGGCGGGTCGACGCAGCGGTCGAACCAGAAGAGCGGATCGCCCGGATCCTCGACGCGCAGGCATGTCTCCCGCCCCCAGCAGCCGGTCAGGGGGTTGTTGTCGACGTCGCGCCACTGCCCGTCGTAGATGCGCTGGGCCATGATCGCGTTGGTGATCAGCCCGCGCCGGCCGGCGCCGATGACGAAGGCGACCTGGAAGTGCAGCTCCTCGTCGGGCAGCAGTTCCTTGAAGGGGCCGGCGCTGAAGAGGTAGCGGTAGTCGGCCGGCTGCGAGGTCGGGCCGCGCGGCCGGGTGCCCCGCGAGAGGAGGTCGTAGCGCTGGTAGTCGCTGCGCGGGTCGCCGTCCGGATAGGTGCCGTTGCCGGAGAAGAAGGCGCAGGTGTGGATCTCCACCCGCTCCGGCGCCCGCTCGCCGAAGGGATCGGTCGTGTGGCCGAGGAACATGCCCCCGAAGTAGCCGTCCGCCCCGGGCGGCATGTCGTCGGCCGACTTGCCCCCCGTCTGGCTTCCCGGCGTGTCGTGCATGAAGGCGATGTCGATGTGCAGCTCCTGCTCCGCGCAACTGCGCAGCCGCTGGGTGACCCGATCCCTGCAGGAGTAGCGGATTGTCTGATCGATGTAGGTCGTGTCGATCGAGAGGAGCTCGCCGGCGTCGTCGGTCCAGTAGTCCTCGGCGTCCTTGCGCCCGGCGTCGGAGTCGACGAAGTAGCCGAGATAGACCTGGCGCAGCGTCTCCCATCCCTGGTTGAGGACGACGTAGTCGAAGCCGACGAACTCGTCAGCCCCCTCCGTCGACCAGGCGAAGCTGCGCTGGCGGATGCGCAGGTTCAGCGGCCGGTGATCGGGGTTCTGCGCCCGGGCCTCGCCCGTGTTGTCCCAGTACTCGCAGGAGAACATCTGCTGGCCGATCGCTTCGTAGTCCTCGTCGATCTCCCCGTCGCCGTCGTCGTCCAACCCGTTGTGGAAGTCCTCGTCGACCAAGCCGTCGCCGTCGTCGTCGCCCCGGCTTCCGGAGAAGCCGCGCCGGTCTCCGCCGGTGACGCCCTCGAAGCTCTCGTACATCGTGTAGACGGGAGCCAGCGGGGGCAGCAGCTCGTAGTCGAAGGGGGCCCCGGTGGAGACATAGGCCAGGTTGTCGGGGGCGATCGCCCCGATCCAGAGCGAGGCGGCGTAGAGGTACTCGCCCCCCCGCCAGCCGGCACCGTGCAGGTCCGTGCCGAACGGGTTGCCGACCACGCCGACATTCGTGACCATCAGGTGCAGCAGGCCGACATTGTGGAAGAAGAGGTTGGGGCTGCGGATGGCGTAGAGCGACCGGCCCTGGGCGTCCGGGGGGAAGGGGGCGTAGCCGTCGCAGCGCGCCGCGGCCGTCCCGCTCGCCGCCGCCAGCGCCCCGGCGAGCAGCGCCAGGGCGGCCGCTCGGCGCGCCCGGGGGGCGAATGTCCGCATGCCCTGCCCTCCTTCCGCATCCGATCCGCCCGCTCCGCGGCTCGGCCGGCGCCGACGGCGGGCCTCCCGCTTCCGCCCGAGCGACCCTCCGGCCGCATCCGGCAGGGCGACCCCCTTTCCGCGCCCCCATGATAGGCGCGACCGGGGCAATCGTCCATGGACTACCCGGGCCGCCCATCAGAAGGCGTCGCCCGGGCCCCGGCGGGCGGGGCTCAGATCAGGCCCCGGCGAACCGCCGGCGCCGCTCCGCGCGTCCCCCGCCCGTAGATCTCCTCCGGGAAGAGCAGCGGCGCCAGCCTCTCCAGGAACTGCCGCCGCTTCAGCCGCTGATGGCTGGCGTAGTGGCGGGTGTGGATCGTCCGCAGGTAGCTCTCCAGGGTGTAGAGCTGGAGCTCGACCGCGAACCCGTACGGGGGGACCTCGTCGCCCTCCTCGGCGTAGAGCAGGTCGAGGTCTCCCTTGTAGACCTTGTACCCCGCCCCCGACTGCGCGTGGAGCAGCGCCCTGTCTCCCGCGCGGGTCAGCGTGTCGACGACGTTGCGGATCTTCATCGGGCCGCCGACGATGTCGAAGAGCGCCTCCCTGAGCACCTCGACCTCGGCGCTGTTCTCGACGATGAACATCGCTCCGACGATGTCGGGAAAGGCGCCCGGCTCGTTGACCCCCTTGCGCAGCATCTTGCTGACGATCGAAGCGTCGCGCCGCAGCGACAGCTCGCTCCACTTCTCGCGCGTCTCCAGCTCGTAGACCCTTTGGCCGCGGACATAGTGATAGGGCAGGACCTCGCGCTTGGAGCGGCAGCTGTAGAAGTAGATGCGCGCGCGCACGGTCCGGCCGTCCTGGCGAAAGCGAAGCTCGCGGCGCCGGAAGCGCCACACCTCCTCGTGCGGCAGCGGCTGCCCGACGCGGTAGTCGATTCTCAGGCCGTCGGCGGCGATGTCGAAGGCGATGTCCACATCCTCCCGCGCGACCGTGTGCACGAGCAGCTCGCGATCGATCAGCTCGGCGAAGTAGCGCCGGTGCCGGTCGCCCCGCTGCACCTCCCAGCAGTGCTCGACGTCGAAGAAGAGCTTCGCCAGGTAGAGCTTGCGGCGCGCCTCGAAGGCCAGGCGCGGGTCCCGGCCTTCGAAGACGATCCGCAGCAGCTCGCGCAGGTCGTTCGTGTCGCGCACGCGCGGATGGGCGCGCAGCCCGGCGCGCCGCCGGCGGGGGAAGAGCGCGGCAAGCGCCTCGACGTAGCGGGACGCCTCGTTGAGGTAGTAGGCCGCCGTCAGGCGGTTGGCATCCGCGCCGTGCTCGCCGCCCGGGGGGTGAAGCATGCGCTCGAGAAAGGCGTCGTAGGCCTGGTCGCCGTCGCGGATGGCGAGAAAGAGGCGATGGAAGGAACGCAGCAGCTCGGGGTGCGAGTCGGCCAGGGAGAGGTCCAGGTAGGGATGGGCCTGGAGCGGATCGAGCGATCCGGGAGGCTCGCTGTTGGTGGCGACCGCCGGCATCGCATTCCCCCGACATCCCCTCACCCGGCTCCATCCGCAGCGGTCCAGCGGACGCGTGCCTGGCGGGCGCGCGCCCGGCGGATCCGGCGGATCGGCGCCAGGATATCACGCGGCGTTTCGGCGCGCCAAGGCGGGCGGCGGACTTGTCCCGGCAGCGGGCTCGTGGGATCCTCGATCCCGATGGTCGACGATCCGGGCAGAAGGATGGGGCACGCCGCGGCGAAGGCCAACGCCGGCGAGGACTCCGGGGGCGCGGGCGCCCGGGCGGGGCAGGCCTTCGAGGAGCTGGCCCGAGCCCTGGCCGCGGGCGAGGGCTGCCTCGATGTCCGCCCCGCCGCCGACTTCGCCTCCGCCCACCTGCCCGGCTCGGCGTCGATTCCCTGGAGCGAGCTGCCCCTGCGGCGCCACGAGCTGCCCCCGCGGGCGACTCCCTTCCTCGTGGCCGGCGATGGTCCTGAGCAGGCGCGCGAGGCCGCCGCCTGGCTGCGGGACCGCGGCTGGTCCGCGGCGCTGCCGCTCGAGGCGCCGTTGAGCCGCTGGCCGGGCCCCTGGGAGAGCGGCCCTCCGACGCGCGCGCTCTGGCGGCCCAGCGCCCTCGTGCGGCGCTGGGCCCCTCGCCTCCCGGACGGGCCGGTGCTCGACCTCGGCTGCGGCGCCGGTCGCGACGCCGTCTACCTCGCGCTGCGCGGCCACCCGGTCGTCGGCATCGATCGACTGCCCGACGCGCTCGCCAGGGCGGCCGCGCTGGCGCGGCGGCACGGCGTCCAGCTGCGACTCCTCGCCGCCGATCTGCGCGGCTCCCCACCCCACCTGCCCGCGGACATCGCGCCCGCGCCTGGCGAAGTACCGGCGCCCGCCGAAGCCCGCGCATCCCGGAAAGCGCGTCCGCCGCTGCGCTTCGCCGCCGTGCTCATGATCCGCTTCTTCGCCGCGCACCTGGGCGCCTGGATCGCGGAACGCCTATTGCCCGACGGCCTGCTGCTGCTGGAGGGCCCTGCGCCCGAGGAGGTCGAACGAGGACGCCTGCGCCGGGTCTCGCGAACGCTCTCGCCCGCGGCGGCGCCGGCCGCCTTCCCCGGCTGGACGGTGCTCGAGAGCACGACGGAGAGGGACGAGGAGCAACTCGTGCTGACTCGTCTCGTCCTGCGCCGGGAGCCTGCCCCGGGCCTTGACGCTGGAGGCGACGGCGGCGATCCCCGCCCGAAGACGGGGGGCGGGACGCCCCGGCCGGAAGGGAGGCGCCGTTGATCCCGATCACCATCGACGAGCCGCTCCGCGGCACCGTGCTGCTGGCCGCCTTCCAGGCCGAGGAACTCACCGCCCGCGGCACGAGCGAGGCACTGGAGGCCGACCTGGCGGCGCTCCGCGCGCGCGTCGCCGAGCGCTATCCCGATCCCGCGGCGGCGATCGAGCTCCTCGGCCCCGCCCGGCTGCTCTACCGCGCGCTCGGCCTCGATCCGACCAAGACGCGCCCCTCCTCCGAGGCGCTCATCCGCCGCCTGATCAACGGACGCGGGCTGTATCGCATCAATCGGGTCGTCGACACCTGCAACCTCTGCTCGATCGACATCGCCCTGCCCATCGGCCTCTACGACACGGCGCGCGTGCGCTGGCCGGCCGTCCTGCGCCGCGGACTGGAAGGCGAGGGCTACGCCGGCCTCGGCAAGGACGAGGTCCACGTCGCCGGCCGCTACACGCTGGCGGACGCCGAGGGCCCGTTCGGCAACCCCTCCTCCGACTCCTTCCGTACGCGCATCTGCGAGGAGACGACAGGCTGCACCTTCGTCCTCTTCGCCCCGGCGGGCTATCCCCGCGATCGCCTCGCCGAGCACATGGACCGCTGCGCCGGGCGGATGAGCCTGTACTGCGGGGGCAGGATCGCCGCCCGAGCGCTGGTCGACTGAGGCGCCGGCGGGGACGGCCGCCGGCGCGCGCCGGGCAGCCCCGGGACGCCGAGCGCCGCGCTCAATCCGCCCAGGCGAGGGGATCGATCTCGGGGAAGAGGTTGTTCTTGTTCTCGATCTCGGCCAGCCACCACTCGTCGATCGCGCCGCTGAGAATGTCGGCGTGGAGCTTGGAGAAGTGGGTGATGTGCTCGCGCGTGCGGCGCACGGCGTAGTCGACCATGGTGCCGGTCTTCATGATGAAGGCCCAGTCGCTGCTCTGCGCCAGCAGCAGCTCGCGCGCCGCCTGGCGCAATGCCCGCCAGCGCAGGGCATCGGTCCCGAAGTCGCCCCGGCGCGCGGCGTTGGCCAGCTCGATCATGCGCTCGAGCGCCTGATGGAGGTGGGGGTAGATCCAGTCGTTGGCCCCGTCGAGCCAGACCTCGGCGTAGCCCTTGTAGCCCCAGCTCGACACGGACGGTGTGGCGACCTGATTGACCGGACAGACCGCGAGGTACTCGCTCAACGTGATCGGGGCGAGAACCTGCTGGTCGTAGGCGATCTTGCGGAAGAGGTAGTCGAGGAACTGTGGCCCCTCGAACCACCAGTGCCCGAAAAGCTCGGCGTCGTAGGGGGCGACGATGACCGGCCGGCGGCCCATCAGCCCCTCGAGATGCTCCACCTGCTTCTCGCGGTTGAACATGAAGTTGCCGGCGTGGATCGCCGCCTTCTCGGCCGCCCGCTCAAAGCTGTAGGGCTCCTTGTGATTGCCCGGTCCGGTGATGCGGTAGTACTTGATGCCCAGATTCGTCCGCTGGCCGTCGCCGTGGAGGTAGGGCCGCACATAGTCGTACTCGAGGTCCCAGCCCACGTCGCGGTAGAACTCGCGGTACTCGTAGTCTCCCGGGTACCCCTCCTTGGCGCTCCAGACCTGCTTGGAGGAGTCGAGGTCGCGGCCGAACGCGGCCACGCCGGAACGGCAGACGATCGGAGCGAAGACGCCGTACTTGGGCCGCGGCGAAGCGAAGAGCACGCCATGGCTGTCGACGATGAAGTGGCGCAGACCCTGTTCGGCGAGGACCTCGTCGACGCCCGGCTCGTAGCCGCACTCGGGCAGCCAGATGCCCCGGGGCGGGCGTCCGAAGTGGCGCCGGTAGTCGAAGACCGCGGTACGGATCTGGCCTCGCCAGGCGTTGCGGCGGCCGAGCATCAGCGGCATGAAGCCGTGCGTGGCGCCGCAGGTGATGATCTCTAGGACGCCCAGTTCCTGGAAGCGCCCCAGCGCCGTCAGGAGGTTGCGCCCGCACTGATCGGCGAAGACCCGGCGCGCCTCGAGGAACATCCGGTGGTAGCGCTGGGCCAGCGGATGGAACTCGGGCATCCAGCGCGTGCGCTCGATCTCGCGGCCGGAGAGGTCGATCAGCTTCTCCAGGTGCCGCAGGTAGCGCTCCTGCAGGAAGCCGTCGGAGAGCATGCCCGCCAGGGTCGGCGTCACCGACAGGGTCAAGCGGAAGGGGACGCCGTCCCGCACCAGGCCGTCGAAGACCTCGATCAGCGGGATGTAGGTCTCGGTGATGGCCTCGAAGAACCAGTCCTCCTCGAGGAAGTCCTCGTGCTCCGGGTGCCGCACGTAGGGCAGGTGCGCGTGGAGCACGAGCGCGAGGTAGCCCTTGGGTTCGCGCCTCACGTCAGGACTCCGCCCCGTTGCCGATCATCTCGGTGACGTGGGTCTCGCGCCGCACGGTGGGCGTGATCGTCTTGCGGAAGGCGCCGTCGGCCGAGGCGGCCGTGGCGTCGAGGACCTGGGTGCCGTCCGGGAGCTGGAAGCGCAGGCTGAACGTGCCGTCGGGGCGCAGCTTCACGGAGCGCCCCTGCACGGCGACGGAGGCGTTCGGCTCGGTCGCGCCGAAGACGATCAGCTCCGCGTCGAGCACGAACCAGAAGCCGCGCTGACCAGCGGGGCGGGCGAAGGCGCCGCTGCCCATGCTGCCGAGCATGCCCGAGGACCAGTCGGACGCGAGCCGCTCGCGCAGCAGCCGCCCCAGCTCCGCCGAGCTGCCCGCTTCACGGACGCCGGCCAGCCCCTGTTCGTATAGGCGGCCGAACGCCTCGGGCGGCGTCGTCCACTCCTCGTCGGTGACCGGCGAGTAGTTGTCCCGCGGCGTGCGCGCCTCGTTCGACTGCACGAGCGGACGGAAGCGCCCCGTGCGGGTGAGGATCCCGATCACGATGCGGTAGGCGCGCTCCGGGCGCCCGACATTGAGGTACCAGCTCGTGACGCCGGGCGGCAGATCGACGTCGTAGTGGTCCGCGGCCCGGTCGCCCCCGGCGCCTCTCGCCGCATCGTCCTCCGGTCGGGAGAGGACGCGCATCACCCACCGGTGGTCTTCCCACTCCTCGGCCAGCTCGCGCTGCGCCGCGTCGAGCGTCTCCCGGGTCACCTCCCAGTAGGCGTACAGCCAGTAGGGATCGCGCGCCATCAGGCCGGCGTGATCGCGGCCGTACTTCTCCGGCATGGCCAGGGGCGAGCCGAGCGCCGCGCGGGGCGCGGGGCGCCCGTCGCCCTCCGCCCGGCCGGCCGGCGCCGTGAGGGCGCCGCCGTGGAGGGCCTCGGCGGCCGGCCCGAAGGGCCCGCTGCGCTCGCGCCGCTCCCCGGCCGATCCGGCGCGGGCGCGCGCGGGCGGCTCGAGTCGCGACGCCTTCGGGGACGCCGGCCTCTCTCCGGGGCGGGTCGGGCGCGCAGCCGGCCTCGCCGCGGCTTCAGAGGCGCCGGGACGCCCGGCGGCGGCCTTCGTGCGCGACGCCGCCGGCGCGACCGGCCTCGAGCTCCGCGCCGCTCCTGGGCCTGTCGCCGGAGAGGGCTTGGGGCTTGCCGCCGGTCTCGTGGCGGGGGGCCGAGAGGACTTGGGGCTCGCCGCCGGTCTTGGGGCGGGGGGCCGAAAGGGCTTGGGGCTCGCCGCCGGTCTCGTGGCGGGGGGCCGAGAGGACTTCGACCCGGAACTCGAGGCCGACGCCGGCATCGGCTTCGACCCGGGCTTCGGCCTCGGCTCCGGCTTCGCTTCCGACCTCGGCCTCGCCTTCGGCGAGGGAGTCGGCCCGGACCTGCTTCCGCTGCCGGCCGCCCGAGCCGAATGCGGCGCCGCCTTCGACACCGATCTAGGGGCGGACTTCGCCGCCGAGGGCAGGCGCCCCTTCACGCCCCGGACGGGCGTGAACGCGGGCGGGCGCTCCTTCAGCTTCTGCGCGAGAAGCGCCCGGATCAGGCCGTCCCTCGACAGAAGGGTCCGCCGCGGAAGATCGAGCTTGCGCGCCAGGGCAAGCAGCTCCTGCTTGGTCTTCAACTCGAGCTCTTCGCGTCTCATGGCTGGTGGTCCTCCCGCGCCGCCGCCTTCCCTTCCCGCCCGCGCGTCCGCGGCGGCGCCGTTCGCGCCGCGCCCGCGCCGGAGCGGGTAGCGCTAGGCGGTCTCGCCGGCGGACGAGCCGCCCTCGTCGACTTCCAGGATACGGCGGATGTCCAGGTGGAGAGCCTCGGCCAACGATGCGAACGCCTGCCGGATCCGCCGTTCGTCCCCGGCCGGCTCCGGCTCGTACGCGGCTCCCAGCAACAAGGTCCGATGCTTCTTCAGAACCTGGTAGGCTAGGTCCTCCAAGGGGCGCCGGTCCAGCGGAAAATGCAGGGCGTAGGTGCTGCGCATCACCTCGACCGCCTGCTCCGCCCGGCTCGCTTCGGGCCGGCGCATGAGGCTGTCGAGCAAGCGCAGCAAGGCGGAGCCGAAGGCCTGCGTGAGCGGCTCGAGCGGCAGCTCCAGTCCGGCCTCGCGCGAGAAGCCCAGCAGCGATCCGATCTCGTCCAGCAGCGCGTCGATCTCGCCCCGGACCTCGCCCGAGCCCTGGACCTGCTGCAGCAGGGCCACCTCGAGCCGTTGCGCCATCTCCTCGAGGGTGCGCGCCAGCGCGTGCCGCGCCACCGCCTCGAGAACGGGAGGCACCGGCACGCCCGCCCGCCGGAAGGTCATCAACAGGCCGCGGCTCTCCTCGTGGATCGTCTGCAGCGCCCGGTTCTGGCGCTCGAGGATCGTCTCGTAGGCGGCGCGGATGATCCCGTCGCGCCCTTCGGCGACGAGGTCGGCGAGCGCCAGCCGCCGAACCCCCGGCAGCGCGGCGGCGGCATCCTCCTCGGGCGTCGGGATCTCCGCCGGCGACCCCAGGGCCTCGGCAGGCGGCGCGCACTCCGGGGCCGAGTCCGCGGCCCTCCCCCGCCGCGCCCCTCCGATCGCGGCGTGGTCCGCCGACAGCGGCACGATGAAGCAGCGGAAGTCGGCCAGCCTGCCGCCGTAGACGTGAGCGTCGAATCCCGCCAGCTCGCCCGTGTCCCGGTCGATCAGCACGAGGCGCGCATGGTCGGAGTGCGCCGCCTGGTGATTCGACGCCGGGCGCTCCACGCGGCGCCACGCCAGCGCGACGACCTCGTGGCGGAAGCGCCGCTTCTCCGGCTCGCGGCGCAGCACCGCCGACGCCAGGGCGACGTCGCCCGCCACTTGCGCCGCGGTCACGCGCTGCGCCTCCACGCAGCGGCGGTAGACATCCGCCCCCGTGCCCTGCTCGGGCACGTTGCTGCGCGCCTCGGCCAGGTACTCCAGCAGCGCCTCCTCGACATCCACGTTCGACCAGGGACTCGCCAGCTCGATCGCCCGCGCCGCGTAGGCCAGGTTCTGGACCGTCTCGATGCCGGAGACGTCGGCGAAGAACCAGCCGCAGCTCGTGTACATGTACATCGCGTAGCGCTGGCTCTCGAGCAGCGACCAGAGCCGGACGCGCTCGGCCTCATCCAGGGCGCGGCGCGCGTGGCGGGCGAGGAAGGCCTCGCGAGCTTCCGGGGAGGCGTCGAGCAGCACCTCGATGTAGTCGTCGCGTGTCGCCCAGGGATCCTGGACGAGCGGGCTGACCTGCTCGAGGAAGCACTCGACCAGCCGGTCCCTCGCCATGTCGAGGCCGCGGCGCAGCGGCGTGCGCCACTTCTGGTTCCAGCCCGGCTGCGCCCCCGTCGAGCAGCCGCAGTCGCGCTCCCAGCGGCCGACCCCATGGGCGCAGCTCCAGGCGGTGCCTTCGTCCTGCTCGCCGAAGTCGAGATCGACCTCCCAGGAAGGGGGGTGCAGGTCGAGGCAGCGCCCGTAGTTGGCGATGCGGAAGCCGCGGGCCGGAGCCTCGCGGCGCACCAGGTAGGAGAAGCACATGTCCCCGAAGGGCTCGTGGTGCCCGTAGACCTCGCCGTCGGTGGCGACGCTGACCAGAGGGGCCCCGCCCCCGACGCGGGCGATGCGCTCGGCGAACGCCGGCGCCGAGCGGAGCAGGTGCTGGAAGCTGACCTCCGCGGCCAGCGCTCCGTCGTAGAAGAAGATGTCGATGTACCGATCCGGGAGGCGGTGGCGGCGGCTGTCCTTGAGGAAGAAGCGATAGGGCCGGGTCGGCTCGATGCGGCCGCCGCGCGCGTCCGCCCAGGCGGCGCGGTCGAGCGGCCGGGCGCGCAGCGCCTGGTGCGGCGAGAGGATGATGTAGCGGACCCCGAACTCGATCAGCAGCCGGATCGTCTCGCGATTGACCGCCGTCTCGGCCAGCCAGAGGGACTCGCTGCGGCGCCCGAAGCGCAGTTCGAAGTCGCGCAGGCCCCAGGCGATCTGCGTGCGCTTGTCGCGGTAGTTGGCCAGCGGCAGGATCAGGTGGTTGTAGGCGTGGGCGATCGCGTTGCCGTGCCCCCCCTGGAGCCGGACGCTGAGGCGGTCCCCCTCAAGCACCTGACGGTAGACGTCGGGCGCCTGGCGCTCCAGCCAGGCGAGAAGCGTCGGCCCGAAGTCGAAGCTCATCCAGGCGTAGTTGTTGACGATGTCGGTGATCCGGTTGCCGCGCCCGAGAACCCGGCTGCGCCCGTTGGGCCGGTAGCACTGCTCGCAGATGCGCTCGTTCCAGTCGCGGGAGGGCGCGGCGCTCGGCTGGCGAGGGAGGACGCCCGTCCACGGGTTCTCGCGCGGCGGCTGGTAGAAGTGCCCGTGAACGACGACGTGCATCCCGGCGAAACCTCCCGATCGAGTGTCCCCGCTCCCGTCCCGGCGGCCAGATTGCTCCCCACTCTACCCCACTCGAGGGTCGCGTGCACGGCCGCCTCACGCCCCTCCCCCGCAAGCGGCCGCCGGACCGCGCAGACGCCACCAGCTTGCGCTGGAACCGACTCTCCGACAACAGGTTCCACCGTTGACCCGGAACATGGTATCATTAAGGACATCGAGGGGCGCCACTCCTCGAGACCGTGAGTCGCCTTCTCGTCCGAGACCCGCAGGGATGGAGAAGACCCATGCCCGGACAGCGAATCCATGGATCCACCCGCAAAGGCTGGACCGCGCTTCTGCTTCTGGCGGCCCTGCTGCTGCCCGGGCACGCCGGAGCGCGCTGGGTCGACCTCGGCGGCGGGGGGCTGGAGGTGCGCCTGCTCGACTCCGACGGCGCCCGCAGCGTGATCGAG
>Ga0194112_10007706_pt1 | contig 13965 bp, 17 predicted proteins | sample TA2MahC400mmetaG_FD_146191 | JGI IMG/M metagenome (GOLD analysis project Ga0194112, IMG submission 146191) | Freshwater microbial communities from Lake Tanganyika, Tanzania - TA2015016 Mahale Deep Cast 400m | ecosystem: Environmental > Aquatic > Freshwater > Lake | place: Tanzania: Lake...
TGCCGACACCCAAACGATATTTTTAAATAGGATGGGATCCGAACAAGGCTCCTCGAATAAGTTCCGAGAAAGTTCTATCAGCAGTGCTGTCTTGCCAACGCCCCCAGGGCCATATATAATACCATTTTGGTTTGGAATTTCGATAATCTCCGTCATAATATCAGCAAGTTGTTGTTTCCGTCCTATTACAGGACCATGTGCCGGGATATTGGCTCTAATGCCCAATTCACTTACTGTGGGTGTTACTTGGGTCCAAAATAGTGCCTGTAAATCTGCCGCAATATTCGTCCTGAGTGCGACCTGACTAAACTTTCTCTTGATCGGCTCCAGATACCCTTTAGAAGTAAAGACCGCGTTGTACTCGTAACCACGCGCCTTAGTGCGATTGTAGTAATGGAGTTTATTGTTTCTGATAATGATGAAGGGAAAGAGATCAAGAGCAGTTTTCCCTTCTTCTGGACTCACGAGAAGTTCATAGGTCTCCATCTGATTGTCATCTATATCCTCGTATGTCCGCGTCTCTTCTTCTACAGAAACCCTATCATTTTGATAGGTCGTAATGAGGATATCGAACTCATCACTGTCATTGCGAATGCGCTCAATCCTCCTTACACGGAATGACAAGGACTTGAGGGGAGAAAAACAATCTAAAAGCATCAATAGAGCTTCTTTCCATTCAGCCAAGTTGACACTTCGTGGAACATTGGGGGAGTCAATTTCTAAAAGCTCTGCCATTCGGCCTTCGTACTTTGAAAACTCTTTTATCAGATATTCGAGAATAGGTTTATTAAGTTGGCTTTTGTTGACGATGCGTACTTGTTCCCGAGGCGGAGGAAAAATATGTTCTAATTCATCTATTAAGTTACCAATTGCACCGAGGGTAGGAGTCGCACCCATTATGCCGCGCAGGGTATAGACAACACTGGGAGCGGAATCATCCACAAGATGGTAGCAATAACGGGCAAGGTTTTGCAAAGTTGTTAATGAAGGATGTCCAAAACTTTGAGCAAGAATTTGTTTGATTGGTCGGACTTTTTTAAGATCTGTGCTAGATTCATCAATGATTTTTTGTTCATAATGACGGAGGATCGCTGCAATGAAAATCATAGTTGTCAGCTTACATGCACGTATTGCGGCCCTTACAATCTCCATAAATTGTTGGGCCGGTTTTAGATTTTCAAGGCTATCAAAGAACGCTTTGGGATCATAAAACGCTAGATCAATTTTTTCGCTTACTAGTTCGATGATGCTATTTATGATGTTGAAAATCGCCAAGAAGGATTCGAAGCGGAATTTACCGAAGGACCCCTTTCCGGACACCACATTCTGGGCAAATTCCGCCTTGGACAAGGCTACGTTTCGGCTTAGCTCATCGTAAATCTCTGAATCAATAATTTTAGCTCTTGCCCCTTTTCCTAATGATCCGAGTTTTCCTTTATTACCGATACTAAGGTTAGACTCCTTCAGATGTCTTCCACTTTTGGGATTAAATTCCGTTGAAAGAAATAGGCGCCTCCCCTCCTCATCTTTAGTTTGCAGCTCACCATCAGTATAATAAGATTCAATGCAAATAGCCATATTGTCATTTCTATGTGATGGAATAGGTATTGCAAATGAATAGACGTTATTCCCCCAATGTTTATAACCTAACTTGGAATCCTCGATATTTTGAATAATGGCATCATTATCGCGGTCGAAAATGAATATTGTAGGAACAGCTTGCTTTACACGAGACAATGCTTTGCATTGCTTGAGAAGTCGATCTTCACCCCAGTCTTCATATGACTCTTCAAAGGCAAGGTTATGGCCAATATCGAGCACTTGGAAGGCACGCTTTAAATGCTGCCAGTCTGTCTTTCCCTCTGTCCAGATAATGGCTGCATTGTCCATAACTATACCCCATCTACGTTATGGTAATGATTTATCTGGTTTCCCAGCTAAACAAGGTTAAGGATTAGACCAAACCATTCTTTTTTCCATTGCTCCCTGCCGGCCCCTCGTATAGCGGTTCCCGCACCCAACTGGTCCAGGACCAGATCACCCGGCCGATGACGATGTTCGGCATCCGGGCTTTTTCCATGGCTACGGGCGGATACTCTGGGTTGTCCGACACCAGCACCCAGTGGCCGTCGGTTTGGGAAACCCGCTTTATGGCGCAGCCCCCTTCCTCGTCCAATCTTACCGCGTAAATGGCTTTCGGGGCAACATTTGTTTCTATGGGGTCGATGATGACGATGGATCCCCGGCGGATGGTGGGCTCCATGGAATCGGCGTCCGGACGCAACCGCACCGCCCTCAGGTTGTGGTGCTGACGGGCGCCGAGCTCCGGTTTATAGACCCACACCAGGTCATCCACGCAATCCCCCGGGATGGCCCCGGCATGCCCGGCGGCAATGCGGCCCTCCACCAGGGGGACGGCCAGAGCGCGTAGGGCGGGAAACCCCGTCTAATGGTGCTTTGCTGATAAACGTTGTCATGGTTACTGAGCCATGACGAGATCAATAATTCTGGGGGAGGACTTTTCGGCTTGGGTGTGAATAAATTTCTTAATTTTGATGGCCTCGCAAAAAGTCCATTCACCCCCTCACCCCAGCCCTCTCCCCCAAGGGGGAGAGGGGGTTAATGAGGCAAATCAATCAGTTATCAATGGCAGCGAGAGCCACCTGTTGGAGATATTACGGCCTTTTTTACTTTTTACGAATCCATCAATTTTCTTTTTTTCACCTGCTTTTATTAATTCATAGACAATTTTAGTATTGCTATCTATCTTCGTACCACTTTTAGCAAAATGAGTGCAAGTTATAGTTATATCCTTTATGTTGTATTGACTTCCATTGTCAATTATAAAATCTGCAATCATGACTGTGTCAACCCACCCTTATAATTAAAATATATTATTATTCACGGATGAAATGACTATTTCTTTTAACGAAGGCTCTTTTGGTTTCTCTTCAATTTTAGTCTGATTAGTTTGAGTGGTTGCATTTTTATCCATAAAAGGTTCAAATATTGTCGGCAGAAAATAGAATAATACCCATAACCAGAATACCACTCCTATTATGCTCTTCCAACTTATTTTAATATCAGCAGTCGGTGTTAACTTTTCTGGAGAACCTCTTTTGGCTTCTATTTGACAATCACAATCTTTCTGGCTATCAGGTCTCATCAGACCGCAATGTGGGCATTTCATCTTTTTCGCCCGCCGGCCTTCGTAGCACTGATCTTTCTTTACCGGTACACATCCCGCCTATGCCCGATATTGAGGATTACCACCGTCTGCTCCCGATCGTCGATCTCATAGATAATCCGGTATTTTCCCACCCGCAACCGCCAACCCTCTCTGACGCTCAATTTTTGGCATGCCGGTGGTCTGGGGTCAAGGGCCAGGCTACGGATAGTCTCCTTAATCAGTTCAAAGTCCCTAACCGGTAAGAGGGCCAACTCCTTCTGGGCCGTTCGCAGGATCGAGACGGCATATCTCATGTGCGACCGGCTTCGATTTCTTTGAGAGCCTGTTCCAAAGGAAGGGCCTCATCCCCCGAGGCCTTGGCGGCATCATAAGCCCGCAAGGATTCCAATTCCTCCCATGCTTCCAGGAGGCGGCGATATTCGGAAATTTCCAGGAACACCGCCACCTTGTTGCCTTGGTCATCCACGACATAGTGTTTTTTTAGCTGACTCATGACGGACACCGTAAGATGACTGTACCTGCGGATTTTCCCCGCCCTGGGGGCCGAAAACCTGGCAGCAGGTTGTCGTCAAAGAACAATGAGGTGTAGCCGCAGGCTTCGGCCTGCGCCAGCACAGGCTGGAAAGCCTGCGCCACCGATTATGAATAACTTTCGAACGAGGATCGTGGGAACCAGCGCGTAGCGCGTAGGGCGGGCTATTTCCCCTGTCCCGCGATGATCTCGGGTGCTTCCTTGAGGGCCTCGCTCAGCTTCTCCTTATCCGGGCCGCCGGCCTGGGCCATGTCCGCCCGGCCGCCGCCGCTGCCGCCCACCTTGGGGGCCAGGGCCTTGATGATGGCCCCGGCGTTGAAGCGTTTGGTCAGGTCCTTGGAAACCAGAGCCACCAGGAGCGCCTTGTCGTCGGCCCGGCTGCCCAGGACGACGACGCCGCTTTTCAGGCGGTTCAGCAATTTCACCGCAAATTCCCGCAGGTTCTTGGGATCCGGGGCGTCCACCTCCAGGGCCAGGACGGCCACCCCGTCCACCCGGCGCACCTGGTCCAGCAGATCCCCGGCCTGAGCCGTGGTGAGCCGGCTTTTCAGCGTCTCCACCTGCTTTTCCAATTCCCGGTTGCGCTTGAGCAGCTTTTCCAGGCGGGACGCCAGCTCGCCCCGTGAGGCCTTCAGCAGCGCGGCGATGCGGGCCAGTTCCTCCTCTTCCGCCTGTGTGAGGCGCACCGCTTCGGGGCCGCACACCGCCTCCAGACGGCGGATGCCCGCGGCGATGGAGGCTTCGCTGACGATCTTCACCAGGCCGATGTCGCCGGTGCGGGCCACGTGGGTGCCGCCACAGAGTTCCCGGCTGACCCCGGGTACGCTCACCAGGCGCACTTCTTCGCCGTACTTCTCCTCGAAGATGGCCATGGCGCCCATGGCCAGGGCCTCGGCCATGGAGTGGCGGGTCATCTCCAGGGGCAGGTTGGCCACCACCGCCCGGTTCACGTCCAGCTCCATCTGCTCCAGTTCCTCGGCGGTGACGCTCTGGAAATGGGTGAAGTCGAAGCGCAGGCGTTCCGGGGTGACCAGCGAGCCGGACTGTTTGACATGCTTGCCCAGGCGGTTCTGCAGCACGGACTGGAAGAGGTGGGTGGCGGTGTGGTGCCGGGCGATGGCGGCCCGGCGCTCGCCGTCCACGGTGAGGGTGGCCGGGTCGCCCACCTTTACCGCGCCTTCCTTCACCACGCCCTGGTGCACGATGAGGTCGTTGGGCAGTTTCTGGGTGTTGGTCACTTCGATTGCATACCCCGGCCCGGTGATGACGCCGGCGTCCCCCACCTGGCCGCCGGCCTCGCCATAGAAGGGCGTGGCCGCGGTGATGACCTCCACCTCGTCCCCCGCCTGGGCGGCGTCCACTTTCTCCAGGCCCTTGATGAGCACCTCCACGGTGCTCTCCGCGCTCAGGGTCTGGTAGCCCAGGAAGGGGGTGGCGGGCAGTTCCGCCAGCTCCTGGTAAACCGCGGGGATCTCTTCCCCCGCGCCGCCCCGCCAGGCCTGGCGGGAGGCCTCCCGCTGGGCCCGCATGTGCTCCTCGAAGCCCTGGTAGTCCAGCCCCAGGTCCACTTCCTTGAGGGCGTCCTGGACCAGGTCCAGGGGGAAGCCGTAGGTGTCGTAGAGCTTGAAGGCCACTTCGCCGGGCAGGACCGCGCCGCCCTTGGCCCTGAGCCCCGCCATTTCCTCGCTCAGCAGCCTCAGCCCGTGGTCCAGGGTGTCCGCGAAGCGCTCCTCTTCGTTGGTCACCACCTGGGTGAGGATGGGCCGGGCCTGCTCCAGTTCGGGGTAAATGTCGGACATCAGTTCCACCACCCGCTCCGACACCGCGGGCAGGAAGGGCGTTTTCAGGCTGAGCAGCCGGCCGAAGCGCAGAGCCCGCCGCATGATGCGCCGGAGCACGTAGCCCCGCCCCTCGTTGCTGGGCAGCACGCCGTCGGCGATGAGGAAGGTGAGGGCCCGGGCGTGGTCGGCGATGACCCGGAAGGCCACATTTTGCGCCGCGTCCCGGCCGTAGGCGACGCCGGCCAGGTCCTCCACCCGGGCGATGACGGGCCGCAGCAGGTCCGTGTCGAAGTTGGACTGCACGCCCTGGACGATGGCGCAGAGGCGCTCCAGGCCCATGCCCGTGTCGATGCTGGGTTTGGGCAGGGGCTCCATCTCGCCGCTCAGCTTGCGGTTGAACTGCATGAAGACCAGGTTCCAGATCTCCAGATAACGGTCGCAGTCGCAGACGCCGATGCCGCAGTCCGGGCCGCAGGACATGGCCGGACCCTGGTCGATGAGGATCTCCGAGCAGGGGCCGCAGGGGCCGGTGTCGCCCATGGCCCAGAAGTTGTCCTTCTCGCCCATGCCGATGATGCGGTCCGGCGGCAGTCCGGCGATCTTCTCCCAGAGGCGGGCCGCTTCGTCGTCTTCGTGGAAGACGGTGGCCCAGAGCTTATCTTTGGGCAGGCGGTAGTCCTCGGTCAAGAGCTCCCAGGCCATTTCGATGGCCCCGGCCTTGAAATAGTCGCCGAAGGAGAAGTTGCCCAGCATCTCGAAGAAGGTGTGGTGCCGGGCGGTGTAGCCCACGTTTTCCAGGTCGTTGTGCTTGCCGCCGGCCCGCACACTCTTCTGGGAGCTGGTGGCCCGACTGTAGGGCCGGTGCTCTTCGCCGGTGAAAACCTTTTTGAACTGCACCATGCCCGAGTTGGTGAAGAGCAGGGTGGGGTCGCCGGCGGGCGCCAGAGAGGAGCTGGGCACCCGGGTGTGGCCCTGGGACTCGAAATAGCGCAGAAACAATTCCCGGACTTCGCGGGAGGTCATGGCGCGTCCTCCTGGGGAGCGGGCGCCGGGGCCGCGGTTTCCGCGGGCAGGCCGTGCAGGCCCCGGAGCTGGCGCTCCAGGTCTGCGGCCACCTCCCCGTGCTCCCGCAGATAATTCTTGGCGTTTTCCCGGCCCTGGCCGATGCGCTCCGAGCCGTAGCTGTACCAGGCGCCGCTCTTGCTGATGAGACTGGCGTCGGTGGCCAGGTCCAGGATTTCCCCTTCCCGGGAAAAGCCCTGGCCGAAGATGATGTCGAACTCCGCCTCCCGGAAGGGCGGCGCCAGCTTGTTCTTCACCACCTTCACCCGGGTGCGGTAGCCGATGATTTCGTCCCCCTGCTTGATGGCGCTGAGACGCCGGATGTCCAGGCGCAGAGAGGCGTAAAACTTCAGGGCGTTGCCGCCCGTGGTGGTTTCGGGGTTGCCGAAGAGCTGGCCGATCTTCATGCGGATCTGGTTGATGAAGAAGAGCATGGTCTGGGAACGGCTGATGGCCCCGGTGAGTTTGCGCAGGGCCTGGGACATGAGGCGGGCCTGGGAGCCCATCTGGGCGTCGCCCATGTCGCCTTCCAGCTCCGAGCGGGGCACCAGCGCGGCCACCGAGTCCACCACCACCACGTCCACGGCGTTGCTGCGCACCAGGATTTCGGCGATCTCCAGGGCCTGCTCGCCGGAGTCGGGCTGGGCGATGAGCAGGTCCTCGGTCCGCACCCCCAGCTTGCGGGCATAGGCCACGTCCAGGGCGTGCTCCGCGTCCACGAAGGCCGCCACCCCGCCCCGGCGCTGGGCCTCGGCCAGGGCGTGCAGGGCCAGGGTGGTCTTGCCCGAGGCCTCGGGGCCGAAGACCTCGATGACCCGGCCCCGGGGGAAGCCGCCGATCCCCAGGGCCGTGTCCAGGCCGATGGAGCCGCTGGAGATGATGGGGACCTCCAGCTTTTCATGCTCGCCCAGGCGCATGATGGCGCCCTTGCCATAGTGCTTCTCAATCTGCCCTAACGCCTGGGCCAGGGCCTTGGCCTTGTCGGTCTGCGGTTGCTCGCTCATAACGGTTCCTTTATGGATAATATTTTAAAAATATACATTATTTCCTTGACTTGAAACAGCCTCGGGATTTGCCTCATGGCGTTGCCTGCAAGGCCTCGCTCACCGCCTGAGGATTCCGGGCAATCACCCTGAGATAGGCCCGCGCTGCGGCGTCCGGTTCTTTGCGGCTCTGCTCCCAATCGCGCAGCGTCCCCAGCGGAATCTGAAACCGGGCCGCAAACGCTTCCTGGCTGAGGCCCAGCGCCCGGCGGATGACTTTCACCTGGGGCGTCCGTTTCATCCGCTTTACATTGTCGGACGTGAGCGGCTGCGCCTCCGGGTCGCTCGCCGCGGCGGCATGACGCTCCGCTTCGGTCATGGCATCGAATTTCCGCCAATCGGACTCATGAGAAATTTTCTTCGTGGTATCGGCGTCTTTCATAGGGTTCGGCTCCTCCGGCCAAAATCAAGCCTTGCATCAAACCCTTCACCATGTTATCAATTTTAGATAAAAATTGATAGAAACACCAGGAGGGCTTGCCATGCCGTCCAGCTATGCCATCGGCCCGCATTTTGAGCGTTTCGTCAAAGAGCAGGTGGAAAGCGGGCGTTACAGCAGCGCCAGCGAAGTCATCCGAGACGCCTTGCGCCTCCTGGAAGAGCGGGAGGAATGGCGAGCAGCCCAACTGCAAATTCTCCGTGAGCAGGTTCAGGAGGGCGTCCACAGCGGCCCCGGAGTGCCGGCTGAGGAGGTGTTCTCCCGGCTTGCAGCCAAATATACCAGACTCATGCCCAAGCCCTGAAACGCCCCATGCAATGCCTGTTCTCCGTTGTTGCCGAACGAAACCTGGAGGAAATCGGCGACTACATCGCCCGGGACCACCCCGAACGGGCGGTTTCCTTTATCCAGGAAATCCTGGAGTATTGCCTGAAAATCACCGCCCACCCGGAAGCTGCGCCGCTGCGCCCGGAACTGGGAGAAGGCATTCGCCTGGCCCCTTTTGGGCGTTATCTGATCTTCTACACCGTCCATGCCGACCACGTCCGGGTGGAGCGCATTATCCACAGCGCCCGAAATATCACCCATCTGTTTAAAGCATAACGTCACGCTTATCTATTGATTTCATCCCATTCGCTATCAGTATCACTCCAATAATATACGGCCAAGCCGTAGTTTTGTCAACCAACTCTCTTTTCCAAGCTCACCTTGGGAACCATGCTAACGGCGGGAGGCGCGGCGCTTTCCCGCCCTACGGGCTGTAGGCCTAAAGGCTTATTTCACCGATGTTATCGCCAAGTCTTTGCATATTTTCTTAGCGAGCGTATCTGGTATTTCAGTATGCCTGGGAACAGCGGAGCGCTTATTGAGTTGAGGATTATGCCACCAGGAATGTCGGCTCCCTTCTCTCAGCATCTTGCACCCTTGAGAGCGGAGATGCCGGAGAAATTCCTTGCGGTTCATACCGCGATTTTTTCTTCCTGAAAATCAGCCCCGGCAGCGGCCCGAGCTTCCTCCCGGTTAAACTCAATCGCCTCCTGCAAGGTGAGTCGGAGCGTTTCCCTCAATTCTTCCAGGGTCCGCTCCTGGCAATTCACCCCCGGCACTTCTTCAATCCAGCCGATCCACCAGTCATCTTCTTGTTTGATAACTGCGGTATATTCTCTCGCCATCTGCTTTTCTCCCATGCCTTCTTAACGCCTGTTCGCTCGTGAGACTATCCACCCTCGTTCCCAAGCTCCTGCTTGGGAACGCCATTTTTCCCCCAAGCTCTGCTTGGGGACCTTTTTTCCCCCGGCCTCAGCTCATATGAAGTAGTGCATGTGCCAAGCGGGAGCTTGGCGAGCAACCCGGTTCCCAAGCAGGAGCTTGAGAACCAGAATAAAAAACTCCGTCCGTGCCTCATTTTAACCTCCCAGGGTGATTACTTTCAACGGCACATACGTCGCCCCCTGGGGGGAGAGGATGCTGCGATAGAGGATGATCTCACTCACCGGGAAGGGTGGGGTCTCCGGGTCCACCAGCCGGGAGAGGCAGTCGGTGAGGCGCTCCCGTCCCCTGGGGGACTTGACCCGGCCCAGGGTGAGGTGGGGGGCGAAGGGCCGGCCCTCCCGGGGGAAGCCCAGGGCCTCGAAGGCCGCCTCCAGTTGCCGGTGCAGGGCCCCCACCACGGGCAGGTCGCCCCCCACCCCCATCCACACCACCCGGGGATTTTTAAGGCTGGGGAAGGCCCCGGCCCCGGTGAGCTGGAGGCGGAAGGAGGCCTGGCGGGCGGCCACCTCCCCGGCCGCGGCGCAGAGGGGCTCCACCCGGGCTTCGGCAATCTCGCCGAAGAATTTCAGGGTCAGGTGGATGTTCCCCACGGGCACCCAGCGCACGTCCGCGCCGCACCGGCGCAGTTCCTCCTGCACCTGGGCCAGGGCCGGCCTCACACTGCCGGGCAGATCAATGGCGAGAAAGGTCCTGAGCATAGGCAAGTTCCCGATAGAGCCAGTGCAGGGCGGTCTGGGCGGTGAGGGCCTTGATCTGCTCCCGGCCGCCGTGGAAGAGATGGCTTTCGGTCTCCACCCCGCCGGGCCGGGCCAGCCCCAGGTGCACCGTGCCCACGGGTTTGGCGGCGCTGCCCCCGGTGGGCCCGGCGATGCCCGTGGCCGCCAGGCCCAGGTCGGCGTGGAAGAGGGCCCGTACGCCCTGGGCCATGGCCCGGGCCGTCTCCGGACTCACCGCGCCGGCCACCTCCAGGATCTCCCAGGGCACCCGCAGCAGGTCCTGTTTGGCCCGGTTGCTGTAGGTCACCACGCCCCCCATGAAGTAGTCAGACGATCCCGGAACGTTGGTGACCCGGTGGCAGATGAAGCCGCCGCTGCAAGATTCTGCCACCGCCAGGGTGAGCCTCCCGGTCCTGAGCAACCCTCCCACCAGGGCCTCCAGGGGGGCGTCCTCCGTCCCCAGATGCGGGTCATCCAGTTGACACCTCAGGGCGGCCAGAAACTCGCGCAGACGGTGCTCCAGGGCCTCCCTGTCCCCCCCGGCCAGGGTAAGGGTAAGGCGGGTTTCGGGAAAATCGGGATAGAAACCCACCTGCACGTCCGGAAAGCGAGGGCTGAGATGGGAAACCACCTCCTGGAGACGCAGCTCCGGCATGCCGGGGAATCGCAAGGTGCGCTCCACCAGGCAGCCGCCCTCCCCGGCCGCGGCCACCAGGGCCGGCAGGACGTAGGCGTCGAACAGGAGGCGCATCTCCCGGGGCACCCCGGGGAGAAAAAAGAGCCAGGCGTCGCCGCACTTCAAAGAAAAGCCGCAGGCCGCGCCCCCCGGGTCCAGCACCGTGGCCCCCTGGGGGAGGAGGGCCAGCCGGGTGTAGCGCTCCCGCCAAGGGAGGCCCCGCTCCCCCAGGCAGCGGCGGATGCGGGCCAGCAGAGCGGGGTCCTCGAAAAGGCGCAGGCCCAGGGCTTCCGCCGCCGCAGCCACGGTCAGGTCGTCGTCGGTGGGACCCAGACCGCCGGTGACGATGACGAAGCGGGAGCGCCCCACCGCCCGCTGCAAGGTCTCTCCCAGGAGCGGGCCGCCGTCGCCCAGGATGGTGATGCTCGTCAGCTTCAGGCAGGACTGGTGCAGACGCCGGGCGGCATAGCCGGCGTTGGCGTCGGCCACCTGCCCGGTGAGCAACTCCGTCCCCGTGGTGATGATTTCGCCGTGCATAGGCTATCCGGATAAGTCGGCAATGGTCTCAAGGGCTTCTCCACCAGAGGAGCAACACTTCCAGGGTTAGGCGAGCCATAACGCCGGCCAGGACGTCGTCCACCACCACGTCCAGCCCCTCCGTGCCGCGGCTCAGGGCGCGGATGGGCCAGGGTTTGAGGACGTCGAAGACCCGGAACAGAAAGCATCCCGCCGCCGCCTGAGGCCAGTCGATCGCCACGCCGGCCAGGGCGACCATCAGCCCCACGGCTTCGTCGATGACAATGGCCGGGTGGTCATGCCGACCCAGCAGTTCCTGGGCCGGACCGGCCACCAGGAGGGCCAGCGCCAACAGGAGGCCCGTGCCTAGGGAATACACCCAGGGCCCCTGCCGGGCCAGCAGCCACCATACCGGCAGGGCCGCCAGGGTGCCCCAGGTGCCGGGCATGAGGGGCAGGAAGCCCGCGCCGCCCCAAGTGGCCGGAGCCAGAATCAAACACCGGGGGAGGCGCCGGGAGCTTGTCGCCAACATTTTGCCCTTCACCTTAACAGTTTAAAATTACATATCTTTAAAGTACTTGTCAACTATTCCGGAAAGCCCAAATCCACCGCCATATTTTGGCGAAAGGTCTCCGAGTTGTTTGCAGTCAATTTGTGAGCTTGTTAACAGCTAAGGCTTGTAGTCATGTCTGCTGCTTTGCCCAATGGACATTGAGCGGTTGATAAGCCTTGAAACCCGCATAACTTCTCAGCGCCTTCTGCTTGCTGGTCTCCACAAGGTCGCATCCACATCTAACGCGGCAACCTCTTCTTCCTTCTGGCTGTCTGTATATTCCTGGGAACCCTCCCTTACCTTGACATGGCGCTGCACTGAGGCCGATAGACCCATAACATGGGCCAAATCCAGATAGAGAGGCAAACCCGCCAATGCCGTCGCTCCGCCTTTATTCTTTTCCTCCTCGTACTGGTAACCCAACAACTCTGGTGGCATAATAACTTCACCCCGTTGGTGATAGATGCCTTCTCGCAAACGCATTATATCTCCCTGATTTCTCAGGATCAACGAGGTCTTTTCCTTTTTTTGACGGTGAATCGAGGTAATTCACCCCCCTCCCCCAACCCCCTCCCACCGTGGGGAGGGGGCTTATAAACCAGGCACTTGCAAAATCCCTACCGGACAGCACTGAGGTACAGGTATGATTATATGGCGAAAATTCATGGTGAGAAGGTGCGGTGCGCCCGCCCTCGGGTGTCAGGACCCGGGCCCTCCGGTCGCAACGACCATACAGCAGCAGGATTTGATACCACTTTACAGTCAAACGGTGGCGCAGGCTTTCCAGCCTGTGCGGGCGCAGTCTAAAACCTGCGGCTAGAAAAAGTCCCCCCTGACCGCAACTTGGCATGAGACGAAACCCCGGCCAGGGCAACAAGCCCGAAATGTCCCACCAAGCCGGCGGCGCCGGCGTCCCGGCGGTGGGGAGGGAAGGAAAAAATTGGCGCCCGAGATGGTGGGCTTGGCCGGCCTGTCGCCTTTCTTTCTCTTGTCCATTTATGTTGTTCTAAAATATGATTGGGTTCAGGAGAGAAAAGAGGAGACACCTGATGGCAGCCACTCTTGATGACGACCGACTGAAGGCATTATTGAAAGAAAGTCTTTTGGAGGTATTCGAGGAGCGGCGGGAGGATTTGGCCGCCCTGCTCCTGGAAGTCCTGGAGGACCTGGCCCTGTCCCGGGCCATCGAAGAGGGGCAGGACAACGGCCTGGCGGACAAACAGGACATCCTCAATATCATTGCAGGCCGGGCGTGATCGTCTCCTTTGCCGCCAGTTTCGCCAAAGACCTGCGGCAGGTTTAGGATCGGGCCATCCTGGCGAAGCTGAAGGAGTTAATCGAAGAAATGGAAGCCGCCGCCGGCCTCCACGACCTGAAGCACCTCAAGAAAATCTCCCCGTCCAGGAATCATTCCCACCTCAAACTGGGTGACTACCGTCTGGGCCTGACAACCACAGGCAATACCGTCACCCTGGTCCGCTTTCTCCACCGCAAAGAGATCTATCGCTATTTTCCCTGAAGTCTTTCCAGAAACGGATGATAGGTTGAACCCGCCCTTATCTTAACGCAGCAAGTCACCCAATTCCTGCACGCTGAGGCCGGTCTCCCTCAAGATATTCTTGAGTGTGCCTTTGGCGATTTCCTTGTGGTCCAGAATGGTCAGGCGGCGGTGAGGTGGGCCGTGATGACGCAGAGTGATGTGGCTGCCCTACTGATGGTCGAACCGGTAGCCGACCCGGGCCAGGGCCTTGACCAGTTGTCGGCCGGAAACCACCGGAAGCCTGGTCATACCGCCACTTCAACGATTTCTTCGGAGATGGGGGGCGGGATGGGTTCCTGGTGTTTCTCCAAACTCTTCAGATAACCGGCGATGGCCTCCCTGATGTTGCTGAGGGCCTCATCCCTGGTCCGTCCCTGGGAAATACACCCCGGCAGGCTGGGACAATGCACGGCAAAAACGCCGTCTTCGTCCTGCTCGACGATCACCCGGAATTTAATGGAATATCCTCTTTTCTATGGCAGTGGACAATGACACCAACGCCGGAAAGTATAACAGAACACTGCTGTCCGGTAGAAGTTAATTGAAATTATAAATAAAAAGCCCAATAACAGCCTTTTGGTGATATAATGAATTCAGGCAAAATCAAAGCGCCGAAAGGAGTTAAAGGGCTATGGCACATGTTAA
>Ga0194112_10007709_pt1 | contig 13962 bp, 16 predicted proteins | sample TA2MahC400mmetaG_FD_146191 | JGI IMG/M metagenome (GOLD analysis project Ga0194112, IMG submission 146191) | Freshwater microbial communities from Lake Tanganyika, Tanzania - TA2015016 Mahale Deep Cast 400m | ecosystem: Environmental > Aquatic > Freshwater > Lake | place: Tanzania: Lake...
AGATACAACGAAAACCCGACAAGACCGACGGATAGCCCCATCAACGCGCGGGCGGTGTTCGTGACGGCATCGTCGGTGAATGCGCCCCAACCGAGCGCCAGTCGCACGATTGGCTTGGCAAATACCACGAACACGATGCTCGGCACGAGTGTGAGCAGCAGCGTCTGGCGCGCGCCGCGCACGAATTGCTGATTGAACGCCGCTGAATCGTGTTGGGCGGCCGCGCGGGCGAGCAGTGGTGCGGCGGTGGTCGCGATGGTGACGGCGAGCAGACCATGCGGCAGCTGGAAGATCGTCATCGCCTTGGCGTAGGCGTCAAGGTTGCCCGACCCCGGTTCGGCGAGGTTCTTCACCACGACGAGCGCCAATTGGTTGGCGGCGATGTAGCCGATCGCCCAACCTGAGACCCGCGTTAGTTGTCGCACCGCGGCGTGTCGTGGCGCAATTCGTGGCATCGGCAGGACGCCCGCTCGTATCGCTGCTGCTACGACGACGAGTGCCATCACGGCGATGCCGAGCGTCGGGCCGAGGGTGAACCACCAGAAGAGCCGCGTGCCGGCAGGGGCGCCGGCCAGTTCGATCGAGTCGATACCCGCATCGTTGCGAATGCCGAGCAGCGCAGCAATTGCCACGAGGTTCGCCGCGACGGGCGCCCAGGCAGCCGCAAAGAACTTTCCTCTTGCATTCAGCGCCGCCGTCGCCAACGCGTTCAGCCCATAGAAGAAGATCTGCAACAGAAAGACGCGCGTCAGCGCGGTGCCCACGGTATGGAACAGCGCGGCATCGCCCGCGGGTGTCAACGCGTAGATGCGGAATATGGCAGGCGCTGCAAGCACGGCAAGTACGGTGGCGCCGGCCAGGGTCACGAGACCGGTGCCCAGCACTGCGGCAACCCCATCCCGATCGTTGTGTTCACGCAGACCGACAAAGAGCGGCACGAGCGTGGCGGTGAGCGTGCCGCCGAGCAACAGTTCGTAGATCACGTTCGGAGCATTGTTGCCGACATCGAATGCGTCAGCGAGCGCAGTCTGGCCGATCACGGCAGCAAACACGATGAGTCGTGCCAGCCCAGTGACGCGCGACGCCAGAGTGCCAACGGCGACACCGAGATTGTTCGCGACGAGCGAACGCTCAGTCATCGTGCCTGAATGCTATTGCCAGCGCTCGTCGGCCGCACGTATCCGTGAGTAGCCTTGCAGTGATGTTCAGCGCCTTTGCATCGGTCGCGCAGGTGCGCGAGGGTCTGAAGACCGTCAACTACCTCGCTGATGACGGAATCGCCGGCGTGGTCTATCTCGCGCAGCGACTCAGCAAGCCCGTGTTGATCGAGGGCCCGGCGGGCACGGGCAAGACGCAGCTGGCCAAGAGCATTGCCGAACTCACTGGCGCCCGGTTGATTCGCCTGCAGTGCTACGAAGGGCTCGACGAAGCCAAGGCGCTCTACGAGTGGAACTACAAGAAGCAGTTGCTGCGAATCCAGGCCGACAAGGCAAGTGACGCTTGGTCGCAGGTGCAAGACGACATCTTCAGCCGCGAATTTCTGTTGACGCGACCGCTGCTCGAGGCAATCTCTGCCGCCGAGCCCGTGGTGTTGCTCATCGACGAAGTCGACCGCGTCGAAGTAGAGACCGAGGCGTTGCTGCTCGAGGTGTTGAGTGAGTACCAAGTGTCGATCCCCGAACTCGGCACGATTACCGCCAAGCAAATCCCGATGGTGTTCCTGACCTCCAACAACACGCGCGAGTTGTCGGAAGCCCTGAAGCGACGCTGCCTCTACCTGCATGTCGACTACCCGGACATGGAGCGCGAGAAGGAAATCGTGCTCGCCAAGGTGCCCGACGTCAGTGCCAACCTTGCCGATCAGATCGCGCGCATCGTGCGCAGCATCCGCCAGCTCGACCTGAAGAAGGCGCCGTCGGTGAGCGAGACGCTCGACTGGGCGCGCACGCTCATCCTCCTTGGTGTCGACTTCATCGACGCGCAGCAAGCCAAAGAGACGCTGCACGTATTGCTCAAGTACCAGACCGACATCGCCAAGGCCGCCAAAGAGCTGTCGGTCGACGAGTAGCGCAGTATGCCGGTCATCGACTTGATGTCCGGCTTCGTGGCCGAGTTGCGACGAGCCGGGCTGCCCGTCAGCCTCACGGAAAACCTCGACGCGATGGAGGCCGTGAAGGTCATCCCGATTGAGGATCGCGACGCCTTCAAGTACGCGCTCGGCGCCACACTGGTGAAGAACTCGTCGCATTGGCGGGTGTTCGAGACGATCTTCGAGGTGTATTTCTCGCTGCGTGGCTCGCAGTACGACATCGTCAACCCGACCGACAAGCAAGCCGATGAGTTCTGGCGTGACGAGCAGGATCAGGCCCAACTCGGCCAGGGCGAGGGCAGGGGTGCCGGCGGCGGGCTCGAAGCGCTGACGCCCGAAGAACTCGCCAACATGTTGATGCGCGCCCTCATGCAGGGTGATCAGGCGATGATGCGCGCACTCGCGCGGCAGTCGGTGGCGCGTTTTGCGGGTATGGAGCCTGGCCGACCGGTCGGCGGCACGTACTACCTGTATCGCACCCTGCGCAATCTGGATCTCGACAACATGCTCGCCAAGTTGCTCGAAGCCAACAAGCAACTCTCAGCCCGCGAAACCTCCAACTTGGAGCAGCGTCTCGTGAAGGACGAGTTCGAGCAACGCATCGAACAATTCAAAAAGGAAGTCGAGGCCGAGATTCGTCGTCGTCTCGTTGCCGACCGCGGTGCCGAGGCGATGGCGAAGACCTTGCGCAAGCCGCTGCCCGAAGACGTGGAGTTCATGCACGCGAGCAGGGAAGAGATGCAGTCACTGAAGAAGGCGCTCTTTCCCCTCACGCGCAAATTGGCGGCGCGCCTGACGCGCAAGCGTCGGCATGGTCGCAAGGGCCCGCTCGACTTCCGCAACACCGTGCGCCACTCGCTGAGCTACGGCGGGGTGCCCGCCGAGCCGAAGTTCAAGTATCCGCGACCAGCGAAACCCGAGTTGATGGTGGTCGCCGACATATCCGGCAGTGTCGCGGCATTCGCGCGCTTCACGCTGATGCTCGTCTATGCGATCCAGAATCAGTTCAGCAAGGTGCGATCGTTCGTCTTCATCGACGGCATCGACGAAGTGACGAAGCACTTCCGCGCCACCGAAGACATCCAGGAGGCCATCCACAAGGTGAACACCGAGGCAGATGTCGTGTGGGTGGATGGGCACAGCGACTACGGCCACGCCTTCGAGGTGTTCTGGGATCGCTACGGAAGAGACATCAACTCGAAGACCACCGTGTTGTTGCTCGGTGATGCGCGCAACAATTACCACGCATCGCAGAGCTGGGTGGTGAAGGAGATGCGCAAGCACGCCCGCCATGTGTATTGGTTGAACCCCGAGCCACGGTCGTATTGGAACACCGGCGACTCGATCGTCGGAGAGTACGGCGGGCACACCGACGGCGTGTACGAGTGTCGCAACCTGCGTCAACTCGAGGGGTTCGTCGAGAAACTCGCATGACCGACACCCGTGTGGTGCTGGTTCGCCACGGAGAATCATTCACGACGGTCGAGCGCTACATCGGTGGCGTGGGAACCTGCAAGGGGCTCACCGACCACGGTCGGGCGCAAGCCACGGCGCTCGGTGCACGCCTTCGGCGCACGGGTGAAATCACGGCCGATGCCGTGGTGTCGAGTGCACTCCTGCGCGCGAAACAAACTGCAGAGATAGTCGCACCATTCATCGGTCACCGCGAGATCGATGTGCGACCAGGTTTTGGTGAACACGACCCAGGCCCCGTGTGTGACGGGCTCACCTTCGACGACTTCGTCGCCAAGTACGGCCGCCCCGATTTCAACGGCGATCCGCATGCGGTCATATTTCCGGGAGGTGAGACGATGGCACAGTTTCATGCTCGAGTCATCACCGCATTCCAGGAGTTGGAGCGCGACTACCGCGGCAAGACCGTGATCGTTGCCTGCCATGGCGGCACGATCGATGGTTTGCTGCGGCACTGTTTGCAGGCCCCGTCGACGGGGCGATTCGAAGTGTTCACGAAGAACACCTCGCTCACCGAACTGGTTCGTCCCCGCGAGAACATCTGGCGGTTGTTGCGTTACAACGATCACGCCCATCTCGCCGACGTGGTGTAGGTAGTGCACGACGTCGCCATCATCGGCGGCGGCCCGGCCGGACTTGCCCTTGCGCGTTCGTTGACTGATCGCGACGTTGATGTCGTCGTCGTTGCCCCCGACTCACCTTGGCACGCAACGTATGGCGCGTGGCGCGACGATGTGGCCGACTGCGAACTCGGTGCCGTGTTGGATGCTCTCGTGCGCGGTGCATGGTCGAAGGTGCGGGTCGTCGGCACGAAAGAACGCCTGCTGCCTCGTGCCTACGTGGTGTTCGACAACGGCCGTCTGCGGGACGCACTCGCTCGCGGTGTCGGTGCGCGAGCGGCACTGGTGGACAGCGTTGCACACTCGGTTGATGCCAGCTCGATGCGACTCGCATCTGGCGAAGTCGTGCAGGCGCGGCTCGTTGTCGACGCATCGGGTGGTGGTGCGTTTCTCGCGCGGCGCGGTGCGGCGGCGGGTGCGCAGACGGCCTACGGGCTCGTCATTCCGGCCACGCACCCTGCGGTGGCGATCGCGCACGTGCGCGACGACATCTTCACCCTCATGGATTGGAGCACCCCGCCGACGTTCCTCTATGCAGCGCGCTTCAACGATGGACGAGTCCTGATCGAAGAAACCTCGCTGTACGCCGAGCCACCCCATGCGGTCGATGAACTGCGTGCGCGTCTCGCGGCGCGACTCGGTGGCGATGCGACGAGTGATGCCGCGTCGGTCGAGCGCGTGAACATCCCGATGGGTGCACCGCTGCCATCACGCACCACACGTATGGTGGGGTTCGGCGCCGCGGCGGGCTACATCCACCCTGTAACGGGTTACTCGGTGGCCGCGTCATTGCGGGCGGCACCGCGTGTGGCAGACGCGATCCGTGCGGGCTTGAGCCGTGGGCAGCGCGGTGCCGATCTCGCGCACCAGGCGTGGCGCGCAGTGTGGCCAGAATCGTTGGTGCGCACTCGCGCGTGGCACGACATGGGTCTTGCCGTCTTGCGCTCGTTACCGGCCGAGTCGGTGCCGCGGTTCTTTGATGCGTTCTTTGGCTTGCCGCAAGGTCTGTGTGCCGCGTATCTGCGCATCGATAGCGCGCCAACCGACGTGCGCGCTGCGATGCTTGGCGTGTTTCGTCGGGTGGACTCTACGACGAGGCTCAGGCTGATGTCGTCGCCCGGCGCGCTGCTGCGAGCACTCGCCGCACGATGAAGCCCCAGGCTGCAATCGCGCACGCCGAGAACACGAACCACTGCACCACGTAGGACAGATGTGGCCCGAGCGTGAGTTCAGGTTCGGCGATACGCGACAACACCGGTGCATCAGGTGGATCGCTCTGCAACAAATCCACATAGAACGGCAGGACGGTGCCCGGAAGTTGCGGGGCGAGTCGCGGCGGGTCGATGCGCTGCATCTCGCGCAACTCGCCGGTTGCGGGGTCGGTGAGTTCACCGCGGCGCTGCTCTTGCGGGGCACGCACACGACCAACGAGCGTCACGTTGCCGCTGGGCGGCGGTGGTGCAGTCTCCGACAAGGGGATGAACCCGCGGTTTACCAAGAGCACGCGACCGTCGTCGAGTCGCAGTGCCGATACCGGGTCGACGCCGGCACGACCATCTTGCGAGAGGTTCACGAGCAACAGGTCTTCGCCGGCGAGGTATTCACCAGTGGCCTGCAGGAGGTACCACTCGAGGTCGCCAGGGTCGGTGGGGGCCGTGGCACCGTCGCCACCGTGGGCCGAAGCGTCGCCGTCGTGGGCCAGCGCCAACAGGTCATCCACCGAACGCGGCGCGTCGAGCGAGCGGGCCCGCACCGACTCGTTGAATGTCACACGCTCGTTGTGACGCCGAAGTTGCCAGAAAGCAAGGTTCACCATCACGACGACCAATACGATCGTGAAGAGGTGGAGGCCCAACATCTTGAGTGACGTCAGCACACGCAACACGTCGGCAACGCTAACGACGCCGACACTCGTCTACGACGGCGACTGCGCGTTCTGCATGGCGTGCGTGCGCTTCGTCACGCGCCGCACGGCAAGGCCGCTCGTGACCGTCGCATATCAAACCGCCGATCTCGCCGCGCTTGGGCTGACGCGCGAACAATGCGCCGACGCCGTGCAATGGGTGAGCGGTGGCACTCACCGGTCGGCCCACACCGCCGTCGCCGCGGCCCTGCGCCACGCCCGGTTCCCGTGGCCGATCGCCGGGTCCGTCATCTCGTTGCCCGTCGTGCGCAATATCGCCAGCGCGGTGTATCAACGCATCGCGGCGCGCCGCCGATGCGCAGCCCCAACTCCACCCGCGACTCTCTGAACGCTACCGCTAGCGTCTAGGGCGCTACATCAGGAGCGACCAATTGGTCCGGCAACCGGGAATCCACGGTGCCAAGTCACTGCGGTGACGATGTGGCCCCGCAAGGGGCAACGGACCAGTGGGTGGCAAGACCAAGCGAGGAACCCACATGCAACGCACCGACTATCCCGTCACCGGGGCGTGGAGTGCCGTGCAACCGTCGGGACGTCGACAGTTCCTCTCGCTCGGTGAGCGGCCCATCGCGCTCGACGTCGGCACCACGTTGCGCGACGTCACCGTCGCATATGAAACATGGGGCACGCTCAACCACGACGCATCGAACGCGATCTTGGTGTGCCATGCGTGGACGGGCGACAGTCACGTGGCCGGCCCCGCGGGTGAAGGTCATCCGACGCCGGGTTGGTGGGAGGGAGTCGTCGGCCCGGGTCTTGCCATCGACACGAACGAGTGGTTCGTCGTGTGCAGCAACGTGCTCGGTGGCTGTCAAGGCACGACAGGGCCTGCGTCGGCGCATCCCGACGAGGGCAGACCGTACGGCTCGCGGTTCCCGGTCATCACGATTCGCGACATGGTGCGCGCGCAGCTGCGGCTCGCCGACGCACTTGGCGTTCAACGTTGGCACTGCGTGATCGGTGGGTCGATGGGTGGGATGCAGGCGCTCGAGTGGGCGATCACGTATCCGGATCGCGTCGGTTCGCTCATCGTCATCGGCACGTGCGTGCAATCGACGGCGCAACAGATCGCGTGGGGTGCCATCGGTCGTCGCGCAATTCGTCTCGACGCCAGATGGCGCGGTGGCGACTACTACGACGCGGATGTCGGCGACGGACCGTGGCAGGGGCTCGCGATTGCGCGTATGGTCGCCCAGGTCACCTTCCGGAGCGACAACGTGTTCACCGATCGCTTCGGTCGCGACCTCGCCGACCTCGACGCGGAGAACAGCGGCATCGGTCTGTGGGACAAATTCGAGGTCGAGCGCTATCTGGACCACCACGGGGATCGTCTCATTCGACGATTCGACACCAACAGCTACCTGCTCATCGGCAAGGCGATGGATCTGCACGATGTTGCTCGTGGGCGTGGTGGGTTGGAGCGCGCGATGGGGCGCGTCAATGCGCCGACGTTGGCGATCGGTATCTCCAGTGACATCCTGTATCCGACGTATCAACAGCGACAGATTCGTGATCTCATCGCCCGCAACGGGATAGCGGCTGAATACGTGGAGATCGACTCACCGCACGGTCACGATGCGTTCCTCATCGATCTGCAGCAAGTGGGTGCGCCGATTCGGCGCTGGCTGCACCAGCGTCGCTAGGGCACGAGCCCGTCGAGCACCGGCACGCAACGGCTCTTTTGCGGCACGCGCACGCTCGCTGCACCATCGTTGGCGCCACGCAGTTCATAGATGCGCCGCTTCTTCGCCTCGTCGTTGACGGCCCCGACGACTCGCCAGCTGCCGCGCAAGTTGGCCGCACGTCGCGAGCGTGCAGACACGAACAATTCCCGATCATCGACGGCGATCTTCACGTCGTGCCACCGCGGTCGATCGTGCGGGTCGTTTGGTGCGAGTTGCATCCGGCACATGATCTTGTGACCGTCCTTCGACGCCCAGTGTGGTTCGAGACCCCAGCCGAGCCATGCCAACAACCCGAGCAGGGCAAAGAACCCCACGGTGGAGAGCAGGTTCGTCACGCAACTAGTTTGGCAGCGTGCTGGTCGGTCTTGCGCTCATCGCGGCAGGGGTTGCACTGCTCGTGGTCACCATCTGGTTCTGGCGCGCATCGCGTGTCGACGACCCCGTCCTTGGCCCGCTCGAAGTGATCGGAAGTCGTGAATTCAAGGAAGCCGACGAGTCGACTCGCAGAGAGATGTTGCGCGAGGCGAGAACTACGGTTGAGCCATGAGTTTCGACCCCCAAGCGATGATCGATCGATTCAGGGAACGTGCTGCCGCAGTGCGCAAGCGACCACTGCCGCCGGTGGCTGGTGAAGAACGTCAGCATTTCATCGCCCAGGCGAACACCGACTTCCAGGATTTCGCCATCATCGGGGACGCGCAGGCCACGCTCGAAGATGGTGTGCTCACATTGCGCATCGACCTGCGTCCCGCCGACAAGCGGTCGTAAGAAGAAATTCGCCAGCGCCCGATGACCGCCCCGCAACAGTCCGTTGATGTTCAGCGCCGTCGCGCGCTTGCCCTCGCCGCGGTGGTCGTCGCGGTCATCGCCTGGGCGGTCGGGCCGATTTTCGTCAGCAGTCTCAGCATCTCGCTGCCGACGATGGTGTTCTACCGACAACTGATCTGGTTGCCGTTACTGTTCACGCTCGCGCACACCGCGGGTGATGGATTCGCAAGCCATCACTTTCAGGTGGCTTGGAAGCCCGGCATCTTCTTCGCCTTGTCGACTGCGCTCGGTTTCGGCTCATTCAAGGAAACGACCATCGCCAACGCCACCCTCATCGGCAGCCTCACGCCGGCGGTGCTGCTGTTCTTGGCGCCGCGCATTCTCGGCGAGAAGATCACGGCGCAACAGGTGGTGTACTCGCTGGTGAGTTTCGTCGGCGTCGTCGCTGTCGTCGTCGGTTCGCAAGCCACGGACAACTCTGGCGAGCACGGACTCTTTGGCGACGCCCTCGCCTTCGCCAACATGGCGATTTGGACCGTCTACTTCATCGCCGCCAAGCGTGCCCGCGACGAAGGGATGAACACCTGGTCGTTCCTCACCGGCATCTGTCTCACCAACGTGTTGCTCGCGTTGCCGTGGGCGCTCGTCGTCAGCGACGATTTGTTGAACGTGCGACCGCGCGACTGGATGCTCCTCGTGTTGATGATGTTGATTCCCGGCACGATGGGCCACTACCTAATGACGTGGGCGCAGCGATATCTCGACACCACGGTGTCGTCACTCATCACGCTCGGCGGTCCGGTGATGTCGACGATTCTGGCTTTCATGTTCCTTGGTCAGGGCATCGCACTCGCGCAAGTGCTCGGCGGTGTCGTCTTGTTGCTGGGTTTGGGTGGCGTGATTCTGAGCACGACATCGGCACGCGCCACCAAGAGCGACACGGTGGCTACGGCCGACCCGTTGCTAAACTCGAATCCCTAACGCGGACGTGGCTCAGTTGGTAGAGCATCACCTTGCCAAGGTGAGGGTCGCGGGTTCGAATCCCGTCGTCCGCTCCAGAAGTGTGGTGTGTCGTGTGGCGCGATTGACCGCAGCGGTGTTTGTCGGCGGTCTCGTCGCGTCTGCTGGGGCGTGTTCGTCGAATGCCCGTGGCGATGTGGTGGTCGCTGCGGCCTCTGATACCCGCGACGCATTCAACGAGATCGCCGACCTTCTGCAGTCGCGTGATGGCACCGCGGTGGAGTTCGTGTTCGGATCGTCCGGGCTACTGCGCGAGCAGGTGCTGAACGGCGCACCGTACGACGTTTATGTCTCGGCGAATGTCGGCTTCGTCGACGAAGTGGTGCGAGCCGGCGCCGGGGTGGCCGAGAGTCGACGACAGTTCGCCGTCGGGCAACTCGCATTGATCAGCGCCGACGGGGTAGCACTACCCGCCAACATTGATTCGTTGTCGAAGGTTGGTCGGGTGGTGATCGCCAACCCCGCCCATGCGCCATACGGTGTCGCCGCCAAAGAGGCGATGGAGTCGGCCGGCATCTACCGACAACTCGCGAGCCGACTCATCCTGGCGGACAACGCCGCCGACGCCGTTCGCATCGTTGACGCCGGTGAAGCCGACGTCGGCATCGTGGCATTGCCATTGGCGATCAGTCGCGCGCACGTTGCAGTGTCAACCACGTTGCACCAGCCGATTCGTCAAAGTATCGTCATCACCACCCGGGGTGCCAGCAACGAGGCGGCGCGCCGTTTCGTGGAGGCGCTCGACTCACAACAAGGTCGCGCCATCCTGTCCCGGTACGGCTTTACGGTGGACTCGCCATGAACGACTGGTTCCCACTCTGGTTGTCGTTGCGGGTATCGCTGATCGCCACGCTCGCCGCCGGCGTCGTGGGTGTGGCACTCGCCTACGTGTTCGCCAAGTGGCGGTCGCGATGGGCGTCCTTGGTCGAGGCCATCGTGACGCTGCCAATCGTGCTACCCCCGACGGTGCTTGGTTACTACTTGCTCACACTGCTTGGAAGTCGCTCGCCACTCGGGCAATTCTGGGAGTCACTGTTCGGCACACCGCTCGTCTTTACGCAGAGCGGTGCCGTCGTCGCAGCGACCGTCTCTGCGCTGCCGTTCGTGATCCGGGCAGCACGTGCCGCAATCAGCAATGTTGATGCGCGTGTCGAGGAGTCGGCGCGAGTCATGGGACTCGCCGAATGGCGTGTCGCCCGAGTGGTGACCTTGCCGCTGGCCGCGCGCGGAATCGGTGCCGGCATCGCACTCGGGTTTGCGCGAGCCCTCGGCGATTTCGGCGCCACCGTGATGGTGGCCGGAAACATCCCTGGTCAAACCCAGACGTTGCCGGTCGCGGTGTACGACGCCGTGCAGGCCGGCGACGATGCCACGGCCCGCACCGGGTCGTTGGTGCTCGGTGCAATCGCAGTGGTCGTCTTGGTGTTGCTCACGCAAGTGTTTGCGAGGCGCCGATGACTTCTCTGGTGGTGAATGTGCGGGTCGAAGTGCCCGGGTTCGGCGTAGATGCCAGGTTCTCTGCCGGCCCCGGCGTGACGGTGCTGGTCGGGCCGAGCGGTTCAGGCAAGAGTCTCACACTCGCGGCAGTATCGGGCACCCTGCGCCCGGTGCGGGGCGTCATCCGACTCGACGACAGTGTGTATTGCGATACGGACCGGAAACTGCACCTCCGTTCGCAAGACCGACTGCTCGGCATGGCGTACCAGCACGCCGCACTGCTCGATCATCGATCACCGCTGGACAATGTGGCGCTCGCCGTTCGCGCGGGTGACGCCGCCGCACGACGCAATGCGGCAATGGAAACCCTGCAGCGTGTCGGTGCCGGGTCGCTCGCCGCGGCGAGAACCCGGTCGCTCAGTGGTGGCGAACGCCAACGTGTGGCGCTTGCGCGGGCGATTGCGGGCAATCCGCGAATTCTGTTGCTCGATGAGCCGTTTAGTTCACTCGATCTGGTAGCCCGAGCCGAGGTGCGTTCTCTCTTGAGAACGCTCGTTGCCGAGCGGCAACTCATCGCGCTGGTGGTGACTCACGATCAGGCTGACGTTGACGCACTTGCCGACCGGGTCGTGCACTACGAACCCGGGCGGACCGTTTGGGAAGCGGAATGAAACCGCTCGTGCGGGACATGTATTCGGCGTAGCCGGGTTTGCGCTTGGCAAGCAGACGGTCGAGCATCGCCGCGCCCGACACGCGCACGAGCAGCACCGTCATCACGAGGGCACCAAGGAACGCCCACAATCCGGCACCCTGTGATGCGCCGACGATGGCGAGCCCCCACCACACGAGGCTGTCGCCGAAATAGTTCGGGTGACGGGTGAGGCCCCACAAGCCTTGATCCATGATCTGGCCCTCGTTGCGCGGGTCGCGCTTGAACCTCGCCATCTGCGCATCCCCGACGGCTTCGAAGTAGAGACCGATCGCCCACACGATGAACCCGAGCAGTGCGATGAACCCGGCGCCAGAGTCGGTCTCACGCTGACCGAGGGTGACTGGCAGCGAAACGATGAACATCAGCGCACCCTGCAAACCGAACACGGTGTAGAGGCTGACGATGGCGAATCGTTCGCCATGTTTGCGACGCATTGCGCGATAGCGGAAATCTTCGCCCTTGCCGAGATTGCGCTTGGCGAGATATCCAGCCAGACGCAGACCCCAGACGGTGACCATGACGACGAGCAACCAGTTGCCCGCCCCCGACGCGCCCGTCACGAATTTGGCGGCCCATGCGACGAGAACGAAGCCGAGACCCCATACGATGTCGACGATCGACGCATCACGCCGCAGCAGCGACAACGACCATGTCGCCAGCATCAAACAGGCGATGGTGACGAGGGCCGCGGAGAGCACCGTCGTCACGTCGGCCACCACACGAGAGTACGGCTGCCGGTAGGCATGGGCGTGGATTCCTCGTCTGATGCGTCACGTTGTGACGCGGCGGTCGCGGGGCGAGCCTTGCACAGTGCTTCAGGTTCGCGAACTGAGCGTCGAGGCGGGCGCCCGCATGGTGGTGCACCAGGCCAGCTTCACCGCGATGCCCAGAGACGAGGTGGGTCTCTTCGGTCGCAACGATTCGTCGAGTCGCGACGCCGTCGCCACCGCGCTTGCGGAGTGGAACGAAGCAATCATCCTCGTCAGCCTCGCCTAAGCGCGTGCGTTCTAGTGTTTGTCTGATGTCCAAGTCGCCGTCGCCGTACCCCGACGAATCCGACGGCTACTGGATGCACTATCACGACGAGGACAGCCAGCAACTCGCCGACGCCATCATCGCGTACGCGGTCGATCGCGTACGCATGGATCCTCCACCGCTCGACGCACCAAAGCCACTCAGCGTGTTGCAACGAGAAGTTGGCCAGACCATCACGCCTGAGGGCCTCGGCGCGCTGAAGGTGCTCGAAATTTTTACCGAGCAACTTGCACCGTCATGCATCAGTGTTGACCACCCGTTGTTCTTGTCGTTCGTGCCCGGTGCACCAACCGAGTCGTCGGTGCTGTTTGACCTCGCGGTCGCGGCGAGCAACATCTACGGCGGCTCATGGCTCGAGGGGGCTGGCGCCGTGTATGCGGAGAACCAGGCGCTGCAATGGTTGATCGATCTCGCGGCACTGCCGTCGACCGCGGGCGGCGTCTTCGTCTCCGGCGGCACGGCCGGCAACCTCTCGGCGCTCATCGTCGCACGATGGGCGTGGCGTCAACGCGAGCGCGGGGCGGCCGATCGACTGCGCCCGATCATCCTTGCCTCGGGTGGGGCGCACTCGTCGGTGGGGCTGGCTGCCAACGCGATGGATGCCGACCTTGTGTCGGTGCCCGTCGATGCGGCGAACAGGTTGACTGCGGCAGAAGTTCGCCGCGTGTACGAAGGTCTCGCTGCCGACGATCGGCGCCGCGTGTGTGCGGTGGTGGCGACGGCTGGCACCACGAATCTCGGGGTGATCGACGAACTCGATGCCATCGGCGACTTCGCGCGCGAACACGATGTGTGGTTCCACGTCGATGGCGCATACGGTGCTGCGGCACTGTGCGCCAAGAGCGTGCGGCACCTGTTCGTCGGCATCGAGAAGGTCGACAGCTTCATCGTCGACCCACACAAATGGTTGTTCGGCCCGTACGACTGCTGCGCACTCATTTATCGAGATGTGCGGGTCGGCAAGGCAGCACATACGCAGAAGGCCGAGTATCTCGACGTGCTCGTTCAAGATGCAGCCACGCCACTCGATGAGGCCTACAACCCGGCGGATCTCGCCCATCACCTCACGCGGCGCGTGCGCGGGTTGCCGTTCTGGTTCAGCCTCGCCACGCACGGCACCGAGGCCTACGAAGAAGCAATGGAAATCACCCTGCAGGTCACCCGCGACGCCGCCGACATGGTGCGAGCGTCCGATCACT
>Ga0194112_10007730_pt1 | contig 13940 bp, 10 predicted proteins | sample TA2MahC400mmetaG_FD_146191 | JGI IMG/M metagenome (GOLD analysis project Ga0194112, IMG submission 146191) | Freshwater microbial communities from Lake Tanganyika, Tanzania - TA2015016 Mahale Deep Cast 400m | ecosystem: Environmental > Aquatic > Freshwater > Lake | place: Tanzania: Lake...
CGCAGGTTTCCGCCCGAGTCGGCAAGACCATTATGGCACCCCGGTCCGCGGAGGGCGCCCGCCTCCGTCCATCACCCCGCGCAGGATCGGCGGCGGCCCCGCAGGGTAGTCATCACGCTCCGCGCGATGACCATCCGGATTGCGCAGATGTCCTCACGCGGAGCGTGAGGACTACGTTGGCGTCCGCCCCCGGCCGTCAGCCTGCGCAGGACCGGCGGCGGCCCCGCAGGGTAGTCATCACGCTCCGCGTGATGACGATCCGGATGGCGGAGATGTCCTCACGCGGAGCGTGAGGACTACGTTGGCGTCCGCCCCCGGCCGTCACCCTGCGCCGGACAGGCGCAGGGATGGCGACGAAGGTCACGAGGGCTTCCCGTTCGGCCCGGCCGTTCGAGGGATCCCGTGGCCATGCGGACCTGGAGACGCGTTCCCGGGCGGGGGCCGGGGCCGGGCCTCATTTCGCGGCGGTCGCCTTCCGCCCCGGCTTCGGCGTCGCGGCGTCCGGGGCGGACGCGGCGGCGCCGAAGCGCGAGCGGTGGTCCTTCTCGTAGAGGGCCGGATCGAGGATGTCGCCGGTCTTCTCCGGCGTGTGGGCCTTCTCGGCGAGGGCGGCCATGCGCTTGAGGATGTCCGGATTGGCGGCGGCGACGTCGGTCGTCTCGGAGACATCCTTCGCAAGGTCGAAGAGCTTCCAGTCCTCCCGCTTCCGGCTGCGAACGGCCTTCCACGCGCCCAGGCGGACCGCGACGTTGCCCGGCGACTCCCAGTAGAGGAACTCGTGCTGCGCCTGCTTCCGGCCGGCGGCCTCCTCGCCCAGCAGCGCGGGGACGAACGAAACGCCGTCGATCGCCGCCGGGCATTCCGCGCCCGCCAGTTCCGCGAACGTCGGCAGCACGTCGGGGAAGTAGCCGAGATGGTCGCACACGCGGCCCGCCGCGATCCGGCCCGGCCAGCGCGCGATGAACGGGACGCGCAGGCCGCCCTCGAAGAGGTCGCCCTTGCCGCCGCGGAACTCGACGCCGGTCCGCGGATCGACGTTGGGCGCGTGGAAGCCGCGCGGGTGCTGCGCGTCCTTGAAGTACGGGTTGCCCCCGTTGTCGCCGCTGAAGAGGACCAGCGTGCGCTCCTCGAGTCCGGCCTCCTTGAGAAATGCGAGGATCGTGCCGACCTGCCGGTCGATCATCGCGACCATCGCCGCGTAGGCCTTCGGATCGTGGCCGTCGTTGACGCCGGGCCAGTCCTTGTCCTTGTAGAGCGCCCACGCGGGGTCGTCGTCGGGAATGTCGAACATGCCGTGCGGCGGCGTGAAGGGGAGGTAGAGGTAGAACGGGCGGTCCTTGTTCGCCCGCAGGAAGGCCAACGCCTCGTCGAAGATCCGGTATTGCGAGTAGGTCTTTCCCTCGCGCCCGCCGGACGGGTTGCCGTCGAGCGGAACCTCCTCGCTGTTGCGGATCAGGTAGGGCGGGTAGTAGGTGTGCGCGTGGACCTGGTCGTAGTAGCCGAAGAAGACGTCGAACCCGTGCTGCTCCGGCACGCCCGTCGTGCCCCGGTTGCCGCAGCCCCACTTGCCGAAGCCGCCGGTGGCGTAGCCCGCGGCCTTGAGCACCGACGCGATCGTCGCCTCGCCGGCCTGGATCGGCGTGCCGCCGCCGTTCGTGCGGACGGACGCGTGGCCGAGGTGCTTGCCGGTCATCAACGCGCAGCGCGTCGGCGCGCAGACGGGTCCGCCCGCCAGCACCTGCGTGAACCGCATGCCCTCCGCCGCGAGGCGGTCCACGTTCGGCGTCCGCATGTGCGGATGGCCCATGCAGGACAGTTCGTAGTAGCCGAGTTCGTCGATGACGAAGTGCACGACGTTCGGCTTCGGCGCGGGCGCGCCCGTCGCGAGCCCCGCGATCGCGGCCAGTCCGGCGAGCAGGGCGATCCGGCATCCGGTCGTCATGGGCGGTCTCCTTGTGCGGCGGTACCGCACCCTGCCATCTTGGGCAAGGCGTGAGGGTCGGACAAGGGAAAAGCGGGACCTCGACGGAGGGACCGGTGCGGTCGGTGACGGCTTCAGCGATGGACGCGCAGAGCGCGGTAGATGGCCCCGCCGTCGGCGCAGGCATGCCAGAGTTCGGCGTCCTGTTCGTGCGTGTCGTAGGTCCAGTGCAGCCATCCGTCGATGCCGCGATCGGCGAAGAGCCGGACGAGGTCCGCCATCCATGCGGCGGCCGGGGCGGACCCGGGGAAGCGCGACTTGAAGGCGCCGAACTCCCCCGCGACCACCGCCACGCCCCGTTCGCGGGCCAGGTGCCGAACGGTGTCCCACTCGACCGACGCGAGGTCGGCGGCGAAACCGTCGGCGTCGGCGCAGTAGAAATGGAGGTCGAGCACGTCGGCCCTGGACCGGAGGATCGCCGTTGGACGGAAGGGGACGCGGTTCTTCCAGCCGGCCTTCTCGACACGGAAATCGCCCGGCCCCGACCGGCCGACGGCCTTGAAAGTGAAGACGCCGGCCCAGGAAACGGCGCCGGGCTGGGCCTCCCGGAGGGCCTGCGTCCAGGTGTCGATGACGTGGACGGCGGAGTCGTCCGCAAGCTCCTGCCGCTGCTCCGGCACCCGGTAGGCGCGGCCGTTGGCCGCCGTGACCGTGCCGGTGGCCTGCGCGAACGGCGGGGCGACCGCGTAGCACAACTCGTTCTGGAGGTCCCACGCGAGGATGGCATCCGGCGCCCCGGGGGCCGCCGCCCGCAGCCCCGCGACGAAGTCGCGCAGGTAGGTCGCCTTGGCCTCAACATGGCCGGCGCAGAGCAGTTCGGCGTTGGCCGGGTGAATCCCGGGCTGCGGCGCCCCCAGGCCATGCGTGTAGGGCGGCACGCGCGGGAAGGAATCCATCGAAAGCACCACCGCGATGCCGTTCGACCCGGCGCGCACGAGAAAGTCCGCCAGGGTGGCGAGATAGGGCGCCGACAGGCCGGCCTGCCCGGCTCGGGCCACCGCGCCGGAGAGGCCCGCGTGGCCGTTGATGAAGACACGCACGGTGTTGAAGCCATCGGACCGCAGCCGGCCGAACATCTCGTCCGCCGCAGCCCGGTCGTAGTGGCGCGGATCGAAGGTGCCATGGCTGGAATGGAGGCGGACGTAATTGAAGCCGCGCACCGGGATCGGGCGCCGCGCGGCCGAGTCGACAAATCGGCCCTGTTCGACGTGGTAGCGTGCGGGTGCCGGTTCGCGAGCGCCGGCGCCGCCGGACGACACGGCGGTCCATGCGGCGAAGAGGAAGGCTCCCGTGGAGGAGCGGATCCGCATGGGACGTTCCTCAGGGTGCCGGCGGCGCGTTGGTCGCCGGCCGGAACTCGATCCAGTCGAGCTCGGCGGCGGCCTTGGTGCCGGTGTACTGGCTGTTGCAGCTCACGCTCAGCGTGAACGACTTCGGCAGATCGCCGCCGATATGCGCCTTCCAGTCGTCCGCGACGTTGCGCTCCTCGACGACGAAGTCCGCGCCGCTTTCCCTGTTCCGGAGGCCGATCCAGTGGACCTTCACCACGCCGGCGGCGTAGGAGGCGGTGCCGGTGGCGGCGACGGGCGTTTCGGTTTCCCAGCGCCACGCGAGGCTGGTCTTGCCGAACAGGCCGCCGGTGCCGAGGTAGAGGCCGATCGCCTGGTCGTCCTTCGCCGCCTCGCGCCCGTCGGCGCCGGCCGGGAGCTCCGTCACGCGCCAGCGCCAGCGGAGGACCGGCGTCTTGCGAAGGTCGACGCCGTCGACCGGGAGGAAGAACGAGGCGGTGGCCTTGTCGGCCGTCATGCGCAGCGCGCGACCGTCCTCCGCCTGCTGGACGTCGGCCGCCTCGAAGACCGCCGCGGGGGTGCCGGGCTTGCCCTTGGTCTCGGCGCCCTTGGGCAGCTCGCGGAAGTCCTCGCGCCACGCGGGCGCGTCGGCCGCGCCGGCCGCGCCGGCCGCGATCGATGCGAGGAGAAGCCCTGCGGCGGCGGTCCGGGTCTGGATGCGGAGGCTCACGGTGCGGCGGTCGTCGGGGCAACGTGCACGTTCTTCGCCATCGCCGGCCCGAGATCGAGATTCAGGTAGACCGCCCACGCGGCCCGCACCTCGGGCCAGGCATCCAGTTGCGCAAGGGACGTGGCGCAAAGGTCGCCGACCCCGGCGACGGCGTCGGCCGTGTCGCCGTTGCGGGCGGTTGCCGCCGTGCCCTTCGAGCGGGCGATGTCGGTGCCGAGGGTCTTGCCCGCGGCGGCGGAGTCGCCGACGGCGTCGAGGACGTCGTCGGAAAGCTGGTAGGCCGTGCCGGCAAGGTAGCCCGCCTCCCGGAGCGCCGCGCGGAGGGCCGGGTCGCCGTTGCCCGCGGTCAGGGCCGCGAAGGCGAAGAGCGGACCGGTCTTCTGGCGGGCAAGCCGGAGCGCCGTGGACCAGTCCGAGGGCTGGCCGCGCAGCAGCAGTTCCTGCTCGCTCTCGGTGGAGCAGACCTCGGCCACGGCCTGGGCGAGGTCGGCGATCAGGTCCGGCTCCCGGGTGAGGCTCAGGACGTTGAGGGCCTTCCCGAGGAGGATGTCGCCGGCCAGGATCGCGCCGTGCGCGCCGTACTGCGTCCAGAACGCGGGCGCTCCGCGGCGCGTGAGGCCGCCGTCGATGACGTCGTCGTGGAGCAGGCTGGCGCCGTGGACCAGTTCCACGGCCGCCGCGCTGCGAAGGAGGGTGTCCGCCGGTACGCGGGCGACGGACGCCAGGCGGAGCGCCGCGCGGGCGCGCAGCAGCTTGCCGCCGCCGAGGAACCGGGAGACATCGAACTGCAGGCGCGCAAGGACCGTGTCGCCCAGCGAATCGACCATCAGCCGCCGGACGAGCGCGAGCCCCGCGTCCACGCCCGGCGGCATCTTCTGCGCATCATGCATAGGGTTCACACTATGCATGAGGCGGAAAAGCCCGTCAATTCGACGGTCAGACGAAGGAGCAGACGTACTCCGCGATGCCCGAGTCGACCGCGATCTCGAAGCTCGAGTTCCCCGCCACCCGGAAGGCCGTGCCGGCCGCGTAGGGGGTCCACTCCGTCGCGCCGGCCAGCCGGACGCGGCAGGTTCCCGCCACGATCTCCATGACCTCCGGCGCCCCGGTGTTGAACGTGAACGCGCCCGGGAAGACCAGGCCGACCGTCTTCCTGGTGCCGTCGGGGAAGAGCACGCTGTGGCTGACCACCTTGCCGTCGAAGTAGACGTTGGCCTTGCACACGACGGACACGTTGTCGAACTGCGCCGGACTGCCCATGACTGGTTCCTTTCGAAAGGCCGGCATCATGCCACAAGTCGTGCGGCGGCGCACGACCGTTGGACATGCCCCGGCCTTGGCTGATGTCGGATACCGCCGGGCGGGGATGCCCGGAGGATCACGGTACGGCGCCGACGGAGCGGCGCCCTCCACTCGATGCGAAGCGGCGCGGGGTCGCGGCCGCGTCCATGGGTCAGCCGCCGGGGAGCGAGAGGGTGGCGGAGGCGGCGGGTTTCGCGGCCCCGGCCTCGATGGCGAACTCGAGGTCGACGGCATCGCCGGGGGCGAAGGGGCCGAGGCTGAACTCGTAGGGGAAGGCGTCGTCGCGGAGCACCGCGGCGGCGGCGCCTCCGCCGCGCTTCAGGGTGGCCACGGCGCCCGGGACCGCGTCGCCGGGCAGCGTGACGAAGACCGTGTCGTCGCCGAACGGCGAGCGGATCCGGAAAGCATGGAGCGTGCCCCAGGGGCCGAGCGGGGCGGTGAAGTGTCCGCGGGCCAGCGGCGTGCCGAGGACCGGGCCGTCGCGCGGTTCGGCCGGGATCGACAACGTGATCATGCCGCGCGGCGGGATCGTCACGCAGGCGGGCGCGGCCGCGAGCGTCGCGGGCGTTGCGTTCGTGCCTTCGTAGACGCGCACCCCTCCGTCGCGCAGGCCGGCGAAGGCGGCGTCGAGGTTCGGGCGCACGGCCAACGGGGCGTCGGACTGGCTGGCGAGCATGAGGAAGAACCGGTCGCGGCTTCGCGCGGCGAGCCAGTCGGCCTGGATCGTGTCCGGCCGCGCGATGCGCCGGTCGAGCCAGAGCACGGCGCCGGGCTCGCCGTAGACCTCGCCCGCGCCCGGTGTCGTCACGCGGAAGTCGAACCACGCATAGTTGCGCTGGCGCGACCAGGGGAAGCGGACGCGATCGCCCGACGCGACGCGCGCCTGCGTGACGAGGTAGTCGAGCGTGAAGCCGAACTGCACCGGCAGGTGGTGGTAGTAGAAGCAGGTCAGGTCGGGCCCCTCGTACGGGTAGCGCGGGCCGTGGATGACGTCCGTGAACGTGGTCAGGTAGTAGCCGGGGTAGTTCGCGAACCGCCCGATGATGCTGTTCCGCGCCGCGGTGCGGAAGGCCTCGCGGCCGGTGTGGAGGTGGACGCGAAGGAGGTTCGGCGACCACACGGACATCAGGATGTGGTTCATCGCCTGCGGGTAGCAGGTGTAGGTCGACGGCTGCTCCAGTCCGAGGCCGACCGTCGCGACCTGCCACGCCGGGACGCTGCGCTCGGGCGTGTCGCCGGGCTGCCGCGGCCAGCCGAGGCGGTAGGTGCCGCCATCGCGCCACCAGACGCGGTGGTAGATCGGCTCCTGTCCGCCGCGGTGGATCGCCACGTCGCCCTCCGGCACGCGCGGGTGCGACCAGAGGCCGGCGATCGTGTGGAACGCGCCCTCGGCGGCGGCGTCGAGATAGCGGCGGTCGCCCGTGGCCTCGTAGAGGTCGGGCAGCTCCCACCACGCCGGATAGAAGTGGATGTTGTAGAACATCTCGAACGGGACCGGCTTCGTCTGCGGTCCGTGGATTTCCTTCGCGATGAACTCGTCCGCGCCGCGCTTGGCCTGCTCCAGCAGCCCCGGGTCGGGGCGCAGCCGGTGGAGGGCGAGGTCCGACACCCATCGTCGCGACGTGTTGTAGGCGCGGCTGTGCGTTGCCGTTCCGCCCGGCGCGGCGAGATCGGCGAGCCACGGGTTGAGGCCGCCGGTGAGCGCGTGGACGCCCTCCCAGAAGGCGGTGTCGTAGAAGGCGGACGGCACGGCGAGCTGGTTCGGAAGCGGCACGTTGTGGCGGCCGTCGAAACCCGTGCTGACGACCGCCGACCCCCGGGAGCGGAGGACGAACTCGATCGTCGGCTGCGCCCGCGTGCGCCAGGCCCGCCCGTCGCGCGCGACGAGGGCGGCCGCGATCACCGCCAGCGGCGCGGCCTGCTTGCCCATCGAGGGCGTTTCGATGTCGTAGAAGCCCTTCATGTCCGCCGTCCATCCGCCCGCGCTGTCGTCGAGCATCAGGTCCATCATGTTCAGCGCCGCGTCGGTCAGCGAGGCGCCCAGCGGGCGGCGGTCGTCGCGCACGCCCGCGACGCGGCCGACGTAGTGCTCCATCGCCGCGGTCCAGTCGCCGGGATGCGCGAGGACGCGCCACGCGACGGACTGCGTTGCGCCGGCCGTCCAGCGCGAGGCCTCCGTGCCGAGCACCGGCGAGAAGGCGCAGGGTTGGACGTCTCCGTTCGCGTTGAGCAGCGAGAAGCCGTAGACCATGTTGGACGCCGTCGGCCACCGGAAGGGGAGCCGGTCCGGCTCGGCGGACGAGACGAGGCAGACGGGCGGCGCGTTGGAGCCGCCGGGCCGCGTCTGGACCAGTGCCATCGGGTGGGGCGTGAGCGTGCTGGTGACCATCTCGGGGCGCGGCGGGAGGCGCTGGAACTGGAAGAGCGGCGGCAGTTGGACGAACTCCGCGGCCCCGCGGTCGACGGGGTCGAACGCGCAGAGGCCGGCGGACCAGAAGCCGTCGCGCGCGGGGACGGCGCGCAGCTCGAACCGGGCGTCGAGGCATCCGGGCCGGAGCGTCCAGAGACCGGTCGCGCGGTCGCCGGCGAGCGCCCCGTCCGCGCCGGTGGCCTCGTACTCGACCTCCACGGTCTCCGGCCCCGTCGTGCGCGCCGCGCGCGGAACGAGGCGGACGAGGGCGCCGGGCTCGAAGGGGTCGCGCGTGCCGCCGGGCGACTCGATCCAGGCCCCATCGACCTGCACCCGGCGCGGCTCGCCGGGCGTGGTCCAGGCCGGCAGGGTGCGGAGGTTCGCGCGGCACTCGGCGGCGTGGAGGAGGAAGAGCGTCTCGCCGGCCCCGCCGAGCGGCGGGCGGCCGGGCAGCACGGTGCGGCGGATGACGGTCGGGCGGCCCGCGGCGTCCGCGGCGCCGGCGAACTCGACGCGGACGAGGCCGTTGTCCAGCGCGGCGACCGTGCCGGTCGCGGCGGGCGGCGTCGCGGGCGGGGCGAGGGCGATCTCGCGGTCGGTCGGGAGACGGACCGGCAGCGTGCGATGGCGCGCGAGCTGCGTCGGCGGCACGGCCGCCGGGTCCAGGGCGCCGGGCGTCAGGAGGATCGCGTCGCAACGGGCGTAGCTCCGGGCGGTGTCGCGCAGGCCGATCCGGCGGCGGCCGGCGTCGAGCCGCAGGCTGCCGAGCGTCTGCCAGCCCCAGCCCTCGCGGCCGAGGTTGCCGGCCTCCGGGAACGGCGCGGCGCCGTCGATCGTGACGGCGAAGCGGCGGGTGCCCGGGGAGGTGGCGTAATCGCGCGTGCGGACCCAGACGCGGTACTCGGCCGCCTCCGGGATCTCGACGACGGCCATCGCGTCCACCGCCGGTGGCGGCTTCACCCCCGCGGCGCGCGCGGGCGGGATCACCTGCAGCAGCGCGCCGTTCAGCGCGTCGCGATCGGCGGCGTAGACCCAGTCGCCGCCGATCTGGAACGACTCGGCCTCGATCAGCAGCGTCGGGGGCGCGGCGCGGGCGGACGCCAGGAGCAGGCCCGGGGCGAGAACGAGGGCGAGCGCGGTTCGTTTCATCGGGTCACTATCGCAAGGCCTCTCCGGGCCTCCAAGCGGAAACGCCGGGCGTGTATTGCGCTTGCGATTCCGCCCGGACCGGCTACACTACCCGCTCTTCTTTTTCGGGGCGTAGCGCAGACTGGTAGCGCGTTTGGTTCGGGACCAAAAGGTCGTGGGTTCAAATCCCACCGCCCCGACCACCCTTCGCTCGGAGCTCAGCTGAAAGCGGAATATTCCCTGCGTAGCCCTGGCGAAGCGGGGCTCCGAGCTACACATGGTGAGCCGGCCGATGACGTTCCGGCTCATGTGGCCAGCCACAACTCGGGTGCAAATTCCCACACCGCGAAGTTCAGGCCTTGGCGCCTGGTCCCCCAAAGGCATGCAGTGAGCACGACGCATGTCACTCCTTTGCGTCTGATTCACTTGCGCCCAACCTGTGGGCCATCCACGGCGGACAGGGAAGCCCGAAGTCAGATCGAGGCGTTAGCCGTTGGATGCGCCGGCTGGTTCGGCGTTTCGTCGGCTCTCACTCCGCCGCGAAACCGCCCCAAGCGGTAAGGGATGCAATCTGCGCCCTGTCCTTGTCCCATTCCAAGTTGACCCCACCACGATTCGAACCGGTGGCCATCGATTCAAGAATGACCCAAACGCTGCCGTCCTCTTTGGTGGAAACTGTGTAGTGGGTCAGGCGCGGGCTGGCCAGCAGACGTGCAACGGCGGGCTGGTCAGCGCGCTCCTCGATGTAGCGAAAGGCAGCAATGACAATCGGAGCCTGCTGAGGTGTGGAATACCCGTTTCCGGCGAGATCGATAATGAGCTTTGTGGCGCGCAAGCGCACGGCTGGTTCGTGGCTGCAAGCTGCAAGCTGACTGAGGAGAGCCACCTCGTGAGGATTCCAGGAAGTGCTGGGCGGCTTCACCCAGAACTCCTTCGACGAAAGCACCTGTTCCAGGCGCGCGCGGTCTTGTTGGGGTGTGGTATCAGCGGCCCAAGCGCAGCAGCAACCTGTGGCAGCAATGAGGAGCAGGCGGATCATGGATGAGGTCATGGTATTGTGGTGTTGGTTTGGAGTGGAAACACGAAGAAGCGCCGAACGCAAGGCCGGGGCAAGCGACGGCTGAGGCGTACGCTTGCATCCTGCGTGCGCCCGCCGCTTTGCCTCCAGCGTCCGGTTCGGCGATAGAATGCTCATAATCTCCGGGCTCTCCGGCCAACTATCTCTCGGACTCGCAGCAACGGCCGGCCTTGTCGCTGCGACCGGAATCCTACCCGCGAACCAAGCCGAACACACGAAATTAACCTGCGCTTATCCGCGCAATCCGTGGTCAAACAGACCACCGCCTCATCTCAGCCCCGCTCACCGCCGGACAGTACCTGTTCTGCCTGCTTCAGTAGCCGGCCACCGCGCGCCGGTGAGCGGCCGGCGCGGACCTCGTGCTCCGCCGCGTAGTCCCGTGGCCAAGGACACGCCTTCCGGCGCGCGGGCATCGGGCGGGATCTTCTCGAGCTGGGGTCCCGTCGGCTCGGAGTCACGCCGATTTGTGATCGCACCGGGGTCGGTGTAGGGTCGGATGATCCCCATGACCAGGGCTCACGTCGTCGCCATCGGGCTGTTCGTGTCGCTGCTGGCCGTCAACGTCCTCGGGTTCGAGGGCTACGATCCGGCAGGCTTCCTCGACGATTTCGCCCGGGAGCGCGTCGAGGCGGTGGCGGAGACGGGCGGCTATCTCCGGCACGTCTTCCTTGGACTCGTCCTCCTGACGATCGCCTCGCTGGCCGTCCTCTTCACGAAGGCGGTCGGCGCCCTGCTTCGCGCGATCCGGAGGGTGAGCTTCGGCGCGAGGGCGTCGGACCTTGCCGCTCTCCAGGGCATGGCCGACCGCGGCGCCGATGCCTACGCGCGGGCCGGCCTGCACGGGCGGGCCGCCGTTCACCGTCACAAGTACGGCGGCGATGCCGGTCGGGGCCTCGCGGTCGGCTGGCTCATCGCCCGGAACATCCTGTTCGTGCTGGTCACCCTGACCGCGCTGGCGGCGACCACGCTGATGGTCGTCCAGTACGCGCTGGTCGAGCGGCTGCCCGGCTTCTGAGCCGTCAGGGCGCGGGGATGAGCAGAAGCGCGTCGACGACGACGTAGCCGTCGGTGTCCCCGTTCGACACCTCGATCCTTGCCTCCGGGCCGGCGGCGAGGTCGAAGACGCCGAGGGAGTGGAGCAGCCCGTCGATCGCCGGGGCCTTGCGCTGGTTCACGCGGACCGTCCGCGGCCCCGAGGTCGTGAAGATCGTCACCGGCGTGTTCGAGGCGCGGTTGCCGAGCGTCGTGTAGGCCAGCCGGATCTCGTAGCGCCCGGGCCCGGGGAGCTGCGGATGGAAGACCGCCTTCTTCGCGCCCTTCTCCTCGTCGCCGTCGTTGAGATAGCCGAGACCGATGTATGGCGACGAGTGCGCCGAGGCCGTCCACCGGCCGGTCAGGCCGGCCACGCCGTCGTCCATCACGATCGCGCCGTACTTCTTCGCAACGGTCTCGGAGTCCAGTCCGGCGCGCATGGCGGGCACGGCGGCGGCGGCCCGCGCGGCCTCCTCCGGCGTCTCCCACGGCCAGCGCTCGTCCGGCGTGGAGGGCAGGTCGCGCGTGGCGGCGATCCGGCGGGCGATGTCAAGGGTGCGGGCGGGCTCGTCGTAGACGCGCACCTCGCAGATCCCGGCGGCGAAGGAGGGGACGATGCGCAGGCGGGCGGCCGTCACGCGGTCGAGGGGGACGACGTGCCGGCGGTGCCGGGAGCGGATGTCGGCCAGCGTGCGCCAGCCGTCGCCCTCCGGCGCCTCGATGCGGAAGCCGGCCGGGGCCAGGTCGCGCGTCTGGAACGTGACGTGGACGCAGTTGAACGTCCGCGGCGCGTTCCACGCGAGCTGCAGCCAGTGCGGGCCGGGGCGCGTCGCGTCGGCGCGCCATGCGTGGCCGGCGCCGCCCGCCGCCCGCGCGAAGCCGTCGAGGGCGTGGGCGGCGGCCATCCGCTCGCCGGTGGGCTCGACGCCCTCGCTCGACGCGGTCGCCGTCGCGGCGCGGGCGAGGTCGCGCGGGTCGGTGTTGGGGAGGCCGATGATGTGGGCGCCGTCCTTGAGGATCTGCTGCTGGAGGTCCTCGACGTGCGAGCGCCCGAGGTCGCGGGGCGTGAGGCCGCGTTCGGCGCAGAGCGCCGCGGCGGTGCCGGCGGCCTGGCCGATGACCGCGCAGGTCATCATGACGCGCGTCGAGCCCATGCCGACGTGGCTGGCCGAGATGTTGCGGCCGGCCATCAGCAGGTTCGGCACGTTGGTCGAGTAGAGGCTGCGGAACGGGACGGAGTGCAGCAGGCCCTTGTGGGGATGCCGGGCGGGCTGTCCGCGGGTGAAGAAGCCGTCGGAGAAATGGTCGTCCAGCCCCCAGCCGCCGAAGGCGACGCGGTCCGGGAACAGCACCTGGCCGGCGATGTCGTTCTCGGTGAGCACGTGGTCGCCGATCAGGCGGCGGCTCTCGCGCATGCCGGTGACGGCGCCGACCCACTGGAGGCGGTAGGGGACGGCCTCCTCGCGCAGCTTCGGGCACTCGTTCTTGATGTGCGACCAGATGCCGTAGACCAGGCGGAGGAGGTCGTCGCGGATCTCCTCCTTCTCCAGGTAGGTGTTCTGCAGGCCGCCGAGCTCGATCATCCACTGCCAGCCGAGGGGAGGGTTCGGCGACGCCGGGTGGCGGCCTTCGGGGAAATGGTCGCACAGGGCGAACTCCGTCGCCCAGGGCGGCGTCGCGAAGGGCTGCGGGGCGTCCGTCTTCCGCGCCGCGAACTTGAGCGAGTTGCCCATCGTCGTCGCGTTGGGCTCCTCCGGCGCCATCGACTCGCCGTACATCGAGCGGGCCTCGCGGCCGTGGCGGTGAATGGCGCCCGCCGCGACCCCGACGGCGCCGTCGCCGGTGCAGTCGACGAAGACCTTCGCGCCGAACCGCGACCGCGCCCCGGTGCGCGTGCCGATGGCGCGAACCTCGCGGATCGCGCCCGCGGCGTTGGTCGCGAGGCCGACGCCGGTCACGTGGGTTTCGAGGAAGAGCGACAGGTCCGGCGTCGCGTCGGCGATGCGCCGCAGGCGGGCCGACCAGTGCCGCGTGTCCGCGTCGCCCTGCGCGCCGGCGAGGCCGGCCTCCTCGATGATGCCCGTGTCGCGCGGTTCGCGGCGGTCGTCCCGGCCGCGGGGCCAGACGCCGACCGGGGGCACGAGGATCTCCGTGCTGCCGTTGCCGCCGAGGACGGCGCGGTTCTGGACCAGGGCCGTGCGCGCGCCCGTGCGCGCGGAGGCGACCGCCGCCATGCAGCCGGCGAGCCCGCCGCCGACCACGACGACATCGTAGTCGCCCGCGTCGCGGATCGCCGCGCCGACGCCGCCGTGGGCGAGCCGCAGCGCGTCGATCGCGGCGCGGTCGGTCGGGGGCTTCCAATCGAGGTCCTCGGCGAGGACGACCGCATCGCAGCGGCCGTAGGTTCCGCTGAGATCGTGCAGGCGGAGTTCGACGGTCCGGCCGACGTCGTGCGCGCCGCCGTCCTCCCAGGTCCAGCCGGCGCGCCCGGAGGCGCCGAACTCGCGGCCCGCGTCGCGGCCGTCGAGCATCACCCGGAAGCGTCCGGGGTGGTGTTCGGGGACCCAGTCGCGCGCGCGGACCCAGAGGCGACGCCGGCCCGGGGCGGGCAGCTCGACGCGGGTGACGGCGTCGGTCACGGGTGTGCCGAGGCCGTCCGCGAGGAGGTAGGCCGATCCCATCTGGTCGATGAATTGCGTGTCGATGGTCCATCCGCCGGGATCGTCGAAGCGCTCGGCCTCGATCCATGTGACCGAGGCCGCACGGAGCGGAACGGCGGACGCGAGGGCAAGTCCGGCCGCGAGGATCGCGGAGGGCGTGTGTGGAAGGAGCCGGATCATCTTCATGGGCGGATTCTAGGCACGCCCCGTGTGCGACGACAACCCGCGAGTGCGTACCGGGCCGATCGTGTGGCGGGTTTCCGTCGCAGCCGTCGATTCTGGGCGGGTGCCTCCCGGTTGATCTTCGCCGCGTTCGGTGGTTGGATGCCG
>Ga0194112_10007737_pt1 | contig 13937 bp, 10 predicted proteins | sample TA2MahC400mmetaG_FD_146191 | JGI IMG/M metagenome (GOLD analysis project Ga0194112, IMG submission 146191) | Freshwater microbial communities from Lake Tanganyika, Tanzania - TA2015016 Mahale Deep Cast 400m | ecosystem: Environmental > Aquatic > Freshwater > Lake | place: Tanzania: Lake...
CACCTGCTCCGTCGTCGTCGGCCTCGTCACCACATCCGGCATCGCCCTCTGCTTCGTCCCATCGCTCGCATAGCACACCCGATCCTCAATCGCCGCCGTGGCACTCCCATCGCCGACGATCTCGAGCAAGCGGGGAAGGATTGAATCTGAAAGAGAGCCAGCCATCATGGCGACTCCGCCTCCAGTCCGGTCTCGCGCATTTTGCCGGAGGCGGTTGGCGGCTTCACATCTGGCTGTGCCGTCTTGCTCGGATTACCCAGTTGAAGTGAAATCTGAGCCTCGCCTCGTATCTTCTCCTGGAGTTTTTCTAGGAACATCTCCACAGGCGGAATGTTCGGGTTGTTACGGAAGGCAGCAAACAGTCGGTCTGTGGATGCGGAGGTTCTTCGGGTCGCAACCAACTCGAACCTCTCTGGACATGTTCCGAGCGCCTCTCGCCATGTGCGTTCAATCTCCGAATCCTGAAGATCAGAGTCAAGACAGAAGCCAAGCAACTTGGCACAGGCATGGCAGAAACTGGCGCTATCGTCTGTCTTGATCACCTTGGGGCGGCGATAGCTGCCCGTTGCGCGCCCACCACCGGTCGGCTGGAACACGAGAATCGAATCGTGCTTCAAAGCCTTCAACTGACGGATATGGACCGAGATTGGGCTCTCCGAGTAGACGGTGTACGAGTTGACTAGCCTGAAGCTGGCCGCCTTCAGGGCCAGAGTCAACTGAATCCATGCCTCCGCCCGCCAGTGGTGATAGGTGAAGATCAGACGACCGTGGGGGCGACGGAGCACGCGATTGGATTCCCGCAGAATTGAGGCAAGAACGGCTCGGAATTTCTCGGCCTTTGCTTCGGTCTCTGCCACGGCAGAAGACACCGTCATGAACTGCCAGTCAGCTTCCTTAGGCAGAAACCACTGCAACCATACTCGAAAAAAGTGCGAGAGGTCGCTGTATTGCACGCTGTCGAAATAGGGCGGATCGGTGACCACGAAGTCCACAGACCTGTCTGGCAGCGGCAGTTCTGAGGAATCCCGCTGCTCAACGATGAATTGACGCACCTGGCCATCGAATTCCTCGATGGACGAACACTCTGAGCCGCCATCGGTCTCACCCAGCAGCATGACCTTGCGCCAGCCCGCGCGGGTCAGCCTTCTCTCGACAGGCTCAACGGCCCATCGGCCCGCATCCTCAATTCGATCCTCGAAAAGTCGGCGCAGGGTGCCAGAGGTGTTCTGCGAGAACACCGGGTTGCTCTCCAACGCGGTGTGTGGGAACGAGTAGGCATGATGCGAGAAAACGTGCCGAATGGCGCCGGGCCTGTTCTTCGCAACTCCCTTGTAGCCACACAGCATGGAATTGAACTCCAGCGACGTGGACACGAGCAAGGCCAGCCAAAGGCGGTGTCGGTTTTCAGTGCGGTCGAGCAACTCCTTTGCCGTGCTGATGTAGATGAGTTGGCGGGGGGAAAACAGGTCTGAGAAGCAAGACACTCTCTTGCTCAGGAGATCCGAAGACTTAGGCCCATCCGGCACCCGAAGCGAGTCCCTCTGAGGCAAAGACACATGAGCGGCCGCCTTTCTTGCCTTCTCCGCCATCGCCACATCGTGTGCATCAGTCGCCTTGAAGAACTGCCCATGCGATGGGCAGAAGCCAACCGTCACGAGCGGGACATACCGCTCTGCGAACGGCACATGGGTCATGTTCGCCAACGCCTCATCGCAAGTCTTGCATTGCGCCGCATCCTTTTCGAACAACCGCCAACGGCTAGAGCCAAGCATGGCAGTCCTCTCAGGATAGAAGTCTTCGATGAATCTGTGATGACCGTCTGGTTGCTCCCTCAGCAGCCGAGAGTCAATCACCAACGCTTCACCGCACCGGCAAGACTTCCGCACGGCATAGAGGATGAACTGCACCTCGCCAGTCTCATCGCATGACGGGCAACACGTTGAGAAATAAGGCTTTAGCTTTGCCTCCAACGCACGCAGAAACACGGCGAAAGCCCCCTTCTTCTCGTGGCGCGGAATCTCCGTCAAGGACGCTCGCACTTGGAGAACCGGGATGGGATCTAAGTCGTAGCCGATGACATTCGCCCCGAGCCTGACGGCTTCATGCAGCGTTGTGCCCCCGCCCATCATCGGGTCAAGGACGGTGACGCCCTCCAGCCCGCCTGACGCATAGTAATCCCGAAGCTCAGGGTCCGACACAAGCTGCTTCAGAATGAACCGAAACGTCGTCCCTGACCGCCTGGCCCACCACTTGTGGAGATAGGTGTTTGGGCGGAAAAGGTGCTTGTTGAAGCACTCGATCTGGGCAAGCTCGTTGGCCTCCTTCTCTGGGAAAGCGTCGTCAATGGGGACAACGCGCAACGCTCGCTGAGGCGTGCGCACTCGTTTGACGAATGAGAGTTCTTTCTGTAGCACAGGCATGGCTCTTCTGGTGCAACACTATACTAAGGAGCTGCCGCATCGTCAACCTAAAACGGCTCAGCGCCCGCCTGTACGCAGTACCTGGGCAAGCTGGGCAACCACAGGTCGTGCCAGCGCCGTAGCTTCAAGGGCCTGAACGGTGCTTTCGACAGGATACTCGACGCGCCTCAATTCAACACGGCCGTCGCGGATGACGGCGTAGGAGGTCCGTGGGTCGCCGTCGCGGGGTTGGCCGACGCTGCCGGGGTTGACGACGGACTTCTGCCCGCACTTGAGCACGAAGGGCCGATGGGTGTGGCCGACGAGGATGAAGTCGGCTTGGACGGAGGCGACTTCATGCGCCCAGAGCTTCTCGTCGGCCGCGAGATAGCAGAAGAGGGGGTCGGATGGGGTGGCATGAACGGCCAAGAAGCGCATCCCGTCCAGCTCGAATCGGTCCGTCAGCGGCAGACGGGCGAGGTAGCCCGTCTCGTCCGCGTTCAGCACGCTCCACGTGTATTCGCGAGTGGCCACGGAGAGCGGCTTGAACTTCTCCGAGCAGCGGCAGTCCACCCGATGCCCGACCGCGTTGTCGTGGTTGCCGCGGACGATCCTCGGCACGCGCTGCCGCACCCACTCAATGCACTCCCGCGGCTGCGGGCCGTAGTCCACCAGGTCGCCGAGGCAGATGAGGTGGTCGTAGTCCTCTTGGATGGCCTGCAAGGCCGTAAGGTTGGCGTGGATGTCCGACAGCACGAGAATCTTCATGGGTGGGTAAGCCAGTGAGCCAGTAAGCGGGTGAGCGGGTGAGCGCGTATCCGCCCACACGCCCATACACCTACTTCTCTCTTGCCCGGCCAATCTTTAAGTAGTTGGCGATATTGGCGTTAGAATCGAGTTTGGGGGACAGCTTGCCCCTTGCGGACGTGAACAGCGTGGTCACGCCGGGGCCGTGGCCCGCGGTCGTGCAGGCGCTGTGGACCACGATGCCGACCGAGACCGCGCCGCGTTTGTAGATGCGGCCGTAGGAGTGATCCGCGTCCACGATGGCCACCAGGTCGCCCAGCCGAATCGTGTCCAGCTTGTGCCTTTTCACGGTCTCCTCGTCAAACATCTGGATGTCGTAGTCGCCGCGATAGCAGTGGCCCGCGCCCAGACCAGATCCCATGATGGCCGCGGAGACGATGTGTGTCACGGGCACGCCCAACACGCCTCTCTTGGCATCCTTCAGTGGCATGGCCTCCAGAAGCCGAGGCGACACATTCATGACCTTCACGTCAGGATAGTCCAGGAGCTTCAGCCCAACGCCGACCGCGCGCACCTGAATCTTGTCGCCGATGACGAGCTTGTCGAGGGTCTCGTCGTCGAAGTCCACCAGCACATGCTCGATGCCGCCGTGCTTGCCGGTCACGCAGCCCTTCGCCTTCTTCGCATCGCCCGCCACGACGATGGCGTCATTGCCGACGCAGGCCAGCAGGTTCAGCCCACCATTCGGGTCCGCGTCCTTGTTCTTGATGGTCACGCCCGGCTCCACGTGGTCCGCCTGCCACCGCGTGGCCGAGTCACCGACCTTGATGTTGTAGGTGATGCCGCCCGTGCCCGGCAGCACGAGCGCCTCGCCCTTCGGTGTCACGCGAAATGGACTCGTGCCCGACGCCGGACTCGAAATCTCGCCAATCACCGACAACTCCACCAGTTCGTCCTTGTTTGTCCTGAGCATAGGTCTCCTCCGCGGCCATGCCGCTGTCAAGTGTGCGAGTAAGCGAGTTCGCGGGTGAGCGAGTGTACCCGCACACTCGCTTACTTGCTCACTGCCGTAAGTCCAAGGCATAGGGCTTTCGGTTTCCAGATGTTGTAGGACGCGAGTCCTTTCGCGGACGAGTCCTGGAAGGGATTCCAGTCCTACAGCAAAGGGGGCCGCTCGATCCGGACATCTGGTCCGTAGTCGTTCTCAATTCGTTGCCGCCCTGAATTCGTTGGGCTACCCGGGGGCACCGAAGGCGCTAAGTTCTCTGTGTCCCAAATGCAATTGCACGTGACTCGACTAAGGTCAAAGCCGCAGGCGGACCACACGTCCGCTTCTTCCAGACAAAGCCCGATGTCCATGTCGGGCTGAACGCGGCGAATGGCCTCAACCAGGAAGCGGTACATCTGGACGCGAACGTCTTTCGGATAGCGCCGCCGTCCGTCCGCCGACTTCGCGCCAGCCGACGCCGTCTGCATGAGGCCGCCCTCCGAGCCGAGCTTGCCCGCGGTCAGCCGGAGCGCGGACGGGAAGCTGCACAGACCGCCAAGGGTGATGCGCTGGGGCTTGACCTGCTGGAAGATCGTCTCGACGAGTTCGCCGTAGAGCCTTTGCCAACCTAGCACGGGCACGAGCGGCATGAATTGCAACCTTATGGCATAGCCAGCTTTAGCGCAACGTTGCGCAGCCGACAGTCGCTCGGCAGGGGACGGCGCGACGGCCTCGAACTGGCGGCAGATGGCTTCTGGGTTTATGCTCCACGAGACTACCGTGTGGCCGCTGTGGCGTAGCCCAAGCAGTCTGTCAACGCAGGCGCTCTTTGTGAGCATCACGAGGCGTCCGTTCTTCTGGGCGGCGAAGAACGGCACGAGCGCCTTTGAGTAACCTGTCAACCAGTCGAGACTGAGCGCGTCCTGGAGCTTGCCGAGGTAGAACGACGTGGGCCGCGTCTGCTGCGCGATGCGGCGCTGCAACTGGCTGAGAATGTGCTCCAGGTTGACGAAGACCTTGACCGTGGGGGCGACCACGGTGCTGCAACTACCAGCGAGGTAGCAGTACGCGCAATCGTACCAGCAGAAGGCCGTGGTCGAGAAGTGCCAGTAGTTCGGACACGCGATGCCACGTTCGGCGCTGCGCCGAACTGCGGACTGGATTGTGCCCAGCACGAGCGTCCGTTTGCCGAGGGCGCGGCGCTCGCGGTCGCTGCCCGTCGGTCGGACTTCCATGTGGTTGAGGGCGAGCTGTTCATCCACCTGGGCGTCGGGAAACGCCGCGCAGACCTTCTCGACGAACGCTCGCCAGTGCGGGCGGTCGTAGCAGCCTTTGGTGATGACGATGCGTTGAGGCTTGAAGCCGGGGTTTCGGCCGACCGGCTCGTCACGCATCACCCGCTCGACGAGTTCCTGCCACTCGCCGCTCATCTGAGGAGCACGGGCGCGCCTTGCTGGGCTGACTCTTGAATCGCGCATAGCACTTTGGTGGCCGCGAGACCGTCCTCGCCGGTGACGATGGGCTCTCGGTCATGGATCACGCACTCGATGAAATGGCGGATGCTCTCGACGCAGAAGCCGAGCGGCTTCCCGTGCACGGTGGGCAGGCACATGACGTCGGGATAGGACGCGGCGGCCTTCGTGTATTTCTGCATGGCCCGATGGTGGCTGAGGTCGAGGTAGATGGTGCCATCGCTGCCGATGAGTTCGAGCTTGAAGTCAAAGACCACCGGCGCGGACTTGGATACGATCCAGCAGTTCTCCAGCGACGCTACGCCGCCGCGCTTCATCTCCAGGATGGCCTGGAAGAAGTCGGGTGTGTTCACGCCTCGACGCTTGAGCACATCCGAGCGCGACACGGCAAAGACACGCTTGACCTCGTCCGCGAAGAGCCAGCGAATCACGTCCACGCAGTGGCTGCCGAGAAACCAGAGCACGGACGAGCGGCCCGCCCAACTCAGCCAATCGGTCGGCACGGCGATGGTGTCGTTCAGCCGGATGGTCATCAGGCGCATGTCGCCGAGTTCGCCTTTCTCTATGGCAGTCTTGGAGTTAGCGATGGGCGGGTTGAAGCGGTTATGGAAGTCCACCATGAGCTTCACGCCCGCCTTTCGCGCTGCGGCGATGATCTTCTGGCAGTCTGCGACGGACGTGGCAAGCGGCTTCTCGACGAGGATGTGCTTTCCCGCCTTCGCCGCTGCGATGGCCACATCGGTGTGCGCGAAATCAGGAGTCACGATGGAGACGGCCTGGATCGTCTCGTCCGCGAGCACTTCGCGGTAGTCGGTGCAGTAGCCGCGAGCGCCGTATTGCTTGGCGATCTTCCGGGCGCGGTCAGCGCGCAGGTCGCAGACTTTGACGAGATCCACCTGCGGATAGTCCGCGTAAGTCTTCGCGTGCGTCTCGCCCCAGATGCCGAGGCCGATGATTCCGAAGCCGAGTTTCATGGTGGGTTCCTCCTGTTCAGAAATCGGGTTTCTTCGAGAAACCCGATTTCTCGCGCAACTTACCGCTCAACCCACAGAGGATTCGAGAAGCCCTTGCGGAAGTCGTGCGAGAGGACTTCGGCGCGGTAGTAGCCGGACGCCGTGGGCTTGTGGGTGAGTTCGATGGTCAGCGAGGTCGGGCTGTTGGAATCGTTCTTCGTGTTGATGACCTTGCCGTTGTGGATGAGGCGAAGCTGGGCGAGGCCGGCGCTGTCGTAGGCGCGGACTTCGATCTCGCATCGCTCGGCGCGGATGGTCTCGCCCATGGCGGCGTCGTTGACGCTTGCGAAGATGAAGGGGCTGTCGGAGACGAAGTGATTGCCCTTCGCGGCCCGCTTGCCGATCCTGTTCACGTCGGGCTTGGGGCCGACGAGGCCGTTCCAGATCATGCCGAGCTCTGTGACGGCGTGCGCGTCGGTGTTGCCGACCGCGACGACCTTCCTGCCCATGCAGAGCAGGCGGTCCCAGAGCTTCAGGGCCTGCGCGTCGGTGTAGTCGTAGTAGTCGAAGATGTTTTCCGCGCCGTTGCCGATCTCCATGCCGTAGCGGCCTTCGAGTTGGGCCACCTTCTCGACTGTGGCCGGCGGGTAGATGCACGTGCGCCAGCCGCAGGGATGGGCGATGATGAAGAACCCGCCGAGCTTGCGCGCCTGATCCAGCTTGTCGGAAAGCGTTACGTTCCCCGTGCCGTTGCACATCAAGTCTTTGATGTCGAGCACGACGAAGTGCTGACCCTCGGCCACGAGTTCGATGCCATAGGCCAGATTAGGGAACTTGGCCACGTCGCGCCGCTGGTCGAGCGTGTTGTGGTCGGTGACCGTCTGCACGTCAATGCCGAACTGGCTGGCCACTTGGCTGATCTCGCCGAGGTGAACCGCGGTGCCGTCAGAGTAGTCCGAATGGGAGTGGAAGTCTGCGAGCCAAACCCTTTCCGGGCAAAGGCTTCGGGTGGCATCAAGGCGCTTGCGCCGGTCTTCCGCGAAGAGTTTGAAGTGACGGATGCGCTGCGTCTCGCGCTGCACGAGACGCAGCACGCATTCCTCTCTGTCCTGGCCCGGATGGTTCGCGGCGAAATGGCCGTCGGCGACCTTGCTGAGGCGGGCACGTTTGTCGGGTTTCAATCCTTCTCTCCTTGTCTGCTGAGTTCCGCCAGGGCTTGGCGCGCGGGCGCGAAGGCGGGGTCGAGCTTGAGCGCGGCTTCCAGTTCGGTCCGGGCCTCTTTCAGGATGCCCTTCTCGCGATAGGCAATGCCAAGGCCGTAGTGGGCGGGGGCGGAGTCGGGGGCGACGGCGAGCGCGGCCTGGTAGTTCCGAACCGCCTCGTCCATTTCGTGGCGCGCGAGGTGAAGCGTGGCGAGGTTGTGAAACGCGGGCTGGCACGTGGGATCGGACGTGATGGCGAGCGCATACTCGCGCATGGCCTCCGCCACGCGGTTCTGGTTTCTGTGGATGTCGCCGATGGCGCAATGCAGCTTGGCGTCTTGGACCGGCGAGATGCCGAGCGCTTGCCGGTAATGCCCAAGGGCCTCGGACGGTCGTTGGGCCTTCTCCAGGGCCAATCCGAGGTTGTAGTGAGCTTGTCGGTTCCGCGGGTCAATCCTGAGCGCGTAGCGGAAGTCGCTCATAGCATCCTCGATTCGGCCGAGCTTGGCAAGGAGAATCCCCCGGCTGACTCGCGCGGGCGGCCGCGTGGGGTCAATGTAAAGCACCGCGTCCCGCTGCGCCAACGCCCCGTTGACGTCGCCCATCGTCTCCAGCACGTCCGCCAGAGACGCGCGAGCCTGGATGTAGTCCGGGTTCAACTCAATGGCTTTCAGGTAGGCGGACTTGGCTTTCTCGTATTCTCCCGTCTCAGCGAAGACGTGGCCGAGGCCGCAGTGGCCGACGGGATCGTCCACATTGAGGGTGACGAGGCGCTCGTAAGTCTGCCGCGCCTGGGCCAGATCCCCCTTGGCCTGATGCACGTTGGCCAGCCCGTGCCACGCTTCCCAAAACCGGCCGTCCTGTTCGAGGATTTGCGCGTAGAGCTTCTGGGCGGCGCTGAGATCGCCCTTGTCGTGAAGGGTCTGTGCAAGTCGGTAGAGCGCCTCAACATAGGTCGGGTCAGCGGCGACGGTGCGCCGAAGCAGCCGCTCCGCCTGGTGGAAGTTGCGTTGCCCGCGGTAGGCGTTGCTGAGGTTGCAGAGCGCGCGGCGGTTCGGGGGCGACTTGATGACGGCATCGGCCCACAGGTGACGGCTGGTGCGCCAGACGTGGTTTCGGTGCAGCGTGCCCGCGGCCAGGACCGCGGCCAGCGCAAGCAGAAGGCCCACGCGCCTGGGTCGAACGCCCGCAAGGCTGGCCAACGCCACGCACGCGCCCAGCGACGGCAAATAGAGCCGCTGCTCGGCCAGCGGGCGGCTCGCGAGGGGCACGAGGTTCGAGACGGGCAGGAGTGTGATGAGGATCCAGAATAGGCCGAAGGTGACAAGGGATGAGGGAGACTTGAGGCGTGAAACGTGAAACCCAACGCGGCCCGAGGCCGCAACCAAAGTGCAACCGGGACGGTTGCACCACTTTGTGATGAGGGGTACGACGGCGAGGGCGACGAGCAGGACAAGACCAAGGGGCCATGCGGCGTCGTGGGCGAATGAGCGGTCGGCGTTCAAGTGGGACGGGAAGAACAGAAGGCAGGCGTAGGAGCCGAGGGTTTTGGGCACTGCGCTGTGAACGGGGGGCATGGTCGCCGAGGAGAGCGTGCCCTCGTGGGCCGAGGCGAGCCTGGCGAGCACAAACAGGGCGGCCAGCGCCCAGAACGGAAGCGTGCGCGCCAGGGCGAGGCGTGGACGCAAGTCGGAAAAGCCCAGGGCCGCCAGTGTGAGCACGAGCGGCAGGATAATGGCCGTCTCTTTGGCCAGCGCCGCGGCGAGGAAGAACGCGAGCGCCAGGGCGAACAGCCCGTGCCGCACGCCGTCGCCTCGCGCGGCCCTCATAAAAAGCCACACCGCCAGCATGAAGAAGGCAAACGCGAACAGGTCCGACCGGTTCTTGAGCCAGATGACGGCCTCGCCATGGACGGGGTGAAGCGCGAAGAGGATGGCGGAGATCGCGGCGAGAGACGGATTGCGGAGGAGGGCCGAAAGCACTAGGAACACGATGGCCGCGTTTGCCGCGTGCAGCAGCGTGTTGGTCAGATGGTAGCCGAACGGGTCAAAGCGCCAGAAGTGGAAGTCCAGGGCGAAGGATGCAGAGCGGAGGGGGCGGTAGATGGCCCCGGCGGACATGTGCTGCTTGCGCCAGTGCTCAAGCGAGAAGGGTTCGAGGACGCGGCGGATGTTGCGAATCTGGGTGTTCTGGACGAGGAGGTCGTAGTCGTCCCAGATGAACGACCCGTGCATGGAGTTCAGGAACACGAGCGCGGCAACGACCGGGACACACCCGGCCAGAAGCCACATCGCCGTTCGCCTCTCAGTTCGGAGGGATCGAATCATGTCCTGCATGGTATCGAAAAGGGCGAGCAGCGTCAATAGCGGCTGAACCGCCCCATGCTGTGCCTCATCCCCGCGCTAGCTATCTCCGTCTTGACTTCAGTCAGCTTGAACTGTAACATCCGTGCTGGAACAATGGACTCTGAATTGGTCTCAGCGCAAGACGATTGCGAGAGGTAGTCACGATGACAAGAGCAGCGCAGGCGGTGTTGGACCGTGCCCTTCGCCTGAATCCCGTGGAGCGCGCGACGTTGATTGAGAAGCTGTACCGGAGCTTTGACGGTGCGGAACGGCGCAAGGCGGACAGGCGGTGGGCGGCCGAAGCCGAATCGCGGATTGACGCATACGAGGCAGGCGAGATCGAGGCAGATTCGGCCGAAGCGGTCCTCAAGCGGAACAGCAAGAGATGAGAACTCGGGTCCTTTCCTGCGCCGAGCAGGAATTTGCCGAGGCCGTGGACTACTACAACGAGCAGCGCCCCGGACTTGGCTATGAGTTCGCGGCCGAGGTCAAGAGCACTCTCGACCGCATCGCTTCCTTCCCCAACGCATGGCCCAAGTTCTCCCACCGGGCGAGGCGCTGTATCACGAACCGATTCCCGTACGGCGTGCTCTATCAGGTGCGGGAAGATCACGTCCTGGTTGTCGCCATCATGGACCTCAGGCGTGATCCGAAGCGGTGGGAGGAAAGGCTGAGGAAGGCCCTCGGCGAATAGGCGGGATGGACTTCAGGACGTGTCCACCGAGGACAGCCCGGCGGCAAGCACGGCCGGTTCATTGCCGTTCGAGCTTGACGTTGTCGAGGTAGAGGACGGTTCTCTCGGTGGCGAGGCTGATGAAGCCGAGCCACCAGAGCTTTTGCCAGTTGGGGCTGCCGACGGGCAGGTTTTCGAACGTCTTCGGCGGCTGGCCGGGGAGGGTGAGGGTCAGGGCGTACGTGCCGGTGGCTTGGGGGCCGAGGCCGGCGGTGAAGTCGAAATGGAGCCACTGGCCCGTCGGGACGGTCATCAGCGGCCTGCCGTTGGCGGTGAGCTGGCCGGCCTTGTCAATGGTGATGGATGGGCCGACGAGGTAGGGCTGGGAGGCGTCGCGCCACTCCTGGATGAGGATCGCGCCCGGCTCAAGTCGGACATCGTAGCTCAGATGGACAACGCCGCGGTTGTAGCGGGGCGAGTAGTAGAGATGCGGCTGCCAGTCGCGCGGAAGCTCTGGGGCGTCGGTGAACTTGAGGCAGCGCTTGCCGCTCGCGGCGAGTTCGTCCGTGATGCGGATGGATGAGCCTTTCGCTTCATCTTCACCCGAGGTCACGGCCCACGCGGCGCGTTCGCCCACCGCCGTGTCCTCAAATCCTTCGTCCAGCGCCTTCAGGTAAGTGCGTCTCGGGTGCTGGGGCAGAGGGATGGGCTTCCGGACGATGCTCTTGGGCAGGTTGACCCACTCGCGTTCGCCGTAGAGGCCGACCTGGCTCACGTCAAACGGTTGGAAGCCGATTCTCGCCGCGGGCGAGCCGGACTTCAGTCGGAAGTCGAACTTCTCCGGGGCGACGAAGAGCGGGTCGGCGATGACGGAGTTCTGGTCGCGTCCGAGCGCCTGCCAGTCCTCGAAGTCCAGGCCGTCGAACATGGGCTGCGCGGTGGACGTGTCCCAGTAGAGGTTGTGGTCAATCTTGTACTTGCCATTGCTCCAGCCGCCGTGAAGGAACTCGCCGTCCGTGGAGAGCACGATGTTCCGCTCGAAGATGAACGAGAGATGATCTTCCTGGCGATACCGCGCCACCTCGCCCGTGAGCGAGAGGGCAAAGATGTTGTTGCAGACGATGTTCTCTCGGCCGTAATGCTGTGAGAAGCAGCCGTATTCGGTGTTGTAGACGAGGTTGTTCTCGATGACGAGGTCGGAGCTGCCTTCGTCGGGGTAGATGCCCGTGCCGCCGCCGATGCCGGGCGAATACACGTCGTGGATGACGTTGTGGCGCAGCACGGTGCCGGGCGAGATGCCGAGGGTGTAGATGCCGCCCATGTCGCCGAGCACGCCACGGCCGATGTGGTGAATGTGGTTGAACTCGACAAGGTTGTGGTTGGCCGAGCTGGGCGCGTAACCCCAGCACCATCCGACCGAGACGCCCGTGTAGTCGAGGTCGCATATCTCGTTGTGCGTCACACGGTTGTGGCTGCTGCGGCCGATCCAGACGCCGACGCCGGCGTGGAAGATATGGCCCGTGTCATGGATGAAGCAGTTGTCCACGACGTTGCGCTCGGCTGCGTCGGCCTCGCCCTTGGGGCTGGTCGTCTCGCCGAGCTTGACGCCGCCCCCGCCGAGGTCGCGGATGTGGCAGTGGAACACGCGATTGTCCTTGCTGCCCGCGCCGAGCCAGAGCGCGTATTCGCCGACGTGCGCGATCTCGCACCGCTCGATGACGCAGTGCCGCGCCCCGCGTCCCATGACCGCAGCGTCCAAGAACACCGCCGCCTGGCCATCGGCTATGCCCTTGTCCTTGGCGAACCAGTCCGCGTGTTGGAACGAGAGGCCCTTGAACGTGATGTGGGTGACGAACTTGCCTGCGAGCGGGTCGCCGTCGAGTCGCACGAGGTGTCGCAGCCTCGGGGCCACGACTTCGGCCTTCGCCATGTCCTCGTTCGCCTGCGGCCGATAGCTCAGCACGCCCGTGGCGCGGTCGAGATACCACTCGCCCGGCGCGTCGAGCGCTTCGGGCACGTTCTCGACGTAGTAGCGCTCGTGCTTCGTCCAGTAGCCCGTGGGCCAGCCGGACGGCGCGGTGAACCGCACGATGTGGTTCTGTTCGTCCAGCTCCTTGATCCAGCGAAGCGACGCGGTCCAGGAATGGAAGTGAAGGACGTTGGCGTCCTCAAGATTGCGCCAGCGCATCATGTCGCCGGGCTTGAAGCGGAAGCCCATCTTCGCCTCTTTGTCGCTCCGCGCCTTCGTGCGGTCCACGAGCGGCTCAATAGGGCCGTCGTTCACGAGATAGCCCTCGTTCGGGATGCGGGCGCGAACGCGGCGCGCGCGGTTGACGAAGAGCTGATGGAAATACCACTCGCCGCTCTTGACCTCGGCAATCTCCGCGGTCCAGACGTTGCCTTCCTTGGGCTTCCGCCAGCCGCTCACAGCTCGGCCGCCGCTGAGGATGGGCGTCTCGGCGGGATAGGCCGCGTAGGTGATGCGGCCGTTCTCCGTGCCTGAATCCTCCGGACCGAGGACGAGCGTGTCCTTGAGGAAGTAAGCGCCGCCGCGGATGAAGATCGTGGCCCCGTCGGGCAGCCCGGTGGTCTCCTTCAGCCTGCGAATCTCGTCGCGGGCGCGTTCGAGGGTGGCGAAGGGACCGTCAGTCTCCGCTCGGTTCGGCTTTCCAAGCCTGCCGGACCAGGCGTCGTTCCCGTTCGTGGCCACGAACAGGATGACACCCGACGGCCTCTCGCGACTCGACATGAGCATCAATCCCTCGCATCCTGCCAGCACGAGCAGCACAGGAACCAGCGCCATGGATCTTGACACGGTTGCTCTCCTGGATGAGGACAAGGGCATGGGCCTCGCGCCCAGCAACGGGTTCTGCCGCAGCGGCAACATCATGCCAGAAGCCGTCCAGCCAAGTCAAGCGGCGGGGGGAGAGGAGGATTTCGCGGTTGACAATGATGAGCCAGGGAGTATCATGGAATCGCTCTGACCGGCGGCTTGGCATTGGCGCACAACCGGCAGCCTAGTGAAGAGGATAAAGTCATGAAGCAACGGAAGTTCCCGCGACTGAACGAGAATTGGAAGATCGCTTACCGCGTGATCGAGGGCCAGCAGTTCGATGAGAGTCCCGTGAAGAGCCTGGCGGTGAACATCAGCGGCGGCG